>Ga0055531_10003059_pt1 | contig 10834 bp, 9 predicted proteins | sample AraplaCvi_mCL_r2_FD_55008 | JGI IMG/M metagenome (GOLD analysis project Ga0055531, IMG submission 55008) | Arabidopsis root microbial communities from North Carolina, USA - plate scrape MF_Cvi_mCL_r2 | ecosystem: Host-associated > Plants > Roots > Endosphere | place: USA: North Carolina...
AGGTCGGCAGCAGCTTGGGCGCGCCGGTCTTCTCGGTGTGCTCCATGACCACCACGACGCGCTTCACGCCCGCCACCAGGTCCATGGCGCCGCCCATGCCCTTGACCATCTTGCCGGGGACCATCCAGTTCGCCAGGTCGCCGTTCTGCGCCACCTGCATGGCGCCCAGGATCGACAGGTCGATGTGGCCGCCCCGGATCATCGCGAAGCTGTCGGCCGACGAGAAGTACGAGCTGGACGGCAGGGCGGTGATCGTCTGCTTTCCCGCGTTGATCAGGTCCGGGTCTTCCTCGCCCTCGTAGGGGAAGGGGCCCATGCCCAGCATGCCGTTCTCGCTCTGCAGCGTCACCGACATGCCGGTCGGGATATAGTTGGCCACCAGGGTCGGGATGCCGATGCCCAGGTTCACATAGAAGCCGTCGCGCAGCTCGGTGGCCGCCCGGGCGGCGATCTCGTCACGGGTCCAGGCCATTACGCGATCTCCCGCTTGCGGACGGTGCGCTGTTCGATGCGCTTCTCCTGCACGCCCTCGACGATGCGGTCGATGAAGATGCCAGGGGTGTGGATGTTGTTCGGGTCCAGCGTCCCGGTCTCGACGATCTTCTCGACCTCGGCCACGCAGACCTTGCCCGCGGTGGCCATCATCGGATTGAAGTTCCGCGCGGTCATCCGGTAGGTCAGGTTGCCCTCGCGGTCGCCGTGGAACGCCTTCACGATGGAGAGGTCGGCGGTCAGGCCGCGCTCCATGACGTAGAGCTCGCCGTCGAACTCGCGGACTTCCTTGCCCTCGGCCACCAGCGTGCCGACGCCGGTCTTCGTGAAGAAGGCCGGGATGCCCGCGCCGCCGGCGCGGATGCGCTCGGCCAGGGTGCCCTGCGGGTTGAACTCCAGCTCCAGCTTGCCGGAGAGGTAGAGCTCAGCGAACAGCTTGTTCTCGCCCACGTAGCTACTGATCATCTTGCGGATCTGGCCGCCGGCGAGCAGCACGCCTAGGCCGAAGTCGTCCACGCCGCAGTTGTTGGAGATGACCGTCAGGTCCTTGCACCCTGAGGCGCGGATCGCCGCGATCAGGTTCTCAGGGATGCCGCAGAGGCCGAAGCCCCCGGCCATGATCGTCATGCCGTCGAAGAGCCGACCCGCGAGCGCCTCGACCGCGTCCTTGGAAACCTTGTCCGCCATCGCCGCCAAATACGCCCCAAAACGGCGGTTGGGAACGGGGGCGGAAAAAAATTCATCGATTGATGATTTGGCCGTCGCACCCACGTGTCGGAGCTTAGAGTGGAGCTCCCATGCACGCCGATTCCTTCCTCATCCAGGCGCTGGTCTATCTGACGGCCGGCGTGGTCTCGGTGCCCATCGCCAAGCGGCTCGGGTTGGGTTCCGTCCTCGGCTACCTGATCGCCGGCGCGCTGGTGGGGCCGTTCGTGCTGAACCTGGTGGGCGAACCGGGCGACGTGATGCGCTTCGCCGAGTTCGGCGTGGTGATCCTGCTGTTCCTCATCGGGCTGGAGGTGAGGCCCGCCCTGCTGTGGGAAATGCGCACCTCGATCTTCGGCCTGGGCATGGCGCAAATGCTCGCGACCGCCGCGTTGGTAGGCGCCGTCGCCCTCTTGCTGGGCGCCGACTGGCGGGTGGCGGCGACGGCCGGGCTGATCCTGGCCATGTCCTCCACCGCCATCGTGCTGCAGAGCCTGGAGGAGAAGGGGCTACGGCAGGGACCCGTCGGCCAGGCGGCCTTCGGCGTGCTGCTGTTCCAGGACCTGGCGGTGATCCCGCTGTTCGCCTTCCTGCCCCTGCTGGCGGTGGGGCGCCAGGCGGGCGCGGCGGCCGGCGGCCACGGTGACGGCAACATCCTGCAGGGTCAGCCCGAGTGGGTGGGCGTGCTCGCCACCTTCGGCGCCGTGGCCTTCGTGGTGGTCGGCGGCCGCTATCTGGTCCGGCCGCTGTTCCGCTTCATCGCCGCCGCCCGGCTGCGCGAGATCTTCACCGCCTCGGCGCTCCTGCTCGTGGTGGCGGTCGCGGCCCTGATGGAGCTGGTCGGCCTGTCTCCGGCGCTGGGCGCGTTCCTGGCCGGGGTGGTGCTCGCCGAGAGCGAGTTCCGCCGCGAGCTGGAGACCGACATCGAGCCGTTCCGCGGCCTGCTGCTGGGCCTGTTCTTCATTACCGTCGGCGCGGGGCTGAACTTCGGCCTGGTGATGGCCCAGCCGGTGCTGGTGGTGTCGCTGACGGTCGGCCTGATGGTCGTCAAGTTCCTGGCGATGGGGGCCGTGGCGCTCCTCTTCCGGCGCGGCCGCCGCGACGCCGGCACGATCGCCATTTCGCTGGCCCAGGGCGGCGAATTCGCCTTCGTCCTGATCGCCTTCGTGCTGGCGGCCCGCGTGCTCACGCCCGAGCAGGCGTCGCTGATGACCGCGGTGGTGGCGCTCTCGATGGCGCTGACGCCCATCGCCTTCGCCCTTTACGAGAAGTTCGTGCTGAACCGCGCCGCCGGCCAGGCCGAGCCGGAGCAGCTGCCGTTCGACGACGAGACGCCCGACGTGATCGTCGCGGGCTTCGGCCGCTTCGGCCAGATCGCCACGCGCCTCTTGATCTCCAACGACTTCAAGGTGGTGCTTCTGGACTCGTCGATCGAGCAGATCGAGACCATCCGGCGGTTCGGCTGGCGGGTGCACTACGGCGACGCCTCGCGCCTCGACCTGCTGCGGGCCGCGGGCGCCGGCAAGGCCAAGCTGCTGCTGGTCGCCATCGACGACAAGGACAAGGCCGTCGAGCTGGTGAAGGCCGCCACTGAGTACTTCCCCAACCTCACCATCATCGCCCGGGCCTACGACCGGCGGCACGCCTACGAACTGGTCCGGGTGGGGGGCGACGAGATCGTGCGCGAGACCTTCGAGAGCGCGCTCCTGTTCGGCAAGAAGGCGCTGCTGCGCCTGGGCCTGTCCGATCGCCGGGCCGCCAAGGCGGTCACCCTGTTCCGCGACCACGACAAGGCGCTCTTCAAGCGCCTGGCGCCGGTGTGGGGCGAGGAGGAGCGCTACGCCATGGCCGTCCGCGACAGCCGCGAGACCATGGAGAAGCTGCTGGCCGCCGAGATGCGCCGCCTGCGCAAGGAAGAGGCCGAGGAGGCCGACAATGACACCGAAGACGCCCGCCGGCTGGAGGCGAGCTGAGGCGACAAACCGGCGAAGTGGCGAGCGCGCTCAGCCGGGTGTAGAAGTCGGGAAATGAGCCAAGCCCTCGACCTCCAAGACAAAATCGAGCCCGTTTCGTTCGAGCTCTTCTCCACCGATTTCAAGGCGTTCACCCAGCGCCTCGGCGACAGCTACGCCCGCTGGGGCTTTGCGGTCATCTCCGACCACGGCATGCCGCAGGACAAGGTCGATGCGGCCATCGACCAGATGAAGCAGTTCTTCGCCCTGCCCGAGGAGACCAAGAAGAAGTACAAGCTGGGCGTCGGCGGCCAGCGCGGCTACACGCCGTTCGGCATCGAGACCGCCAAGGGCCACACCCACTTCGACCTCAAGGAATTCTGGCACGTCGGCCGCGACCTGCCGCCCGGGCACAAGTTCCGCGACCACATGGCCGACAACGTCTGGCCCGACGCCGAGCTGCCAGAGTTCCGCGAGAAGGTGCAGTGGCTGTACGACGCCCTGGACGCCATGGGCCTCAAGGTGCTGGAGGCGATCTCCTGCTACCTCGGCCTCGACCGGCACTTCTTCGACGACAAGGTCGACGTCGGCAATTCGATCCTGCGCCTGCTGCACTATCCGCCTGTGCCCAAGGACGGCCCGCACATCCGCGCTGGCGCGCACGAGGACATCAACGTCATCACCCTGCTACTCGGCGCCGAGGAGGCGGGGCTGGAGGTGAAGGACCACGACGGCCGCTGGATCGCGATCAACCCGCCGGCCGGCAGCCTGGTCTGCAACATCGGTGACATGCTGCAGCGCCTGGTGAACCACAAGTTGCCGTCCACGACGCACCGCGTGGTCAACCCGGCCCCCGAGCGTCGCGGCTTCCCGCGCTACTCGACGCCGTTCTTCCTGCACTTCAACTCGGACTACCTGATCCAGACCCTGCCCAGCACGGTCGACGCCCAGCACCCGGACCGCAATCCCGAGCCCATCACCGCCGACGGCTACCTCCAGGAGCGGCTGAAGGAGATCAAGCTGGCCTAACTCCTCTCCCCCGAGGCGAAGCCCGAGGGGAGAGGGCAGGGAGAGGGGCGGCTCGGCATATCGACCGGCAAGGCGGTTCAGCCAGCGTCCCCTCGGATCCTCGCTGGAACTGGAGTGGGCGTCGGCAAGTCCTCCGCCGCCCTCTTCCCTGCCCTCTCCCCTCGCACTTCGTGTCGGCGGAGAGGAGGCTCAGCCTACCACCCGCACTGCCGGCCCTTGTTCTGTTGGGTCAGCCACGCGTCCAGCGGCTTGAAGTAGTCGGCCACCGCGCTCGCGTCCGTGCGGGTCTCGCCAGAGAACACCGCGAGCGTCTGCGGCCAGGGCTGCGATTGGCCCAGCGCCATCATCTTCTCGAACTTCTCGCCCACCGCCTTCTGGTCGTAGACCGAGCAGCGGTGCAGCGGGCCCTTCCACCCGGCCTGCTGGCAGGCGGCCCGGTGGAACTGGAACTGGTAGATGTGGGCCAGGAAGTAGCGCGTGTACGGCGTGTTGCCCGGCACGTGGTACTTGGCGCCCGGGTCGAAGGCGTCGGCCGGGCGCTGGGCCGGCGGCATCAGGCCCTGGTACTTCAGCCGCAGCGCCCACCAGGCGTCGTTGTAGTGGTCGGGCGTCACCTCGCCCGAGAACACCTCCCAGCGCCAGCGGTCGACCAGCAGACCGAACGGCAGGAAAGCGATCTTGTCCAGCGCCATCTTCAGCAGGAACGGGATGTCCTCCTCGGCGCCGGGGACGGTGTCGAGCAGGCCGATCTGGTTCAGGTAGGTGGGCGTCGAGGCCGAGAGCGCCGCGAAGTCGCCGATCGCCTCGTGGAAGCCGTCGTTGGCCCCGTTGCGGAACAGGGTCGGCTGGGCCTGGTAAGCGCGTTGGTAGTAGTTGTGCCCCAGCTCGTGGTGGATGGTCCGGAAGTCGTCCGCATTCACCTTGGCGCACATCTTGATGCGGATGTCGTTCTTGTCGTCCAAGTCCCAGGCCGAGGCGTGGCAGACCACCTCGCGGTCCTTGGGCCGCACGATCAGCGAGCGTTCCCAGAAGGTCTGCGGCAGGGGCGCGTAGCCCAGCGACGAGTAGAAGCCCTCGCCGGTCTTCACCATGCGCACGGGGTCGTAGCCCTTGGCCTCCAGCAGCTTGTCCAGGCTGTAGCTGGACCCGGCCGTCTTCGGCTGGACGATGTCGTAGATGTTGCCCCACTGCTGGGCCCACATGTTGCCCAGGAGGTCGGCGCGGATCGGCCCGGTCTTGGGCTGGACGGCGTCGCCGTATTTCTCGTTGAGCTTGGCGCGCACGTAGCAGTGCAGGTTCTTGTAGAACGGCTCCACCTGCTTCCACAGCCGGTCGGTCTCGGCGGCGAAGGCGTCGGGATCCATGTCGTAGTTCGAGCGCCACAGCGCCCCGGTGTCCTTGAAGCCCAGGCTCTTGGCGCCCTCGTTCGACAGGGCGGCGAAGCGGGCGTAGTCGCCCTTCATGACCGCCGCCGTCCCGTGCCAGCCTTCCCAGACGGCCTTCAGCTCGGCCGGATCGCGGCTCATGAANGGCNANNACGTCCTCGGCGTCGTTCAGGGTGATCGACTTGCCTTTGTGGACGAACTTGCCCGACGAGTAGGTGCTGTCGAGCTTGGTCACGAGGCCGGCCAGCTCCTCGGCCGCGCCGGGCCGGTTCGGGGCCGGCGAGACCAGGTACAGCTTCAGCAGCTTCAGCTTCCGGGCGGTGACGGGATCGACCGCCACGCCGTTGAACCTGGCCGCCTCGGTGGCGAGGCGGGTGACCAGCTCGTTCTGCTCGGCGTTGGCCTTGGCTTCCAGCCACTGGGTGTCTTCGGTGATGAAGTTGGCCCGCACCCACTGGGCGCGGTTGGCGAAGGCGTTGACCTTGTCGAGCTGGGCCTCGGCGCTCTCGACGAAGGCCTTGGCCTCGGCCGGCGTGGGCTTGGGCTGGGCGTTCGCCGGCGCGGCGCACGCGAGGACGGCCAGCGCGCAGGCGGCCATGAGCTTCAGTTTCATGCGTAGGTCCTGGTCGTTTCCGGTGGCGGATTCCCGCCTCTGGCGCCGACACAAGCGGGGGTCGGCGGCCGGGTCAACCGGGACGCGACGAACCTAGTCCTGGAAGTCCGCCAGGTCCTCGGGGCCGGCGACGCTGACGTCCAGGTCGGTCACGATGCCGGTGCCCAGGGTGTAGACCCAGCCGTGCACGGTCAGCGGCTGGCCGTTCGCCCAGGCGTCCTGGACGAAGACGTCCGAGGCCACGTTCTTCACCTGGCGGATGACGTTCAGCTCGACCAGCCGGTCCCACTTGGCCTTCTCGTCGGGCAGGGCGTCCAGCTCGCAGCGGTGGTCGTGGTGGACCTCTCGGATCGGGTGCAGCCAGTGGTCGACCAGGCCGCGCCGCTGGCCGTCGACCGCCGCGGCCACGCCGCCGCAGCCGTAGTGGCCCACCACCAGGATGTGCTTCACCTTCAGCACCTCGACGGCGAACTGCAGCACCGAGAGGTAGTTGGCGTCCTGCGGCGGGGCCAGGTTGGCCACGTTGCGGTGCACGAACAGTTCGCCCGGGTCCAGGCCCACGATCTCGTTGGCCGGCACCCGGCTGTCCGAGCAGCCGATCCACAGGTACTCGGGGGCCTGCTGGCCCTCGAGCCGCTTGAAGAAGCCGGGGTCGACGGCGACCTTGCCGGCGGCCCAGGCCCGGTTCTTCGCCTTCAGGTCTTCCAGGGTCTTGGGCATCAGGCGACTTTCGCGTCCGGCTGTTGGTTCGGGTGGGCGGCCTGGAAGGCCGGGTGCTGGGCGGCGTGGTCCGCGGCGGCGACCAGTCGCGGCCAGGGGGTCACGTCCAGCTCGAAGCGTCGCGCCGAATAGAGCTGCGGCACGAGGCAGATGTCGGCCAGGGTGGGGCTGTCGCCGAAGGCGTAGGCGCCGCCGTACCGTTCGATCAGCGGCTCCAACGCGTCGAACCCGTCGCGGATCCAGGCCTGGATCCACTCGGTCTTCTGCACCTCGGCCGGCACGCCCAGCTCGGTCAGTTTGCGGCCGATCCGGGTGTTGTTCAGCGGGTGGATGTCGCAGGCGACGATGCCGGCCATCCGGCGCACGATCGCGCGGTCCAGGGCGTCGCGCGGCAGGATCGGCGGCTCGGGCCGGGTCTCCTCCAGCCATTCCAGGATCGCCAGGCTCTGGGCCAGCACGGTCCCGTCGCCCAGGTCCAGCGCGGGCGTCAGCCCCTGCGGGTTCACGGCGCGGTACTCGGGCTCGCGCTGCTGACCGGCGATCAGGTCGATCGCGTGGTAGTCGTACGCGCAGCCCTTGAGCTTCAGGCCGATGCGCACGCGATAGGGCGCGGTCGCCCGCCAGGCGGAGTGCAGGGTCCAGGCCATCAGGCCACCGTGAAGGCGAGCTTGCCCACGCCCTCGACCTCGCCCTCGACCTTGTCGCCCTTCACCAGCGGGCCGACGCCCTCCGGCGTGCCGGTGTAGATCAGGTCGCCGGGCGCCAGGGCCCACAGCTTCGATGCCTCGGCGACGATCTCAGGCACGTTCCAGATCATGTCGGCGACGGTCGCGTCCTGCTTCAGCGCGCCGTTCACCGAGATCGCGATGCGGCCCTGGGGCGGCGCGCCGGTCCACTTGCGGATGGCCGAGATGGGGGCGCTTTCGTCGAAGCCCTTGGAGCTGTCCCAGGGCTGGCCCTTGTCCTTGGCCGCGTTCTGCAGGTCGCGGCGGGTCAGGTCGACGCCGACCGCATAGCCGTAGACCAGGTCCAGCGCGCCCTCGACCGGCACGTCGCGGCCGGCCTTGCCGATGGCGACCACCAGCTCGATCTCGTGGTGCAGGTTGGCCGTGCGGCTGGGGTAGGCGGGGTCGCGGCCCGGGACCACGACGGCGTCGGCGGGCTTGGCGAAGAAGAACGGCGGGTCGCGGTCGTCGCCGCCCATCTCGCGCCGGTGGGCGGCGTAGTTGCGGCCCACGCAGAGGATGCGGCGCACCGGGAAACCCCCGGCCTCGCCCACCACGGGCACGACGGGAACGGGCGGCGGGGAGAGCACGAACTCGGCCATGGGCGCGCACATAGGCCCCTGGGCCGCGGAAGTGAACCCCACGCTAGGGCAGACTGTCCTTACGTAAGGGAAAGTCGACTCTGGGCCGGCCCATAAAGAAAGCCCCCGACCCGGCCGGATCGGGGGCTCCAAAGTACCCGCGGGTCTAGGAGGGCCCACGGTCCTCGCGGAGGATGCGTGCCGGCTTCCGCGCCTCCCCAGACGCTTGGACGGACCGCATGGGTCGACCGGATCCCGCAAGGAACAGGAATCAGGCCGGGATTTCCATGGGCCCTTCCAACGACATGACGATCGTCGCCACAACGCCAGCACAAGCGTCGGAGCCCAGGAGCAAGGCGGGGGTTTGTCGGGCCGCCCTGCACCTCGGGAAGAGGTCGAAATCCGAGACTGAGTGGACCAAAAGCCGTTCCGAGCTGACAGGGACGCCAGCCGATCTTTTGCCGAGCGGAAGCCGATCTTTCCCCGCCAAAAGTTGCTTCTGGGCAATGGCGTGACCGCTCTCTTGTGCTAAGGGCCGAAGGGAAATGCACGATCCGGCGATGGCCCCCGGGTCGCGCGGGGTTGAACGGGATCGGAGTCCATGCAGCTGGCCCACCAGGCTGCCTTTTCGCTGGGAGCCCTGGAAGTCCGCCCGCCCACCTGCGAGATCGTCTCGCCGGAGGGGCGTGAAGTCGTGCAGCCGCGCGTCATGCAGGTGCTGGTGACGCTTGCCCGCGCCGAGGGCGCGGTGGTCAGCCGGGACGACCTCATCGAGCGCTGCTGGAACGGCCGGGTCGTCGGCGACGACGCCATCACCCTCGTCATGATGAAGCTGCGCCGGCTGGCCGCGCGCAACGCCGGGGCCTTCGCCGTCGAGACCATCCCGCGCGTGGGCTACCGCCTGGCGGTGGACGCCCCGCCCAACCCGGCCCCGGTGGTCCGACGGGCGCCCGAGCCCCGGTCGATCGGCCCGGCCCCGGCCCGCCCGCGCCTGGTGGTGCTGGAATTCACCCACCAGCCCGGCGACGAGGAACAGGCCTGGTTCGCCGAGGCCCTGGCCGACGAGCTGACCGCGGGCCTGTCGAAGTCGCCGCTGCTGGCGGTCACCCCGCGCCAGGCCCTGGTGCTGTCCGACGTGGTCGGGCATCCGCCCGGCGCCATCTGCGCGCGCCTGGGCGTCGACTACGTCCTGGACGGCAAGGTCCGCAGCCTGGGCGGCGCCGTGCGCGTCTCGGTCGACCTGATCCAGGGCGCCGACGAGACCAGCGCCTGGTCGGCCCGCTACGACCGCCCGATGGCCGACCTGTTCTCGATGCTGAACGAGATCACGATCTCGATCATCGGCGCCATCGAGCCCGCCGTGCTGGAGCGCGAGGAGTCGCGCGCCATGCGGATGCCCGACCACAGCCTGGAGTTCTGGCGGCTGTTCGTGCGCGGCCGCCGCCACTTCTGGCGCTCCACCGCCTCCGACGTCCGCCAGGCCGAGGTGCTGCTGGAGCAGGCCCTGGCGATCGAGCCCGAGGACGTCTCGGCGCTGGCGATCCTGGCGCACTGCAAGCTTTTCGAGGTCTGGGTCGGCACCTCGGAGAACCCGGGCGCCGCCGTCGCCGAGGCGCACCGCATCGCGCTGAAGGCCGTGGCGGCCGGCGGCTCGGACGCCTTCGCCCACTACACCTTGGGCGTCGTGCTCTCGATGCTGGGCCGCCAGGCCGAGGCCAAGGCCGAACAGCGCCGCTCGCTGGAGCTCAACCCCTACCTGGCCGCCGCCTCGGGCGAACTGGGACGCCTCCTGGCCTTCGAGGGCGACACCGAGGGCGCCCTGACCTATTCCGAGCGCGCCATCGCGGCCAGCCCGAACGACCCGCACTCCTGGCTGTGGTTCCGCAGCAAGGCCGTCGCCCGCTTCATCGCCGGCGACTACGACAACGCCGCGCGCGACGCGGCCGACGCGTGCGCGCGCGGGCAGGAGCGATTCCCCCTGCACTTCCTCCTGGCCGCCTGCCACGCCGCCGGCGGCCACAAGACCGACGCCGCCAACGCCCTGGAGGACGGCGAGCGGCTGGCCCGCTCACGCGCCGGTCCTGGCCGCAGCAATGAGACCGGTTATCCCCTCGAGGCGCTGAAGATCGGACATCCGTTCACCCACGACGCACATCTCGATCGGCTCGTTAACGCTCTTCAAAAGGCTGGGTGGCAAGGTGCTTAGGTCAACAACCTAGGCGAGCCGGGGGCAAAATCCCCGGATGGGGATCATGTCCAACGTGAACGGGCCGCAGAAGGTGGCAATCCTTGGCGGCGGGATGGGCGGTCTGGTGACCGCTTTCGAACTCACCAACCAACCGGGGTGGCAGGAAAAGTACGACGTCACGGTCTACCAGCTCGGCTGGCGGCTCGGCGGCAAGTGCGCGTCCTCGCGTGGTCCGAACGACCGGATCGAGGAGCACGGCATCCACGGCTTCATGGGCAGCTACTTCAACGCCCTGCCGCTGATGAACGACGTCTACACGGAACTGAACCGTCCCGCCGGCGCACCGCTCGCGACCTTCCAGGAAGCCTTCCTGGGATCCGGCTTCACCATGCTCTGGGAATGGCAGGAAGACCGCCTGACCCCCTGGCCCACCCGCGCGCCGTC
>Ga0055531_10003061_pt1 | contig 10824 bp, 7 predicted proteins | sample AraplaCvi_mCL_r2_FD_55008 | JGI IMG/M metagenome (GOLD analysis project Ga0055531, IMG submission 55008) | Arabidopsis root microbial communities from North Carolina, USA - plate scrape MF_Cvi_mCL_r2 | ecosystem: Host-associated > Plants > Roots > Endosphere | place: USA: North Carolina...
CAGCGCGACGCCGATCAGCAGCAGATAATATGGCGGTACCACGCCCCCCGCGATGAACAGCGGCATCACCTGGAATGCGGACGGCATGCCCATCGACCTGAATTCGGGCCCCCAGATGATGCGCACGACATCGTCAAAGATCAGCACGAAGGCGTAGCAGACGAGCAGCTGCATCAACACGTCGGCGCCATAGACGCGGCTCATGAAGACGCGCTCGAAGATCAGGCCGAGAATGGCGGTGCCGGCCGCGCCGGCCAGCATCGCCAGCGCGAAGCTTCCCGTGAGCTGATAGGCCGTCATCGCGAAATAGGCGCCGAACATGTAGAAGGCGCCGTGGCTGAAATTGACCACCTTGAGCACGCCGAAAATCAGCGTCAGCCCGACCGCGACCAGGAACAGCAGCATGCCGATGATGAGGCCGCTGGTGGTCTGCGTCACCAGACAGGCGGAGCTGGCGAGGCAGCCGGCGAGCGCGTCGATGTCCACGGAAGCACTTTCATTTTCGCGCGCCCAAGACGGCGCGGAGGACCAAGCGAAAACGGCGGAGACGGTCACCCGCCCCCGCCGCGCATCGGATCAGGTGTAGCCCTTGCTCTTCTTCCACTCGGCCTCGAGTTCGAAGATGGTCTTCCAGTCGCCGGCCTTGACCTCGGGCACATAGGGCTCCTGCGGGATCGTGGTGCCCCAGCCGATGGCGTAGCCCACGAGCGTATGGTCGTCGCCGCGCATCGTCACGGTGCCGTCGGCGCCGAACGGGCACTTGATGGTGAGGCCCTTCAGGACCTCCGCGAGCTTCTTGCCGTCGGCGGAGTTCGCCTTCTTCGCGGCCTCGGCCAGGAACATCACCGCGGTCGCGTTCTGCCACGACCAGTTGGTCGGATATTCGTTGTATTTGGCCTTGTAGGCATCGCCCCAGGCGGCGTTCTCCGGCGTGGTCGGGAAGGTCTTGATGTAGCGATTGCCGGAGTGGATGCCCTTCGGCAGGTTCTTCACCACCGTGAGCGCGGTGTAGTCGGCCATGTTGACCGCGAACACCTCCATCTGGCCGAACATCGCGTAGATGTTGGCCTGGTCGATATAGGAGGTGAGATCGCCGCCCCACAGGCAGGAGTACAGCGCCTGCGGCTTGGCCTGCAGAATCTTCGTCACCACCTCGGTGTAGTCGGGCTGGAACAGCTTCGGCCAGGACTCGCTGATGATCTCGACGTCGGGCGCAAAGCGCTTCAGGTACAGCGTGAACTCGCCGGTGGTGTCGCGGCCATAGGCGTAGTCGGGCGAGCAGGTCGCCCATTTCTTCAAGCCCTTGGTTTTGGCGATCGAGGCGGCATAACTTCCGCCGACGATGGAATCGTGAATGCCCTGACGGACGCAGCGGAAGGCGTTGGGGATGTGCTGCTTCGGATCGGCCGTGAGCGAGGATGCTTCGGAGCAGGTGTGGATGCAGAGCACGCCGAGATCGCGCGCGACCTCGTGCACCGCGAACGATCCGGACGACGCCTCGCCGTCGAGCAGCAATTCGCAGCCGTCGGTGTTGACGAGCTCCCGCGCGACGCGCGCGGCTTCCTGCGGCTGGCCTTTGGAGTCGCGGATCACCATCTCGATCTGCCGGCCGGCGAGGCCGCCTGCGGCATTGACCTTCTCGACTTCGAGCATCACCGCATTGCGCGAGGACGTGCCGAGCTGAGCGACGCGCCCCGACAGAATCGTCGGCATGCCGATCTTGATGGTCTTGGCTTGCGCACGCGCCACCCACGGCGCGGCGAACGTCATCGCACCGGCGCCCATCAGCGCCAGTGTTGAACGGCGGCTGATGCCCGGCGTGCGGGTTCTCGTCATTTTCCCCTCCCTCTTTCGGGTCGGCGTTTCCTGGTCCCGTGTCGGAGATCGTGCCGTCTCCGTGCTTTCAAGGATTTCAGAGGTAGGGGGTGACGTCAAGCCAAACATGAATTATGAGTCATCATTCATTCAGAAGGAAACGAGGCCGGCAGGCGGCCCGAAAAGCAGAATGATCAACCTTTCGAGCTTCATCGCCTTCCATGCCCGTCGCACGCCGAAGCGGCCTGCGCTGAAATATCGCGGCGAGGAGATTTCCTACGCGGCGTTCGATGCACGCGTTCGAACGGTGGCAGGCTGGCTCGCGTCGCAGGGCATCGGCGCCGGCGACGTCGTGGCCGTCCTGATGAAGAACAGCGCGGCGTTCCTGGAGCTCGTCTTCGCCACCAGCCACCTCGGCGCGGCTTTCCTGCCGATCAACTTCCGCCTCTCCCGCGACGAGGTCGGCTACATCGCCGGCAATGCCGGCGCGCGGCTGCTGATCGTCGATGAGGAATTGGCTGCGAACGCCGCGGGCGCGAAGATCGTCGTGCTCGACGACGCCGCGCAGCAGAGCATCACGCGACTCGCAAGCGAAGCAGCGCCAGCGCCGATGCATTTGTGCCAGCCATCCGACCTGATGCGGCTGATGTACACCTCCGGCACCACCGACCGGCCCAAAGGCGTGATGCTCACTTACGATAATTTCTACTGGAAGTCGGCGGATCAGACGATTGCGCTCGGCCTCAGCGCCGAGACGCGGCTTCTTGTCGTTGGTCCGCTCTATCACGTCGGCGCGCTCGACCTGCCCGGCATCGCCGTGCTTTGGCATGGCGGCTTCATCCGCGTCGAACGCAATTTCGAGGCTGAGACGGCGCTCGCCGCCATCGCCGAAGACAAGCTCAACGCCGCCTGGTTCGCCCCCGTGATGACCACGGCGATGCTGACCTGCCCGAGGCGTGACTGTTATGACGTCTCCAGCCTGAAATGGGCGATCGGCGGCGGCGAGAAGACGCCGGAGATGCGCATCCGCGCCTTCTCGGAATACTTCCGCAATGCGCGCTACATCGACGCCTATGGCCTCACCGAGACCGTCGGCGGTGACACCTTCATGGAAGCGGGCCGCGAGATCGAGAAGATCGGCTCGACCGGGCGCGCCATCGCTCATGTCGAGATCGAGATCCGCGACGAGGACGGCAGGACGCTGCCTGCCAACGTCAATGGCGAAATCTGCCTGCGCGGTCCCAAGATCACGCGCGGCTACTGGAACGACCCGCAGAAGACGGCCTCCGCCTTCTTCGGTGATTGGTTCCGCAGCGGCGACGTCGGCTATCTCGACGAGGAAGGCTTTCTGTATCTGACCGACCGCAAGAAGGACATGATCATCTCCGGCGGCGAGAACATCGCCTCCTCCGAGGTCGAGCGCGTCATCTATGAATTGCCTGACGTGCGCGAGGTCGCAGTGGTCGGCCTCCGCGACGCACGCTGGGGCGAACGGCCGGTCGCCGTCGTGGTCTTGGCGGAAGGCGCCGCACTGGAGCTCTCTGCTCTCACCGAGCATTGCCGGACGCGGCTTGCGAGTTTCAAGGTGCCGAAAGAGCTGATCCTCCGCGCCAGCCTCCCGCGCAACCCATCCGGAAAAATTCTCAAGCGCGTGCTGCGCGCCGAACTGGAGACCGTGGCATGAATCAAGGCCCAGCCACCGCGAAAGTGACCAAGCTCAACCGCATCGAGCGCAACGCCTGGACCAAGCAGAAGATCTTCGAGGCCGCGACCAGGGTTGTCGGCAAGCATGGCTATGCCGAAGCCTCCGTCGCGCGCATCACCGAGCAGGCCGGCGTGGCGCAAGGCACCTTCTACAATCATTTCGAGAACCGCCAGGAACTGCTCGACCAGCTGCTGCCCAAGATCGGCCTCGACATGGTCCAGTTCATCCGCGCCCGCACCGGCACCGCGGATGCGGCGCGCCAGGAGATCGCGCGCTTTTCCGCCTTCTTCGATTTCATCCGCGAGGTACCGGAATTTTTGCGCATCCTGAATGAAGCCCAGTTCTTCGCGCCCATCGGCTATCAGAAGCACCTCGACAATATCTCGGCCGCCTATGTCCGCATCCTCAGGCGGGCGCGCACCGCCGGCGCGATCGAGAATTATAGCGACGATGAATTCGAGGCCATCGTCCACATGCTGATGGGCGCGCGCGGCTATCTCAGCCGCCGCTACTCGTACTCCGCCGGCGGCGTCACCGCCGTGCCCGACCACGTCATCTCAGCCTATCGCAAGCTGATGACGCGCGGCCTCTTCAGCGCATCCGGAGACACGCCATGAACATCCCATCTCCGCACCAACCGCTCGACCTCACTTCTGCCATCGCCGAGGGCGACGTCCGCTGCCTGCTGATGGTGCTGGTGCACATGACCGGCGATGAGAAATGGCTCGCGCCGCCCTATTTGCCCAAGCGCGACATCCGCCTCATTCCCGATCCCGAGGCCGGCGTGCCCCGAAACATCCAGGACGAGATCCGCGCTGCGGTGGTCGAGCTGTTCGCCGGTGGTCCGCCAAAGCCCGTCATCGCCGATCCCGGCGAAGAGCTGCTGTTGAAGATGATGCGCGCCTGCCTCGGCGAAAAGGTTGCGCCGGAATATGCACCACTGATGCGCGAGGAGATGGGCTTTGTGGCACGCGAGCCGCGTTGGAAGACGCGCCCTTCCGAGGCCAAGCTCGGGGAACAGCATGTGTTGATCGTCGGCGCCGGCGTTTGCGCCATCGCACTCGGCGTCGCGCTGGGCCATCTCGGCATCCCCTACACCATCGTCGAGAAGAACGCCGAGCTTGGCGGCACCTGGTGGATCAACCGCTATCCCGGCTGCGGCGTCGACACGCCGAACCACTCCTATTCCTATTCCTTTGGTTCGGGGAATGCATGGACCCGCTACTTCTGCCAACGCGAGGAGTTGCTCGGCTATCTCCAGAAGGTCGCGGGCGAATACGGCATCCGCAAGCATCTGCGCGTCAACACCGAGCTGACCTCGTCGCGCTGGGACGAAAGCAAGCGGCGCTGGATCTCGACGCTCAAAACCAGCAACGGCGAAGAGATTTTCGAATCCACCGCATTGGTCTCGGCCATCGGCCAGCTCAACGACCCCTCTCGTGCCCGGTTCAAGGGCGAGGAAAAGTTCAAGGGAACGATCCTGCATTCGGCGCTGTGGTCCGACGACATCGACATCGACGGCAAGCATGTCGTCGTGATCGGCACCGGCGCGACCTCGATGCAGTTGGTGCCGGCGATCGCCGACCGCGTCGCCTCGGTCACGGTCTACCAGCGCAGCGCGCAATGGGCGCGGCCGGTGAAGGGCTATGCCGATCCGATCAGCGAGGGTGCGCGTTGGCTGCTGGCGCACCTGCCGTTCTATGTGCAGTGGTACCGCTTCAACATGTTCTGGCGCTATGGCGACGGCCTGCTGCCCTTCCTGCGCAAGGACCCGGCCTGGCCGCATCCCGAGCGCGCCGTCAATAAAGGCAACGATCGGCACCGCCAGGAGCTGACCGACTTCATCCTGTCGGAGCTGAAGGATCGGCCGGACCTGATCGAGAAATGTGTGCCGACCTACCCGCCTTACGGCAAGCGCATCCTGCTCGACAACAACTGGTTCAAGACCTTGAGGCGGGACAATGTCGAGCTCGTCACCGATGCGATCGATCATTTTGATCAGGGCGGCATCGTCACCGCCGACGGCAAGCATCGTCCCGCCGACATCATCGTGGTCGCGACCGGATTCAAGGTGACGGAAATGGCGGCCCGCCTCAACGTCAGCGGCCGCGACGGCAAGGATTTGCGCACGGCCTGGGCCAACGACAATCCGACCGCGCATCTTGGCCTCACCGTGCCCGGCTTTCCGAACTTCTTCTGCATGCTCGGTCCGAATTCCGGCCCCGCCCATGGCGGCAGCGTCATCTTCCAGTCGGAATGCCAGAGCCGCTACATCTCGGCGTGCCTCGTCGGCATGATCGANCANGACGTCGCCGCGATCGACGTCCGCCAGGACGTGCTCGACGACTACGTNCGCAAGGTCGATGCCGAGCACGAGGCGATGATCTGGACCCATCCCGGCATGAGCACCTATTACCGCAACGCGAGCGGCCGCGTGTTCTCGGCAATGCCGTGGCGGTTCGTGGACTATTGGCGCATGACGCATGATCCGGATTTTGGGCAGTACAGGCTGACGAAGGGGTGAGGCGTCGCTCTCCCCAGATCGTCATCGCGCCTACAGCTCCTACGCCGCCAGCCCGCTCTCCACCGGAGCGAAATCCAGCCCGAGACTCTCCGCCACCGCCTTGTTGGTAATCCGGCCGCGATGGACGTTCAGGCCGTTGCGCAAATGCGGGTTCTCCAGCACGGCGGCGAAGCCTTTGTTCGCCAGCATCAGGCCGAATGGCAGCGTCGCATTGTTCAGGGCCTGGCTCGAGGTCACCGGCACCGCGCCCGGCATATTGGCGACGCAGTAGTGCACGACGCCGTCGACCTCATAGGTCGGATCGGTATGCGTGGTTGGATGCGAGGTCTCGAAGCAGCCGCCCTGGTCGATCGCGACGTCGACCAGCACCGCGCCGGGCCGCATCGATGTCAGCATCGCGCGCGTGACCAGCTTCGGCGCGCTGGCGCCCGGCACCAGCACCGCGCCGATCACGACGTCGGCGGCAAACACTTCGTCCTCGACCGACTCGATGGTCGAGAAGCGGGTGCGCACGCGTCCGGCAAAGAGATCGTCCAATTCGCGCAAGCGCGGGATCGAGCGGTCGATCACGGTGACTTCGGCACCGAGGCCCGCGGCCATGCGCGCCGCCTGCGTTCCGACCACGCCACCGCCGAGCACGACCACCCGCGCCGGCTGCACGCCGGGCACACCGCCCAGCAGCAGCCCGCGGCCACCGGCCGAGCGCCTGAGCGCGGCGCCGGCGGCCTCGATGGCGAGGCGGCCGGCGACTTCGCTCATCGGCGCGAGCAGCGGGAGGTGACCGCTCGCGTCCGTGACGGTCTCATAGGCAATCGCGGTGCAGCCGGAGGCAAGCAGGCCCTTGGCCTGCTCCGGATCCGGCGCAAGATGAAGATAGGTGAACAGGATCTGGCCTTCGCGGAGCTGGGCCCATTCGCTCTTCTGCGGCTCCTTCACCTTCACGATCATGTCTGACTTGGCAAAGATATCGCGGGCGCTGTCGGCAATGGAGGCCCCTGCCCGCCGATACACCTCGTCGGACGCGCCGATGCCGGCGCCGGCGCCGGTCTCGACCGTGACCTCGTGCCCAGCCGCAACATACTCGCGGACGGCGCCCGGAGTGAGCCCGACGCGATATTCCTGCACCTTGATCTCCTTGGGAACACCGACGCGCATCTTGATCTCCCTGGCCGACGCATTGATTCCGCCTTCATCGTAGCGACGGGGCCGGTTTGGTTTCATGCAAATATCCGCTAGTTTCGGCCGGCCCGCGCCGCTTTCCGGCGCTGCAGTGCCCTTTCACGCTGGAAACGAAACCTTGGCCCTCGACCGGAAAGACCTCGCGATCCTCGCGGAACTCACGACCAATGCGCGCGCCAGTCACACCGAGCTTGCCAGCAAGATCGGCCTGTCGAGCACGGCACTGGCACGGCGGCAGAAGGCACTCGAGGACGACGGCTACATCCAGGCCTACCAGGCCGCGCTCGACCTGACGCAATTCGGCCTCACCACCACCGTCCTGGTGCGCATCGCGCTGGAGAGCCAGAGCGACGAGGCCCTGAAGGCGTTCGAGGCGGAGGTGGTGAAATGCCCCTCCGTCGTACGCTGCTTCCTGATGTCGGGCACCGACGACTACATCCTGATCGTGCTCGCCCGCGACATCCAGGATTTCGAGCGCATCCACCGCACCGAGCTGTCCCGACTGCCCCGCGTCGCGCGCGTGCAATCGAGCTTTGCCTTGCGCGAAATCGTCAACCGTGCGGTGCCGACCGTGGTGTTCGGCGAGGCGAAGCGGTAGCGGCTCTCCGCTCTGCAAAACGCGACCGAGCCCATTCCGCGCCGCCGTCATCGAATTGTCATCGAATGTGCCGAGAGCTGTATTTCCTGCACATTCGGGACAGATCATGGATTATTTCAAGCGCTTCAACTTCCTGTTCGCCGCACCAGTGTTCGACGCCGACGACCTCGAAGGCGTCCGCTTCAACCAGATCATCGACGAGATCCAGCGCTCCGGTTTCGAGGTGGTCCGGGCCCGCAAGCTGGAAGATGCCGAGATGGCAGTGCAGACCGATGCCGCGATCGGCTGCATGGTGGTGGACTGGGGCAAGAAGGGCCTGGAGGGCAAGACCTCGGCGCTGATCAATTTGATGCGGCGCCGCGGTCTCGACTTTCCGATCATCCTCCTGATCCGGCGCAAGCGGTTCGAGGATTTGCCGGTCGAGGTGCTGGATTTCATCGACGGCTACGTCTTCCTGTCCGAGGAGACCCCGACCTTCATCGCCAAGAATTTGATCAGCCGGCTTAAGCAATATGCCGAGACGCTGAAGACGCCGTTCTTCGGCGCGCTGGTCGACTATGCCGAGGAAGGCAACCAGCTCTGGACCTGCCCCGGTCACAATGGCGGCGTGTTCTACAACCGCAGCCCGATCGGACGCGTGTTCGTCGAACACCTCGGCGAATCCGTGTTCCGCGACGACCTCGACAATTCCGTGCTCGACCTCGGCGACCTCCTGACCCATGAGGGGCCGGCGCTGAAGGCCCAAAAGGAAGCCGCGCAGATCTTCGGCGCGGAAAAGACCTATTTCGTGCTCAACGGCACCTCGACCTCCAACAAGGTCGCGCTCGGCGCGCTCGTCACCGACGGCGATCTCGTGCTGTTCGACCGCAACAACCACAAGGCCGCCCACCACGGCGCATTGATGATCAACGGCGGCATTCCCGTCTACGTCCCGACCATCCGCAATGCCTGGGGCCTGATCGGCCCGATGCGCTGGGACGTGCTCGACGAGAAGGCCTTGCGCGAGGCGATCCGCAACCATCCGCTGGTCACGAATAAGGAGGCCTGGCGCAAGGAGCGCCCGTTCCGCGTCGCCGTCGTCGAGCAATGCACCTATGACGGCACGATCCACAGCGCCGAGATGATTTTGAAGCGTGTCGGCCATCTCTGCGAATACATCCTGTTCGACGAGGCCTGGGCCGGCTTCATGAAGTTCCACCCGCTCTATGCCGGCCGCTTCGCCATGGGCCTTTCGAACCTTCCCCCGGAAGCGCCGGGCATCATCGCGACGCAATCAACCCACAAGCAGCTTGCCAGCTTCTCGCAGGCCTCGCAGATTCACATCAAGGACCGCCACATCCGCGGCCAGAAACGGCGCGTCGAGCACCGCCGCTTCAACGAAAGTTTCATGCAGCACGCGTCCACCTCGCCGTTCTATCCGCTTTTCGCCTCCCTCGACGTCGGCGCGCAGATGATGAAGGGCCGCTCCGGCGAAGTGCTGTGGGACGACACGATCCGCCTCGGCATCGAGCTGCGCAAGAAGATCCGCGCGATGCGCCGGGAGTTTGAGGAGAAGGAGCAGAATCCCCATCGACGCTGGTTCTTCGAATCCTTCGTTCCCGACCGTGTCGCCATTCCCGATGTCAGCCGCCCCGGCGCCACGCACAACGTCGCCTGGGAAACGCTCTCCACCGACGAGCTCGCGACCAATCCCGCGCTGTGGCAGCTCTCGCCGGACAGCAATTGGCATGGCTTCCCCGGCCTCACCGAGGGCTTTGCCATGACCGACCCGAACAAGCTGACGCTGCTGACGCCGGGCTTCGATCGGACCACCGGCACCTATGCCGAGCACGGCATCCCGGCGCCAGTCGTCGCGCAATATCTGCGCGAGAACCGCATCGTTCCGGAAAAAAACGACCTCAACTCCCTGCTCTTCCTGCTCACCCCCGGCGTCGAGGCGAGCAAGGCCGGCACGCTGATCTCCGGCCTCGTCGCCTTCAAGCGACTGCACGACGACAATGCGCTGCTGGAGGATGTCATTCCTGAGTTCTACCAGCGGCGTCAGGCACGCTATGCCGGCGTGCGCCTGCGCGACCTCTGCGGCGAGATGCACCGCTTCTTCCGCGCCGCCGACGTCAGCGCGCTCCAGGCGCGGCAGTTCATGCCCGAACACATGCCTGAGATCGCGATGTCGCCGCGCGATGCCGCGCGTTACCTGTTCAAGAACGACGTCGACTATCTGCCGATCGAAGCGATTTCGGGCCGCATCGCCACCACGCCCTTCGTGGTCTATCCGCCCGGCATCGCCACCATCGTTCCAGGCGAGCGGCTGAGTGAACGGGCCAAGCCCATGGTGGATTATCTCAAGATGTTCGAGACCTGCTTCAACACCTTTCCGGGCTTCGACGTCGAGATCCAGGGCGTCTACAAGGAGGTCGACGCGCAGGGGAGGATCGGGCTCTACACTTACGTCGTTGCCGAGTAGGTGCGCATGAACGAAACAGCGATTGCGCGTGCGGACGACGAACAAGTTTTGGTCCGCACCTCACGCGAGAGCGACGTCGATGCGATGCTGGCGATCTACCGCCATCACGTCCGCAACGGCGTGCCACGCGACGTCGAGGGAACCGGCGCGCCCGAGCCGGACGATCTGCGCGACCGGCGCAAGAACCTGAAGCAGACCCGCCTACCGCACCTGGTCGCAACCTTCCGCGGCGAGGTGGTCGGCTATGCCTATGCGGTGCAGTTCCGCAAGCGACCGGCCTATCGCTACACCGCCAAGCATTCGATCTACGTTCACCACGAGCATCTTGGCCGCGGGGTCGGACGGCTGCTGCTGCGGGACTTGATCGATGCGTGTGCGGCGGCCGGATTCCGCCAGATGATCGGCTATATCGACGCCGACAACGCGCCCTCGCTGGCGCTGCACGAGAAATTCGGCTTCGCACGCGCCGGCCTGCTCTGCGGCGTCGCCTATCGCCACGGCCGCTGGTCCGATACCGTCATGGTGCAGCGCTCGCTCGG
>Ga0055531_10003080_pt1 | contig 10785 bp, 7 predicted proteins | sample AraplaCvi_mCL_r2_FD_55008 | JGI IMG/M metagenome (GOLD analysis project Ga0055531, IMG submission 55008) | Arabidopsis root microbial communities from North Carolina, USA - plate scrape MF_Cvi_mCL_r2 | ecosystem: Host-associated > Plants > Roots > Endosphere | place: USA: North Carolina...
TACGGCCGAGCCAGCCGGTCGATCAGGCGGCCCGGTTCAGCCAACCCGAAGGGCCGGGCATCTTTCCGCCGGGATCAAAGGCGATCGGCTTGGACGTACCAACAGGTATGCCCTGCGCCAATCGCCTTTGCCACAACGAAAACCTGCTCCGGCAGAATGCTTCAATCTAGCAGGGAAACGCTCTAATCCTGCAGGATGGCGGCAGCGACCGCATCGGGCGCCTTCGACGCGTCGAGATGCCGCCAGGTTATATCCGTCGGCTTGCGGGCCAGCTGGCCGGACAGCACGTCCGTGGTGGCATCCGACGGGCCTCCGGCCCTTTCGCGAACCCGCTGCCGGAGCAGTTCGGGATCGGCTTCGAGCCAGACGCCCTGAAAGCCTGCCCCTGTCCCGGCGGCGGCAGTCTCGATGAGGCGCCGGTTGGACGGATCATCGAAAACCGCGTCGGCGACGACTGACCCGCCCTCTGCGAGGATCAGCTCGGCATGCCGCGCCATCTCCCGATAGACCTTCTTCGAAACGTCGGGTTGATAGGCCGAGACCGGAAGTCTCGTCTCGGCGGAAACGCCATGGAGGGCTTTTCGGATCCGGTCGCTTTCGACGATCCTCGCCCCCGGAGGCGCGCCGACCCTGGCGGCCAGACGATCCGCGACCGTGGTCTTGCCGGAACCGCTGAGGCCGCCGATCGCGATCAGGCGCGGTGGCGCGTCTGCCAGGAGGCTCGCGGCGAGATCGAAATAAGACCTCGCCTCCCGCGCCAGCCCGAGGGCATCCTGACCGGGTTCTTCGGCCTGCGTCGCCGTCACATGCGCACGGACCGCCGCCCGGATCGCCATCAGGAACGGCAGGAGGCAGAACCCGTCCTCGTCATCGGTCTCGTCGAGATACCGGTTCATCGCGAGATTGGCGAGATCGGGAAAACCCCGGTGCCAGAGATCCATCAGCAGAAAAGCGAGGTCATAAAGGACATCGACCGTGGCGATGCCGAGATTGAACTCGATGCAATCGAACAGGCATGGCTTGCCGCCCAAGAGGCAGATATTGCGCAGGTGAAGATCGCCGTGGCAGCGGCGGACCTTGCCGGCCGCTGCGCGCCGGTCAAGAAGCCCGGCATGCCGCGCGAGCCGGGACCGGAAGGCTTCGCCGAGCTTCGCCAGCTCCGCAGCGGCAAACACATGGCTGGTCGCAAACCCCGCCTCGTTGATGTCGAGGACCGCCTTTATGTTGGCCGCCCCGCCTCCCTTGGAGACCACGGGTGCCCGGCGATGATAGAAGGCGATCATCCGGGCGGTCTGCGTCATCAGGTCCGGCGTCAGGCGGCCTGCCACCGCCATGCGATCGAAGAGCTGCCCCTGTTCGAAGCGGCCCATCTCGACGACGGCATCGACGAGCGGTCCGTCGCCATCGAACTCCAATACACCCGTATCCGCGCGGGTGATGCGCCGCACGCCGATATAGAGCCCCGGCGCGGTCTCGCCGTTCAGCGCGACTTCCTTGCGGCAGGCATCCTCGCGGATCGCTGCCGTCGAGAAATCGACATAGGGTAGTTTCAGCGACTTCTTCAGCTTGTAGACCCGGTCGCCGACGAGAAAGATCATGGAGATATGCGTCTCCATCCGTTCCACCGGACCGGCAAACCCGTAGGATGCCGGGCTCGCCAGAAAGGCGATCGTGCCGCCTTGATCCTCAACCGTCATATCCCGCCTCCCCGCTCTGCCGCCTCTTCTGACCAAGAGGCCATTCAACGGCCTGTCGGGCCTTGATATCGGTCAACGGGCGAGTGCGACGCAGGTTGCGGCCTATGCGGTGCCCGGCCAGGATTTCAGTGCCCGGAGCGTCGGCGTCTTCTTGAAGATATGGCCGTCCATCCGCGCGAGCAGGCTGTCGAGAAGCATCACCGCCTCGCCGACCGCCGGTCCCTTGTTCAGCATCACGCATTCGGCGCGTGCCGCCATCGCCGCGTCGGTCATTTCGCCGCGCGACGGCAACCCGTCCTTGACGAGGTCCTCCAGAACCTGCGTCGCCCAGACAGTCGGCACCGCCGCCGCCTCGCAGATCCACAACAGCTCCTCCTGCATTTCCGCGACGCGTTCGAAACCGATCTCGGCGGCGAGATCGCCGCGGGCGATCATCACGCCGAACGGCCGGTTGCGGCAGCGCGCCCGCGCGATCAGCGCCGGCAGGTTGGTGACCGCCTGCGGTTGCTCGATCTTGGCGATCAGGCCAAGCGGACGTTCGCGCGGCGGGAAAGCACCAAGCGCCTCTTCGAGAAGGTCGATATCGTCCGGCCGGCTGACGAAGGAATAACCGAGCATATCGGCATTGACGATGATCGTCGCGAGATCGGAATGGTCCTTGGCCGTCAGCGGCGACAGGCCGAGCGCGGTATCGGGCAGGTTCAGGCCCTTTTCCGGTTTCAGCTTCGCGCCGCCGGTCTTGGTATGGGTGACGCGCACCACCGCCTCGCCTTCGGCGACGCTCTCGATCACGCCCTCCAGCTTGCCGTCGTCATAGCGAATGCGGTGACCGNCAGCGACGCGGGTGACGATCTCCGGGAGTGACACGGCCGAGCAGAAGGGCACGTCATCGGTGAGGTAAGGCTCGCCCGCCGCGACGAGGCGCAGGCGGTCGCCGACCTGCAGTTTCGCCTTCTTCGCGCCGGCGACATTCTCGGTGCGGATCTTCGGCCCGGCTATGTCCATCAGCACCGTCAGCCGCCGGCCCAGCGTTTCGCCGGCCGCCCGCACGTGTCTCGCCATCGNCGCCCAGGCCTTGTCGTCGTCATGGGCGCAGTTGATGCGGGCGATATCCATGCCGCGCTTTGCGAGATCGAGGATGAAATCCGGCTGGTCCGCCGCCTCGCTCGGCAAGGTCACCATGATGCGGCCGCGGCGACGGGCCGGCGGCGAGCCGAACAGATCGTCGGTCGATCTCGTCAGCAGGCCCTCCCCCCGGAAAAATTCCTCCTCGGATGGCGGCGTAAACGGCGGAGCACTTGCCTGAATGGCGGCAAGCGAGGCGAGAACTGCATCGATCGTCGGCAGAACGCGGCTTTCGAGCCGACCGAGAGACGACAGCCCTCGCCACATCAGCCGGCGCTGCAGGGCTCTCAGGTCGTGACGCCGCAGCGAGAGGTAATGGCAGAGATTTCCAAGCGCCACCCGATGTTCTTCCGCCAGTAAGGCCCCGCCGGTCAGGGCGTTGAGGCTTGGCTCCGCCTGCGTGGCGATATCCCGCCGCAGCGCCAGCAATTCCTGGAAAAGATCGGTCAGTTCGTTGTCGTTGCCTGTGGGCTGTTCAGCTGTCTGCGGCATCGCTCGTCTCCATGGGGCCGTTTCCACCAGCCTGTCTCGCAAAGACAAATCCTTGATGACGGCTTGCCGGGCATTGCGCTGCGTCAAGGCGATGCCGGCGGGCGCGGTCCAAAAGCGGTGGCGAAACCGGCACGACGAAGAAAGGTATCCTGTGGAGATGACGCTCAGACATCACGGCCGCTACGAGGCCATCATCCGCGAGGCGATCTCGCTGCCGGCCATGCGCACGGCCGTAGTCCATCCCTGCTCGACGGAAACCCTGCGGTCGGCCGTCGAACTCAAGGAACAGGGTCTTCTCGATCCGATCCTCGTCGGCCCGGAACACAAGATCCGGGCGATAGCGGACGCCGCCGAGTTGTCGCTCGCCGGCATCGACATCGAGCCCGTCGAGCACAGCCATGCGGCGGCCGAGCGCAGCGTCGAACTCGCCTCGACGACCAAGGTCGCTGCCCTGATGAAAGGCAGCCTGCACAGCGACGAACTGCTTTCCGCGGTCGTCGCGCCATCATCGAGACTGAAGACCGGGCGGCGCATGAGCCATGTCTACGTCATGGACGTTCCGGCCTATGACAAGCTGCTGGTCGTCACCGATGCGGCGATCAACATCCAGCCGGATCTCGATCAGAAACGCGATATCTGCCAGAACGCCGTCGATCTGATGCATCTTCTCGGCATCGCGAAGCCTCTCGTCGCGGTGCTTGCCGCCGTCGAGACCGTCAACAGCAAGATGCCCTCGACGCTGGATGCGGCGGCGCTCACCGTCATGGCGGCGCGCGGACAGATCGAAGGTGCTATCGTCGATGGTCCGCTCGCCTTCGACAATGCGATCAGCATCGAGGCCGCGCAGGCGAAATGCATCGCCTCGCCAGTCGCCGGACAGGCGGATATCCTCTTGGTTCCCGATCTCGAAGCCGGCAACATGCTCGCCAAGCAGCTCATTTATTTTGCCGGTGCGGACGCGGCCGGGCTGGTCCTCGGCGCCCGCGTTCCTATCATACTGACAAGCCGCGCAGACCCGGCCAAGGTTCGAACGGCATCCGCCGCCCTTGCGAGGCTGACTGCCGCGAAACGACTTGAAGCAAGGATGCCTTTATGACGGACAACCTTCTCCTGACGTTCAATGCCGGCTCCTCGACTGTGAAGATCGGCATATTCAAGGTGGACGGCGGCAGGCCGGAGCGGATCGGCAAGGCGGTTGTCGATTTCGGAACCTATCCGCTGATGCTGCATCTGAAGGAAGGCCCGCAGCAGTTCGAACTGCCGCTGACGGGCGAGGCCGGCGACGATCTTGCCGAGCTGATGGACGAAGTGTTCCGGGAACTGGGCACGCATTTCGACCTCGATACCGTCACCTCCGCCGGCCACCGGATCGTCCATGGTGGCGATGTCTTCGACGGCCCGGTGGAACTGACGACCGAGACGCTCGCCAAGGTCCGGTCGCTGACGGACCTGGCGCCGCTGCACCAGCCCCAGGCGCTGCGGATGATCAGGGCCGTCAGACACCTGCGGCCGCATCTTTTCCAGACGGGTTCGTTCGACACCACCTTCCACGCGACCCAATCCGATCTCGTGCGGCGTCTCGCCATTCCCCGCGCCTTTCACGATGAGGGCATCAAGCGATACGGCTTCCATGGACTTTCCTACCGCTACGTTGCCGGCGCGCTGGCCGCCAAGGCGCCCGATATCGCCGACGGCAAGGTCGTCATCGCCCATCTCGGCAGCGGCGCCAGCCTCTGCGCCATCGAAAACGGCCTCAGCCGCGATTCCAGCATGGGCTTCTCGACGCTCGACGGTATTCCCATGGCCACAAGGCCGGGATGGCTCGATCCCGGCGTGCTGCTGCATTTCCTCGGCCCGCTCGGCAAATCGGTCGAAGAGGTGGAAGACATGCTCTATCACAAGTCCGGCCTCCTCGGCGTCTCGGGGNTNAGCGGGGATATCCGTGAACTCGTNAGTGACGGCNGCGACCAGGCGANGGAGGCGATCGATCTCTTCGCGCTCAGGATCGCCGGCGAGATCGGCAGGCTCGCATCCACGCTCGGCGGCCTCGATGCGCTGGTCTTCACCGCCGGCATCGGGGAAAACCAGCCGCTGATGCGGGAGCGTATCGCCGAACGGCTTCTCTGGCTGGGCGTCGAGCTGGATGCGGCCGCCAATGACAGGAACGCGCTCAGGATCAGCAGCGACGCGAGCCGCATCGCGGTCCACGTCATTCCGACGGATGAAGAACAGATGATCGCGGAGGAATGCCTTTCCGTCCTTCAAGCGAAGGACCGGCCCGCCGCCTGACGACCGGCGTCGGGGAGCCCGTTTTCAGTTCAGGACAGATGTTTCCGATCAACTCGCCCTCTCGAAGGAGCAGGAATATGCAATCAAACCCGAATGTGCCGGCAACGCCGGAGATGAGCTCGAAGGAGATCGCGCTCCTGGACCGCTACTGGCGGGCGGCCAATTACCTTTCCGTCGGGCAGATCTATCTTCTCGACAATCCGCTTTTGAAGGAGCCGCTGAAGCCGGAGCATATCAAGCCGCGGCTGCTCGGCCACTGGGGCACGACGCCCGGCCTCAACTTCATCTACGCGCATCTCAACCGGATCATCCGTAACCGCGACCTCAGCATGATCTACGTCTGCGGGCCCGGCCATGGCGGGCCGGGCATGGTGGCCAGCACCTATCTCGAAGGTACCTATAGCGAGATCTATCCCGACATCAGCGAGGACGAGGCGGGCATGCGAAAACTGTTCCGGCAGTTCTCCTTCCCCGGCGGCATTCCGAGCCACGCGGCGCCGGAAACGCCCGGTTCCGTGCATGAAGGCGGCGAACTCGGTTATGCGCTGGTGCATGCCTATGGCGCGGCCTTCGACAACCCGGACCTGGTGGTCGCCTGCGTCGTCGGCGATGGCGAGGCCGAGACCGGACCGCTTGCCGCGAGCTGGCATTCCAACAAGTTCCTGAACCCCGCCCGCGACGGCGCCGTGCTGCCGATCCTGCATCTCAACGGCTACAAGATCGCCAACCCGACGCTGCTCGGCCGCATGGCGGACGAGGATGTGGACCATCTTTTCCACGGTTACGGTTACGAGCCGTTCTTCGTCGAGGGCCACGAGCCGGACACGATGCACCGGCAGATGGCCGCCACCCTGGACAAGGTCTTCGACCGCATCCGCGCCATCCAGCGGGACGCCCGGGCCGGCAAGGCACCGGAAGGCTCGCCTCGCTGGCCGATGATCGTGCTGCGCAGTCCGAAAGGCTGGACCGGGCCNAAGGAGGTCGACGGCAAAAAGGTGGAGGACTTCTGGCGCGCCCACCAGGTGCCTGTCTCCGGCTGCCGCGAGGACGACGGCCACCGCAGGATCCTCGAGGACTGGATGCGGAGCTACGATCCGGAAGACCTCTTCGACGCCAACGGCCGGCTGAAGGAGGAGCTGCGGGCGCTTTCGCCTGGCGGGGAGCGCCGCATGGGTGCCAACCCGCATGCCAATGGCGGCCTCGTCCGCAAGGAGCTCGTCGTCCCCGATATCCGCGACTATGCGGTCCCCGTGAAGACGCGGGGTGCCGACATGGTCCAGACGACGGAGATACTCGGCAGATATCTGCGCGACGTGCTGAAGCTCAACGATATCAATTCCAACTTCCGCATCTTCGGCCCGGACGAGACCGAGTCGAACCGGCTCGGCAATGTCTTCGAGGTCACCGACCGCGTCTGGATGGAAAGGATCGAGCCCTACGACGTGCATCTGTCCCGCGACGGGCGGGTGATGGAAGTGCTGTCCGAGCACCTTTGCCAGGGCTGGCTGGAAGGCTACCTGCTCACCGGCCGGCACGGGTTCTTCTCGTGCTACGAGGCCTTCATCCACATCGTCGATTCGATGTTCAACCAGCATGCCAAGTGGCTGAAGGTCTCCCGCGAACTGCCGTGGCGCAAACCGGTTTCCTCGCTCAACTACCTGCTCACCTCGCATGTCTGGCGGCAGGACCATAACGGCTTCTCCCACCAGGATCCCGGCTTCGTCGACCTCGTCGCCAACAAGAAGGCGGATATCGTGCGCATCTACCTGCCGCCGGATGCCAATACGCTGCTGTGGATCGGCGATCATTGCCTGAAGACCTGGGACCGCATCAACGTCATCGTCGCCGGCAAGCAGCCGGAGCCGCAATGGCTGACGATGGACGAGGCGATCCGCCATTGCGAAGCCGGCATCGGCATCTGGGACTGGGCAAGCAACGAGGGCGGCGCCGTCGAGCCCGACGTGGTGATGGCCTGCGCCGGCGACGTGCCGACGCTCGAGACGCTGGCGGCCGTGACCCTGCTGCGCGAGGCGATACCGGACCTGAGGATCCGCGTCGTCAACGTCGTCGACCTGCTTGCCCTGCAATCGCAGGACCAGCATCCGCACGGCCTGCCGGACGAGGCCTTCGACCGGTTGTTCACCGCCGACCGTCCGGTGATCTTCGCCTATCACGGCTATCCCTACCTCATCCACCGGCTGACCTATAAACGCACCAACCATCGGAACATCCACGTGCGCGGCTTCATCGAGGAGGGCACGACAACGACGCCCTTCGACATGACGGTGCTGAACGAACTCGACCGCTTCCACCTCGCCATCGAGGCGATCGAGCGGGTGCCCGGCCTGAAGGAAAAGTCGGCCGGGGTGATCGAGATGTTGAAGGGCAAGCTTGACGAACACACGCGCTATGTCCGCGAACATGGCGAGGACATGCCCGAAATCCGCAACTGGAAATGGCCGGCGCGCTGATCCTGACCCATGAAGGCCCTGGCTTCCGCTNGGGGCCTTCACCGCGTTCGGGAGCGGACTTCGCCGCCAGATCACGTTTCGGTGTTTCGCGGCGAAGTGTGTAACCAATCGCACGCCTCTTCCGTAATCATGCAGGAAAGCAGATTATGGACCGGGAGGTTTCCACCATGATGAACAGACGCCTATTCCTGGCCGGCAGCGCATTGGGGCTCGCCGCAGTCCCTTTCGCGATGAGCGCCCGGTCGACGCATGCCGCGGCCGGCAGTTTCCCCGTGACGCACACGGCGGACGAATGGCGCAAGCTGCTGACGCCTGAACAGTACAATATCCTGCGCGAGGAAGGCACCGAATATCCGGGCAGCAGCGCGCTTCTCAACGAGCACCGCAAGGGCACGTTCTCCTGCGTCGGCTGCGACCAGGCGCTTTTCTCGTCGGAGACGAAGTTCGAGAGCGGCACGGGCTGGCCGAGCTTCTGGGCACCGCTCAACAATGCGGTCGGCACGGTGCGCGACACCACGCTCGGCATGGTCCGCGTCGCCGTCAACTGTGCCCGCTGCGGCGGGCATCTCGGCCACGTCTTCGACGATGGACCGAAACCGACCGGCCTGCGCTACTGCATGAACGGGGCGGTCCTGAAATTCAGTCCGGCATCGGCCTGACCCGCCGCCCTTCATTTCAATTCGGTTGAGGAGACCGCCATGAGAAACAACAGGAAACTATCCCATCCGCTCACCGCCTTCGCGGGCGCGGCGCTGGTTCTCGCCGGCCTGACATTCAGCGCGACGGCCGAGGAAGGCATTGCCATCCCCGCGCCCGCCGTCGATCAGGCGGCAAGCACTGCCACGACCGAAACGGCCATCTTCGCCGGCGGCTGTTTCTGGGGCGTCCAGGGCGTGTTCCAGCATGTCGAGGGCGTCAAGAACGCCGTCTCCGGTTATGCCGGCGGCGCCAAGGAGACCGCCGCCTACGAAACGGTCGGTTACGGCAAGACGGGCCATGCGGAATCGGTTCGGGTGACATTCGATCCGAAGAAAGTCACCTACGGGCATCTGCTGCAGATCTATTTCTCGGTCGCCCATGACCCGACCCAGCTCAACCGCCAGGGACCGGATGTCGGCACGCAATATCGCTCGACGATCTTCCCGACCAGCGAGGAGCAGGCCAAGGTCGCCAAGGCCTATATCGACCAGCTCAACAAGGCCAAGGTCTTCCATGCGGCGATCGCCACGACGATCGAACCGGGCAAGGCTTTCTATCCGGCGGAAGCCTATCATCAGGACTTCCTGACCCAGAACCCGACCTATCCCTATATCGTCTACAACGATCTGCCGAAGATCGAGAACCTGCGGAAGCTGTTTGCGAGCGATTACCGCGACAAACCGGTCCTCGTCGCCCAGGCCGGCATCGGCAACTGAGCCTCAGCTTTCCTGCGCCGCCTCCGCGCGCCGGGTCACGCCCGGCACGCCGAGGCAGGCGACGACGATCAGGGCGGTGATCAGGAACATTGCGATGAAGGTCATGTGCAACGCATGCTGAAGCGCAAGCCGGACGGGCGAGTCGGCCGCAAGCCCGCCGCCTGCCCCCTGCAGGAGATCGCGCACCTGATCGGACGTGATCGGCCCCGCGACGGAATTGGCAAGGCCGTAGGTCAGCACGGCACCGAGAAGCGCCGCACCGAGCGTACTTCCGAGATTGCGGGAAAAGACGTTGGAGGCGGTCGCGCTGCCGCGTTCCGACCAGCCGACATTGTCCTGGATGATCACCAGGCCGGAAATGTTCAAGAGACCCATGCCGAAACCCATCAGCAGCGAGCCGGCACCGGCCTGGACGGGCGAGCTTCCCGGCGTCAGCAGCACCAGGAAAAGCGTCCCGACCGGCACGAAGACGCTGCCGGCGATCATCAGCGGCCGCAATCCGAAGCGCGGAAACATCCGTGAGGCGAAGGTCCCGCCGCTCGGCCAGCCGACCAGCAGCATGGTCAGCGCGAAACCCGCAACCAGCGGCGATCGGTCGAGCACCGTCTGCACGTACATGGGCAGGAAGGTGGTCAGCCCCATGATCGCCATGCTGGCGAGGAAGACCGCGGTATTGGCGAAGGCGATCGGCCGCTTCAGCCAGAGTTCGAGGGAAATCATCGGGGCCTCGGCGCGCCGCTCCTGCCAGATGAACAGCAAGAAGCTGACGAGAAAGACGGCCAGCGAAACGAACATGTAGGCGGTGGCGCCTTCGGTTTCCGTGAGCGCGATCATCAGCGCCGAAATGGCCACCGCGAACAGGCCGGCTCCCAGAAAATCGATCGATACCGTGCGGGTCTGCTTTTCCTCGTGCAGATAGACGATGAAGCCGAGCGCCGATGCAATGCCGATCGGCACGTTGATCCAGAACACCCAGGCCCAGGGAAGGCTGTGGACGATGACGCTGCCGAGCAGCGGCCCGACGACCGCCGAAAGCGCCCAGACGCTGGCCAGATAACCCTGCACCTTGCCGCGCTCCGCCCCCGGATAGAGGTCGCCGACCACCGTCATGATGACCGGCTGGATCGCGCCGGCACCGATGCCCTGCAGGAGCCGGAAGGCGATCATCGACGGCATGGACCAGGCAAAACCGGCCAGAACGGAAGCGATCAGGAAGATCGCCGTGCCGAGCAGGATGATCGGCTTGCGGCCGTAAATGTCGGAAAGCTTGCCGAACACCACGGTCATCGCCGTCTG
>Ga0055531_10003084_pt1 | contig 10772 bp, 10 predicted proteins | sample AraplaCvi_mCL_r2_FD_55008 | JGI IMG/M metagenome (GOLD analysis project Ga0055531, IMG submission 55008) | Arabidopsis root microbial communities from North Carolina, USA - plate scrape MF_Cvi_mCL_r2 | ecosystem: Host-associated > Plants > Roots > Endosphere | place: USA: North Carolina...
CCGATCTTCGACATCTTCTTGTAGCGCTCTTCCATCTCGCGGACGGTCCACTTGAGCGCCACGACCGCCTTTTTCGGGTCGGTGACGACAGGCGACAGCAGGTGCGGGATGCCGTCATAGACGGAAAGTTCGAGCATTTTCGGGTCGATCATGATCAGGCGGCACTTCTCCGGTGTATAGCGATAGAGAAGCGACAGGATCATGGTGTTGATGGCGACCGATTTACCCGAGCCGGTGGTGCCGGCGACGAGCAGGTGCGGCATCTTGGCGAGGTCGGCAACGACGGGTTCGCCGCCGATCGTCTTGCCGAGCGCCATGGCGAGCTTCGCCTTGCTGCCCTCGAAATCCTTGGAGCCGATCATTTCGCGCAGATAGACCGTCTCGCGGTTGCGGTTCGGCAGTTCGATGCCGATCGCATTGCGGCCGGGAACGACCGCGACGCGGGCGGCGATCGCGCTCATCGAACGGGCAATGTCGTCCGCAAGGCCGATGACGCGCGACGACTTGATGCCCGGCGCGGGTTCCAGTTCGTAGAGCGTGACGACCGGCCCCGGGCGGACATGGATGATCTCGCCCTTGACGCCGAAGTCTTCNAGNACGCCTTCCAGCAGCCGGGCGTTCTGCTCCAGCGCGTCGGCCGACAGCGAGGCGTCGCGGGCGACGGCCTTCGGTTCGTTGAGGAGATGCACGGAGGGAAGCTGGAAGCCGTCCGGCGCGATGAACGAGCCCTGGGCCTCGCGGGCGACACGGGCACTCGGCTTCGGTGGGGCTGCCGAGGGTGCGACACGCTGCTGGACGCGGACGCCGTTGACGGTCTGAGGCGCGCGCGAGGCAACGAACGGCGCGTCGTCATCCTCGTCGTCATCGGCCAGGATGCCGGCCGGGCGCGGCGGCATGCCGTCGCGGTCGAACGGCGGATCGTAATCGTCGTCGTCGTCGTCATGGCCGGAAATGGGCGGGGCGGCCACCACCCGGCGCGGCGAAGTCACCCGCTCGGCCGGACCATCGAGCGAGGGCTCCATGCGGCGGCCCGGGGTAACGGGGGTGGAGCGCGCGCGGACCGGTTCGTTCAGCGTGCCGAACTCGTCCTCGTTGAAATCGTAGGGCTGGTCGAAATCCATCGGGCGGCGCGGCTTGATGCCGGCAAGGCGGCGCAACCGCGCCTGGGCGATGTACCAGTAGTGGGCAAGGGCACCGAATGCCAGGAAGCCGGCAAACCGGTCCTCGTCGTCCTCTTCCTCGACTTCCTCGCGCTTGGCACGGGCCTTGACCGCGGCAACCGGCTGGTCGTCATCTTCGGCCTCATCCTCAAAGGCTTCTCCGACGAGGCCCGAGGCAAACAGCATCAGCCAGATGCAAGGAGCGGTGAAGACGCAGCCGAGCACGATCGCCACCGAGCCGGTCGGATAGGCGCCGACGAACAGCGCCGGGAAGCGCAGGATCATGTCGCCGATGACGCCGCCGATGCCGTTCGGGATCGGCCAGGTGAGCGGCGCGGGAAAACAGCCGAGCGTGGCCGAGGCAAGCAGCGTGCCGCCGCCCCAGGCCGCAAGACGGGCCGGGACTCGGTCATATCTACGCCCGGCGATCAAGGCGAGGGCAAAGGCCAGCACCGGCAGCAGCGCGACGAGGCTGGCGAGCCCCAGAAACTGCATCATCAGGTCTGCGAAGGCGGCCCCGGGAAAGCCGAGTATATTGGTCGGCGCATTGTCGGTGGCGTAGGAGAAGCTCGGGTCGGCGACGTTCCAGGTGGCGAGCGCCGCGACGGCCAGCGCCAATGCGAAGAAGATGCCGAACCCCGCAAGCGCCACCGCCTGCCGCCACACGAACGCGGTGAGTACCAGGCGGGTGGACCGGTTTGCCATAGCCGCTGAACTGCTTCTGCCCATCGTGTCTGCCCGCCGTCCTTGAACGCAACTCGAAGCGCGAATCGGCAGCCCTGAAGGCTGATTCACGCAATTCCAGAGCATATTAGCGCGAGGGTGGTTAATGTCCCTTTAACCACGACGGGGCGCGCGACGGCTGAAAACATGTACAAAAAAGCCCGGGCCGAGGCCCGGGCGAAGCTTGCGAAAGCTTTGGTGCAATGTCTCGCGGCAGCGGTCCCCCCGCCGCCGCGAGCCCTTTGATCAGGAAGCGTGGTAAGCGGCTTCGCCGTGGGTCGAAAGGTCGAGACCTTCGCGTTCGGCTTCGACGGTAACGCGCAGGCCAACGATCAGGTCGACGACCTTGTAGAGGATCGCCGAACCGATGCCGGACCACACGAGGGTCGTCAGGACGCCCTTGAGCTGCGCCCAGACCTGGGTCGCGGTGCCGGAATAGGAGGCGGCGAAATCGGCCGTCGAATAGTCGACGATGCCTGCACCGCCGAGCGCCGGGTTGACGAGGATGCCGGTGCCGATGGCGCCGAGGATGCCGCCGACGCAATGGACGCCGAAGACATCGAGCGAGTCGTCGTAGTTGAACTTGTTCTTCACCACGTCGACGAAGAAGTAGCATACCGGCGAAACGATGAGGCCGAGAACGATCGAGCCCATCGGGCCGGCAAAGCCGGCAGCCGGGGTGACGGCGACGAGACCGGCAACCGCACCCGAGGCGGCACCCAGCATGGAGGCCTTGCCGCGGGAGAAGGTTTCGACCAGGCACCACGACACGGCAGCGGCAGCCGTCGCGACGAAGGTGTTGATCATTGCCAGAGATGCGTAGGAGTTGGCTTCGAGGTTGGAGCCGGCGTTAAAGCCGAACCAGCCGACCCAGAGGAGCGAAGCGCCGACCATGGTGAGCGTCATGGAATGCGGAGCCATGATGTCCTTCTTGTAGCCGGTGCGCTTGCCGAGCATGATCGCGCCGACGAGGCCCGCAATACCGGCATTGATATGCACGACGGTGCCGCCGGCAAAATCGATCGCCCCATAGGAGAAGATCAGGCCGGACGGATCCGCATAGGCGCTCGGGCCGCCCCAGAACCAGACCATGTGGGCCATCGGGAAGTAGACGAAGGTGACCCACAGGATGACGAAGAGCATGACGGCCGAGAACTTGATGCGCTCGGCAAAGGCGCCGACGATCAGGGCCGGCGTGATGCAGGCAAACGTCATCTGGAAGCAGACGAAGGTCAGTTCCGGAATGGCGACGCCCTTGGTGAAGGTTTCAGCCAGCGACGTGGTGGTGACGCCCGCCAGGAACATCTTGGAGAAGCCGCCGACGAAGCTGTTCAGCGAACCGCCGTTGGTGAAGGCCAGCGAATAGCCGTAGGTGACCCAGATGATCATCACGACCGCGGTGATCATGAAGACCTGCATCAGCACCGAGAGCATGTTCTTGGCGCGAACGAGACCGCCGTAGAAGAGGGCGAGGCCCGGGATGGTCATCAGCAGGACGAGAATGGTGGAAACGAGCATCCAGGTGTTGTCACCCTTGTCCATCGTCATGGCCGGAGCGGCGGCGGCAGCAGCNGCCGGTGCGGCAGCCGTCTGCGCAAAAGCGACGGCGGGCGCGAGAAGCGCCGCGCCAGCGGCACCCAGGCGTCCAAGAGTGGAAATCCTATTAAATTGCATAGCTAAAAAACTCCCCTGTCAGCCGTGCTTAAAGCGCTTCTGTGTTGGTTTCGCCGGTACGGATGCGCACGGCCTGCTCGATCGAATAGACGAAGATCTTGCCATCGCCGATCTGGCCGGTCTTGGCGGCCGAAGCGATCGCATCCACGGCCTTTTCGACGAGGTCGGAGGGGACGGCGATTTCGATCTTCAGTTTCGGCAGAAAACTTACGGCATATTCGGTGCCGCGATAGATTTCCGTATGTCCCTTCTGGCGTCCGTAACCTTTCACTTCGGTCACGGTCAGGCCCTGGATGCCGACAGCCGTGAGGGCTTCGCGCACCTCATCCAGCTTGAACGGCTTGATAATGGCCATCACGATTTTCATCTGGCTTTCCCATCCTTTGTTTGTCTTCGGCCGGGGCCGACTCTCCTCATCGTCGTCAGATCATGACAGCGACTGGCGAGATACATTCAAGGGACGTGCCAGTTTTGATCNGCTCTATAAGTTATTGAAATGTAAAGGCTTACAAAGCCAGCCCTAAGAAACGGGCATNTGGATGGCGCAAAGGCGACCAAAACTTGTGCAATTTTCAAAAATTGCACAGAGATTAATCATTTGCCCTTTTCCGAATCAATCCTTCCTGGGCAACCGAGGCGATCAGTGTGCCAGAACGGGTATAAATGCTGCCGCGGGTCATTCCGCGGGCACCCGAAGCGCTCGGACTGTCCTGGGTGTAGAGCAGCCAGTCGTCNTATGTGACGGGCCTGTGAAACCACATGGCATGGTCGAGGCTCGCCGCCTGGAGCCTCGGATCGAAGATCGACGTACCATGCGGATAAAGCGAGGCATCGAGCAGCGTCATGTCCGAGAGCCAGGCGAGCATGGCTGCCTGGTAATGCCGGTCGGGCGGCACGTCGCCGACGGTGCGTACCCAGATGTCCTGCCGCGGTTCGAGCTTGTCCCTCGTGAGGTAGTGGGCGAGCGAGGTGGGGCGCACTTCGATCGGCCGCTCCCGGCTCCAGTAGCGCCGCACGCTCTCCGGCGCATTTTTCATGAAGAGTTCCTTGAACTCCTTCTCGCCCATCAGGTCCTCCGGCTGCGTGACCGAAGGCATGTCGATCTGGTGTTCGTAGCCGCCCTCCTCCACCTGGAAGGAGGCGGACATGGAAAAGATCGCCTTGCCGTGCTGCACCGCCACGACACGGCGGGTGGCGAAGCTTGACCCGTCGCGGATGCGCTCCACCTGATAGAGGATCGGCACCGAAGGATCGCCGGGACGCATGAAATAGGCGTGCAGCGAATGCACGAAACGGTCGGCCTCGGCGGTGCGCTGGGCGGCCATCAGCGCCTGGGCGATCACCTGCCCGCCGAACACCCGCTGCCAGCCGACATCCGGACTGGTCCCGCGATAAAGGTTCTCCTCGAGCTTTTCGAGGTCGAGCGTCGCGATCAGCTGTTCCATGGCGGACGAGGATTCGGTCTGGCGCGACATTATGACGAACTCCGGTGATAGGAAGCGGCTGCGGGATGATCTATATCCAGGATACGATATTCTCAAGTCTCACGGGAGTTTAGGCAAATGCTGGACATGCTGGTTGTAGGAGGCGGTTATGTGGGTCTCGCCGCCGCTGTCGCGGTCAAGCAGGCGGCGCCGCATCTGAAGGTCGAGGTGATCGAGGCGGCGCCGGTGGGCGTCTGGGAAAAGGACGAGCGGGCCTCTGCCATCATCGCCGCGGCGACCCGCATGCTGGATGTCATCGGCGTGTGGAACGAGATCGCAGCCGATGCCCAGCCGATCAACCGGATGATCGTCACCGACAGCCGCACATCCGATCCGGTGCGGCCGGTCTTCCTGACCTTCGACGGCGAAATCGAGGAAGGCAGNCCGTTTGCCCACATGGTNCCGAATGTCGCGATGGTGAGGGCCCTGCGCGGCGCNGCCGAACGCCTCGGCATCGCCATCCGCCATGGGCTGTCCGCCACCGGCTTCCAGTCCGGCAGCACCCGCTGCTCGGTGTCGCTCTCCGACGGCTCGACGGTCGAGGCCCGTCTCCTGGTCGCCTGCGACGGCGTGCGCTCGAAGCTGCGCGACATGGCCGGCATCAAGACCGTCACCTGGGATTACGGCCAGTCGGGCATCGTCGCGACGGTCGCACACGAACGGCCGCACGAGGGCGTTGCGGAGGAACATTTCCTGCCGTCCGGGCCGTTTGCGATCCTGCCGCTCACCAACAACCGTTCCTCGCTCGTGTGGACCGAACGGACCCCGGAAGCCGACCGGCTGGTCGCCTCCGACGATCTGGTGTTCGAAGAGGAACTGCAGCGCCGCTTCGGCCACAAGCTGGGTGAACTGACGGTGGTCGGCGGCAAGCGCGCCTTCCCGCTCGGCCTGACGCTCGCCCGCGCTTTCGTCGCGCCGCGCATCGCCCTTGCCGGCGACGCGGCCCACGGCATCCACCCGATCTCCGGTCAGGGCCTCAATCTCGGCTTCAAGGATGTCGCGGCGCTGGCCGAAACGGTGGTCGAGGCCGACCGCCTCGGCCTCGACATCGGCGCGCTCAACGTGCTGGAGCGCTACCAGTCCTGGCGGCGGTTCGACACGTTCCGCATGGGGGTCACGACCGACGTGCTGAACCGGCTGTTCTCCAACGACATCACCCCGATCCGCATCGCCCGCGACTTCGGCCTCGGGGTGGTAGAACGGCTGCCGAAGCTGAAGAGCTTCTTCATCGACCAAGCGGCGGGAAAGAGCGGCGAGGACGGGCCGAAGCTGCTGGCGGGGCAAACAATCTAAGCCCGCGACCGGAGCCCCTCATCCACCTGCCGGCACCTTCTCCCCGCTTACGGGGCGAAGGGGTTATGCCGCACCGGTTTGCTCAAGCAATGAACGCCGGCGGGGTGCAGCTCGCAAATGGGAAATGCAGTTCGTGAGTCTAGCGTCCTTCGCCCCGCGTGCGGGGAGAAGGTGCCGGCAGGCGGATGAGGGGCACCCCCCAGCCAACCTCAATCCTCGATCTTGCGGGCTTCCGAGATCAGCATGATGGGGATGCCGTCGCGGATCGGGTAGGCGAGCTGCGCCTTCTCGGAGATGAGTTCGTTGCTTTCCCGGTTGAAGGACAGCCGGCTCTTGGAGAGCGGACAGACGAGCAGCTCGAGCAGTTTTGGATCGACCTTGCTGAGTTTCTCGTCCATCGATCGGGGCCTTACTGAAGCATGGTGTCGGAATCGCCGAAATCCCGCGCCAGCAGGATTTCCGTGATCGCGATCAGCGTTTCGGCGCGCGTGCGAAGATCAGGCGCTTCGAGGAGTGCCTGTTTCTCGGCCGGTCCGAAGGGCGACATCATCGAAAGCGAGTTGACGAGCGTGCGGTTGCCGGCGCGCTCCACGCTTTCCCAATCCGCCTCCAGCTTGTTGGCGTCGAGATAGGCGCGAAAGACGCGCAGCAGTTCGGCGCGGTCGACCGTGCTCTCGTCGTCCTCGGTGGAGAGGTCTGTCATGAGAGGTGCGATCTTGAAGGTGCGATAGGGATGGCCTCCGCCCACCTCTTCGATCAGCCGGAAGCGGCAAACGCCGCTGATCGAGGTGATGTAGCGGCCGTCACCCGTTTCGGCAAATGAGGTGATGCGGCCGATGCAGCCGACGGTCGAGAGGGGCGCACGCGGCCCTTCGGCGGCCTCGCCGGATTCGAGCAGCGACGGCTGCACGATCCCGATCAGCCGGTTGCCCGCAAGCGCCGCATCGAACATGGCGAGATAGCGCGGCTCGAAAATGTTGAGCGGCAGCTGNCCGCCCGGCAGAAGCAGGGCGCCGGTGAGAGGAAAGACGGGGATCGTCTCCGGCAGATCCTCGCGCTTCAGATATCTTGCGTTTCCCACATGCATGGGTCCGACACCTCCCGGAATCACTGGCCAGACGATCACTGGTTCGGGCAAGGATTCGCCGCACCGAATAATGTGGGGCACCCACCGGAGAACGCAAGACCAATCCTTTNCGGATTGGCCTCAGCTCACGAAAAGGCGGGCCTACGAAAAGAGGATGGAGGACAGGCGGCGGCGGGCGGCGATCGTTGCCGGATCCTTCGCCCCCCAGACTTCGAAGAACTGCAGCAGCTGGCGGCGGGCTCCGTCGTCGTCGAACGTGCGGTCCTTGCGCATGATCGTCAAAAGGTGCTCGGCGGCCTTGTCGCGCTCGCCCTGGACGTTGAGGATCTTGGCGAGCTTCAGGCGGGCATCGTGATCGTCCGGATTGGCGTCGAGCTGGCGCTCGAGAGCCACGGGATCGCCGAGCTTGCGGGCTTCCTCGATCTGCTCGAGCTTCCTGGCGACCGCCTGGATCGCCGGATCCTTGGCAAGCTCTTCCGGGAGGGAGGCAAGCATCTGGCCGGCGCGGGCCGTCTCGCCCATGGCGATCAGGCACTGCATCATGCCGGCGGCGGCCTTGGCATTTTCCGGATCGGCCTGCAGGACGGCGCCGTAAAGCTGCGCGGCTTCCTGGATCTCACCGCCGGCCAGCAGGGTTTCCGCCTCGGTGAGCGCCGCTTCGATCTCGGCGGCCTGTTCGGCGCCCGGAGGTCCGGCGAGCTTGTCGATGAACTGGCGAACCTGGCTTTCCGGCACCGCGCCCATGAAACCGTCGACCGGACGGCCGTCGACGAAGGCGATGACCGCCGGGATCGACTGGATACCGAGCTGTCCGGGGATAGACGGGTGGTCGTCGATGTTCATCTTGACGAGCTTGACCCGGCCCTGGCCTTCATTGACGACCTTTTCGAGCACCGGCGTCAGCTGCTTGCAGGGACCGCACCAGGGTGCCCAGAAATCGACGAGAACCGGCTGGCGGCGCGATTCTTCGAGAACGTCCCTGGTGAAACCGGCCGTGCTCGTATCGGAGACATAACCCCCTGCAGGACCCGATGCAGCAGGCGCCGCGCCAAAACTCGCCGAAGCGGTCATCTGTCCGCCGTAGGAACCGCCATAGGGGTTGTTGCTGCCGCTCATGAATGTTCTCCCGGGAACGCTTCGCATCTTCGCCTTCTAGGCTGCAAAGATCGTATGTCAGTCTGTAACTTTCAAGACAAGCGGCGTGTGTCCGGTCGCTTCCAGAAAGCGGATGAGATCGTCGCGTCCGATCGATGTGGTGGCGTCGTTCGACAGCGGATGGCCGTTGATGATGTCGTGCTTCATCAGCTCTTCGTCGAGGATGAAGGTCACATTGCGCCCGGTATCGTTGAAGGCGCCGAACACCGTCACCGANCCCGGAACCACGCCGAGATAATCCAGCAGCATTTCCGCCCGCCCGAACGAGACCCGGCTCGAAGCGCCGATCACCTTGTGCACGGTCTTCAGGTCGACCGTGGCGCGCTCCTCGACGGTCAGGACGAAATACTGGTCCTTCTTGTCCTTCACGAACAGGTTCTTGGTATGGCCGCCCGGGATTTCCTCCCGCAGGCTTTCGGATTCCGCCACGGTGAAGACCGGCGGGTGCGTTTTGGTGGAATGCGGAATATTCAGGCTGTCGAGGAAACGGAAAAGATCCTCGGCTGTTTTCGGCTCTGTCTGGCTCATGCTGATGGAATTGGCTCTGTTGGCGGGTCGTTGGAGTATACCATAACCACAATGTAGCGGCGGGCCAAGCGAGGCGCACACGATCTCGTGAAGCGCTTGACCTGATATGATGGTGCGACCATTTTACCAGACGTGGAGAACCGGCATCCGGCAATTCCGTCGGTCGACCGTACCCAGTTGATAAACAATAACTTCTCCAGTTAGCTCAAGTTTATTTCGGCGCGACATTCCTCGCCCTCCATACCGGCCCCGGCCGATAACAGCCGCTCAATCTCCAGTGCCGGCGCAGCGCCCGGCTTCTCAACCGAAAGGTCTGCCTCATGGTCACCTTCACACTGAACGGACAGGAAAGAACGTTCGACGGCGATCCCGACACTCCGCTTCTCTGGGTCATCCGGGATTTCGAAAAACTCACCGGCACCAAATACGGCTGCGGCGTTGCCCAGTGCGGCGCCTGCACGGTCCATCTCGACGGCATGCCGCGCCGCTCCTGCGTGACCCCGATCGCCACGATCGAAGGTTCGGAGGTCGTCACCATCGAAGGCATTTCCGGCACCGAGGCCGATGCGGTCAAGACGGCCTGGACCGGCCTCGACGTGCCGCAATGCGGTTACTGCCAGTCCGGGCAGATCATGTCGGCGGTCGCCTTGTTGCAGATGGTGCCGAAGCCGACGGATGCCGATATCGACGGCGCGATGGCCGGAAATATCTGTCGATGCGCCACCTACCATCGCATCCGCGCGGCAATCCACAATGCCGCCAGTTCGATGGAGGGCTGAGCCATGACGATCCAGAACATCAAAACCACCCGCCGTGACTTTATCGCCGGCTCCGGACTGGTGATCGGCGTTGCCATCGCCCCGAAATTCGTTTCGGCAGCGCCGGCCGGCGTACATGCGGGCGGCGATGCGGCCCTTGCGCCGATAAACGCCTTCGTCAAGATCGGCACCGACGACACGGTGACGGTGCTTTCCAAGCATATCGAATTCGGCCAGGGCCCGTTCACCGGCCTTGCGACGCTGGTCGCTGAGGAACTCGATGCCGACTGGAGCCAGATGCGCGCCGTCCATTCGCCGACCGACAACAAGATCTATGCCAACCTGATGTTCGGCCTGCAGGGCACCGGCGGTTCGAGTTCGATCGCCAATTCCTATGAACAGATGCGCAAGGCCGGGGCCGCCGCACGCGCCATGCTCGTCGTTGCCGCGGCCAACGAGTGGAAGGTGCCGACCTCCCAGATCACGATCGAGAAGGGCCGCATCAGACACGCCGCCTCCGGCAAGGAAAGCGGTTTGGCGCGTTTGCCGAAAAGGCGGCGCGCCTGACACCGCCCGCGGAGCCGAAACTCAAGGATCCCAAGGATTTCGTGCTGATCGGCACCGAACTGCCGAAGCTCGATACCCTCGGCAAGACAAACGGCACGGCGATCTTCACGCTCGACATCACNCCGGACAACCTGCTGATTGCCGTCGTCGCCCATCCGGAACATTTTGGCGCGACGGTGAAGAGCTTCAATGATGCCGAAGCCCGCAAGGTAGAGGGCGTGGTCGACGTCAAGCAGGTGCCGTCCGGCGTCGCGGTATACGCGGACAACACGTTCGCGGCGCTCAAGGGCCGCGATGCGCTGAGCATCGAATGGGATCTCTCCAAGGCCGAGACCCGCTCCTC
>Ga0055531_10003089_pt1 | contig 10765 bp, 6 predicted proteins | sample AraplaCvi_mCL_r2_FD_55008 | JGI IMG/M metagenome (GOLD analysis project Ga0055531, IMG submission 55008) | Arabidopsis root microbial communities from North Carolina, USA - plate scrape MF_Cvi_mCL_r2 | ecosystem: Host-associated > Plants > Roots > Endosphere | place: USA: North Carolina...
GGGCCGCGCATGCGGCCCGTCTGTTTCGGCGCGTCAAGCGCCGATCTGCTCGTCGATTCGGATCACTTGGCCCGCGCCGTCATGATCGCGTCCGCGACGTTCTTCGGCGCTTCGGAGTAGTGCTTGAACTCCATCGTGTACGTCGCGCGGCCCTGCGTCGCCGAGCGCAGGGAGGTCGAGTAGCCGAACATCTCCGACAGCGGCACCTCCGCCTTGATGATCTTCCCGCCGCCGACCATGTCGTCCATGCCCTGCACCATGCCGCGCCGGCTGGACAGATCGCCCATCACCGTGCCCGCATAGTCCTCCGGCGTCTCGACCTCCACCGCCATCATCGGCTCCAGGATCACCGGGCTGGCCCGGCGGCAGGCCTCCTTGAAGCCCAGCGACGCCGCCATCTTGAACGCGTTCTCGTTCGAGTCCACGTCGTGGTACGAGCCGAAGGTCAGCGTGACCTTCACGTCCACCACCGGATACCCCGCCAGCACCCCATTGGGAAGGGTGTCGATCACCCCCTTCTCCACCGCAGGGATGTACTCGCGCGGCACCACACCCCCCTTGATGGCGTCCACGAACTCGAAGCCCTTGCCCGCCTCCTGCGGCTCGACCGTGAAGACCACGTGCCCGTACTGGCCCTTGCCGCCGGACTGGCGCACGAACTTGCCTTCCACATCGCTCACCGACTTGCGGATCGTCTCGCGGTACGCCACCTGCGGCTTGCCGACGTTGGCCTCGACGCCGAACTCGCGCTTCATCCGGTCGACGATGATCTCCAGGTGCAGCTCGCCCATGCCCGAGATGATGGTCTGCCCCGACTCCTCGTCCGTGCGCACCCGGAAGGACGGATCCTCCGCCGCCAGCCGGCCCAGCGCGATGCCCATCTTCTCCTGGTCCGCCTTGGTCTTGGGCTCCACCGCCTGCGAGATCACCGGCTCCGGGAACACCATCTTCTCCAGCGTGATGATCGACTCCGGATCGCACAGCGTCTCGCCCGTCGTCACGTCCTTCAGGCCNACGCAGGCCGCGATGTCCCCCGCCAGGATCTCCTTGATCTCCTCGCGCTGGTTCGCATGCATCTGCAGGATCCGGCCAATCCGCTCCTTCTTCCCGCGCGTCGGGTTGAACACCGAATCCCCCGATTTGAGGATCCCNGAATACACCCGCACGAAGGTCAGCTGACCCACATAGGGGTCGGTCATCAGCTTGAAGGCGAGGGCGCTGAACTTCTCGTTGTCATCGGCCCGGCGCGTCGTGTCCTTCTCGTCGTCGTCGGTGCCATGCACCGGCGGAATGTCGATCGGNGACGGCATGAAGTCGATCACCGCGTCCAGCATCCGCTGCACGCCCTTGTTCTTGAACGCCGTGCCGCACAGCATCGGCTGGATCTCGCCCGCGATCGTGCGCTGNCGGATCGCGCGCTTGATCTCGGCCTCGTCCAGTTCCCCGCTCTCGAGGTACTTGTTCATCAGTTCCTCGTCCGCCTCGGCCGCCGCCTCGACCATCTTCTCGCGCCATTCCTCCGCCTTGGCCTTCAGNTCGGCCGGGATGTCCTGGTACTCGAATTTCATGCCCTGCGACGCGTCGTCCCAGATGATCGCCTTCATCTTCAGCAGGTCGATCACGCCCTTGAACTGGTCCTCCGCGCCGATCGGCAGCACGATCGGCACCGGGTTGGCCTTGAGCCGGTCCACCATCATCTGGCGCACNCGGTAGAAGTCCGCCCCGATCCGGTCCATCTTGTTCACGAAGGCCAGCCGCGGCACCTTGTACTTGTTGGCCTGACGCCAGACCGTCTCGGACTGCGGCTGCACGCCGCCCACCGAGTCGTACACCATCACCGCGCCGTCCAGCACGCGCATGGACCGCTCCACCTCGATCGTGAAGTCCACGTGCCCCGGGGTGTCGATGATGTTGATGCGGTGCTCCGGATAGGACAGGTCCATGCCCTTCCAGAAACAGGTCGTCGCGGCCGACGTGATGGTGATGCCGCGCTCCTGCTCCTGCTCCATCCAGTCCATCGTCGCCGCGCCGTCGTGCACCTCGCCGATCTTGTGATTGACCCCGGTGTAGAACAGGATGCGCTCCGTCGTCGTCGTCTTGCCGGCGTCGATGTGCGCCGAGATGCCGATGTTGCGGTAGTGCTCGATGGGAGTCTTGCGGGACATGCTGGTCTCCAGTGGCGATGAACGACCCGCGCGCCTGCTCTCCTCGCAGTCGCGCGCCGGTCCAAAANCGGTCAATGTAGCGACAAGCCATGACAGCCGCCATCCGCCATCCGGAAGAGCCCGCCGNCACCGGGGCTGAGCCCCGCCCCCGCCACGCGCGCCACCCCCGCGAATGAGGGTGCGGCAACTGGGCGAAGGGTGGTGTTCCCGCCCGGTTACGTCATGGGACCTCGATACATTCGGTCACTTCAACAGTCAGGGAGAAGACGAGATGTTGCGTGCTTTGGCAGGCCTGTTGTNATCAGGCCCGGCGACTCTTGCACTGGCCGCCACCGTGGCGGCGGCACCGGGGGCGGTCAACGCCGCCGTCGCCGAGGGCATGACCTGCACGGTCCCGGACGGCTGGTGGTCGCTGGATCGCGACCGCCCGACCCAGCCCGAGCCGGTCAAGGTGCTGGCGCTCAAGTCGCTGGTCACCGGCGCNCCGGGCGCCTGGGTCCAGCCGCTGCGCGGCAAGCTCGCGGACCAGCAGCTGCACCTGGCGCTCGACCGCCTGACGGAGTGCCACTGAACGGGCCCGGACCTGNGCAGAAGGCCGCGCGGAGCCACCGCCGGCCAGCGCCCAGGAGCGCGGCCCGCAGGGGGTAAACCCGGGCCGTGCGGCCGCGCTGGCTAGAATGCCGGGCTCTCCGCCGCGGCGCGCGCGGCGCAAACCCCCCGGGATCCCATGGCCAGCACCACCTCGTCCAAGCATCTGATTCACTTCGAGGGGGGCAATGCCCTCTCGTCCTTCCGGTCCGCGGCGCTGCTGGCGCGCCTGCAGGCCGTCAGCGACCGCATCGCCGCCGTCCACGCGCGCCACGTGCACTGGGTCTGGACCGATGCCGCGATCGACGCCGAGGGCCGTTCCAAGCTCGCCTCGCTGCTGGACTACGGGGACCGCTACGAAGGCCCGTCGGACGGCGCGCTGATCGTCGTCGCCCCGCGCCTGGGCACGCTGAGCCCCTGGGCCTCCAAGGCCACCGACATCGCCCACAACTGCGGCCTGGCGATCCACCGCGTGGAGCGCGTCACCGAGTTCCGCCTGACGCTGAAGTCGGGCCTGCTGGCCGGCCTGACCGGCGGCGCCAAGCCGCTGTCCGAGCAGGAGCTGCTGGCCTGCGCCGCGCTGCTGCACGACCGCATGACCGAGAGCGTGCTGCTGTCGCGCGAGGCCGCCACCCATCTGTTCGACGACAAGCAGGCCCAGCCGCTGGCCCACGTGGACGTGAGCGGCCGCGGCCGCGCGGCGCTGGTGGAAGCCAACGCCGCCTGGGGCCTGGCGCTGTCCGACGACGAGATCGACTACCTGGTCGCCGCCTTCCAGAAACTGGGCCGCGATCCGAGCGACGTCGAACTGATGATGTTCGCCCAGGCCAACAGCGAGCACTGCCGCCACAAGATCTTCAACGCGCAATTCACCATCGACGGCCAGCCGCAGCCGCTGTCGCTGTTCGGGATGATCCGCAACACCGAGAAGGTGTCGCCGCAGCACACCGTCATCGCCTACGCCGACAACGCCGCCGTGATGGAAGGCCACGCGATCGAGCGCTGGATCCCCGCCGGCGACCGCCGCGCGCCCCGGTACGAGGCCCGCGCCGAGACCGCCCATGTGCTGATGAAGGTCGAGACGCACAACCACCCGACGGCNATCTCGCCCCATCCGGGCGCCTCCACCGGCGCCGGCGGCGAGATCCGCGACGAGGGCGCCACCGGCCGCGGCTCCAANCCCAAGGCCGGCCTGACCGGCTTCTCGGTGTCCAACCTGCACCTGCCGGGCCTGTCCGAGCCGTGGGAGAAGGACCCCATCGGCAAGCCGGCCCACATCGCCAGCGCGCTGCAGATCATGACCGAGGGGCCGCTGGGCGGCGCCGCGTTCAACAACGAGTTCGGCCGCCCCAACCTGGCCGGCTACTTCCGCGTCTTCGAGCAGGACGTCGACGGCATCCGCCGCGGCTATCACAAGCCGATCATGATCGCCGGCGGCCTGGGCGCGATCCGCGCGGACCTCACGAAGAAGATCGAATTCCCCGCCGGCACGCTGCTGATCCAGCTGGGCGGCCCGGGCATGCGCATCGGCATGGGCGGCGGCGCGGCGAGCTCGATGGCGGCCGGCACCAACACCGCGGACCTGGACTTCGACTCGGTCCAGCGCGGCAACCCCGAGATCCAGCGCCGCGCGCAGGAGGTCATCAACCACTGCTGGGGCCTGGCCGAGCGCAACCCCATCCTGGCCGTGCATGACGTCGGCGCGGGCGGCATCTCCAACGCCTTCCCCGAGCTGGTCAACGACGCGGGCCGCGGCGCCACCTTCGACCTGCGCCGGGTCCCGCTCGAGGAGAGCGGCCTGGCGCCCAAGGAGATCTGGTGCAACGAGAGCCAGGAGCGCTACGTCCTGGCGATCGCGCCGGAGAGTCTGGCGCTCTTCACCGCGATGTGCGAGCGTGAGCGCTGCCCGTTCGCGGTCGTCGGCGTCACGACCGCGGAGCGGGAACTGGTGCTGGAGGACGGCGCCGGCGGCGAGCGCGCCATCGACATGCCGATGGACGTGCTGCTGGGCAAGCCGCCGAAGATGCATCGCGACGTTCAGCGCGTCGCGCGCTCGGGCGGCGCGCTGACGCTGGACGGCGTCGAACTGGCCACGGCCGCGCGCACCGTGCTGCGCCACCCGACGGTGGCCAGCAAGCGTTTCCTGGTGACCATCGGCGACCGCACCGTGGGCGGGCTCAACCACCGCGACCAGATGGTCGGTCCCTGGCAGGTGCCGGTGGCGGACTGCGCGGTCACGCTGGCCGATTTCAAGGGCTTCGCCGGCGAGGCGATGAGCATGGGCGAGCGCACGCCGCTGGCCGCCGTCGACGCGCCCGCGTCCGGCCGCATGGCCGTGGCCGAGGCCATCACCAACCTGCTGGCCGCGCCGATCGAGCTGTCCCGCGTGAAGCTGTCCGCCAACTGGATGGCCGCCTGCGGCGAGCCGGGCGAGGACGCCGCGCTCTACGACACCGTCAAGGCCGTGGGCATGGAGCTCTGCCCGGCGCTGGGCGTGTCGATCCCGGTCGGCAAGGATTCGCTGTCGATGCGCACCCGCTGGACCGAGGACGGCGCGGCGAAGCAGGTCACCGCGCCGGTGTCGCTGATCGTCACCGCCTTCGCCTCGCTCGGCGACGTGCGGGGCACGCTGACGCCGCAGCTGCGCGAGGGCGACACGACGCTGATCCTGGTGGACCTCGGCCAGGGCCGCATGCGCATGGGCGGCTCGATCCTGGCGCAGACGCTGAACCAGTTCGGCCCCGAGGTGCCTGACCTCGACGATCCGGCGCTGCTGAAGTCGCTGGTCGCGGCCGTCAACGAGCTGCGCGGCCAGGGCCGCCTGCTGGCCTACCACGACCGCAGCGATGGCGGCCTGTTCGCCGCGGCGGTCGAGATGGCCTTCGCCGGCCAGCGCGGCGTCAGCCTCAACGTCGACATGCTGGTCACCGAGGGCGACGGCATCAGCGACAGCCGCGCCGAGATGGGCGACTCCAAGAACTGGGCCGCGCAGGTCAGCGGCCGCCGCGACGAGCTGACGCTCAAGGCGCTGTTCAACGAGGAACTGGGCGCCGTGCTGCAGGTCGCCACGGGCGACCGCGACGCCGTGCTGCAGACGCTGCGCGCGCACGGCCTGTCCAAGGTCTCGCATGTCGTGGGCAAGACCAACGACGCGAAGCAGGCCGAGGTCTGGCGCGATGCGAAGAAGGTCTTCGCCGCGCCGCTGCACGAGCTGCAGCAGGAATGGGACCAGGTCTCCTGGCGCATCGCCCGCGAGCGCGACAACCCCGCCTGCGCCGATCAGGAACACGCGCTGGCCGGCGCGCCCGGCAAGGGCCTGCACTGGCTGCCCAGCTTCGACGTCAAGGACGACGTCGCCGCGCCGTTCATCGCCAGCGGCGTGCGTCCCAAGGTGGCGATCCTGCGCGAGCAGGGCGTCAACTCGCATGTCGAGATGTCGTATGCGATGGCGCAGGCCGGCTTCGACGCCTACGACGTGCACATGAGCGACCTGCAGGCCGGCGCCGTCGACCTCAAGGACTTCAAGGGCTTCATCGCCTGCGGCGGCTTCAGCTATGGCGACACGCTGGGCGCCGGCGAGGGCTGGGCGCGTTCCATCCTGTTCAACCCGGTGCTGAAGGCGGCCTTCGAGGCCTTCTTCGCGCGCCCGGACAGCTTCGCGCTGGGCGTGTGCAACGGCTGCCAGATGCTGGCCGCGCTGTCGCCGATGATTCCTGGCGCGCAGCACTGGCCGAAGTTCGTGCGCAACCGCAGCGAGCAGTTCGAGGCCCGTCTGGCGCAGGTCGAGATCGTCGACTCGCCGAGCATCTTCTTCACCGGCATGGCCGGCAGCCGGCTGCCGATCGCGGTCGCGCATGGCGAGGGCTTCGCGGACTTCTCGCAGCGCGGCAATCCGGAGCAGGTGCTGCGCGCGATGCGCTACGTCGACGGCGACGGCCAGCCGACCGAGCAGTACCCGCTGAACCCGAACGGCAGCCCGCAGGGGCTGACCGCGGTGACCACGGCCGATGGCCGCTTCACCGCGCTGATGCCGCACCCGGAGCGGGTGTTCCGCAACATCCAGATGAGCTGGACCGGCGGCGACGCCAGCGAGTTCAGCCCCTGGATGCGGATGTTCCGCAACGCGCGCAAGTGGGTGGGTTGAACTCCACCGCCTGAAGAGGGCGCCCGCTGGCGAGGCCGGCGCTTCGCTCAGGGCTGCAGGGGCCACGGCCCCTGCATGCGGTCCTGGCCGCGCGGATCGCCGGCGTGCGTCCAGATGCCCTGCATCTGCCGCGCGCGCCCTTCGGCGCCACCGCCGCGCGCCGAGATCTGATGGGGACGGCACACCATCACATGCATGGCCGTGCCGTCGAAGTACAGGCCGAGGTTGCCTCCCGAGTGGTCCGGATTGAGTCCGGTCGGATCGCAGGCGCGCCCCGGCGCCAGGGTCGTGGGCAGACGGATGCCGCCCAGGCGCGAATCGCCAATGGAGCGCGGATCGCTGAAATCGCCGAAGCCGTGGCGCACGGCGATCCGCCCCTCCCGGAGCTCCACGTCGCCGCGCGTGATGACCAGGTTCGCGCTGCGGCCGGCGGCGCCACCCACCTGGACGTCGCCACTGACATCCACACGGCGGTCGAAGCGGGCGTCGGCGGTGACTGCCAGCTTGCCGACGTTGAGCAGGTCCTTTGCGTTGAAGTCCCAGTTCTCCGTCGGCTTCGCCGAGCCGTCCTGGCAGGTGGCGCCGATGACGTTGCCGCACTTCGGCGTGTGCGGTGATCCCCCCGGGCCGACGCGCTGGAAGGTGGCCAGCACGCCCGGCACGCCATCCCCCGGTGCCGTCCCGTGCAGCGGGTTGCTCGCCGCGGGACTGCTCGGCCCGCGCAACCGGCTCGCGGCCTGCGGTGTGTCGCCGGGCCAGGAGGCCACGCCATACGGCCCGGCCGCGCGCAGCGCCGCGTTCAGCTGCGCGCCGTGACCATAGGGCAGGTCGCCGGCGGCGAAGAAGGGCTGGGTGTTGAACACCGTGACCGAGAACGCCGGCGCCGAAGCGCCACTCGCGGCTGGCGCCGGGGCGCAATGCTCGATGCAGCGGATGGACACGGCCCAGCGCGGCTCCGCGGGCTCGCCGGTGCGTCCGTCGATGACCTGGTTGCCATGCCTGAACGGCAGCGCGTCATTGACGTCCATGAAGCCCAGCCCCTGGAGTTCCCGGGCGGTGGGTTGCAACGCGTTGGCCACCGGCGGCTTGTCGCCGATCCGCAGGCCGCAGTCCGGCGGCAGCGGCGGCGCGGCCCGTGTCGCCGAGGCCAGCGCCAGCTCCGCGCAGCGCGCCGGCCGCCCCGCCAGCGCCGTGCCGTGCGCCTGTACGTAGCGCCGCGCGCCGTCGCTCAAGGCCGCCAGCTTCTGGCCGGCATGGCGTCCGATGTCGACCATCTGGTCGAACTGCCGCAGACGCGTCGCGCCAACATAGAACACGATCGACACGAGCGTCGCGAAGCTGAGCTCCAACAGGCTGAACCCGGACTGGCGGGCGGGAACGCGCCGGCGGGCGGTGCGTGATCGGACTCGGGCGGACATGCGAAGGGGCTCCTGGCGTCAAGGACGGAGCCCGGCATGCTCGCAAGCCGGCGCGCGCGCGGCAATTCGCGCGCTTGAGCGCCGGCGGCGCGGACGCTCCCCGATCGCGGTGGCCGCCTGCCTGAAGGCCGTGGTTGCGCTGCGCGCGGCGCACGCCAGCCGGNTTCNGNGCCGGTTTCAGCGCCGGATTCAGGCCAGCGCCGTCTCCGCCGCCACGCCGGCCAGCAGCTCGTACGAGCGGCGGCGCGCGGCCGCGTCATGCAGCGCGCAGGCGACGATGAACTCGTCCGCGCCGGTGCGCGCCTGCGTCTCGCGCAGCCCCTCGCGCACCGTGCGCGGCGAGCCCACGATCGCCTCGGCCAGCATCCGCTCCACGGCCAGCTTCTCGCCGGCCGTCCACAGCGCGTCCATGTTGTCGACCGGGCGCGGCAGCGGTCCGCGCTGACCGCGCTGCATGCCCAGGAAGCGCTGCTGCAGCGAGGTGAACAGGCGCTGCGCCTCGGCATCGGTGTCGGCGACGACGACGTTGAGCCCCACCATCGCATACGGCTTGGGATGGCGCGNGCTGGGCCGGTACTGCTCGCGGTACATCTCCAGCGCCTGCATCAGCATCGCCGGCGCGAAGTGCGATGCGAACGCGAAGGGCAGGCCCAGATAGGCGGCCAGCTGCGCGCCGTAGAGGCTGGAGCCCAGCAGCCACACCGGCACCTCGGTGCCCTGGCCGGGGATGGCGCGCACGGCCTGGCCCTCCTGCTCCGGCGCGAGGTAGCTGATCAGCTCCAGCACGTCCTCCGGGAATCGGTCCTCGTGCGCGGTCGCCAGGTGGCGGCGCAGCGCGCGCATCGTCGGACCGTCCGTGCCGGGCGCGCGGCCCAGGCCCAGGTCGATGCGGCCGGGGAACAGCGTCGCCAGCGTGCCGAACTGCTCGGCGATCGTCAGCGGCGCGTGGTTGGGCAGCATGATCCCGCCGGAGCCGACGCGGATCGTCGACGTCGCGGCGGCGATCTGGCCGATCAGCACCGCGGTCGCGGACGAGGCGACGCCGTCCATGTTGTGATGCTCGGCGACCCAGTAGCGCGTGTAGCCGAGCCGCTCGGCATGGCGCGCCAGCGCGAGGCTGTCATGAAGCGCCTGCGCGGCGCTGCCGCCCTCCACGATGGGGGCGAGGTCGAGGATCGAGAGTCGGGCTTGCATGGGCGCGCAGTCTAGGCGCGCTCGCGGGACCGGGGCGGCGTCAGGGTTATCGCGATCAATCGCTGGTGAGCTGGGCCTGGACCTGGCGCGTCTTGCCGCCATTCCAGACCGACAGCGTGACCTTGTCGCCGACCTGACGCTCCTCGAGTTCATTGAGCAGCTCGTCCAGATCGCCGACCGGTTTGCCGTTGACCGCGGTGATCACGTCGCCGCCGACGATGCGCCCGTCGCGGCCGCGCATGAAGGGCTGCAGCCCCGCGCGCTGCGCGCCGCCGCCGGGCCGCAGCCCGATCAGCACCACGCCCTTGGGCAGGCGCAGCACCTGGCGCAGCTGGTCGGTGCCGGCGGTCAGGCCCAGCGCCGGGCGGATCACGCGGCCATGCTTGATCAGCTGCGGCACGACGCGGTTCACCTCGTCGGCCGGGATCGCGAAGCCGATGCCATTGCTGCCGCCGCTGGGGCTGTAGATCGAGGTGTTCACGCCGATCAGCCGGCCGGCGGAGTCCAGCAGCGGCCCGCCGGAATTGCCGGGGTTGATCGCGGCGTCGGTCTGGATCGCGCCGCGGATCGTGCGTTGCGTCATCGATTCGATCTCGCGGTTCAGCGCCGAGACGATGCCCCGCGTCAGCGTCTGGTCCAGTCCGAAGGGGTTGCCGATCGCATAGACCGTCTGGCCCACCTGCAGGTCCTTGCTGGCGCCCATGGGCACCGGCTGCAGCTTTTCGCGCGGCGCGGCGATGCGCAGCACCGCCAGGTCCCGGTCGGGATCGACGCCCACCAGCGCGGCGTCGTACGAGGACTGGTCCGACAGCGTGACCTTGGCGGCCGAGGCGCCGCGGATCACATGGAAGTTGGTGACGATGTGCCCCTGTTCGTCCCACAGGAAGCCGGAGCCGGTGCCGCTGGGCACCTCGGTCACGTTGCGCGAGAAGAAGTCGCGCTGCTGCGCCAGCGTCGTGATGTGGACCACCGATGGCGACAGCTTGCGGAACACCGCGATGTTGTTCTGCTCCTGGGCGTCGAGCGGACCGCGCGGCGTCACCGGGCGGGGCTGGGCGCCAGCCAGCGTCAGGGCGNTGAGCAGGAGGGCGAAGGTGGCGGGAAGGCGCGTGGCGCGCAAGACCTGGCGCGGTCGGACGGGCATGGCGGTGAAANGGGCATCGAGGCGATGCGCGCGATTATGACGAGGCCGGCGCGTGGCCGGACTGGCGCGCGATCTCGGCCTCCAGCTGGGCCGCGCGCTCGCGCAGCAGGTC
>Ga0055531_10003098_pt1 | contig 10739 bp, 8 predicted proteins | sample AraplaCvi_mCL_r2_FD_55008 | JGI IMG/M metagenome (GOLD analysis project Ga0055531, IMG submission 55008) | Arabidopsis root microbial communities from North Carolina, USA - plate scrape MF_Cvi_mCL_r2 | ecosystem: Host-associated > Plants > Roots > Endosphere | place: USA: North Carolina...
ACCGCCGCCTCAACCTTTATCTGCGCACCCTCATCGCCGAGGTCGCGACCCCCGACGAGCCGCCAGACCGTCAGTTCCAGTCGTTGGGCGAGCCCCTGTTCGAGTTGCCGCTGTCCGGCTGGTACTGGCAGATCACGCGGACCGACACGGAAAAGCCGGAAGTGCGCTCCTCGCGCTCGCTCTGGGACAAGAAGCTGCCGAAGCTGGAGGAGCAGGGCACCGAGCTCACCGCCGCCGGCATTCGGCTCGCTTATGTCGATGGGCCCGAGGGGCAGAATTTGCGCATGGTCGAGCGTCCCGTCGATCTCGGCGCCGACGGCAAGTTCCTGGTCAGCGTCGCCGGCGACGACACCGAGATCTTCGACGAGACGCGCAGCTTCGACTATTATCTCGGCGGCACCTTCACCGCGCTCGGCATCGTGCTGCTGCTCACGACGGTGTTCCAGGTCCGCTTCGGCCTCGCGCCGCTCAAGCGCATCTCCGAATCGATCGCCGACATCCGCTCCGGACGGGCGGAGCGGCTCGAGGGCGAATTCCCGGTCGAGATCGCGCCGCTTGCGCGCGAGACCAACGCGCTGATCGATGCCAATCGCGAGATCGTCGAGCGCGCGCGCACCCATGTCGGCAATCTCGCCCATGCGATCAAGACGCCGCTCTCGGTCATCGTCAACGAGGCCGGCGCCCACGCGGCCGACCCGTTCGCGGCCAAGGTGATGGAGCAGGCCGACGTGATGCGCGACCAGGTGGCGCACCATCTGGAGCGTGCCCGCATCGCCGCGCGAGTCTCCGTGGTCGCGACCGTGACCGAGGTGGCGCCCGCCATCGAGGCGCTGCGGCGGACCATGGAGAAGATCCATCGCGATCGCGGCATCGTGGTCGAAGCCAAGGCCGATCCGTCGGCGAAATTCCGCGGCGAGCGCCAGGACCTGGAGGAGATGGTCGGCAANCTCGTCGACAATGCCTGCAAATGGGCGGCTTCGCGCGTCTCCATCGAGGTTCTGGTGGAGACGCCGACCCAGGCGGGCGCCGGCCCGCGCCTGCGGATCATCGTCGATGACGACGGCCGCGGACTGTCGGAGGCCGAGCGCGCCCAGGTATCCCGGCGCGGCCAGCGGCTCGACGAGTCCAAGCCCGGCTCGGGGCTGGGGCTGTCGATCGTGACCGACCTTGCTGCGCTCTATGGCGGCAGCCTCTCGCTCGGCGGCGCGCCGACCGGGGGCCTGCGGGCAGATCTGGTCCTGCCGGCAGTCTAATCCCTTGGTTCCACGTGGCTTTTCATCCTCGCCAAGGCCCCGGCCGAAGCCAACCGGAGGGATTCCGTACGACTTCCTAAACCGCTTCTTAAGTGGGCCCTCCTATGATCGCGCCCGGACGCATCCCATGTCCGCCATCTTACCGTGCATTTACCCGGGCGCATGAGCCAGACATCGATCGAGCGGCTGAGGGACTATCTCGCGCAGCTCCCGCCGCAGGCGCAGGCCCTGCTGATGCGGGAGTTCGAGCGTGCGCTCGAACGCGGCCAGGACACGGCGGTGGCGACCCTCGTGCTCGAGCAATTGCGCAAGATCGTCCGTAAGACCGAAGCCGAGGAGGCCGCGCCGCCGCGCACGGACGANCTGTCCCGGCTGCTGTTCCAGGCNTTGGAACCGTTCCTGGTCGAGGCGGGCGTTCCGATCCGGGTCGGGCAGATCCGCCGCGCCTCGCTGCATCCGATCTGGCAATGGCTGGGCCGTGACGGCGCCCCGGACAAGGTGAACGAATTCGAGGCGGCGCTGGCGCGCATGCCGGCGGACAGTGCGGGGCAGGTCGAGGCGCTGGCCTCGAAGCTGCAAGCGGTTGCCGCGGACGCCATTTTCGCGCTGACGGGCCCCGGCGGCGGCGACAAGTCGCGCGCGCTGGCCCGGGTCGGCCCGCCCAACGTGATCGAGGACCTCTATTCGATCGGAGCCGTGCTTCAGGTCCGCGACGCCATCGCCGCCCTGAACGAGAAGCTGCCGCGCACCTTACGCGCGTTCGGCGATCCCCAGATCGCCTCGGTGACGTCGGCGCTGAACATTCCGGTGCTGCAGACCCCGCAAATGCTGCCCTTCGCGCTGTCGATCGTGGTGCAGCGGATGACAGCGCCGTGGCAGATCATCCGCCTCGCCATCAAGATTGCCGCCTCCGACGACGAGATCCGCGTCGCCGCGACGCCCTACGGCGTGGCCGTCACGATCGCGCTGCACGATCTGTCCTGCGTTGCCGCCACCCTGCGCATGGACATCAAGCGCGGCCATTTCGACAACGTTGCCGGCAATCTCAAAGCGTTGCATGACGGCGTGCGCGGCCTGCGCACCGAGCTCGACCTGCGCAACGATTCCGCCTGGGGCAAGCAGCTGACCTCGATCCGGGCCGACATCTCCAATGCACTGCAATCCGAGATCGACAGCGTTCCCGGCCGCGTTCGCCGCATCCTGCGCCAGCGCGCCGAGAAGGACATTCCGCCGGGGGCGCGGATCGACAGTACCGAGGTAGAGGAAACCGCGGCGCTGATCGATTTCGTCGCGACCTGCCGCAACTATGCGAGCGAGCTTGCGATCAACGAAGTGACCCTGCGCACCTATTCAGACCTTCAGCAATATGTCGAGCGCTCGACCGAGCAATTGGTGCAGTCGCTGCGCGCCGCCGATCACAAGGTCCGCACCTACAGGCAACAGCAGGTGCAGGCCGCGATTCGCTTCTGCCAGGTGCTGTTTGGCGACGATTACGCCTCGCTGATGAGCCGGGCCGCGGAGAACGCCGCGACCGGCGAGCGCAAATCCTCACGCGCAAGCTGATTTAAGCGCATCTTTTCGTGATCACAATTTGTGGTTGACGGTGTCGGTGGCGCGCCGTACGGTCCCCGTGCAAATCTGGGGAACTTCTATTTGTGGGCGCATGAAACCCGTTATCAGCTCCATCGAAATTGAGAACCGCGTCATTGTTGCCAAGTATCAAAGACTGATGGTCGGCGCGAAGGTGGTGCTGGTCGAGAAGGCGAGCGGTCGGCAACTGTCCGAGACCATCACGAGGGTCGCGTCTCCGGTTCCGGTCGGCGCGCTGCGCATCAGATTGCCGGAGGCCGTCAAGCCGGGAANATACTTCCTGAAGGCCTTCAACGGGCACGGCGAGGACGCCGCGCAAAGCGCGGAGTTCGAAATCGGCTAAGCCGTTGGATTGTCACCGTTTCGGGACTGTGTGCGGTCGCGCCGAATTGACAATTGTCAATTGCCGCATCCTCCGGCCGTGGTGTAAAGCNACCTATGGGCGCGGTTCGTGCGCTGCCGGAAGCTTGCCAGATGACGCTATGGTTCGTGTTCGCGCTGATGACGGTCGCGGCGATTTTCGCCGTGCTCTTGCCGCTNGGCCGTAACGGACGCGCGCAAGCCCAGGGCAGCGAAGTCGCGGTTTACAAGGACCAGTTGGCCGAGGTCGATCGTGATCTCGCCGCAGGCTTGATCCCTGCGCCGGACGCCGAGGCGGCGCGCGTCGAGATCAGCCGCAGGCTGCTTGCCGCGGCCGCCAGCGAACCCGCTCTGGCGCCGACGTCGAATCTGAAATGGCGCCGTGCGGCGGCCGTGCTGGCGCTCGCCGGCCTGCCGCTCGTTGCGATTGCCATCTACATGCCGCTTGGCTCGCCCAAACTTCAGGACTTTCCGCTGGCACAACGGGAGCGCGCGCCGGGCAAGGCGCAGTCGCTCGAGAACCTCGTCGAACAGGTCCAGCAGCATCTGGAGAAGAATCCGACCGACGGGCGCGGCTGGAACGTGCTCGCGCCGGTGCTGCAGCGGCTCGGCCGTTTCGACGACGCCGTGCGCGCCTATCGCAATTCGCTCACCTACAATGGCGAGAGCGCGGAGCGCCGGGCCGATCTCGGTGAAGCGCTCTCGGCCGCCGCCGGCGGCGTGGTGACCGCCGAGGCCAAGACCGAATTCGAGCGTGCCCATGCCCTGGACGCCGACGATCCCAAGGCGAACTACTTCCTCGGCCTAGCCGCCGAACAGGACGGCCGCAAGGACGATGCGGCCAATATCTGGCGCGCGCTGCTTGCGAAAGCGCCCGCTGATGCGCCGTGGCGAACCCTGGTGCAGACCTCGCTGGTGCGGGTCGCCGGCGGGACGATGCCGGCGCTGTCGGACGAGACGATCGCCGCTTCCAAGGATATGGCCGAAGGCGATCGCAACGCGATGGTGCGCGGCATGGTCGACCGCCTGGCCACCCGGTTGAAGCAGAACGGCGACGATGTCGATGGATGGTTGCGCCTGGTGCGCGCTTATCTCGTGATGGGCGACCGTGACAAGGCGGCCGGGGCATCGGCCGATGCCCGGCAGGCGGTTGCCAGCGATGCCGAGCGGCTTCGACAGCTTAACGAGGGCCTCAAGACTCTCGGGCTCGGTGGATGACGATGTCGGGACGGGACAGACGCGGAGAACGGATACGCCATGACGCGCAAGCAGCGACGTATGACCATCATCGGCGGCTCGCTCGCCGTGCTCGCGCTCGCGGCCGCGCTGGTGCTCAACGCATTGCGCGACTCCATCGTGTTCTTCTCGACCCCGACCATGGTCGCCGAGAAGCACGTCGAGCCCGGCAAGCGGTTTCGTCTCGGTGGGCTGGTACAGCCCGGCTCGCTCCAGCGCGGCGACAATCTCGCGGTGACCTTCGAGGTCGCCGACGGCAACGCCAAGCTGCCGGTGGCTTACAAGGGCATTTTGCCCGACCTGTTCCGTGAAGGGCAGGGTGTCGTCGCCGAAGGCGCGCTCGATGCCAACGGCGTGTTCAAGGCCGATACCGTGCTTGCCAAGCACGACGAGACCTACATGCCCAAGGACGTCGCCGATGCCCTGAAGAAGCAGGGGCATTGGAAGGACGATTACGGCGGCAAGCCTGCTGGCAGCGACAAGACATCTGATGCGGGCAAGCCGGCGACGACCGCGCAAGGTAATCCGCTGGGAGCAGTGCGGTGATCGCAGAATCCGGACATTACGCGCTGGTGCTGGCGCTTGGGCTCGCACTGATCCAATCGATCGTGCCGCTGATCGGCGCACGTCTGCGCGATGCCGCGCTCATGAACGTGGCGCGCTCCACCGCGCTGGCGCAGCTTCTGTTCGTCGGCGCTTCATTCGTCGCGCTCGTGATGTTGCACGTGAACTCGGATTTCTCCGTCGCCAACGTCTACGAGAATTCCCACTCGATGAAGCCGCTGCTCTACAAGATCACCGGCGTGTGGGGAAACCATGAAGGCTCGATGCTGTTGTGGGTGTCGATCCTCGCACTGTTCGGCGGGCTGGTCGCCGCCTTCGGCAACAATCTGCCGCTGTCGCTGCGGGCGCATGTGTTGGCCGTGCAGGCCTGGGTTGCCAGCGCCTTCTACCTCTTCATCCTCGTGACCTCGAACCCGTTCCTGCGCATCGCGAACCCGCCGATCGAGGGACGCGATCTCAATCCGGTGCTCCAGGACATCGGGCTCGCCGTGCATCCGCCGATGCTCTATCTCGGCTATGTCGGCTTCTCGATCTCGTTCTCCTTCGCGATCGCGGCGCTGATGGAGGGCCGGATCGACGCGGCCTGGGCGCGCTGGGTGCGGCCATGGACGCTGGTGGCCTGGATCTTCCTGACGCTCGGCATCGCGATGGGCTCGTACTGGGCCTATTACGAGCTCGGCTGGGGCGGCTGGTGGTTCTGGGATCCGGTCGAGAACGCCTCGCTGATGCCGTGGCTCTCCGGCACCGCGCTGCTGCATTCGGCGCTGGTGATGGAGAAGCGCAACGCGCTGAAGGTCTGGACCATCCTGCTCTCGATCCTCACCTTCTCGCTGTCGCTGCTCGGCACCTTCCTGGTGCGTTCGGGCGTCATCACCTCGGTGCACGCCTTCGCCACCGATCCCACCCGCGGCGTGTTCATCCTGCTGATCCTCTGCCTGTTCATCGGCGGCAGCCTGTCGCTGTTCGCGGGCCGCGCCACCTCGTTGAAGCAGGGCGGCCTGTTCGCGCCGATCTCGCGCGAGGGCGCGTTGGTCCTGAACAATCTGCTGCTCACCGTCGCCTGCGCGGTCGTGCTGTTCGGCACGCTCTATCCGTTGGCGATGGAGATGCTCGCGGACTTCAAGATGTCGGTCGGCGCGCCCTTCTACAATCTCACCTTCGCGCCGCTGTTTGTCCTGCTCCTGCTTGCCGTGCCGTTCGGACCGATGCTGGCTTGGAAGCGCGGCGATCTGCTCGGCGTAACGCAGCGCCTGCTAGCTGCGGGCGTTACCGGGCTCGTGGCCGTTGCCATCGTCTGGGGCTGGGCGCGCGGCGGCAGTGCGCTGGCGCCGCTTGCGATCGGGCTTGGCGTCTTCGTCATCGCCGGCGCCGTCACCGATATCGTCGAACGCACCGGTCTCGTGCGGCTGCCGTTCGCGACGGTGCTGCACCGGGCACGCGGTCTGCCGCGCTCGGCCTGGGGCACCGCGTTCGCGCATGCCGGCCTCGGCGTGGCGCTGATCGGGATCGTCTGCGAGACCACCTGGAACAGCGAACATATCGCGACGATGAAGCAGAACGACGTTGCAGAGATCGCCGGCTTCGACGTCAAGCTCGATGGCTTGTTGCAGCGTCAAGGCCCGAACTTTCGCGAGATGATCGCCCAGTTCAACGTCAGCCGTGACGGCGAGACCCTCAGCGTCATGACGCCCTCCAAGCGCAGCTTCACCACCCGCGGCTCGTCGACCACCGAGGCCGCGCTGCTGACGCGCGGCGCCAGCCAGCTCTACATTTCGCTCGGCGACGCCAATGCCGAGGGCGCCATTGCCGTGCGCATCTACTACAAGCCGATGGTGCTCATGATCTGGTGGGGACCGGTGCTGATGGCGTTCGGCGGCGTGCTGTCGCTGTCAGACCGGCGCCTGCGGGTCGGTGCGCCGAAGCCGGCGCGGGCCAAGCAGCGCCTGCAGCCTGCGGAGTGATCCGATGCGCCGGATGATGGCCGCGTTCGCCCTGCTGACGCTGCTGGCTTGGCCTGCGGCGCACGCGGTACAGCCCGACGAGATCATGTCGGACCCTGCCAAGGAAGCCCGTGCGCGCGAATTGTCGCGCGAGCTGCGCTGCATGGTCTGCCAGAACCAGTCGATCGACGATTCCGATGCGCCGCTGGCGCGCGATCTGCGCCTCCTGGTGCGCGAGCGCATCGACGCCGGCGACAGCAACTCGCAGGTGCTCGACTTCCTCGTTGCCCGCTACGGCGAGTTCGTGCTGCTGAAGCCGCGCTTCGAGCGTCAGACCCTGCTGCTGTGGCTGCTCGGGCCGCTGCTGCTGATCGGGGGCGGACTGGCGCTGTGGCTGCAAATCCGGCGTCGCGCGCAGAGCGGTGCGGACGTACCAGCGCCGCCGCTCACCCCCGATGAACAGGCGCGGCTCGCGGCCTTGATGTCGGACGAGGCCAAATCTCGTTAGCGCGGCGAAATCGTCCTGGTTACGTAGTGCTACGTAGGCCGCCGGCCCGCCGCCGCGCGGTTCATCGTATTTTGACCTTTGTCTGGAAGCTTGTCGCGAGCTTTGATTCCAGACTCCGAGTGCCCTGATGTTCGCGAACAGCAATCTGACGATCCGCTTCCTGGTCGGCGCAGTCGTCGCTGCATTATTGTTTCTGCTGGGCATCGGCGGCGGCACCGGCTTCATCGCGGTGCTCTATCTCAACAACGAGATCACCAGCCTGTCCTCGGACTTCGCCGCGCTGAGCGGCCCCGCGCGCGACCATGCGATGCAGATCTATCAGCAGGCGCAGACCGCGTTCTCCTACTTCCTGGCCGCCTGCGGCGTGATCGCCATCGTCGCCGTCGCGATCTGCCTCACCACCTGGTTCGCCGTGCGCAACGGCATCCTCAGCCCGCTGGCGGCGATCGTGCATGCCATGCGCGAGGTCGCCGACCAGAAATTCGAGACGCCGGTTCCGGGGCTCGGCCGCACCAACGAGATCGGCATGCTCGCCGGCGCGCTGGAGGTCTTCAAGACCAACGGAATCGAGCGGCGCCATCTCACCGAACGCCAGCTGCATGAAGCGCAGCACCAGGCCGAGCGATCGAAGTTCCTGGACGACCGGATCAAGCGCTTCAACGATCTCGTCGCCAGCGTCGTCGACAGCGTGGCGTCATCGGCCGTGCATCTGAAGAGCAATGCCGAGACGCTGTCGCGGACGGCCAACGACACCAGCACCAAGGCGAATGCGGTCGCGAGCGCGGCGAGCCAGGCCAGCGCCAGCGTGCAGACGGTCGCAGGCTCTGCGGGGGAGATGACGAATTCGATCGGCACGATCAGCCGCCGCGTCACGGATGCGACCCAGCGCGCCGAGGGCGCGGCGTCCCAGGCGGAGAAGAGCCGCGACACCATCCACACGCTGTCGGATGCCGCCGACAAGATCGGCGAGGTCGTGCAGCTCGTGCAGGCGATCGCGTCGCAGACCAATCTGCTGGCGCTCAACGCCACCATCGAGGCGGCACGGGCCGGCGAAGCCGGCAAGGGCTTTGCCGTGGTCGCTTCCGAAGTGAAGAATCTGGCGCATCAGACCAGCAAGGCGACCGAGGAGATCACCTCCCATGTCGCCAGCATTCAAGGCATCACCGCGGAGACGCGCGGCGCGATCGACGGCATTTCCAAGACGCTGGCGGAGATCTCGTCCATCATGTCCGGCATCGAGGTCGACACCTCCCAGCAGCGCAACGCCACGCAGGAGATCACGCGTAGCGCCCAGGACGCCGCGCGCGGCACACTCGACGTCTCCAACCATATCGTCCAGATCACCTCGACCTCCGCAGAGACCGGCCGCATGGCCGCCGAGGCCAGGGATTCCGCGGTCGATCTGTCGCAGCAGGCCGAGACCCTGAAGCGCGAAGTCGACGAGTTCATCGTCAGCGTCAGAGCGAGCTGACAACCGCGCTTCTCCGGCGTTGCGGGAACTCGATTAAGTTCCTGTAAGACCACTATTTTTGTTCTGCGCTGAACTGCCGCATCCGCCGCGTCCCATCATTACGAAAGTTTAACCCCGCCGCCAGCGCACGGTAAGGCGGGAGCCCCCATCTTCAGGTCCGTAAGGTGCCACCGCCCGGCACCACATGGATTTCAAGGCCCTGGAGATCTCCGCATGAGCGACCGTATCGACCTCTCGAACCTTCCGTCCTACCGGCAGCCGCGCCGGTCGGTGTTCTCCGCGCGCAAATTCGCGCTGATGGCCTCGGTTGTCGCCGGTCTCGGCGCGGCCGTCTATGGCTTCAGCCCGTCAAGCTCGCCGGCCGATTTGTTCTCGAGCCCGGCACACGCGCAGGTCAACAATGAGGTCCGCAAGGTCGAGCGTCCGATCGGCTTCGCCGACATCGTCGAGCGCGTGAAGCCGTCGGTGATCTCGGTGAAGGTCAACATCAAGGAGAAGACCGCGAGCAACGACGACGGCGATGACGCCCAGTCGCCGTTCCAGCCGGGCTCGCCGATGGAGCGCTTCTTCCGCCGCTTCGGCGGTCCGGATGGCATTCCCGGCATGAGGGGCGGCGGCCGTGGCCGCGTCGTGCAGGGGCAGGGCTCCGGCTTCTTCATCTCGGCAGACGGCTATGCCGTGACCAACAACCACGTGGTCGACGGCGCCGACAAGGTCGAGGTCACCACCGACGACGGCAAGACCTACACCGCCAAGGTGATCGGCACCGACCAGCGCACCGACCTCGCCTTGATCAAGGTCGAGGGCAGCTCGAACTTCCCGTTCGCCAAACTCGCCGACGCCAAGCCGCGGATCGGCGACTGGGTGCTTGCGGTCGGCAATCCCTTCGGCCTCGGCGGCACCGTGACCGCGGGCATCGTTTCGGCGAGCGGCCGCGACATCGGCAATGGTCCGTATGACGATTTCATCCAGATCGACGCGCCCGTGAACAAGGGCAATTCCGGCGGTCCGGCCTTCGACACCAACGGCGAGGTGATGGGCGTCAACACCGCGATCTACTCGCCCTCCGGCGGCAGCGTCGGCATCGCGTTCTCGATTCCGGCGAGCACCGTCAAGAGCGTGGTCGCCCAGCTCAAGGACAAGGGCTCGGTCAGCCGCGGCTGGATCGGTGTGCAGATTCAGCCCGTCACCTCCGACATCGCCGACAGCCTCGGCATGAAGAAGGCCGAAGGCGCGCTGGTGGCGGAGCCGCAGGCCAACGGCCCGGCTGCAAAGGCAGGCATCGAGTCCGGCGACGTCATCACCGCGGTCAACGGCGAAACGGTCAAGGATGCCCGCGAGCTTGCCCGCACCATCGGCGGCATGGCGCCCGGCGCGACCGTGAAGCTCAACGTGCTGCACAAGGGCCAGGACAAGGTCGTGAACATGACGCTCGGCCAGTTGCCGAACACGGTCGAGGCCAAGGCCGACAACGACAATGACAGCGGCAAGGGTGCCAGCAAGGGCACCGACGTGCCCAAGCTCGGCATGACCGTCGCGCCCGCCAATTCCGTGGCCGGTGCCGGCAAGGAAGGCGTCGTGGTCACCGAAGTCGACCCGAAGAGCGCCGCGGCCGAACGCGGCTTCAAGGAAGGCGACGTGATTCTCGAAGTCGGTGGCAAGAGCGTGGCGACCGCCGGCGACGTCCGCGAGGCCATCAATACGGCGCGGACCGACAACAAGAATAGCGTCCTGATGCGCGTGAAAAGCGGTGGCCAGTCGCGCTTCGTCGCGGTGCCCCTCGCCAAGGGCTGAGCCTTAAGGACGCTTTTGAGATG
>Ga0055531_10003101_pt1 | contig 10731 bp, 8 predicted proteins | sample AraplaCvi_mCL_r2_FD_55008 | JGI IMG/M metagenome (GOLD analysis project Ga0055531, IMG submission 55008) | Arabidopsis root microbial communities from North Carolina, USA - plate scrape MF_Cvi_mCL_r2 | ecosystem: Host-associated > Plants > Roots > Endosphere | place: USA: North Carolina...
GCGAGGTCGCGATCCTGATGGTCACCGCCAAGGGCGACGATATCGACCGGGTTGTCGGCCTTGAGATCGGGGCCGACGACTACCTGCCCAAGCCCTACAATCCGCGCGAGCTGCTGGCCCGGGTGAAGGCGATCCTGCGCCGCACGCGCGAGATCCACCGCGTGACCAGCGCCCCACCGGCCGAGACGCTGGGCTTCGCCGGCTGGCGGCTGGACACCGCCAGCCGCGACCTGACCGATCCCGATGGCCAGGCCGTGGTCCTGACCGGCGGCGAGCACGACCTGCTGATGGCCTTCCTGCGCCGTCCCCAGCGGGTTCTCAGCCGCGATCAGTTGCTGGACTGGACGCGGGGGCGCAGCGCCGAGCCGTTCGACCGCGCCATCGACGTGCTGCTCAGCCGCCTGCGCCGCAAGCTGGGCGCCGGCGCGGGGGGCTCGGGCCTGATCAAGACCGTGCGCGGCGGCGGCTACCTGTTCAGCGTTCCGGCCGAGCGGCTCTGACCATGCTGCTGGCCGACAACCTCTCCACGCGCATGACGGCGATCCTGCTGGCCGGCCTGGCGGTGATGCTGGTGATCGGCGCGGTCCTCCTGGTCTGGCCGCAGGGCGGCGGCGAAGGCGGGGTGCGTTTCTATCAGCTGCCGCGCCCGGCGGAGGCCCGCGCCATCGTCGAGGCGGTGGAGGCCAGCCCGCCGTCGGCCCGGGCCAACGTCGTCGCGGCCCTCGACACCGGCGTGATCCGCACGACCCTGGAACCGGACTTTCCCCCCTTGCGGGTTCGCGCCCGGATCGCCGACGACCGCGACCCGGGCTACCAGGCCTATCGCCGGGCCCTGGGCGATCGCCAGCTGCGGATCGACATCCGGCGCGGCGGCCGGCTCCGGGAGGGCGCCCTGCCCGGCCGCCACGCCCTGCTGCTGTCGGTGCGGCTGGCCGACGGCGAGGTGCTGGTCCTGCGCCGGCGCGCGCCCGAGACCGCCCGGCGGTTCTTCGGCCGCGTGGCGCTGGCCGCCGCCGCCCTCCTGGGGGTCACCTTGCTGATGCTGGTCTTGGCCGTGCGCCAGACCACCCGGCCCGTCAGCCTGCTGGCCCACGAGGTGGCGAGGTTCGGCGATGGCCTGGACGCCAAGACCCTGCCCCTTCGCGGTCCGCGCGAACTGCGCGAGCTGTCGGCGGCGTTCAACGCCCTGCAAGGCCGGATCCGCGGCCTGATGGACGAGCGCACCCGGATGCTGGCGGCCATCGCCCACGACCTGCGCACCTATCTGACGCGCCTGACCTTGCGGGCCGAGTTCATCGCCGACGAGGCCCAGCGAGCCAAGGCCGGGGTCGATCTGGCCGAGATGGCCCAGCTCCTGGACGACACCCTGCTGTTCGCCCGGCAGGACGCGGGACGCGGCGATGGGGCGCGATCGATCGACCTGCGCCCCGAACTGGAAGCCCTGGTGGCCTTGCGCCGCGAGATGGGCCAGACGGTCGTCCTTGCGCCGGGCGTCGCTGGAACCGCCTGGGCCGCCCCCCTGGCCGTGCGGCGGATGCTCGACAACCTGGTCGACAACGCTGTCCGATACGGCGGGGCGGTCACGCTCGAGGTCCGTCACAAGGACCGCCAAGTGGAGATCATGGTGCTGGATGACGGACCGGGCCTGTCGGACGAACTGCTTGAGGCCGTCACCGCCCCGTTCGAACGCGGCGAGACCTCGCGCAATCGCCGCACCGGGGGAGCCGGCCTGGGCCTGTCGATCGTCCAGGCCCTCGCCCAGGGCCAAGGCGGAAGCCTGACCCTGGCCAATCGTCCCGAAGGCGGGCTGGCGGCGACGATCGATCTACCAGCGCGGCCCTCGGGCTGAGCGCTGCACGGGCCACTTGGCGCCAAACGCCGACATCGAGCCTAGGCCGGGAATCGGACGTTCGCCGCCTGCCAGCCTCGCACGCTCTGCAGCGCGCCATGGTCTTCGACACACGACCGTGGGTAGGGTCTTCCCTTCCGCGACCTGGCGGTACAAGCGCATGAGCCAGGACGCCCCTTCGCCGGATGAGACGATCGCGCGGATCACCGGGGACGCGCGCCGTCGCTGGCGCCTGGTCCTGGGCGTCGAGGACGGCGACGGAGCGCTGGACCCACGGGACCAGCGGCTGAACGCCGCCCTGACCGCCCTCTACGGCCCGGGCGACGACAGTGGCGGCCGCAAGGGTTCGCTGGGCGCCTCGGCCCCGAAGGTTTCGCGCTGGCTGGGCGATGTGCGCGAGTTCTTCCCCGCCCCCGTGGTGCATATGGTGCAGCGTGACGCCTTCGAGGCGGCTGGGCTTGCGCCAGATGCTGCTGGAGCCGGAGTTCCTGGCCGCGGTCGAGGCCGACGTTCACCTGATCGCCGACCTCATCTCGCTGCGCTCGGTGATGCCGGAAAAGACCAAGGACACCGCCCGCCAGGTTGTGCGTAAGGTGGTCCTCGAGTTGCTGGCCCGGCTGGACGGCCAGACCACCCAGGCCGTGCGCGGGGCGCTCAACCGCAGCCAGCGCACCCCCCCGCCCCCGCCCCGGCGACATCGACTGGCCTCGCCGCCATTCGCGCCAACCTGCGCCACTGGCAAGCCGAGCACAGCACCATCGTCCCCGAGAAACTGATTGGCTTTGGCCAGGCCAGCGGCCGCCGGCGCCTCGACGAAGTGGTGCTATGCGTCGACCAGTCGGGCTCCATGGCCAGTTCGGTGGTCTACGCCTCGATCTTCGCCGCCGTTCTGGCGTCGATCCCCGCCTTGGGCACCAGGCTGGCGGTGTTCGACACCGTAGTCGCCGACCTAACCGAGGACCTGGCCGATCCGGTCGACGTGCTGTTCGGCATCCAATTGGGCGGCGGCACCGACATCAACCAAGCTCTGGCCTGGCGCCAAGCCAACATCGTCGACCCGTCCCAGACCCACCTGGTGTTGGTCACCGACCTTTATGAAGGCGGCGACGCCAAGGCGATGCTGAGTAGAGCCGGAGTCAACCTGATCGTTCTGCTGGCCCTCAACGACGACGGACGCCCGTCTTATGATGCGTCCATGGCCGCTGCCATCGCCGCGCTGGGCGCGCCGGTCTTCGCCTGCACGCCCGATCTCTTTCCGGAAATGATGGCCACCGCCCTCAAGCGCGACGACCTGAACGCGCGGGCCTCGAGTGTCGGCATAGGGGTCGCGCGAGGCCAGAACTGACGTCGCGCGAGAGACCAGACCGCGCCAGGAGCGGAAGCTGGAGCGCCGCCGGCTTCCCGAGGTTCATCCGCCGGGGCTGGGGGCTACGCACGGCGCCAATGGGCTCCCGCCGGATCGATTATTTCGCGTCGGGCAATTTGATTCCCAGCAGGACCAGTCGGTCGCCCGCAATCCCGAACCAGTGAGGTACGCCGGCGGGAATCAGGATGACGTCGCCCGCGCCGAGCGTCCGTGTCACGCCGCCCTCAATTTGACTTCCCTCAATCAAATTGGCGTTGCTGACCTTTGCATCGGCCATCGTCCCGCCCGAAACCAGCGTGCCCGAGCCTTCCAACACGATCGCGTATTCCGCTTCGGCGGGGTGAACAGCGGGGCGGCCCGGCTTCTTCCATATTTCGATCGCCGCCACGGTCGCACCGTCGCGAACCAAGGGACGCCACATGAAACCTTGATCAGATTTCATCGCGGCGAGCATCTCGCGTACCTGAGTTTGGACATCTGCGCCGCTCGCGAAGCCGGACGGGTCGGCGGCCAGAGCGCGGTTCGTCTGCGCGGAAGCGGTGGCGACGCCTGACGAGACAGCAAGCAGCAATGAGGTCGCGCAGATCGTGAAGGCTTTAGCCATCGTCTTCACCGTGGCTCTCCTTCGGCCATGAATCCATAAACGCGAACAACCGAAAATGCGGACCTAGCTATTCGGGAACAGGACGCCCGGGTCCAAGCCGGCTATCGCCTACTGGACCCGGGCGAGATCGCCCAGGGAAGGGACGGACGACCCGTGACATCACCACGCCTCCGATGCGAAGAATTCTGCTGAATAGTTCCGGAAGATATTCTCATCAATTGATGATGTTTGCGTTAAAATTGGCAAATTTGCTCTGACATGTCCAACTCTTAACTCGCTCGATACTGAAATATCTGCACGATGAGGCCAATGCCAGCACTCAAACCACGGGGTGAGGCGCTGTGTTGAACTCGCGGCCCAATCGTCGAGCCACGAATTGATATCTCGGCGCCGTCCTGCAAACCAAGGCGGGGATCAGATCGAAGCTCATGCCGCCCTCGGCGCGGAAATGCGAGGTCGCAGTCGCGCCTAGGCAATCATGGTAGCGCAAACCATGGCTTGGACGCCGGGCAAGCTCCGACTAAGGATCGGTTGGTATAGATAGGCCTCGGACACGGCGTTGGCGGTCACCAGGTCGGGCGAGCGACAATTGCGAGGCCGCCGGTTGCGTGTTGGACCCAGCGGTCAGTAGCCGGATGTGGCGACAGGGGAACAGATTGGCGAGGAAGGCAGGACAAGGTCGCGGACCGACGATCGTCGATGTCGCGATTAGGGCCGGCGTTTCGCCGATGACCGTTTCACGCGTGATCAATGGCCGGCCGGGTGTCGGACCCGATCGGCGCGTGGCGGTGGACGCGGCGATCCAAGCGCTGGGCTATACGCCGAATGTCGCAGCGCGCAGCCTGGTCACCTCCGGCGAACTGAGGATTGGGGTGATCTACTCCAATCCCAGCGCCGCCTTCATGAGCGATTTTCTGACGGGCGTTTTCGAAGAGGCCTCGACGCGCGGTGCACGCCTGACGCTCCTGAAGGGCGAAAATGGCCGTCCGCCGGCCGCGACGGCGGTGAAGGACCTGATCGCGTCGGGCATAAGAGGCGCGATCCTGGCCCCGCCGCTGGGCGAGTCCCCCGCCGTGCTGCAGGCGCTACGCAAGGCCCGGCTTCCGCTGGCGGCGGTAGGCGCATACGACGTCGAGGGCGCGATCTGCGTGCGCATCGACGATCGCCGCGCCGCCTATGAAATGACCCGCGACCTGATCGGCCTTGGTCATCGGCGGCTGGGTTTCATTCTGGGCAACCCCGACCAGGCGGCGAGCGCCGAGCGACTGACGGGCTTCTATGCGGCCGTCCGCGAGGCCGCCGACGTCGTGACGACCATCGCTCAAGGCGATTTCAGCTTCACCTCGGGCCTGGCGGCCGCCGAGCAGCTGCTCGACGCCGCCGCACCGCCAACGGCGATCTTCGCGAGCAACGACGACATGGCCGCCGCCGTGGTGTCCGTCGCCCATCGCCGTCACCTCGACGTGCCGGGCGAACTGACCGTCGTGGGCTTCGACGACACCTCTCCGGCGATCACGGTTTGGCCGCCGCTCACCACGGTTCATCAGCCTGTTCGCCGGTTGGCGGCCGAGGCGCTGGGCCTTCTGGCGGCGCAGATCACCAGCGGCGAGCCTCTTGGCGACAGGTCGGACCGCGTGCTCGACCATGAGATCGTCGCACGCCTTTCAACTGCACGCCTCTAGGCGCGGCTTAAACCTCCTCGCACCCCACATAGCAGAAGGCGAAATCGGCGGGCGTAGCCCGCCCGGACATGTCCTGGCGCGCCATCCCGACGAAGGCGCCCGTGAAGTTGGGCGGCCCCGGCAGTGACGCCTCATTCGACAGGATGCTGGTGTCGAGCGTGCCGTTCAAGAACGTCCAGCTCCCCTCCCCGCGCCACGCCCGCCACGCGAACCTGAGCTGATCGAAGTCGACGTACACGCGCAGTTCGACGCCCCCGACCTTGCCGAGATAACGTTACCACAGGGCAGATTGGCCGATAGACCCTGCGGCTGTCACGATTTTTGCCGCGTCAGTGCGCTCAGCCCCTCCCTTCACCCCGGGTTCAACGAAGATTACAGGTGCTCCAAAGTTAATATGTCGGAGTATTGACTTGCCGTAACATCGATCATACCAAATTTACGATAACGCTACCATCGATGGCGATCACGTCGAGGGCAAGCGTCAAACGCGCCGATCAACGGCGCTCAGGGAGGGATGGAAATGTTCTCACGCCACAATGAGTCCTCGAATCCGCGCGCCGACAGGGGCAAAATAGTCCGGCAAATGAAACGCGAGGCGTTCGGTTCGGCCGGTGCGGCCTCCCTGCTGGCGACCTTGATCGGCGGCCCGGCCCTGGCGCAAACCGCCGCCCCGGCGTCTCCGCCGGAAACCGCCACGGTGAGCGAGATCGTGGTGACCGGCACGCGCATTCAAACAACCGGCTTCACCGCGCCGACGCCGACCTCGGTGATCGGCGAAGCCCAGATCCAGAACAACGCTCAGCCCAACATCTTCGCCACTATCGTCCAGCTGCCGTCGCTGCAGGGCTCAAGTGGTTCGGCGACCAACACCTTCAGCACGTCGAGCGGCCAGCAAGGCCTGAGTTCGTTCTCGCTGCGCGGCCTGGGCACCATCCGCACCCTGACCCTGCTGGACGGCCAACGCGTGGTCGGCGCCTATTACACGGGCGTCACCGACGTCAGCCTGTTCCCGCAACTGCTGATCCAACGCGTGGACGTCGTGAACGGCGGCGCCTCGGCCTCGTACGGTTCGGACGCCGTCGGCGGTGTCGTCAACTTCATTACCGACACCCGGTTCACCGGACTGAAGGGCAACGTCCAAGCGGGCGTCTCGACCTACGGCGACAACGAGCAGGGCCTGGTGCAATTGGCCGGCGGCCGCAGCTTCGCCGGCGACCGCGTGCACGTGGTCGGCAGCGTGGAATGGGCCAAGGAAGACGGCGTTGGCCCGGGCGACTTCGGCCTGGACCTGGCGGGCGATCGCGACTGGTTCACCCAGACGACGATGATCAACCGCAACGTCACCAACGACGGCTCGCCGCAGTACCTGATGCGCGACAACGTCCAGAACTACGCCTACACCAAGTACGGTCTGATCACGGCCGGTCCGCTGCAGGGCATCGCCTTCGACCAGAGCGGCCAGCCGTTCCAGTTCCAGTACGGCTCGGGCGGCGTGCCGTCCAAGGCCGCCAACGGCGCCGTTATCGGCTGCTTCCCGGGCTCCTGCATCGGCGGCGACCTGTCCGGCAATGTCGATAGCGGCCGCACGCTGCAGTCGGCGATCGAGCGCAAGGTGGGCTACGGCCGCATCGGCTACAATTTCGCCGACAACAACGAGGTCTACGTCTCGTTCAACCTGGGCCAGGTCAAGACCCACAACCAGCCGGTCAACGGCATGAATAAGACGGGCCTGACGCTGCAATGCGCCAACCCGTATGTGCCGGCCTCGGTGCAAGCGGCCTGCGCGACGGCGGGGATCACCAGCTTCCAGTACGGCGTCAGCAACGCGGTCCTGCCCAATACCGTGGTCCACACCGATCGCCGTCAGTATCGGGTCGTCGCCGGCCTGAAGGGCAAGTTCGACCTGTTCAGCAAGGACTGGAGCTACGACGCCTACTACGAGCACGGCGTCAACAAGACCGCCGTCGACGTCGATCACATCCTGTTGACGCCGCGGTTCAACCAGGCCATCCAGGCCATCACGCTGAACGGCGCGATCGTCTGCGCCGATCCGGTGGCGCGGGCCAGCGGTTGCCAGCCGCTCAACATCTTCGGCGGCAAGCCGCCCTCGGCCGCGACCCTGGCCTATGTCCAGCCCGAAGCCGGCCCGTTCCAGCGCCTGCGCATGACCCAGGACGTGGCCAGCCTGAACGTCTCGGGCGCGCCGATCGACCTGTGGGCCGGTCCGCTGTCGGTGGCGTTCGGCGCCGAGTATCGCCGCGAGTTCTATACCGTTCGCGCGGACCCGTACGGCGCCGGCGTCGCCGATCGCAGCCCCTATGGCGGCGCCTATCCGACCGATCCGCTGTTGTCGCCCCTCGGCAACAACTGGCACGCGGGCAACTACAAGAACGGCAATGGCGCCTACAACGTTAAGGAAGCCTTCCTGGAAGTCGACCTGCCGCTGTTCAACAACGACAAGGCCGGCCGGGCCAACTTCAACGCCGCGGCGCGGGTCACCGACTACAGCACCTCCGGCACGATCTGGACCTGGAAGGCCGGCGGCACCTGGGATACGCCCTTCGACGGCCTGCGCTTCCGAGGCGTGACCTCCCGCGACGTCCGCGCGCCCAACCTGTCGGAACTGTTCGCCGCGCCGGTCACCACGACCCTGCCGAACTTCTTCGATCCCGTGAACAACCGGAACGTGGTCGCTATCCAGAACGCCGTCGGCAACCCGAACCTGACGCCGGAAATCGCGCGCAACTCGCAGATCGGCGTGGTCCTGGCCAATCCGTCCTGGCTGCCGGGCTTCAGCGCGTCGTTCGACTACTACAAGATCAAGGTCGATGACGTCGTTTCCAGCCTCGGCGCGGCCCAGATCGTCGACTACTGCTATCGCAACATCCTGCCGCAGACCTGCGGGACCTATAACCTCAACAACGCCAACGGCCCGAACTACATCAACGTCCAGTCCTTCAACCTGGCGTCGATCAAGACCAGCGGCTTCGACATCGAGGCCAGTTATCGCTGGCAGAAGCCGCTGGGCCTGTCGGGCAACTTCACCCTGCGCGCCCTGGCCACCCATATCCGCGACTTCTGGACCGACACGGGCCTGCCCGGCACGGTGCCGGTCGACTCCGCCGGCGTGAACCAGGGCAATACGCCCAACTGGAAGTGGCTGGCGATCCAGAACTACGAGACCGACCGCTTCACCCTGACGCTGCAGGAGCGCTGGTTCACCGACGGCAACTACGGCAACCAGTACGTCGTCTGCGCCCCGGGGACCTGCCCGGTCTCGACGCCCAACGCCCCGACGATCGACAGGAACTTCATGCCGGGCGCCTTCTACCTGGACGTGGGCGGGACCTATAACATCCGCCAGGACGTGACGGCCTACTTCAAGGTCGACAACCTGTTCGACCGCGATCCGGCCAAGTCGCCGAACTACGCCAACCCAGCCCTCTACGACATCGTCGGCCGGATGTACCGCGCGGGCGTCCGCTTCCGCTTCTAGCTTCTAGCTTCTGGCTTCTAGAGACCAAGGTCGCCGCCGAGGTCGCCGAAAGGCGATGTCGGCGGTGATTTCTTTTTCGGATCAAAGGCCGGCGCTGGGTCAGCGCTCCGGGAGCGCGGCGTCGGCCCAGGTCACCGGCAGGCGGGTTGTCCCCTTAGGGCTGCGCGCCACCAGTTCGATCAGCTTCACCCCCTAACGGCCGGGATTTTAGTCAGACAAAATTAGACGTCTAGTGTGGACTTTAGACGAGCTCTTGGCGGATTCCTTTGTGCATCCGCGCCTTAACCCCGAGCGGCGGCGGCCATTGAACGGGTCTCTACGCTTCGACCTGGAGGGAGAAAAGGATCTGCCGCGCCTTTTCGATCCGCGATATTTCACACTTCGCATTCCCCGATGGTTGCGCTACCATTAGTCAGACAAAAAGAAATAGAGCGGGGGCGTTCGATGATGGGCTGGTGTTGCATTCGCCACGAAGGCGCCAAATCCAAACACCGGCACGTAGTGGCCAAATGAGCCGCGCGACGAACTTGTTCGCGGCCCGGCAGCTGACCGGCGGCGACGCGCAGGCGCGTCTCCGCGCCCGAGCCGGCCGGAACGAACAACGGGACAAACGCCCTCGCAAACTGACAAGGCTGCTTGCGATCGCCGCCGTTTTCGCCACCTTCGCCTGGCCCGTGGCCGCGCAGACGCCGCTTCCAGCGCCACCGGAGCGCCAGCGCATGATCGTGCTGAGCGACATCGAGGCCGATCCCGACGACACCCAATCCTTCGTGCGGCTCATGCTCTACGCCAATCAGATCGAGCTGGAAGGGCTGGTGGCCACGACATCGATCCACATGAAGACCTCGACGCATCCGGAGTCGATCCGCCGCGTCATCCAGGCCTATGCCAAGGTCCGCCCGAACCTGGCCAAACACGAGGCCGGTTTCCCGACGCCCGACCGGCTCGCCGCTCTCGTGAGCGAGGGGCAGCCCGGCTACGGCATGGCCGCGGTCGGGACGGGCAAGGATACGGCCGGGTCGCGGCTGATCATCCAGGCGCTGGAGCGCGACGATCCGCGCCCGCTCTGGATCTCGGTGTGGGGCGGCGTCAACACGCTGGCCCAGGCCCTCCACACGATCCGCGAGACGCGCCCGCCCGAAGCGGCCCGCCGCCTGATCGCGAAACTGCGGGTCTATACCATCTCGGACCAGGACGATGGCGGGGCCTGGATCCGCCGGAACTTTCCCGAGATCTTCTATGTCGTCAGCCCCGGCGGCTATGGCGCGGGAACCTGGACCGGCATTCACACCGTCATCGACAGCGCCGACAACCGCACGGTCAGCAACGGCTGGCTGCGCGACAACATCCAGCAGGGCCATGGCCCGCTGGGAGCTCTCTACCCCGACGTGTCCTATGGCATGGAAGGCGACACGCCGGCCTTCCTGTCGCTGGTCCCCAACGGCCTGAGCGATCCCGAACACCCGGATTGGGGCGGATGGGGCGGCCGCTACGAGCTCTACACACCGCCTGTCGCCACCACCGATCCGAGCGGTTTCAGCGGGGTGACCATCGAGCCGGAGACCCGGCCGATCTGGACCAACGCGATCGATACGTTCACGCCACAGGTCGCCCAGGACTTTGGCCGCGCTCACACGACGGCGGAGCGATCGATCAAGGATTTCCGCGCCGGAATCTGGCGCTGGCGCGACGATATCCAGAACGATTTCGCCGCGCGGATGGACTGGACGACGC
>Ga0055531_10003114_pt1 | contig 10713 bp, 7 predicted proteins | sample AraplaCvi_mCL_r2_FD_55008 | JGI IMG/M metagenome (GOLD analysis project Ga0055531, IMG submission 55008) | Arabidopsis root microbial communities from North Carolina, USA - plate scrape MF_Cvi_mCL_r2 | ecosystem: Host-associated > Plants > Roots > Endosphere | place: USA: North Carolina...
AGATGTCGGTGCCGCCACCGGGACCTGCCGTGACGACGAATTCAACCGGGCGATCGGGTTCGAAGGCTGCGGCCGGAGCAGCAACGCCGAAGACGGCTGCCGTGATGCATGCGATGGAGACGGTATTCTTCAAGTCGGGTCCTCCCGTTTTTTGTGGTTCTGTGGCGCAAGACCTCCTCCTGCGCCGTTATTGCGTGAAAGCGTGCGAAATCAGGCGGCGGCCTTGAGCGCGGCCTTTTTCTTTGCCATGCGCACGGCGAGCAGCAGCGCTTNGCGGCTGGCGCCGACGTCGGCAATGCCCTTGCCGNCGATGTCATAAGCCGTGCCATGGGCCGGCGTGCAGAGCGCGAAAGGCAGACCGCCCATCATGGTCACGCCCTTGTCGAAGCCCATCAGCTTCATCGCGATCTGGCCCTGGTCGTGATACATGGTGAGGACGGCGTTGTAGCCTTCCTTGAGAGCGCGACCGAAAACGGTATCGGCCGGGAACGGCCCCTCGACGTTGAAGCCGAGTGCCTTCGCCTTTTCGACCGCCGGTTCGATGATNTCNATCTCTTCCATGCCGAAGCTGCCGCCGTCGCCGGCGTGCGGGTTGAGACCGGCAACCGCGATCTTCGCCTCTTCATAACCCGCCTCCTTGAGGCAGGCCCNGGTCAGCTCGAGTTCGGCGATGATACCGTCGACCGAGAGGTTGTCAGCCACGTCCTTGAGNGGAATGTGCGAGGTGACGCGCGCGTTCCAGACCTTCTCGAGGACGTTGAACTCGCGAACCTTGCCGGTGAAGCAGAGAACATCGGCAACGAAACGGATTTCGTCGTCATAGCCCGGATAGGCAAAGCGCATGGCCTTCTTGTTGAAGGGCGTGAAGCAGACGGCGTCGGCCTGGCCGGCATGCGCCAGTTCGAGCGCGGCGCGGAAGTTCCGGGTAGCAAAGGTTCCGCCCGCAAGCGTCGCTTCGCCGCGCACGACATCTGCCGGATCGAGGTGGGCGAGGTCGACGAAAACGTGGCGCGACGTGCCGGCCTTTTCCAGATCCTCAAGCGTCGACGGCTCGAGATCGAGCGTCACGCCCGCAGCCTTGGCGCCTTCATCCAGGATCCTGCGATCACCGATCGTGATGATGTGTGCGGCTTCGCGGATATCGGCAAGCGCCAGCAGCTTTGCCGTGAGTTCCGGGCTGATACCCGCCGGATCGCCCATGGCGAGCGCGATGACAGGATGCGCGCCGTTACCGGCAGCACCGTTGGTCGTCATGTGAGATGTCCTCCGCTTCATTCTTTCGGTTGCTGTCATATGTTATTCAAAATTCTGCATCAAGTCTTTTGTATTCTGTATGCAGCATTTTCTGTTGACGATGGGACAGACGGTCTCCATGCTTTAATGAGACAGCGCTGATTCAATCGGCACGAACGGGAACAGACGGTCGACACCCAGTCGCCAGGTGCAGAAGCAAAACAATGAACGAAATCACATCTCTGGAGAGACGGCCGGATGGCGGCCCTGGCCCGATCAGGCGCACGGCCCTGCACGACACGTTGGTCAGCCACCTGCGCGACATGATCATCGAGGGCGATCTATCGCCCGGCACCCGCCTGCACGAAGGCCAGCTCGGCGAACAACTGGGCGTGTCGCGCACGCCACTGCGCGAAGCCATCAAGTACCTGGCGAGCGAAGGACTGGTGGAGCTCGTCCCGAGCCGGGGCGCCGTCGTCAAGCGTTTCAGCGCCAAGGACGTACATGACATGCTGACGGTCCTGCAGACGCTGGAGGAGCTCGCCGGCAAGCTCGCCTGCGAGGCGGCAAGCGACGCGGGCATTGCCGAAGTGCGTGCGCTGCACGACGAGATGGTCCAGCGCTACAAGGCCGGCGACCGGCTGCAGTATTACAAGCTCAACCAGCAGATCCATTCCGCCATCGTCCAACTCGCGGCAAACGCCGCCTTGGCCGACATGCATGCGGTGCTGCAGACGCGGTTGAAGCGCATCCGCTTCATCGGCCACGAGGGACCGGAGAAATGGGCAGATGCCGTTGCCGAACATGAAGAGATGATCGTCGCGCTCGAGGCCCGTGACAAGGCAAAGCTGTCGGAGGTTCTTGGCCGTCACCTGATGAATGCTTGGGAGCGGGTGAAGGCTTCGGTTTGATTCTTCCCGGACGGGCAGGAATCTCTCGCCACGCACGGCAATTCGAGGGGCGCCCGATGGGCGCCCTTCGTCATTCAGCGGCCAAATGCTGCAACCGAGCGAATAGGTTGCGGAAGCTGTTTCCCGAATAAGACACATTGCTTGGAAAACAACTTAGAATATTCGAACACTATTGACTTTGACCTAGTCGAAATTCACTGAATCCATGGCGGGGTGGAGACGGGAACAAAGATGGGGCGGCAAAGACTTCGGGTACTGCTGGCTACGGCAGCGTTACTCTGTCCAAGCATGGCATTCGCTGAGCCGGTTCAGCGGACGCCGCCCGTTGCCGGATCGGTAATCGCCCGCAAATCCGGTGAGGAAGTTCGCTTCGTCGATGTCTCCAACTGGCGCTTCGTCGATCTCGCCCAGGATTTGCTGTCCGGAGACGTGCTGCGCACCAACGCAACCGGCGCGCTTGCGGTTCTCTTTTCCGACCACACGCAGATCCGGCTCGGCCGCAANACGGCCCTGCGCGTCAAGCGCATGGGGGCGGATGGCGACACCAATCTCGAACTGCAATCGGGCACGATCTGGGCACGTGCGGAACGCGGCGGACAGGGCCTGGCAATCGATACGCCGGCCGCAACGGCCGCCATTCGCGGCACCGANTGGACATTGACCGTTGGCCCTGACGGCAAGACCTCGCTGATCGTGCTCGAAGGCNTCGTCGAACTCAGCAACGCNCAAGGCAGCGTCACGGTTGCCCAAGGCGAAGGCGCNGTCGCGGCAATCGGTAAGGCGCCGTCCAAGGTGGTGGTCGTCAATCCGAAGGATCGCGAGCAGATGCTTTTCCATCTGTCGCTGCGCGATTCCTTCGTCTGGATGCCGGCGACGCCGCTTCGCGNGCCCGACATGCGNGGGGAACGCGAACGCATCGAGGGCAAGCGNCCCGAGTCGCGCTCGGTCGAAGACTGGCTGACGCTCTCTGAAATCTACCTGACACTCGACGGCCGCCAGAAGGCCCAGGCAGCTCTGGCCGAGGCGCGCCGCGGACGGCTCGGCGCAACACAGCAGGCGCGCGCCGATCTCATCGATGCCCTGATCGCCGGCTCGGAAAAGCGTTATAACGATGCGGCAAAGCTTTTTGCACACTCTGCCCGCGGACTTGATGCCAAGCGGCGTTCCATCGCTGCCTATGGTGGCTATTTCGCCCGGGCGCTTGCCAATCCGGATCGGGTCGAGGCACCGCCGCAGGGTACGACCGGTGCCTATGGCGCGATGGCCAAGGCCTGGACCAACGGTTTCCGCGACGATATCCGCGCCGCCATCGAAACGCTCAAGCAAGCCGAGCGCCAATATCCCGATGATCCTACCCTGCCGGCCGCCCGCGCGCGCTTTGCGCTGCTGCTCGACGACCGGGAACAGGTCCGCGATGGCATCGCGAAGGCGCTTGCCATCGACCCTGCGGACCCGACTGCGCTCGAAGCCCGCTCCGACTACCGCTACCATTACGAAAACGACCTTGATGGCGCGCTGGCAGACCTGGAGGCTGGGCTGAAGACGGCTCCGGGCTCCTCCTCTCTCTGGAACTCGCTTGGCCTGGTTCAGGGACAAAGGGGCGACAACCGCGCAGCAGAAAGGGCCTTCAAGCAGGCGATCGCACTTGATCCCAGCGACCCGGTANCCCACGCCAATCTCTCGATCCTCTATCTCGACGAAAACCGGATGAAGGAAGCGAAGGCTGAGATCGACGCGGCCCTGGCCGCCGACCCGTCCTTCGACATCACTCTGGTCGCACGCGGGCGCTACCACATGCAGACGGGCGATCTGGACAAGGCCCTGAACGACCTGCTCGCCGGTTCGACCGCCAATCCCGCCTACTCCAACGCCCAATTGCTGCTGGCGGGCGCCTACTACGAAAAGGGCGACCGCATCCCCGCCGCGCAAGCGCTCGACAATGCCGATCGCCTTGATCCGAACGATCCGGTCATCATGCAGATGCGGACCGCCATTGCGATCGACGAATATGATTCCGACGCGGCGATCCGATATGCCCAGGAATTGATGCGCCGAACCCGGGCGCGCGGCGGCGAAAGTGCAGCCCTTGGCGCCAACCAGGACGCCGGCTCGACGCTCAACGACGCCTTTCGTCTGCAGGGGCTGAACGTCTGGGGGCAATATTACGGCGATGTGGTCTTCGATCCNTTCACGGGATCGAGCTATGTCGACCAGGCGATCCACGGCAGCGTCAATCCGCTGTTCAACGACTATGATTTCGACGGCAGCCCGGTCGTCAACACCGCCAACCCGCAGAGCTTCTCCGCCTTCTTCCAGGGTCTGCTGATCGAACCCCATATGCTGGCAAGCCGCGAACGCACGGCCAATATCGTCCAGCGGCCATTCTTTGAAGCAGCACTTGGCGGCGGCATCATTGCCGACAACGATCACACCGGCTGGATCGGCGAGGCGGAACTACGCGGGCTCACTTTCTCGCCCTTCCCGATCAGNGTCTACGGCAACCTCNATTGGGAGGAGCCGCGCGATACCATCGACTTCGGGCAGGGTCTGGCGATCGAGCGTGAAACGCGCCTGCTCGGCGGCAACGGCTATCTGACCGCCTCGCCGACACCGGACGACCGGATCGTCGCCTATGCCAATTACGGCAAGTTCGATGACGACAAGAGTGTCCTCGACTANCCGACCACGAGCCTCGACAACCTCCTCGATGACAAGGCCGATAGACTTTTGTCCGGCGTCGCCTGGAGCCACACCTTCGGCTACCGCAACATCGCCAATGCCGCCCTTTTCTTTTCTGATCGGGATGTCGTGGAAAACGAGAAGGTCAGCGCCTCCCGCGTCGGGCTTCCGGACCTTGCCACGAGCCGCAGCGAGGAAAAGCAGAAAACCTATATCGCTGCCATCAATCACCTCTACGGAGACGGCGACTTCACCTGGCGCTACGGGATCGAAGGCGGCGTTGTTCGCTCCGACAGTTCGTTCGACATCTTCGATCCGTTTGCGATGANGGTCGGCAGCAACAACACCCCCTTCATCGGATCCGNCTCGACATCCGCGGCGCAGACCGTCGCCAAGGCCTATATCGATACAATCTACGAAATCACGCCGGACCTGAAGGCAGAAGGCGCGCTGTTTGCCCGCTACATCGAGGATGCCAACGACGGCAACATCCGGCTCGAACCGAAGCTCGGCATCGCCTGGGCGCCCGCGGAGGGTCATTGGTTGAGGGCCGCCGCCATGCGCGATGGCTTGAACTTCGATGTCGCCACCCTCGCTCCGATCGGCATCGTCGCCCTGCAGCCCAANCAACTTCGCTTCNGTGCAGAAGGTTACGCCGACACTCTGGCGTTCCGCTGGGACGCGGAGTGGAACAACTGGCTTTTCACCGCGCTCGACTACCAGCACCAGGAGGTGCGCGAACTGTCGCTCAATGTCCCGCTGTCCCCCATCAATCTGGACTACGCCAAAGTGGGGCTGGACCGGGTCGCGGCGACCGCGAACTTTGCAATCGGCCACGGTTTCGGCCTTTCCCTGGCGGCCGCCCACACGGAGGCCGACGTCAGGGAAAACATCGTCAATCAGTTGGACGAGCTACTGTTCGTACCCGATAACACCGGCCAGGTAGCGCTGACCTGGGTCAATACCGCAAACGTGAAGGCAACGATCGCCGCAAATTACATCGGCTCACGGCCGGCCGGCGGGGTGACGCTCGATGACTTCTGGACGCTCGACGCATCGCTACAATGGGAGCCCTTCGACAAGCAGATCGAAGTCGACCTGGCGGCATTCAATCTGCTTGACGAGGACTTCGAGCTCAGAAGCGGTCTCCCCGGTTGGGGACCGACGTTCAAGGGCACAGTCAAGGTGCGGTTCTGATCAAGGAGCACGTCGCCGTGCAGGCATCGGGCGGCCGATACGGACAGTTGGATGCTCGTCGCCTCGCGTTGCGGCGGCTGAAGCTTCTGGGTCTTGCCGCCTTCGTCAGCATCGCGCTTTCGCTTGTGACCTTGTCCAATGCCTGGCTGCTCAACGAATTGCGCAGCTTCGACTATCTGTCGACCATCGACACACCGCCACTGCCCGAAAACAGCCCCGTCGTCGTCGCCATCGACGAACCCTCGATGGCCGAGATCGGCCGGCAGTGGCCGTGGCCACGCGCGCTGCACGCCCGTCTCATCGAAGCGCTGCGCAAGGCCGGCGCCCGCGCGATCGGCATGGACGTCATTTTCGCCGAGCCGTCGGCCGATCCGGTGAACGACGAAGAGCTGGAAAAAGCTCTTGATACCGGCGTCGTACTTGCCGGCGACCAGACGCTGGTGGAAGCGCCGCAGGCCGACCAGTTCGTGCGCACCGAGCCCCTTGCCCGCTTCACCGCCAAGGGAGCAAGAACCGGGATTGCCTCGGTCAACCTTGGTGGCGACGGCACGCTACGCTCCATCCCGGACTATCCCGACGGCTTTGCCGCCGTTCTGGCCGGGATCGCCGGCACGCGGACGCAACCTCCCCCGACCGATGCCCTCATCCAGGTCTTCGGACCGGCGCGAACCTATCCGACCGTCTCCTATTACCAGGCGCTCGATCCCACCAATTTCCTGCCGGAAGGTACCTTTCGCGATCGGGTGGTCCTCGTCGGGCTCAGCTTGCAGAACGCTCCGTCGATTGCCGATGGGGGCGCGGACGCATTCGCGACGTCCGATACCGTCCATTCGAACAAGCTCGTTTCCGGCGTAGAGATGCAGGCGACGATCTACGACAACCTTGCGCACGAACTCTACATCCAGCGGGCTCCACGACCCGTTGTGATCGCGGCGATCGCGTTTGCGGCGATCCTCGCCGCCTTCGCGGTACTCAGAACAACGGGGTGGCGCACGCTCGGATCCACCATTGTCGCGCTGAGCCTTATTGTGCTGGCAAGTTATGTGGCCATGCGCCTCGGGCATGTCTTCCTCTCGCCGCTCGGCCCGGGGCTCGCCTTCCTGACCGTGGCCGCCGGCCAGGCCGGGCTTGACTATGCCGAAGAGCGCCGACGGCGCCATGAAATCACCCGCGCCTTTCAGCAGTACCTTTCCCCCGCCCTTGTCGAACGACTNGCGAAAGACCCGTCGCATCTGAAGCTCGGCGGCGAACGNCGCACGCTTTCGATCCTCTTCTGCGACATCCGCGGCTTCACCACCATCGCTGAGGAGATGAAGGACGATCCTGAGCGGTTGACGACACTCGTCAACCGCCTACTGACGCCGCTGTCGGATGCGGTGCTGAAACAGGGCGGAACCATCGACAAATATATCGGCGACTGCCTCATGGCCTTCTGGAATGCGCCGCTTGACGACCCCGACCATGCGGTTCACGCGGTGCGCGCAGCGCTCGACATGCTTACAGCGCTCGCGCGGGTCAACGAGGAATTGGAGGCTGAGGCGAAGCGGGAGCGGCGGCCCGCGCAAACGCTGCGAATCGGCATCGGCATCAACACCGGCGAGTGCGTCGTCGGCAACATGGGTTCGCACCAGCGCTTCGACTATTCCGCCCTCGGCGATGCGGTCAATCTCGCATCGCGTCTCGAAGGGGCTTCCAAGGACTACGGCATCTCGCTGCTCCTCGGCGAAGAAACTGCGCGTCTCGTGGAAAAAACCTTCCCTATCGCCGAACTGGATCGGATTACCGTCAAGGGACGCAGCACCGTATCGCCCGTCTTCACCGTCACTGTCGGCGCTAAGAAGGAAGCGCTTGAGCGGCACCGGTCCTTCGTGCAAGCCAAGTATGATGGCGCGCTTCTGGTGGATGATGCGGTCTTCGACCAACTGAAGAATGCCCTGCCGCCGCTCGCACGCTACTACGAGCGCGAGCGCAGCCGTCTCGTTGTCCGTTAACGACCGAAGTAAGCCGTTTCCGGTTCAGTGGAGGCCGCCCACTCCCAGCAGCCGTTCGACGGCATCGTGGTCTCTGGCGAGCGCTTCCGGCGTTCCACTCCAGGCGATGCGCCCGCGCTCGAGCACGATCACCTGATCGGCAAAGTCGAGGGCGCTCTGGATCCGTTGTTCGACCAGCAGGATGGTCATGTCGCCGGTCTTCGCCAGTTCGGCAAAGGCCTTCATCAGTTCCTCGCAGATGACGGGTGCCAGCCCCTCCAGCGGTTCATCGAGCAGAAGGATCGAGGGCCGCCCGAGGATTGAGCGCGCCGTCGACAACATCTGCTGCTCGCCGCCGGAAAGCTGGCTGCCGAGGTTTCTTCGCCGCTCGTGAAGCCGCGGAAACATGTCGTAGGCTTCCTGGATGGCGCTCTTCGGACGGTTCTTGAGCCCGACGAACAGGTTCTCCTCGACGGTCAGCGTCGGGAAGACGCAGCGCGCCTGCGGCACGAAACCAAGACCCTGCATGGCGCGCGAGGCGCTCGGCAGCGCGGTCACATCGGTACCGCCCATGCGGATGCGTCCGTCATAGCGCCGCGTCTGGCCGGCAAGGGTCGCAAGCAGGGTCGTCTTGCCCATGCCATTGCGGCCAAGAACGGCAAGGCGGGCGCCCGCCGGAACGGCAAAGGACACGCCTTCGAGCACGCGCGTCGGGCCGTAGCCCGCGGACAGGTTTTCCACCTCAAGCGGCGTGGCTGGCATTGGCATAGCTCCCCAGATAGGCTTCCCGTACGCGCGGGTCCTTGGTGACCTCCGACGGCGAACCGTCGAAGATGATCGCGCCCGCAGCCAGCACCACCACGCGCTTGGCAAAGCGGAAGACGAGATCCATGTCGTGCTCGATCATCAGCACGGCGAGGTCGGCAGGCAGATCGGCCAGCGCCTGCTCGATGCGGCCGGTATCGCTTTGCGGCACGCCGGCAGCTGGCTCGTCGAGCAGCAGCACCCTCGGTTTCAGCGCCAGGGCGACGGCTATCTCCAGCAGTCGCTGCTGGCCATAGGCGATCTCGCTCACCTTGCGGTGCATCAGTTCCTTGAGGCCGAGCTTGCCGAGAAGTTCCTGAACCTCGGCCATGACATCGGACATGCCGAGAAAATTGCCGAAGAGACGACCGGCGCGGCCGCTCCGCTGAAGCACGGCAAGCGCAACATGTTCGGCCGGCGTCATGTCGGCAAAAAGCCGCGTCACCTGGAACGAGCGCACAAGCCCGCGCCGAACGCGGCCAATCGCGTCGACGCCGGTCACGGGCTCGCCGGCGATGCGCACTTCGCCTGAGTCAGGCCGAAGGTTGCCGGTAACGAGATTGACGAACGTCGTCTTGCCGGCACCGTTCGGGCCGATCAGCGCCACCCGGTCTCCCGGCGCCATACTGAGGCTGACATCGTTGGTGACTGCAAGGCCACCGAAGGCGCGCTTCAAATTGCGGACTTCGAAGATCGGCTGCATCACTTGGCCTCCCGGCGGCGGGCAACGAAGGCGGCCGCGGTGCCGTAGAGGCCCTTCGGCGCGAACAAGACGACGGCGATCAGCAGCGCACCCACCATCGTCAGCCAATGGAAGGGGTTGGCGGCCGAGACCACGTCCTCGAAGAACATGAAGACCACCGTGCCCGTCAGCGCGCCGAAGAGGGTACCGGTTCCGCCGAGCACGAGCATGACGAGGCTCTCGGCCGACATGGTGAACGAGAGGCTGTCGAGGCCGACGACCTGGGTTGAGATCGCGTTCAGCGCGCCGCCGACGCCGGCAACGGCGCCGGATATCACGTACATTTTCGTCAGCGCGATCTTCGGCGACGCGCCCATGGAGCGGATGCGGACTGGATCTTCCTTGATGCCACGACACAGCATGCCGAAGGGCGAACGCACGATCAGCCGCAACAGCACGAAGACGATGGCGAGCAACACGACGCCGAAGACGTAGGCCGTGCGGCCCCAGAGGTCGAACTCATAGAGTCCGAGGAGCGCAGTCGGCGCGATCCCGGAAAGGCCGTCGCTACCGCCGGTCCATGACGATGCCTTGTTGGCGAACTCGTGGAAAAGGTGGATGAGCGCGATCGACAAAACCAATTGCGGAAGACCGTGGGCGCGCAGGATCACGACGCCGCAGATAAGCCCCGCAACCGCACCGGCCACGATGCCGAACGCCAGCATGGCAAGCGGATCGTTGATGCTGTAATGCGCCGAGGCAATGCCCGCTGCATAGGCGCCGGCGCCGAAGAGGGCAGCGTGCCCGAGTGTCGCGACGCCGCAATAGCCGGTGACGAGATCCAGCGACAGCACCAGAAGTGCCGCGGCGATGATCCGGGTCAGAAGCGCCAGATTGTTGGGAAAGAGGAAATAGCCGATCACCGCGACCAGCAGGATGATCGCCAGGCCGATGAGGTCTCCACCGCCGAAACGCCGGCGCGCTGGGGATGCCGCAATCATGTCGTTCGTCGTCGTCATGGTCATCCCTTGGCCCTCCCGGCGAGCCCGCGCGGAAAGACGCAGATGATCGCGATCACGGCCAGATAGAAGAAGAACTCGCCGAATTCCGGCATGAGATAGCGACCGGTCGTATCAATCGCGCCGAGCAGCAGGCAGGCGACGAGCGCACCCGGGATCGACCCGGCACCGCCGACGGAGACGACGACCAGGAAGGTCACCATGTAGCGCAGCGCATA
>Ga0055531_10003145_pt1 | contig 10639 bp, 9 predicted proteins | sample AraplaCvi_mCL_r2_FD_55008 | JGI IMG/M metagenome (GOLD analysis project Ga0055531, IMG submission 55008) | Arabidopsis root microbial communities from North Carolina, USA - plate scrape MF_Cvi_mCL_r2 | ecosystem: Host-associated > Plants > Roots > Endosphere | place: USA: North Carolina...
CGCCGGGCGCGAAAGCTTGTCGGCCTCATATAAGGGCAAGCCGGGAGGAGTTCAAAGGGTTTGTATGTTATAAGATCACATCGGTCCACGGGATGCGGCGCAAGCGGTGCGCGATCTGGCCACCGCTAACGGCTGCACATCCGTCGGGCTCCAGGTCGTCGCCCACAATCGAGCGATGATCCTCTACCTCAAGAAGGGTTTTATTGTCACCGGCGCGATCAAGATGCGCTGGCTCATGCGCTTCTTCCGTTCGAATGCCTGGTGGACATGGAATTGCGGCTTGCCCCGGCAAAAGTGGAAACCTTGCCGGCTGTAATGGCGGAGGCGGCTTGATTCACGGTCGGGTGTCGGCATCCGTCTGGCGCAGAGGCTGATCTAGCTTGAGAAGCGGTTGTTCCACCACCTTAGAATAGGCATAGTGGAAGCAGTCAAAATTGCTAAGATATCGACGTCCAATTCCGTGCTTCTCAGCGACTGAGACTGCATAACCTAAAAGCTTGCGGGGCGATCCAGCCTCGCGAATTTCAATGCTTCGCGCATCCAGCCATTCGATCACTGCGCCCTCCGCTTCACTATAACCGGCAGCCGAGCTGATCCGGGCGAGACAGGGCGATGATGGCTTCCCAGGCCGCCAGCGGCGACGTGAACGGCGTATTCGCATTCAGAAGCGCCATTTCGTAGGCTTCCGCACTCTCTTCGCCAGCCATCATCTCGACGATCGCGCAGGCATCGACGAACATCAGGTGTCATCCCCGCTCTGGTGATCGAGATCGTGATATGCGTCGGGCGGCACAGGTTGCCTGTTCGCCCTAAAAGCAAGGCCACGTTGCGTGAGAATTCTCTTTGCAGTCTCGCGAGGTGTTTCCTGACGTATGCGTTTGTCGATGGTTTCTTTCAATGCGGAAATCACGGCGTGGGTAATGGTCGTTCCGTCGATACGAGCCAATTCCCGGGCCAGGGCATCGGCTTCTTCGTTCCGGATATTCAGCGTCATCTGCGACTACTCCGCATGTGTAGCTCGTTCCTACTTCAATGTTGCGAGATCGAACTTCGCCACATCCTCCAGCAGCTCTATGATGCCTTTCACGGCATGGGCGACCAGCTCCTCGCCCCTCTCTGCGCTCGCCGCGGCCGCGTTCCCTGCGACGCCCCGGGCGTTGAGGTCGGACATCCTCCAGCCGAAGGCATGGGGGCCGTAGGCGCGCAGATGTTTGAAATCGCGGGAAAAATCCGACTGGCGGGAAGCGAAGTTCTCGGCCTTTGCCATGTCGACCCTGTCCGGATGAAGCGCGAGCATGACCGAAGTCTCGATGTCGCCGCCATGGATGTCGACCGCCTTGTCCGCCGGCGCGATCCAGCCCTCCGGCTGGCCGAATCGGGTCCAGCTGGTCGCCACCACCAGCATGCCGAACCGCACCCGGGCCTCGGTCGCGACGATCGTCATGAGCGGCGAATTGCCGCCATGGGCGTTGAGCAGCACGAGTTTGCCGATGCCCCGTGCGTGGAGGTCGCCGGCAATGCCGAGCCAGCGATAGACGGCCTCGTCGAAGGCAAGCGTCCGGGTGCCGGCGACATCCATGTGTTCTATCGAATAACCGACGGGCTCCGCAGCCAGGAAGGTGACCGGGAGATGGGCGGGCAGGGTGGGAATCAGGCGCGCGACAAGGCCTTCGGCGATCAGCGTGTCGGTCTCGAAAGGCAGGTGCGGTCCGTGCTGCTCGTGGGCGCCGAGCGGTAGCACGGCGATCCAGTCTCGCCTTTCTGTGGACGCAAGTGTCGTATCATTGTCATGATAACGCGGCGAAGGGTGCGGCATCTGGCGGTGGTTTCCCGGTTTCGGTATGGATAGCGCGGCACAGATATAACGGTTCCTTCTTTAGGGCAAAACGGGCAGAGCGAATGAGCAAGAAGAAGGGCGACAAAAAAGCCAAGTCCGGCAAGAAGAGAGAGCTTGAAGGTCTGGCGGCGACGGATCTGGCGCCGGCGATCACCCAGGCGGCCCGCTCGATGCGCACCGCGCTCAGCCGCAGCCTCGGCGAAAGCGGGCTTTATGCCGGCCAGGACGGCGTGATCCTGATCCTTGCCGAAGAGGACGGAATGACCCCCGGCCAGCTCGCCATGCGGCTCGGCGTCAAGGCGCCGACCATGACCCGCACGATCGGCCGGATGGAGGCGCAGGGCTTCCTGGAGCGCCGGGCCGACGGCACCGATGGGCGGCTCACCAAAGTGCACCTGACCGAGGCCGGGCTGCAGACCGTCGAGCAGATCGGCCGCTCGGTCTCCGAATGCGGCTCCATGGCCGCCAAAGGCCTTTCNGACAAGGAAATCCGCACCCTTCTCAAGCTCCTGAAGACCGTCGAGCAAAATCTCCAGTCCGATCTCTCGGACGAGCGAAGCTGATTCCTTTGAATAATCGCTGTCACAGGATTGTCGCACCGAATTAAATTGTTTATTTAAAGTTTAATTCGAGCGTCGGATAGCGACGCCGGCCATTGCGGGTGGGGGAAATGGCGCAAAAGATCAAGTTGTCGACGATCGGCGAAAGCCTCGGTCTTTCCACCGCCACGATATCGCTTGCACTGCGCGACAGCCCTCTGGTGGCGGCCGATACGCGGGAAAAGATCAAGGAACAGGCACGGGCGCTCGGCTATATCTACAATCGCCGCGCCGCCAGCCTCAGAACCTCGCGCTCCGGCATCATCGGCGTCGTGGTGCACGACATCATGAACCCGTTCTACGGGGAAATCCTGAAAGCGATCGAAAGCGAGCTCGACCGCAGCCGCCATACCTTCATCCTTTCCAACCATTACGACTCGGTGGAAAAGCAGCGCACCTTCATCGAAACGCTGCTGCAGCTCGGCGGAGACGGGGTGATCATGTCGCCGGCGATCGGCACGCCGATCGAGGATATGAGACTCGCGGAAGAGAACGGCATGCCGGCCATCCTGGTTGCCCGCTCGATGGAAGGCGTCGAACTGCCGACCTATCGCGGCGACGACAGCTACGGCATTTCGCTTGCGACCAATCACCTGATTGGCCTCGGGCATCGGGTGATCGCCATGATCGGCGGCACCGACCAGACGTCCACCGGCCGCGACCGCTACCAGGGTTATGTCAACGCGCTGCGCAAGGCGGGTATCGAGGTGGATCCGAACCTGCGCATTCCGGGGCCGCGTTCGAAGCAGGGCGGGTTCGAGGCGGCGGTGCATTTCCTCTCCCTGCCGCAGAAGCCGACCGCTGCCGTCTGCTGGAACGACCTAGTGGCGATCGGCCTGATGAACGGCATCGCCCGTGCCGGGCTGATGCCCGGCCATGACATTTCCGTCACTGGTTACGACGATCTGGAAGAGGCTTCGATCGCGACGCCTGCACTGACCACGGTATGGAACGGCCAGACGGAAGTCGGCCGGCTTGCGGCGCGCGCCCTGCTCGACCGCCTGGCCGGCAGCCACGAGCCGGACGGCATCCACCTGATCAAGCCGGAAATGCGCATCCGCCAGTCGACCGGGGTGCACCGGCCGCGGGTCTGAGGTCAGGCCGCCACGTTGGTCAGCGTCTTGCGGGCGGCATAGGCGCGGACGGCCTCGCCGAAAGCATGGAAGAGCGCCCGGGACGGCGCATCGGTTTCCGCCCAGTATTCCGGATGCCATTGCACGCCGACCGCGAAATTCTTGGCGTCGATGACCGAGACGGCCTCGATCGTGCCGTCCTCGGCCGTCGCTTCGACCTTAAGGCGCGGGGCGGTTTCGGCGATCGCCTGGCGATGCAGCGAATTGACCTGCACTTCGCCGGCAAGGCCGAGATAGCTGGCGATACAGGATCCTTCCTGGACGAAGACCGGCTGGCGGATCGCGTACATGCCGTCACGCTCCTTCACATCGGGCTTCCGATGATCCCAGATGCCCGGCTGCTCCTGGATCTCGCTGGCGAGCGTGCCGCCCAATGCGACATTGAGTTCCTGTATCCCGCGGCAGATGGCGAGTAGCGGGATGCCGCGGTCGATCGCCCGGCGGATCAGCGGCAGCGAGGTGGCGTCGCGGGCGGGATCGAAGGGCCCGTCGCCGGGTGCTGCTTCTTTGCCGTAAAGCGAAGGGTGAACATTGGTGGCCGAACCGGAAACCAGTACCCCATCGACGCGGTCGAGGATGGCGTCGGTCTCGTTGCCCTCTTCGAACGCGGGGATGATGAAGGTCATCACGTCTGCCACCTTCAGCGCCGCCTGGACATACTGGTTGGGCGAGGCATGCCAGATCGCTCCGTCCAGTTCGCGGATATCGGCGGGCAGGGCGACGATCGGTTTTGGCATCAGGCTCTCCACGAAGCAGCGGCTCCGTTCGTTGTGCCGCCGGAAGCCGCCGCAAGTCAAGTTCGAGGGTGCCTTTCGGTTCCGGCACTGCCCAAAGAATGAGCATTCCCGCTTTGAAATATCTGGCGAATCCTGTCCGGGCGGAACGCTACGAAAGTCTTAGATCAAAAGACGTTCCCGCATTAAGGAATATTAGCGCCGGTGCTTGCAACCCATAGACCAAAATGTTTACCTCGCCGCAGGGCCGGGGAGTGGGAACAGAAAATCCCCCGGTTTGTCTTACTGGGAGGTATTTTATGGATCGTCGTTCATTCTTCAAAAAGGCAGCCGTCACCGGCGCCGGTGCAGCCGCCGCAACGGTGCTCGCCGCTCCGGCCATCGCGCAGTCTAGCCCGAAAGTCACCTGGCGCCTGACGTCGTCATTCCCGAAGTCGCTGGACACCATCTATGGCGGCGCGGAAGACATCGCCAAGCATGTCGCTGCCGCAACCGATGGCAATTTCACCATCCAGCCGTTTGCCGCCGCTGAAATCGTGCCGGCCATGCAGGCAGCCGACGCCGTCAGCAACTCGACGGTCGAAATGTGCCATACCTGCTCCTATTATTTCGTCGGCAAGGATCCGACATTCGCGATCGGCACCGCGATCCCGTTCGGCCTCAACGCCCGGCTGAACAATGCCTGGTTCTACCAGGGCAACGGCAATACGCTGATGAACGAGTTCTATGCCAAGCACAACATCTACGGCATGCCGGCCGGCAATACCGGCGCGCAGATGGGTGGCTGGTTCCGCAAGGAGATCAACACCGTCGACGACTTCAAGGGCGTCAAGATGCGTATCGCCGGCATTGCCGGCCGCGTGCTGGAGAAGCTCGGTGCCGTGCCTCAGCAGATCGCCGGCGGCGACATCTACCCGGCGCTGGAAAAGGGCACGATCGACGCGGCCGAATGGGTTGGTCCCTATGACGACTACAAGCTCGGCTTCTACAAGGTCGCCAAGTACTACTATTATCCGGCCTTCTGGGAAGGCGGCCCGACCATCCACGCCTTCGTCAACCTGGACAAGTGGAATGCGCTGCCGAAGGCCTATCAGGCGGCACTCTCCGATGCCTGCGCCTTCGCCAACACGAACATGATGGGCAAATACGACCTGAAGAACCCCACGGCGATCAAGCAGATCGTCTCGCAGGGCACGACGCTTCGCCCCTTCAGCCAGGAAATCCTCGAAGCCTGCTACAAGGCGACGCTCGAGGTCTACAAGGACATCTCGGCGACCAATGCCGACTTCAAGAAGGTCTACGAAGACCAGGTCGCCTTCAAGAAGGAGGCCTATCTCTGGATGCAGCTGTCCGAATATACCTACGACACGTTCATGATGATCCAGCAGCGCAACGGCAAGCTCTGATCCCGGATCAGGAAGCTATCANTCAAGCAACCCCGGATCGAAAGGTCCGGGGTTTTCTGTTGCGTGGTGCAGCTGGTTGCGNCAGGTTGTGCNGNATCGACAATTGCACGCGCTTATCTATGATTGCAACGTTCGAGGGCTGAAGCAGCACGNTCCGTGGCCAGCCGGAGCATCGGTGAGGACGGGCTTCACCGACTTGAGGCAAAAGCCTTGCTATCGAACTGGAGGTGATGCGATGTGGAAACCACTGAGCATTACGCTGACGTTTAGGAAAAACCGGACAAGCTGGTCAATAGCCGTCCGGTTCAAAATCCTAGTCTAAGCAAAACGGAAGGCAGGGGTGCAACCCTGTCTTCCACTCCAAATATATACTCTCCCATCAGCGGACTGACAAGAGAAGCCACCCTCAAGGGTTGATCTTGGGCGGCTCGCCGAAGTTCGGCATCGCCGGTTGCGCCGGCTGGCCGGGCACGGCCGGCGCGCCATCGATCGGAGGCAGGCCGAAATTCGGCATCTGGCCGCCGCCACCATTGCCGATGCCGAAGCCGGGCACCTCGATCTTGATCGTGTTGAGGTCCACGGCCGGCGCCTTGTCCAGCCAGTAGGTGACCGATTCCGGCCAGAAGATGATGATGGCTACGAGGATCAGCTGCATGCAGAGCCATGGAATGGCGCCGAGATAGATGTCCTTGGTCTTCACGCTCTTCGGGGCGATCGAGCGGAGATAGAACAGCGCAAAGCCGAAGGGCGGATGCATGAACGAGGTCTGCATGTTGACGCAGAGCAGGACGCCGAACCAGATCAGGTCGATGCCGAGCGAGCTCGCGACCGGCGCCAGCATCGGCAGGACGATGAAGGCGATTTCGAAGAAATCCAGGAAGAAGGCGAGGAAGAAGACGAAGATGTTGACGAAGATCAGGAAGCCGACCGCGCCGCCCGGGACGTGGCTCAGCAGGTATTCGATCCACAATCCGCCGTCCATGCCCTGGAAGACGAGGCTGAAGCAGGTGGCACCGACCAGAATGAAGACGACCATGGAGGTGATCGTCATGGTCGAATGCATGCCCTGCTTGATGAGGTCCCAGGTGAGGCGGCGGTGCATGGCGGCGAGCACCATGGCGCCGACCACGCCGAGCGCGCCGGCCTCGGTCGGGGTGGCGAGACCCATGAAGATGGTGCCGAGTACCAGGAAGATCAGCACGATCGAGGGGATCATGCCCCACAGCACCTTGATGACCAGCGCCGCGTTGAGCTCGCCGCGGGCTTCCAGCGGCAGGGCGGGCACGTCCTTCGGGCGGAAGATGGACATGGCGAGGATGAACAGCAGGAAGATCACCACCTGCAGGATCGAGGGGCCGATCGCGCCGAGATACATGTCGCCGACGGAGCGGCCGAGCTGGTCGGCGAGAACGATCAGAACGAGGGACGGCGGAATGACCTGGGTGATCGTGCCGGAGGCGGCGATGACGCCGGTCGCAAGCCGCGGGTTGTAGCCGTATTTCAGCATGATCGGCAGCGAAATCACGCCCATGGTGATGACCGAGGCCGCGACCGTGCCGGTGATTGCGCCGAGGATGGCGCCAACCAGGATGACGGCGTAGGCGAGGCCGCCCGGAATGGCGCCGAACAGCTTGCCGGTGCCTTCAAGCAGGTCCTCGGCAAGGCCGCAGCGCTCCAGCACCGCGCCCATGAAGGTGAAGAAGGGAATGGCAAGCAGAAGATCGTTGGAGACGATCCCGAAGATGCGGAACGGCAGCGCCTGCAGGAAGGCGAATTCGAAATGGCCGGTGGCGATGCCGAGAAGGCCGAAGAACAGGCCGACGGCGGAGAGCGAAAAGGCGACCGGGAAGCCGTAGAGCATGAAGATGATCATGCCGAGGAACATCGCAGGCGGCATTATACCGAATTCGAACATGAGCGGCTTATCCCCCCGGGTTTCTTATTATTGAAGCGGCTTTTCGTAGGTCGTGTCGACCTGGAGGACGCCTCTGAGGCCGGCGACGCGCTTCACCAGTTCGGAGAAGCCCTGCAGCGCCAGAAGCGAGAAGCCCGCGACGATGACGAGCTTGATCGGCCAGCGGATGAGGCCGCCGGCATTCGACGAGATTTCGCCCTGCGCGTAGGAAAGCGTGAAGAAGGGCCAGGCAAGCCAGGCGAGATAGAGGCAGGCCGGAATGAGGAAGACGATCAGGCCGATCGCGTCGATCCACAGNCGCGCCCGGTCGGAGACCGAGCCATAGATCAGGTCGACCCGCACATGCTCGTTGAGGCGCAGCGTATGCGAGGCCCCGAGCAGCACGATGAAGCCGAAGAGATACCACTGGATTTCCAGCCAGCCGTTGGANCTGTAGTTGAAAAGGTAGCGGATGATGGCGTTGCCGGCGCTGATGAACGTGCAGGCGAGGACCAGATAGCCGGAAAATTTGCCAATGATTTCGCTCAAGCGATCGATGAGACCGCTGATCTTCAACAATGCAGCCATGATTTCCCCAATTCCAACGGGTCTGTCTTATCCCGCCCGCTCTTGGTTGGCGATGTAAACCAAGGTCTAAGAAAAGGAAAGTCCTAATAAGCCCGGTTTTCGTCTACAAAAAGCCGGGATTATGGCGGGTTGTGCAAGGCGTGGGCCGGTTGCATCGGTCCCGGGGTCAACNTGCAGAAAAATTTAGCTATCCCATTGGCAATTTGTTCAGCAAACTCTCAAGAACCCCCCAATGAAAGGGGGGTAAACGGCGCGCGGACAAGCAATTTTTAAAGGGTTTCCCGCAGTGTCGACAGGAAGGCAAGGGATGAACCCGATGAAAGAGACTGAAGCGAAGACGTTGTCGACAGACGTGTATCTGTCGTTCGTCACGTCGCTGTTTGGAAATCGCGGCACATTGTGGACAGGCGTGGTCGTTCACGTCCTGTGGTGCCTGCTCGTTTTCCATTACAGCGGTGCGCAATTCTATCTCCTTTTCGCCTGCGGGTTCGCTGCGGTGTTTGCCTACCGCATGTACTGGTTCCAGCGCTTCGACAAGGTGGACAAGGCGTCGCTCAGCTACGACGACATCGCCGCCTGGGAGCAGCAATATGTGATCGGCGCCTTCCTTGCGGCATTTCTGCTCGGCGTCGCCAGCGGCTATGCGCTGCTCGTGCTCGAAAACCCTTTCGTCGGCTTCACCTGCATCGCCATGACGCTCGGATCGATGATGTCGATCGTCGGCCGCAACTACGGTTCCCGGATCGCCGTCGATCTCCAGACGCTCGGCTGCTGCGGCCCGATCCTGATCGCCTGCCTGTTCACCGAGGACCTGCATCTGGCGCTGATGTCGCTGCTGCTCATCCCGTTCGGCCTCACCACGCGGTCGATGGCCAATGGCGTGCGCGAATTCCTTTATGAGAATGTCATCGCATCGCGGAAAATGGCGATCATCGCCGGTCGTTTCGACATCGCCCTGAAGACGATTTCGCATGGCCTCGTGATGCTCGACGGCGAAGGCAAGATCCAGGTGATCAACCGCCGCGCCCGCGACCTGCTCGGTCTCGACAAGAAGAGCGACCTGAAGGACCGCGATTTTGCGGCCGTGCTCTGCGAGGATGCCGAGAATGCGCCGGAGACCATCCTGCGGCAGCTTTCCAAGCTCGCGGACGGCACGCTCGAACGCGCGCTTTTCAAGTTCAAGGACGAGCGCCACCTCGAATTTTCGGTCAGCCCGCGCTCGGACGGCGGTGTCGTGCTGATCTTTGAAGACGTCACGGCCCGCCTCGCTGCCGAGGAAAAGGTGCTGCACATGGTGCGGTTCGACGCCTTGACCGGCCTGCCGAACCGCGGCCACTTCGCGGAGCTTTCGACCAGGAAGCTGAAGCGCCGCGGCGAGGCGCTGGCGGCACTCGCGGTGTTCGACGTGGACGGTTTCAAGCATGTCAACGACCTGCGTGGTCACGTGGTCGGCGACCGGCTGCTTGCGGCGATCTCGGCCAGGCTTTCGGCGCTGAAGAACGACGGGCTGTTGGCGGGCCGCCTGGTGGGCGACGAATTCGTCGTGCTTTTGACCGGCGGCGACGACAGCTGCGAACTGGAGCGTCAGGTCCGGCGCATTCACGCCGAGATCCAGGGCGACTATTATGTCGATGGCCTTCGCCTTCCCGTGTCGATGAACAGCGGCTGCGTCATGCTGCCCTCGCAGGACTTCGACATGGAAAACTGGCAGATCAAGGCAGACCTTGCCCTCAACCATGCGAAATCGACCGGCAACGGCACGCTGACGGTGTTCCGTTCGGAAATGGACGCGCAGTATATCGACGAGCAGAAGCTGCGGGTCGATCTTCGCCAGGCAATCGAGAACAATGGCCTGCATGTCGTCTATCAGCCGATGTATCGCCCCGACGGCTCCGGCATCGAATGCAGCGAGGCGCTGGTGCGCTGGCGCCATCCGGAGCGCGGCATGGTCGGGCCGAACGTGTTCATCCCCATGGCCGAGGATATGGGGCTCGTCTCGCACATTACCCGTCTGGTGCTCGACCAGGCCTGCCGCGACTGCGCGACCTGGCCGGATCCGATGGCAGTCTCCGTCAACCTGTCGATCCAGGACCTGCGCAACGACGATATCGTCACTTATGTCGCGGACGTGCTGAAGCGTTATGCGCTCGATCCGTCGCGACTGCATCTGGAAGTCACCGAAAGCTGCTTCATGGACGAGCCGGTGGCGGTCAGCGCCATCCTCAACCAGTTCCGCGTGACCGGCGTGACGATCGCGATCGACGATTTCGGCACCGGCTTCTCGAGCCTCAGCTATCTCGACTCGTTGCCGCTCGACGTGGTCAAGATCGACCGTGCGTTCATCCGCAATATCGCCGATGATCAGCGCAAGCTGAAGCTCCTGCGCGGCATCGTGCATCTTTCCAGGGAGCTCGGCCTCAAGATCGTCGTCGAAGGCGTCGAGACGAA
>Ga0055531_10003146_pt1 | contig 10633 bp, 9 predicted proteins | sample AraplaCvi_mCL_r2_FD_55008 | JGI IMG/M metagenome (GOLD analysis project Ga0055531, IMG submission 55008) | Arabidopsis root microbial communities from North Carolina, USA - plate scrape MF_Cvi_mCL_r2 | ecosystem: Host-associated > Plants > Roots > Endosphere | place: USA: North Carolina...
GAGAGCGAGATGTACCAGCGGCTGCCCGTCAGGTTGATCAGGTCGCCGCGCACTGCGCCCGCCACTGCGAGCACGCTCGGCAGGCGCGCTTCCTGCAGCCCGACGCCGCCCAGATAGGCGACCAATGCGCTGGTGAAGGTGGGATGCTCGACGGTCATGTACTTGCGCACATCGCGCGGCATCAGACCCGCGTCTCCGCCGGTCAGGCCAAATCGAACCGATTGGCGGCCGATATCGGCCACCAGCGCCAAGTCTCCAGCCACGTGCGGGCCCCTCCTGTAAGTGCCCCTTTTTGCAGGGTTCGACACTGGTATCGCTAACACTTATTGCTGAAACAACAAGATATTGAATGGCAGCGTTGTCAGGAGATTATGGCGTCAGTCGCTCTTGAAGCAAGCGGAACTTGTTACATCGGCTTGGCGTCCCGGACATCGCGGCAATGCACTGCCGCGATGCCCGGGCAGGCGCGAGTCACAGGACCTCGAACAGCCCCGCCGCGCCCATGCCGCCGCCGATGCACATCGTCACCACGACGTACTTCGCACCGCGGCGCTTGCCTTCGATCAGCGCATGGCCGGTCATGCGCGCGCCCGACATGCCGTAAGGATGGCCGATCGAAATCGCGCCGCCGTTGACGTTGAGCAATTCGCCCGGGATGCCGAGCTTGTCCTGGCAATAGAGCACCTGGACCGCGAAAGCCTCGTTGAGCTCCCACAGGCCGATATCGTCCATCTTGAGGTTGAAGCGCTCGAGCAGCTTGGGGATCGCATAGACCGGGCCGATGCCCATCTCGTCGGGCTTGGTGCCCGCGACGGCCATGCCGACATAGCGGCCCAGCGGGGTCAGGCCGCGCTTCGAGGCGAGCGATTCCTCCATCAGCACGCTGGCCGAGCTGCCGTCCGAGAGCTGGCTGGCGTTGCCGGCAGTGACGGTGCCGTTGGGGAGAACGGGGTTGAGGCTCTTNAGGCCTTCGAGCGTGGTGTCGGCGCGGTTGCCTTCGTCCTTCGNNAGCGTGACTTCCTTCTGGGTGACCTCCTTGGTCTCCTTGTTGGTCACGTTCATNGTCGCGGTGACGGGNACGATCTCGTCGTCGAACTTGCCCGCGGCCTGCGCGGCGGCGGTGCGCTGCTGCGACTGGAGGGCGTATTCGTCGCAGCGATCGCGGCCGATGCCGTAGCGCGCGGCGACGACTTCGGCGGTCTGGAGCATCGGCATGTAGATGTCGCCGTGCATCGCGAGCAGCTCGCGATCGGGTTCGACGCGCATCGCGGGGGTCTGGACGAGCGAGATGGATTCGACGCCGCCGCCGATCGCGATGTCCATATTGTCGACCATGATCTCCTTGGCGGCGGTGGCGATCGCCATCAGCCCCGAGGCGCATTGCCGATCGACCGACATGCCGGCGACGCTTACCGGGAGGCCCGCGCGGAGCAGCGCCGTGCGGGCGATGTTGGCGGCCTGGCTGCCCTGCTGGAGCGCGGCGCCGAACACCACGTCCTGCACCTCGGCGGGATCGATCCCGGCGCGCTCGACCGCGGCGCGAATCGAATGCGCGCCGAGCGTCGGGGCGGGAAGCGCGTTGAACGCGCCGCGATAGGCGCGGCCGATCGGCGTGCGGGCGGTGGAGACGATGACTGCGGAGCGGGACATGGGTTCTTCTCTCTTCTGCTCCCCTCCCTGCAAGGGAGGGGCTGGGGGTGGGTGCCGACGCGGCAGCGTCGGCCTCTTCTTCAGCGGAGGGAGGCTCGCCTTCGGCTCGCACCCACCCCCGACCCCTCCCTTGCAGGGAGGGGAGATTCTGCGTCACACGTAAACCAGCGCGATCCATTCGGCGATCAGCGCGGGCTTTTCCTCGCCTTCGATCTCGAGAATATATTCCTGAACCTGTTCCCAGACACCGGGCTTGCGCTCAGTGAATTTGAGCAGCTTAAAGCGGCCGCGGACGCGCTTGCCGGAACGGACGGGCGTGAGGAAGCGGACTTTGTTGCCGCCGTAATTGACGCCCATCTTCACGCCCTGGATCTTCGGCGCGCCGGTTTTCGCGGCGAGCATCGGCATCAGCGAGAGCGACAGAAAGCCATGCGCGATCGTGCCGCCGAACGGCGTCTTCGCCGCCATTTCGGGGTTCACATGGATGAACTGGTGATCGCCGGTAGCCTCGGCGAACTGGTCGATCATCGCCTGCGTGACCTCGACCCAGTCGGACACGCGTTCGGTGCCGATGCTTTCGGCCATCTGCTGGACGCTGATCGTATCCACCGAGACTGCTCTCCCGCGCAAATCCCGCATTGCGCAGCCCCATCTAGTGAACCCGATGGGTTTATCGCAAGCCTCAACCGACCGGAAATTTGAAAACTACGCCTGACGTAGCGTCCATACCTCGCGCAATCGGCGTCGATTTGCGCCGTATTACCGAACCCGATGTTCTAAAGTGGTCGCTCGTGCGTCCCCGGCGAGCTTCGGGGCCGGCGAGGCGACACGGCTTTCGCTTGACGAGAGGGGCATCTGAAGTTCCAATTCCGGGTGGCCGGCTTCGCGGCCGATAGGGGGAATGGGCATGCGAAACTGGGGGAGCAGCGCGGCGGCGCTGGCGGTGATGTTGTGCATGGCGGTGCCGGCAGGGGCGAAGGATCCGCCCAAGGCGGAAGGCCGGGCGCTTCCGCCCGCGATGGCCTCGCTGGAGAAGAGCCTGCACCCGCAGACCGGCGACGTGCGAATCCCCGAAGCCAAGGCAGTGATGCATCTGGGCGACCGCTATTATTTCCTGCCGGCGGCGGACGCGAAGCGCGTGCTCGTCGAGGGCTGGCACAATCCGCCCGAGACCGCCGAGGGCGTGCTGGGCATGGTGCTGGCGAAGGACACGACGATCTTCAACAATGTCTGGGGGGCGGTGATCACTTATGAGGACACCGGGCACGTCGCCGACACCGACGCGCAGAGCCAGGATTACGGCACGGTGCTCAAGGGCATGCAGGAAGGCGCCGAATCGCAGAATGCCGAGCGCAAGCAGGCCGGCTATCCGGCGATGCACCTTGTCGGATGGGCGCAGCCGCCGGCTTATGATGCCGGCANCCACGCGCTGATCTGGGCCCGCGAACTCGCGCTCGAAGGCGATCCGGTCAACGGGCTCAACTATGACGTGCGNATGCTCGGNCGNACCGGGGTGCTGAGCCTCAACATGCTCGCCTCGATGAAGGATCTGGGCGATGTCCGCACCGCGGCGCAGAGCTTCGGCAAATCGGTAAGCTTCGAGCCCGGTGCGGCCTATACCGACTTCGATGCTTCGACCGACAAGGCGGCCGAATACGGGCTGGCCGGGCTGGTTGCGGGCGGCGTTGCGCTGGGCGTGGCCAAGAAGGTCGGGCTGCTGGCGATCATCCTCAAGTTCGGCAAGGTGATCCTGATCGGCCTCGCCGCGTTCGGCGCGGCTGCGCTGGGCTTTTTCCGGAAGTTCTTCGGGCGCAAGGACGAAGGCACGATCTAGGGCGGGTCGACCTTCGGTGGGGAATGCGGTTGGCCCAATCCGCAACCGTCACCCCGGCCGAAGTGCCGGGGTCCACCGGGAGGCGAGGGCCAGATAAGAGGTTCGAGCGCTGCCAGTGAGGCTGAGTGGACCCCGGCACTTNGGCCGGGGTGACGGGGGGAACCGNTGGAGCGGGTCTCAGGCGACGCCGTTGACGTGGAGGATGTTGCCGTCGGGATCCGTGAACCAGATTGCGCGGAAATCGCCCTTCACGTGGACGCCCTGGCGGACTTCGTCGAAACCTTCGGGATATTCGTCGAGTGTGACGCCCTTTGCGCGCAGATCGGCGGCGATCGCCTCGACTTCGCTGCCGGCGTCCCAGACCACGGCGTTGGCCTTGTTGGTGCCGGCATAGTCGCTCTTGTAGACATTGAGCCTGGTGCCGCCGGTGCGGACCGCGAACACCGCGCCATGATCCTCGGCGAGCGGCAGGCCCANTGTCCCGGTGTAGAAGCGTTTGGCGGCCGNGACGTCGCGGCACGGNACGATGGCGGAGCTGTTCCTGTCTGCGAGCATCGTCATTCCTCCTTGCCTTGCAACGGCGGAAACGGGCGTTCGGGTGCAATCAGATTGAGCTGGGTCGGATAGGCGAAGGTGATCTTGTGATCGCGAAAGCGCGCGAGGATCGCCGCGGCGACCTTGTCGCGGGCTTCGGGCGGGAAATCGATTCCCTGCGATTCGAACTCGACATCGTAATCGAGCCCGGTGGCGCTGAAGCCGGTGATCCCGCCATGGTTGATCTTGTAGCCCGAGCTCTCGACGGCGTCGCGGAGCAGCTCGGGGAGCGCATCCACCACTTCGGGCGGGGTATCGTAGCCGAGGTTGAAGATGAACTTGAAGCGATTGCGGATGCGATCGCTGGTGTTGAGGATCTCGTTGTCGAGCAGCTTGCGGTTCGAGACGATGCGCAGTTCCCCCGCGGCGCCGCGCAGCCGGGTCGACTTGAGCCCGATCTGCTCGACCACGCCTTCGCTGGCGCCGAACTTGATGTTGTCGCCCAGGCGGAAGGGCCGATCGAAGATGATCGACAATGCCGCGATGAGGTCCCCGAAAATGCCCTGCGCGGCGAGGCCGATGGCGATGCCGCCGATGCCGAGGCCAGCGACGAGGCCGGTGACGTTCACGCCCAGATTGCTGAGCACCATCACCAGCGCGATCGCGAACAGCACGATCGTGACGAGCAGACGAATGATGCCGAGCGCACTGGCGAGGCCGGTTCCGGCATCGTTGCCATAAGTGCGGTGCTCGATCAGCCCGAAGATGACCTCCCGTACCCAGATCGCGGCCTGGAACACCGCGGCTATGGTGAAGAGGAACTGGATGGTGGCTTCGACCATCGGCGGCGCACCGGCATATTTCGACACCAGCCGCAGAGCGATCATGACGATGAAGAAGGTTCCGGTCTTCGCGACGGCGCGCCCGAAGATCGAATACCAATTCGCCACGCCTTCGCCGCGCCTGCACAGCCGCACGCCCCAGCCGCGCGCCGCATAGAGCGCGACGACGATGGCAGTGGCGATGGCGGCTGCGATCAGGATGTTGAGCCAATGCGACTGGACCCAGATCGATGAATCGCGAACCAGCACTTCGGTCTGGGTCTGGAGGTCGACGTCGGGTAGGATCGGGGCTTTGTTGGTGGTCATGCGCTACTCAGGCTGCCTTGGCTCGGGGAGCGGCGATGTCATCCTCGAGGAAGGCAATCAGACCGCGTTCGTAACGGTTGAGGTAGCGGGTGGCGCGCGGCAGGTGCAAGCGTTCGCGAAATTCGGCCTGCGCGTCCCTGTCCTTTGCCAGCTCGATCAACCGGGGATGGACATAGGATTTGCGCGCGATCGAGGGCGTGTTGCCCAGCGCCTCGGTCACCGGTTCGAGCATCGATTTGATTCCGACATAGTCGTCGGCTGTGGCGAGCGCCGCGAATGCGATGACGCTCGCCCCCCAGGTGCGGAAATGCTTGGCAGTGAAATCGTCCGCCATCGCCTCGCGGATATAGGCATTGACGTCGGTCGAAGTGACCGGGTGCGTCTCGCCTGCCTCATCGAGCCAGCGGAACAGGTTTTGCCCGGGCAGGTCCTGACACCGTTTTACGAAAGCGGAGAGCGTGCGATCGGTGATCGTCATTACGCGCAGCTTGCCCGACTTGGCGCGGAACTGGAGCTTGAGCGTCTGGCCCTTCACCTTGACGTGGCGCTTCCGGAGCGTAGTGGCGCCGAAGCTCTTATTCTCCTGCGCATATGCCTCGTTGCCGACGCGGATCGTGCCCAGATCGAGGAGGCGGACGACCGCGGCGACTGCCTTCTCCTTGCACAGCCCGCGTAGTTTCAGATCGGACTCGACGCGCTCGCGCAGCTTGGGGAGACTATGGCCGAAGCCGGCGCAGCGATCGTATTTCGCCGCCTCCTGCGCCTCGCGGAAGCCGGTGTGGTAGCGATATTGCTTGCGGCCCCGATCGTCCCAGCCGACCGCCTGGATGTGGCCGTTGGGATCGGGGCAGAACCATGCGTCGGAATAAGCGGGGGGCAGGCCGATCCGGTTCAACCGGTCGATCTCGTCGCGATCGGTGATCCGCTTGCCGTCCGGGTCCCAATAGCCCCAGCCGTGGCGCACCTTGCGCCGTGTGATTCCGGGTTCCCGATCATCGACATAGACGATGGCGTCGAGCGTCATCGGGCCTCCTCGCTTGACCCGTTGAATGCGCGGAGCATCGCTTCGTTCCGGAACCTGCGCGAATTACGAGGTGGCAGCGAACACCTCCGCGTTCAGCCGTGCGGGGATCCGCTCCCTGCGGGCTGCGCTTGCCGCGATCGCCTGTACGACAGGCCGTTCACCCGGCGTTGCGCGGGCCGCTCCACCCAATGGTAGAGCGCCGCGGAGCTGGCGAGCACCAGTACGAGATAAAGCGCGATCAGCGGCGCGCCGACCGCGTGCGCGTCGCTGACGAGCACGAGCTTGAAGGCGAACCAGAGCAGGAAATGGCCGAGATAGGTCGCGTAGCTGATGTCACCGAGATAATGGAGCGCGCGGCCTTCGAGTGGGTTGCCAGGCTTGCCGGCGGTGAGGGCGAGCGCGAGGAGCAGGGCGGCGAAGGCTGCGGGGACGGCGAGGGTTTCGGGTAGCAGCCTGGCGAGCCAGCTCCCGAGCAGGACCAGCGCCATGGCCGCGCAGGCGAGGGCGGGCCGACGCCATTGCTCGCGCCAGCGCAGCCATAGTGCCCCGATCGCCGTGCCGCAGGCGAACTCCAGCACGCAGCGGATCAGCCCGAGACGGGGGATTTCCTGCCCCAATGCCGTGGCTCCCCGCAGCGCGAAGACGCTGTGCAGCAGCACGAGCAAAGCGACGATGGCGGCGAGGATTGCCGGAGCGGGCACGCGGCGCCAATCGATCGCGAGGACAAGCAGCGGGAACAGCAGATAGGCGCCGAGCTCGCACGAGATCGACCAGGCGGGGTCGTTCCAAGCGAGCGCGGAAGTGAAGCCCCAGTTCTGGAGGAGCGCGACGTGGAGCGGCAACTCCGCGAACGGGAAGTGCGGCGCCTCGCGCCCAGTCGCCGCCAGCGCGAGCGCCAGCAGCGCGCCGAAGCCGAGCATGAACAGATGGAGCGGCCAGATGCGGGCGATCCGGCGCTTGAGGAATTCGGGAACCGCCGCGGGCCCGCCGGCGCGCAGCCTTTCCGACCAGCTCATCCAGATGACGAATCCAGACAGCAGGAAGAAGAAGTCGACCGCCAGATAGCCCTTGGCGAGCACTGCCGCGGCGGGCGCGGGCAGCCCGGCGATCGACAGGCGGATGTGGAAGAGCACGACGAACCACGCGGCGATCCCGCGGATCGAAGTCAACGCCCGAAGCTCGGTCTTCACGCGATCGCGGCCCGGGCCTTGCGCAGCGGGCGCCACGCGCTCTCGGCGCGCTTGCGGCCGCAATAGGTGTCGAGGCCGATCTGCGCGCCGATCAGCATGTAGACGAAGGGCTGGAACGCGATCGCGATGAACACCGCGCCGAGCAGGTAGATGATGTGCGCGCTCTGCAGGGCGCTGGCCAGCGGCGCGATCCATTCCTGTCCGGGCTCGGGCTTGCGATAGCGGCGGCGGAGCACTTCCATGCGGAACAGGCCGGCCACATTGATCAGCAGCCAGATGGCGAGGCCGGGATAACCCTGCTCGCCGAGCATCTCGAAATAGGCGCTGTGATAGGCGCGCGCCTTGTCGACCTCGAGGCTGCGATCGACCTTGGCCTGGCCGCCATCCTCCTGAATCGCGACCTTCTCGTAGCGGATCTGGTTCTGACGATAGGCCTCGAAGCCGCCGCCCAGCGGGCGCGTCTTCACATAGTCCATCGTCCACTTCCACACCGCGATCCGAGTCGAGGCCGAGGCATCGGCCTGGTAGGTCTTGATCGTCTCCATCCGCTCGGTGAAGGCGGAGGGGAGGAAGGGCACGGCGGCGAGGCCGAGGCCGCCGAGTGCCGCGAGATAGACGAACTTGCGCCTGGTATCGCGGATCATCAGCAAGGCGAGCAGGCCGATGCAGAGCAGACCGGTGCGCGTCGAGGTGCCGATCGGGATCAGCAGGCAGGCGAAGATGAGGGCGTAACTGAAGGCCTTTACCCGCCAGTCGGGTGCGAAGATCGTGCCGTGGCGGGTGAACCAGACGATCAGCGGAATGATCGCGATCGCCACCGTGGAGATGGTCGAGCCTTCGTAGAGGCCCGAATTGTTGGTCACCATCAGGTTCAATTCGCCATAGCCGCCGCCCGAGCCGAGCGTCTTGATNCCGCCGACGATGATGATCGANGCGGCGGAGAGCACCATGAACAGCAACAGCGATTCGATGCGCAGCCGGGTCCGTAGCGTGAGCGGAAGGAAGGCGGCGAAGGCGAGCGCCTTCCACACCCATTCCCATTTGTCCTTCGCCTCGATCGGGAAATCGGCGTGGAGCGTGGTGTAGAGGCAATAGCCGAGCAGCAGCACGATCAGGAATTGGCGCGGGGCGACGCGGACATCCTTCTTGTCGTCGAACGCCAGCCAGCCGGCCACGGCGAGCGCGACCGCGAGCATCGAGATCGGGACCGAATTGAGCAGCAGATAGGTCAGCCGCTGCGGCGAGACGATGTCGATATAGGCGTAAGCGAGCACGAACAGGAACGGGCGGCGAAAGCCCGTCGCCAGCAATGCCGCGAGGAATGCGATGAAGGCGAGATCACGCACCGGGCTTGCCCCAGCGGCTTTTCTTCGGGCTGGCGGGNGGATCGCCNGGNCCCGGCTCGTGATCGAGGTCGGGGCGGCGCAGCAGCAGGAAGGCCGCAAGCAGCATCAGCCCATGCGAGAGCCCGAGCGATAGATTGTCGATCATGTCCGCCCGCGCGCTCCTTCCGGGCGGGGTGTAGTGCGGTTGGGTTGACGCGGCGTAAACTAGGGTGCGGGTTTGGTGACGTGCGTGGCTTTCCGCCGACGACTCGGATTGTAGGATTTGGCGGGCTTAACTTCACACTTTTCCCGCGAATCGTGAACTTTCGTTGCGCGATTGCGTAACATCGTTGCGCGATGCGTGGGCTGGTCTCGACGATATCAAAGAGCGCGGCGTGGAGGATGGCACACGAAATCCTACATTCCCAGTGGCGCGCGTTCGATGATGCGCGGTGCGCAGGCGCTGTTGACGTAGAGGCTGAATATGTCTGCTATCGGGTGGGATGCAGTCGTTCAAACTCGCGCACATTGGGAACTGTATTAACTTCTGTCGATTGCAACTTCATCGCCTACAATTTGCCAGCAGGCATCGGCGGCAGAGAGACACAGGTGCCCCCGCTTGCAAGTCGGGCCGCCCTCATGATCCAGCATGCCCCACGCGCGCAACCCCGCGCACTCTAATCTCGAACCCTTCCTTGCGCGCCTCAATAGCCGGTCGATCCTGCCCGACCGAGAGCAGCAGCGCATTGGAGATCTTCCCGTGCGCGCTCGCGCATCGCGCACCTGCTGTGCGAAATGGCGCGCCGTTACCATGCTCCTCATCGGAACAGCCAGGATCTACTTGTGCTCCTGTCAGTAAAACACGAAGTCTGACGAATGCAGCGAGTCGAGCGTCGCCCCGATGAGCGTCACCGTGTTCGCGGCGTCGAACTGGATCACGACGTTGGTATGGGTCGGATCGAGNCTGACCTGGGTCGAGTGCGCCTTCATGTCGTCGAAGCCGGTGAAGATCCCGGCCCCGAAGGAGATCCGGTCGCCCGAGGCCGCGCCGTTGCCGACGAAGTCGGTGATCGTGTCCTTGCCGAAGCCGCTGACGAACGTGAACAGGTCCTCGCCGCCGCCGCCGGTGAGCGTGTTCGCACCGGCGTCGCCTTCGAGATAGTCGTTGTACGAGGTGCCGATCACGTTCTCGACGTTGGCGTACCTGTCGCCCTCGGCGTAGTTCCAGTTTCCTACGCCAGCCCTGAGTGAGACGGCCACGGCGCCGAAGTTGCCCGAAAAGTCGATCAAATCGGTGCCGGCGCCCCCGTCGATCCCGTCCGCGCCCAGCCCACCGATGAGCGTGTCGGAGCCGCCGCCACCGCCGATGTCATCGTTGCCGTCGTTGCCGTAGATCACGTTGTCGCCGTCGCTGCCGTAGAGCAGGTCGTTGCCGAGCGAACCGCGTAGGTTTTCAATAGTGATGAGGGTGTCGCCTTCCGCATCGTTCCAGAAGCCCTGGCCGGTGCCCAAATGCACCCACACCGCGGCGGAACTGTCGGCGTAGTCCGCCATGTCGGAGAGGCCCGCGCCTTCCAACCGGTCGGCACCCGCGCCGCCATGGAATGCGGTGCCGACGCTCGACGCCGTGCTGACGAGCGTGTCGTTTCCTTTGCCCCCGTAGAGTTCGTCACTGTTGCCACCGGTGCCGAACAGGTGGTCGTTGCCATCACCGCCATAAAGCCAGTCGCCCGTGCTCGAGCCGGTCCCGTATATCCAATCGTCGAAGGCGCTGCCGACGACATTCTCGATCGAGCTCAGCACATCTCCCTCGGCCCAGTTCCAATGTCCGGCGCCGTTCCCGTTGTTGACCGACAGTTCGACCCACACCTCGCCAGTCGACTGCGAGTAATCCGCGGTGTCCCGCCCGCCCGAGGGGACGGGGAAGC
>Ga0055531_10003157_pt1 | contig 10596 bp, 9 predicted proteins | sample AraplaCvi_mCL_r2_FD_55008 | JGI IMG/M metagenome (GOLD analysis project Ga0055531, IMG submission 55008) | Arabidopsis root microbial communities from North Carolina, USA - plate scrape MF_Cvi_mCL_r2 | ecosystem: Host-associated > Plants > Roots > Endosphere | place: USA: North Carolina...
ACGCCTTCAAAAGCCGTCCGAACCAGGCGGGCAGCCGTTCCTGCTGGCCGAAATCGACGATATGCAGCGAACCGTGCGGCGCGAGCGCCGCAAGCGAGGCGCCGATCGCCTTTTCCCAGTCGGGAATCATCGACAGGGCGTAGGAGATGAGGATGCGGTCGAAACCGGTGGCGCCGAATTCCTCCGCCGTGAAACTGGTGGCGTCGGCGACGCGAAATTCAGGGGTGACCGACTTGCCGCGGAAATTGGCCCGGGCGCTTTCCAGCATTTCGGCGGAGATATCCAGACCATAGAGCTTGGCCGCGGGGTAATGCCGATGCGCGAGAGCAAGGTTGCGGCCCGTGCCGCAGCCGACCTCGAGCAGCGAGGCATTCGGCGGGACGTTCAATCCCGCAATCGCCCGGTCGCGGCCGAAGAGGTAATATTTGCGGGTGATGTCGTAGATATGGCGCTGGTACCGGTACATCCGGTCCATGCGCTCGGCGTGGCCATTCGACAGGGGGCTGCTCGCCATGTCCGCCGCCATCAGGCTTTTTTCACATAGATGTGGAAGCCGCCGTAGATCGCCGAGCGATCCTCGAGGTTCAGTTCGTTGGAGCGCTCTTCCAGATAGGTCCACTGGTCGAACAGTGCGGATGAAAGGCGGCCGTCGAGCACGCTCTTTTCAGCGGCGGTGCGGAAGATCACGCGGGCGCCGGGGGCGGCGGTGCGGGTGATCTCCGACCAGACGTCGTTCAGCTGCTCGTCGTTCATCCAGTCCTGCGCGTCGAGGAGGACGTAACGATCGACCGAACCGGCGGCCTTCTGGGCCAGAAGCTCGGTGAAGCTGGCATGATGGACCGTGACGCGCTCGGCATTGTCGCGGATGGCTCGGTAGTTTTCCGCCTTGAGGTAGGTCGGCAGCGTGCCTTCCTCCGGCTTCGGATAACGGCGGGCGAAGGCCTGCCAGGCGAAATAGTTGTCGCGCAGCGGGAAGTGGCAGGCGAGCTTTTCGAGGCGCTGGCGCAGCACCGGCGCGATCGAGCCATCGGAGGCGAGGCTCGCCAGCTCGTCATATTGCTGCGGCGGAATGCCGAGGCCGAACAGCGAGCTCTTGCGGCTGGTGATCCAGCGGATCAGCGGCTTGTCGAACAGCGGCGCGATACGGTCGTCGAAGAACTGGCGCTGCTCGCGCAGCGACTTGGCATTCGCCATTTCCGTCAGGTTGATGCCGTGCAGGCGGGCGATCAGGTGGCCGGCGCCGATGAAACGGCCGAGCAGGCCCGTCTTGTAGATGTTGCGGTCGAACACTTCGATCCGGCGGCTGCCGGCGAGCGAGCGTTTGTCCCAGTAGGCGCGGGTCGCGGCATCGAGGTTCGGGGCGATGAAGGTGTCATAGCTCTTGCTGTTGGTGCGCACGCCGTCCATGCCGAAATGGCGCACGACATCGCCATGGCCGGGCAGGTGGCGGAAGGCGGCGAGCTTGAGGCGGTTCAGCGCGACGTGATGCGGGTTCAAATCGACCACATCGATCTTCTTCGGCGAGCGCGAGAGATAGGCGAGCATGTTGCAGCCGCCCGAGCCGATGGTGACGATCGAATGCCGGTCGGAAAGCTCCATGGCGGTCATGTCGACCTCAGGGTCTTCCCAGATCTGCGGATAGACGAGCCCGGAGAACAGAAGGCCGAAAAGCCTTTCTGAAAAACCCTGCCGGGAGAGCGCTTTATGCTGCAGAAGCGCGTCCTTGAGCTTCTGGTTTTTCCGAAAACCGGCTTCCTGTGCAATATCCGCCATGGTCGAGTCCCGCCTTGTCCAGAGTTTCAGCGCGTGTAAACCCGTCATGCTACAGATTGATGACGCCGCCTGTGTCCAGTCCGGCAATCGGCGCCGAGCGGCCGATCACCCCTTCCGTGCTCCGAAGAATCCTGATTGCATGCGGCCCTGAAACGGGAGGCAGGCATGCGGTTCTTGGTCCGATTCGTGAAAATCCTCGTCGGTGTCATCGTCGTCGGCCTGATCGGGCTTGGGATCTGGCTCCATACGTCGCCGCCGGAACTGCTGAGGGTCGGCAGCGGCTATTCGGCCAAGATGGTCTGCTCGAACGTCTTCCTTGCCGGCCGCGACAGCGGCGAGGTTCTTTCCGTGGACGTGCAGGCGCCGGGCCATCCGCTTCTGCGATTGATGCGGGTCTCCGTCCATCGGACGGAAAAGCGCGTTCATGCGGCACTGCTCGGCATTTTCGCCGGCAATGACGCGGTCTATCGCGAAGGGCTTGGCTGTGCCGTCACTCCCGACGGAGCGCCGGCCGCCGCCGCCCGCGCGCCGGTGCCTGCCGTTACGGCAGCCGACCCCTCCGCGCTCTGGCCCGACGGGGGAAAAGTGGAATCCGATCCGTTGGTTACGCGGCTTCTTTCAGATGCGGCGCTTGCCGGTCCGGGCATGCGGGCGGTGGTCGTGGTCAAGAAAGGACGGATCGTCGGCGAGACCTATTCGGCCGGCTTTTCGAAGGAGACGCCGCTGATCGGCTGGTCGATGACCAAGACCGTCAATGCCGCGATCATCGGCACGCTGGTCCGCGCCGGAAAGCTGTCGCTGGAAGACAAGGGCCTGTTTGCGCAATGGCAGGGCAACCAGCGCGGCGATATCCGGATCGCCGACCTCGCCGCCATGGAGAGCGGGCTTGCCTTCAACGAGGATTACGGCGCGGTCGCGGACGTAACGCGCATGCTCTATCTCGAGCCGGACATGGCGAGTTTCGCCGCCGACCAGCCGCTCGAGGCGGATCCCGGCTCGCGGTTCAGCTATTCCTCCGGCACGGCGGTGATGCTCTCGAAAATCTGGATGGACAAGATCGGCGACCGGGCTGCGGCGCTCTCCTATCCCCGCGCCGCCCTGTTCGGCCCGCTCGGCATGACGAGTGCGGTCATGGAGGCAGATGCGGCCGGCACGTTTGTCGGCAGTTCCTATATGTACGCGACCGCGCGCGACTGGGCCCGGATGGGGCTGCTGCTCGCCCGTGACGGCGTCTGGAACGGCAACCGGATCCTGCCCGAGGGTTTTGTCGCGCTGATGCATCAGCCGAATGCCGCGTCGAACGGCCGTTATTCGAAGATGCAGACCTGGTTGCCGGGAAAGGACAATCCGGGCATGCCGGCGGATGCGTTTTTCCTGCAGGGGCATGACGGGCAGACGATCACGGTCATCCCGTCGCTCGATCTCGTGGTGGTGAGACTCGGGCTGACGCCGAGCTGGAACCGTTACGATCCGACGCGGCTTGTCGCCGAGGTGGTCAAAACGACAACGGCGCCCTGAGGCGCCGCTTGATCATTTTTTGCTCGGGCCTTTCAGCCCCGGCTCACTTCTCCAGGACGTCCAGCATGTCCTTGCGCTTGGCGTCATAATAATAGCCGCGCGCATAAAGCTTGATGGCATTGTCGTTTTTGTTGTCGGCGACGAGCCATGCGCCGCGCAGATACTTGATCGCGTATTTGAGGTTGGTCTCGGCGTCGAGCAGGCCGGCCGGCGGGCCTTCGTAGCCCATCGACTTGGCGGTCGAATATTTGATCTGCATGAGGCCCCAATAGCCGTTCTTGTGATAGGCCTTGGGATCGTACTTGCTTTCCCGATGCACGACGCGATGCACCAGTGATTCCGGCACGCCGTACATGCCGGCATAACGCTTGATGAGCTTGTTCAATTCCGGCGGCGCATCGGATGCCGTCGTCGGCATCGGCTCGCCGGGGGCAGGCGGGAATTCCATGGCCGACAATGCGGCAATCGCTCTCGGCTGTGATGCATAGGCAAGCGTCGCGGTCGCCGGACGAGGGGTCGGTACGACGCTCTGCAACGCGACCATGTCCGGCGTGAGTTCCGGTTCGTCCAGCGCGATCGCCGAGGCGGCTGCCGGCTGGATCCGGCCTTCGGTGACGGCCGGTGCGATCGGCGGCGACACGAGGCGGCCGCCCTTCTGCATCGCAGGGCTTGCCGGCTGGGCCGAAGCGAGGATCGTCGAGGTGGTCGGCGCAACCGGCGGCGGCATCATCGCCGGGCCGGGCGCGGGCGCGAAAGCGACGAGCGGGGCCATGGCGGGCGATGCCATTGCGGCCGACTGCACGGACATCGCATCGGCGGCGGCGGGCATCGGAATGGGAAGCCTGGTGGTCTTGGCCAGCGCCACGGTCGGCTGCATGCCGGCGGTCTGGGCGGTCGAGGCAAGCTGAACTCCCGGAGGGGGCGTCTGGCCCGCGACCTGGACCGGGCCGTAGACGGGCAGGTCGGCCTTATACTGGGTGGTCGTCTGGCCGTCCGCGGAGGCCGTCTGGACAGGTCCGATCGTCTGACCGTTCGCCTGGCCGTTGATCGGGGCGACCGACTGCGTCGCTGCCAGCTTCTGCTCGCGTTCGACGCTCGAACATCCGGCGAGAACCGAGGAAACGGCACAGGCCACAGCCGTCCCGCGGCCGAGGAAACGGATTATCGCCATTGGGTCGCTTTCATGAAAAATTGGTTACCCCAGTCCGCCCAAACGCCACTAAACGAGCGTTTCCATTAACCTATTGGGCGGCGTCCGGCAAGACGGAGAGCGTCAGGCGGCGATCCGGCGATAGCCGGCGGTAACTGCGCGGCGCGAAATGAAGCGCGTCTGGGGCTTGCGCGAAGCGGAATTGAGGTTGGCGGGCCGGCGTTTGCGGCTGAGCACGCGGCGCGGAAAAATCACGTGAATTCCGGCGCCAAGCGCCGCGCAGACAAGGAAGGTCGCCTGCATTTCGAGAAGCTGGGGCAGGAGCGCGCGGTCCGGCTCGATGAACTGTGCGAGCACCGCCGCAAGGACGACGGAATAACGGGCCTGGAAAGCGGACTTGCCGAACAGGCACCCGAAGATTCGCGCTGCACGACATTCCGGAAGATTGTCGTTGTCGGCAATCGGCCCGGAGATTCGCGGGTCCTGGTAGGACCAGAGCACATAGAGCATCAGGTAGCCGAGCCCTGCCCAGGAGATCACGTCGATGAGCTTGGGCAGGTAGACGGCGATCAGGGCCATGGGGATCATCGCGACGATCAGGGCCGCCGACATTCCGACGGCAAGCCCCGGAACCGTGGCGATCGCCGTGCGGCGACCGCGCTGGAGCGAAAAACTGGCGGTCAGGCAAGCGAGAGGGCTCGGAAGGAGGGCGAGAAAGATCGCGGTCGCAGCAAAAGCGAGCCAGATGTCAGCCGTCATTCCATTTCCTCCCGGACGCCTTCGGTGACGCCCGCCAATATTCCTGTCTCAAGCCGCTTCGAAGGGCTGGCCGATATGATCCATCACTTCGCCGAACCATTTTGCCGTCAGATCGAAATGTTTTCCACCCTTGATTCTGGGAAATTCGATCGTGCGCAGTTTTCCGTTCTGATCCTCGTCATGGCCGGTGACGCCCGAAACCTTGTTGAGCGCGCTTTCGACGGCGAGATCCACCATGCCCTGGATGAGGCGCAGGTCGTCGCCGTTTGCCGGCGCCGAGCGCGCGAAATAGCCCGACTTCTGCACCATCGAGCGATCCGCGCCGATCAGTGCCGCGAACTGTTTCTGGAACCAGCCGCCGACATTGATCGTGTCGATCTTTACATGGCCGAAGGCATCGCGCTTGATGGTTTCGCCTGCGGCCTCCCGCTCGGCGACGATCGCGTCGAGGCCCGCGCCTTCCGACACGAAGATCGTCACCTGGCCGCGCGTGTCCATGACGTGCTTCAGTCTGGCGGCCTCCTTGTCGAGGTCGAAGACCATTTCCGGCAGGTAGAGGCCGTCGATATTCTTCAGCGCCGCGTCCATCATCAGGCCTTCGACATATTCGTTGCCTTTGGTCCTTTGAATATAGGCCCGCGCGGTCGCGGCGGTAAGCCAGCCGCAGTGACGTCCCATCACTTCGTGAATCACAAATGTGCGAGGAGCAGCACTCTGTTCGTTGGAAACGTTGTCGAAGAAATAGGCGCCGACCTCGGCAGCCGTCCAGGCGCCGAGCGACTGGCGGATCGGCACGATGTCGTTGTCGACGGTCTTCGGCAGGCCGACGACGGTCAGATCGTAACCGTTGGCCCCGAGATAGGCGGCAAGGTCGGCGGCGGTCGTGTTGGTGTCGTCGCCGCCGATCGTGTGAAGGATGGTGATCCCGTCGGCTGCGAGCCTGTCGGCAGCGACGCGCAGCGGATTTTCGCCTTCCTTGACCAGGCCGCGCTTGACGCAGTCGGCGGCATTGGTGAGCTTGACGCGGCTGTTGCCGATCGGCGAGCCGCCGTAGCGGTGCAGCANATGGGCCTTTTCGCGCATGCCTGCGGTGATTTCGATGCGGTCGCCGAGCAGGACGCCCTGATAACCGGAGCGGTAGGCGACCATCTCGATATCAGGCGCGACGTCGTTGTAGCGCTCGATCAGGCCGCCGACGGAGGAAGACAGACAGGGCGCGAGGCCCCCCGCGGTCAGCATTGCTACTTTCTGTTTGGCCATCGATCCTCCTTGACGCGCATGCTCGCGTACAGCTCAAAACCGCTGGAATGGATGCGACAGAGACGGCCCCCTGTAAAGTGAATTTCTCAAGAAAAACCGCAGCTTCGACTTCGTCGCGCAGGAGGGCCTAATATAATCGATTCAACCCTTGCGGCGCCCGAGCCCCGCCTGTGGAAAACAGATCCGGCAAGGTCATCTCCATTGTCCCGTACGACGGATCACCTGCCTGTGAGCGCCGTTGATTGTTCGGAAAACATGAACATAGTTTAATCTGAGACGGGCCGTCCGTCGCCTTGCAATCGCGCTGGTAATCTGGTCCACTGTTATCATGATCTGGGATTTTGCTTGCCTTCAGTTTTCCTCCCTCTGGGAACGGCTTCTCGGCGCCATGGGCGACGCAGCCGGGAACGCGCTCGGCCGCGTCGTCGAGGCGATCCGCACGATGTTCGAAGGCGATCCCGAAACGCGCCGCCAGGTGTCGTTCTCGGTCGCCATCATTGCGCTGTCGGCCAAGATGGCGAAGGCTGACGGTATCGTCACCGAAGCGGAAGTCAAAGCCTTCCAGCAGATCTTCGATTTTCCCGACGAGGAAGCCCGCAACGTCGCGCGTCTTTATAACCTGGCGCGCCAGGACGTCGCCGGCTACGAGGCCTATGCGATGAAGCTCGCCGGCCTGTGCAGCCCCGGGGCCGGGAAGGCCCATAACTGCCCGATGCTGGAAAACGTCGTCGACGGCCTGTTCCACATCGCCAAGGCCGACGGCCTCGTGCATGAGGCAGAACTCGCATTCCTGTCGCGCATCGCCGAGATCTTCCGCATCGACGAGGGGCATTTCCGCCGCATCATGGCGCGGCACGTGCATCTGGACGGCCGCGATCCCTATCTGGTGCTCGGCGTGTCGCCGGAAGACGATTTCGCCAAGATCCGCAAGCAGTATCGCCTGCTGGTTTCCGAGCATCATCCGGACCGATTGATCGCCCGCGGCGTCCCGGCCTCCTGCATGCCGCCGCCAACGAACGCATGGCCGCCCTCAATGCCGCCTATTCGGCGATCGAGAAAGAGCGCCGCGCCGCATGACGCCGTTTAACGCCGATTATGCCGGCGCGACGGTAAGGCCTTCCCCCAATCATGGCGAACGTGCCGGCGACCGCCGGCCAGACATGATCATCCTGCATTATACGGGCATGCCGAGCGGCGATCAGGCGCTCTCCTGGCTCTGCAACGAGGAGAGCCAGGTCTCCAGCCACTATTTCGTCCACGAGGACGGGCGCGTGCTGCAGCTCGTGCCGGAGGATCGCCGCGCCTGGCATGCCGGCAAAAGTTCCTGGGCCGGCGAGACCGATATCAATTCCTGTTCGATCGGCATCGAGATCGCCAATCCGGGCCATCCCGGAGGTCTGCCCGAATATCCCCTGGCTCAGATCGCGGCGGTCGTCGAATTGTGTCGAGATTGCGGCGCCCGGTGGCAGATTCCGCCCGAGAGGGTGCTTGGACACTCGGATATTGCCCCTGTCCGCAAGGTCGATCCGGGCGAAAATTTCCCCTGGGAAAAATTGTACCTTGACGGGATAGGTCACTGGATCGATCCAACGCAAATCAGCGGCGGGCGGTTTTTCCAGTTCGGCGAGAGTGGCCAGCCCATCGAGGCGTTGCAGTCGATGCTGTCGCTCTATGGCTACGGAATTGAAATCACGGGTAATTTCTGCGAGCGCACGAAGGGCGTCGTGGAAGCCTTCCAGCGTCATTTCCGGCCGCAGCTGGTCGACGGGATCGCCGATTTCTCGACGATCGACACGCTTCACCGGCTGCTCAAGTCCTTGCCGAAATTCAATTAGCGCGGGGCGTCGCGCCGGGTCGTCGGGATATCGCTCGAACCCCAAAAATCCATCGTGCCACATCATCTCCTTATTAGCCCGGTCTAAAGGACCCGCTAACGGCAGCCACCATGTTGGACGGGGGTTGCAGAGATAAACGACCAGGATCGTTGACACATCGCGCCGTCCATCCGGCGGCGCGGCGAGAGGGTGTTTGCGTAACGACACCCGCGCTTCCTGTTGGTCCGGAGACACTTCACCTACATGAACACACTGATTGTTGCTGCCGCGGCGGGCCTTGCCATGCTGGTCGCGGGAACCGAACTCGTGCGCGCCCAGGACGACGACGTCACCACCTATACCAATCCGATCATCACTCCATGGGAAACGCGCGAAACCGGCTTTGCCGCGCCCACGGACGAAGCCAAGCGCATGGTTCGGCAGCTTCATTATTCCGAGCTGATATCGAAATACGCCGATGAATACGACGTTCCTGAAGAACTCGCGCTTGCGGTGGTGCGGATCGAGAGCAATTTCCGCCCGACGGTCAAGGGCAGCGCCGGCGAGATCGGGCTGATGCAGATCAAGCCGGCGACCGCCAGGATGATGGGTTACGAGGGCCCCGACTATGGGCTCTACGATCCCGAAACCAACATCCGCTACGGGATGAAATATCTGGCCGGCGCCCACGAGCTCGGCGGCGGCAAGATCTGCGGCACGATCCTCAAATACAATGCCGGCCACGGCGCCAAGCGCATGAACCCGGTTTCCAAGCGCTATTGCAATCGGGTGCAGGCGGTCATCGAAACCGCGGAACAGACTGCGTCGCTTTCGCCTGTGGCATTTTGATTCCGAAAACGGCTAGAAGTGCTTCCGACAGAAGGCATTTCGGCCGGTGGAATCGAAAGGCGAGAGCATGACGGAACGGTTCAGATATATCGTGATCGGGAGGGGCATGATGGGCGCTGCGGCTGCCCGGTACCTCTCGAAATGGACCGACGGTGTTGCGTTGGTCGGTCCAGGTGAGCCGGCGGACTACGGGCGCCATGACGGCGTCTTTGCCAGCCACTACGACGAGGCGCGCATCACCCGGACGATCGATCCCGATCCTGTGTGGGCGCGCCTCGCCAATCGTTCGATCGAACGTTACGGCGAGATCGCCCGTGAAAGCGGCGTGGATTTCTATTCCGAATCGGGCTGCCTGCTGGTCGGCCCGAAGCGCGGCGAGGGGCCATCCTATGTCGCAAATGTCCTCGATGCCGCAGGCCGGCTCGGCGTTTCGACCGAGACGCTCTCGGATGCGGATCTTGGCGGCCGGTTCGGCTTCTTCTCCTTCCCGAAGGACAGCGAGGGCGTCTGGGAACCGAAGAATGCCGGGCACGTCAATCCCCGCCGGCTGGTGAAGGCCCAGGCTCTCGTTGCCGAGCGCCAGGGAGCGGCGATCATCGCGGAAACGGTCGTCTCCGTGCGGCAGGACGGCGATTCCGTCACCGTCACGACCGCCGAGGGCAACAGCCTTTCGGCGGAAAAGGTGCTTGTGGCAGCAGGCGGATTCTCGATCAACGAAAACCTTCTGCCCCGGCGTCTGGACCTCAGCGTCTATGCGCGCACCGTCGCTTTCTTCGAGGTCGACGAGGCGGCGATGGACATCTGGGGCAGGGTGCCTTCGCTGATCTGGAAATGGCGCGAGGGCGAGGACGGCATCTACCTGCTGCCGCCGGTGCGTTATCCCGACGGCAGGATCTATCTGAAGATCGGAGGCGATCCGGACGACCTTCTGCTGCCGACAGAGCCCGACATCCGCGCCTGGTTCCGCTCGGGCGGGCGCGAAAGCACGAGGGCGCGGCTGAGCGAAATCATGATGCGGCTGATGCCGGAACTCGATCTCTCCCGCTCGTCGATGGCGGCCTGCGTCACCTCGTTCACGCCGACCGGATATCCGGCGATCGCGATGACGGAGGCATCCCGGATCGGCATCCTCAGCGGTGGTTGCGGGGCGGCAGCCAAAAGTTCCGACGAGATCGGCCGGCTCGGCGCGGAACTGATCTTCCATGGGCAAATCCGGGACGAAGCCTATTCGACGGATTTCCGGGCGGATTATCTCTGAAGCGATTGCCTTCGGCCTATGGCTTTCGTTCCGCATCTCGGTTATGTGACCGCTGCCAGTTGGCCGGGCAGCCGCGCTTTACCAATGCCGAAAGGCGGTAGGGTGAGGAAAGTCCGGGCTCCACGGAAACACGGTGCCGGATAACGTCCGGCGGGGGCGACCCCAGGGAAAGTGCCACAGAAAGGAAACCGCCCCGCTTGCTGTACCGCTTCGAA
>Ga0055531_10003165_pt1 | contig 10582 bp, 5 predicted proteins | sample AraplaCvi_mCL_r2_FD_55008 | JGI IMG/M metagenome (GOLD analysis project Ga0055531, IMG submission 55008) | Arabidopsis root microbial communities from North Carolina, USA - plate scrape MF_Cvi_mCL_r2 | ecosystem: Host-associated > Plants > Roots > Endosphere | place: USA: North Carolina...
GCTGATGACGAATCGAATGAACCGCTGCTACCGCCTCACGCTGTTGACCGCCGCCCTCTGCGCCGCCCTGCCGCTGTACGCCAGTGACGCCGACAGCGCCGCCGGCGAGCGCTCGCCCACCGACCTGGCCGGCATCCGCGTACAGGCGCGCAAGCCCGCCGCGCCGCTGGCGCCCTCGAGCAGCTTCGGCAGCGCGGACTGGAAGAACACCCCGGCCTCGGTCAACGTGCTCGACAGCGCCTTCCTGGACCGCCTGCAGGTGCGCACCCTGTCCGAGCTGGCCCGGCACGACGCGTCGCTGGGCGACAGCTACGCACCGGTGGGCTATTACCAGAACATCGCCATCCGCGGTTTCGCGCTGGACCCGGCCACCGGCTACCGCTTCAATGGACTGTCCATCGCCGGCGAACAGCGGCTGGCGCTGGAAAACGTGCAGCAGGTGGAAATCCTCAAGGGTGAGGCCGGGTTGGCCGCTGGCGTGATGGCGCCGGGCGGGATCATCAACTACGTCGGCAAGCGTCCCGCCGATGTGCGCAACGTCACCCTGGCCACCGATTCGGAAGGCTCGCGCTACGCGGCGGTGGACCTGGGCGGCTGGCTTACCCCGCGCTTCGGGCTGCGCTTCAACGCGGCCTGGGATGACACCTCGTCCTACATCGAGCATGCCGACGGCCGCCGCAACTTCTATTCGCTGGCCGCCGACTGGCTGATCGGCGAACACGGCAAGCTGGAAGTGGATGCCAACTACCAGACCAGCGCGCAGCGTTCGGCGTCCGGTTACCAGCTGCTGGGCGGCAGCGAACTGCCGCGCGGCGTGGACCGCAGCCGCATGCTGGGCCACCAGCCGTGGCAGCAGCCGGTGGGCATCGACAGCACCAACCTCACCGCGCTGCATACCTACGATTTCAGCCCGGCCTGGCAGTCGCGCGTGTCGGTGGGCCACAGCCGCTCGGTGATCCAGGACAACGTCGCCTTTGCGTACGGCTGCTACTACGCTGCTGGCTGCGCCGATGGCAGCGTACCGGGCAACTACTTCGCGCCCAACGGCGACTACGACATCTACGATTACCGCAGCCCCGACGANGTGCGCCGCAANGACGAGGCACGCGNCGAACTGCGCGGCCGCTTCAGCACCGGCGCNGTGGAACACGAACTGTCGGTGGGGCTGAGCGCGTTCCACCGCACCGTGGACAAGCGCCAGAACGTCAACGAGTACGTGGGCACGGCCAACATCGGCGATGCGCAGGTACCCGTGTTCGATCCCTCGCCGCTGCAGCCGGGCCCGTCCGCGCGGCGCCTGGACAGCTGGCAGCGCGCGGTGTTCGCGCTGGACCGCATGCACGTCGGCGATGACTGGCAGTGGCTGGCCGGCGGCCGCTACGTGCGTCTGGATGAGCGCGCCTACGACAAGCGCGGCACCCCGGAACGGCACAGCCGGCTGTCGCAGTTCCTGCCGCAGACCGCACTGGTGTGGCAGGCCACCGAACAGCTGAACGTGTACGCCAGCTACGTGGAAGGCCTGTCGCTGGGCCAGGAAGCGCCGTTCTGGACCTCCAACGGCAGCACCTTCCTGCCGGCCATGCAGTCGCGCCAGCGCGAGCTGGGGGTCAAGTACGCCGCCACCGACGGCCTGATGCTGGGCGCGGCGGTGTTCCGCACCACCCAGCCGTTCCAGTACGCCAAGCCGGACGCCAGCGAGGCCGGCTTCACTTTCGTGCAGGAAGGTGCCCAGGCCCACACCGGGCTGGAGCTGACCGCCAATGGCCAGGTCACCGAGCGGCTGGCGCTGAACGCCAGCGCCAGCGTGCTGCAGGCGCGCGCGCGCGATGCCGGCACCGCGTTCTACGACGGCCAGCAGCTGGTCAACGTGCCCAAGGTGCGTGCGGCCGTGCACGTGGACTATGCCCTGCCGTTCGTGGCCGGCCTGGCGGTGAGTGGCGGCTGGCGCTATGCCTCGTCCAATGCGGCCACGGTGGACGGCAGCGTCAAGGCACCCTCGTATTCGGTGTTCGATGCCGGTGTGCGCTTCCAGCACGCGCTGCGCGAGCATCCGGTGACCTGGACGCTGTCGGTGGACAATGTATTCGACCGCTTCTACTGGCGTGACACCGGCAGCAGCTATGGCGATTACTACCTGTTCGCCGGTGCGCCGCGCCAGGCGCGCCTGTCGGTCACCTTCGGCCTGTGAGCGCGCTCCTGCTCGAATGGAGCGCCGTCGCCGCCAGCCTGCTGGGGGTGTGGCTGATGGCAAAGCGCCGCGTGCTGGCGTGGCCGGTGGGACTGCTGGCGGTGGGCCTGTATGCGGTGGTGTTCATCGAAGCACGGCTGTATTCGGACACCCTGCTGCAGGTCGCTTTCGGCGGTTTCCTGCTGTACGGCTGGCTGAGCTGGCACCGGCATGCCGAGCAGGATGGCGCGATCGTGATCGTGCCGCTGCCGCGACGGCAGCTGCTGCGTGACCTCGGCGTGGGCATCGCCTTCGGCATCGCGTTGGGCGCGGCCATGCACACCTTGACCGATGCCGCGCTGCCGTGGCTGGACGCGATGCTGGCCGCCCTGAGCCTGGTGGCGCAGTGGTGGCAGGCACGCCGGCATGTGGCCACGTGGTGGCTGTGGATCGTGGTGGACGTGGTCTACGTGGGCATGTACCTGGCCAAATCGCTGGACATCACCGCCGGGCTGTACCTGGTGTTCGTCGGCCTGGCCGTGATGGGCCTGCGCGCGTGGTCGGCCGCGGGCCATGCCGGGGCGGCACTGAAACCGCGCTAGGCTTGCGTGGATGAACCAGACCCCCGAACTGCTGCGCCGGCTGCTGCGGGCCAAGGACCACATGGACCGCGCCCCGCACGAGGCGTGGCCGGTGGCGCGGCTGGCGCAGGTCAGCGCGGTGTCGGAAGCTTACTTCGCGCGGCAGTTCCGCCAGGCGTTCGGGCTGCCGCCGCACCGCTATCTGCTTACGCGGCGCATTGAACGCGCGGTGGCACTGTGCCGCGACACTGACCTGCCGATCACCGAGATCGCGCTGCAGACCGGCTGGAACAGCCTGGGCACGTTCGGGCGGATCTTCCGCGACATCACCGGGCAGAGCCCGGGCGAGCTGCGTACCCGCCTGGCCGCCGGCACCGCCGCGCAGGCGCCGGAATGCATCGCGCGTGCGGCCGGCCGGCCCGATCTCAAGACCTCAGTTTCGGAGAAGCGGCTGGGGGGCGGGACCGGTAAAAAGGACCCACCAACAACGGAGGTCCCATGAACCAGGGTATTGAAACGGTCGGCCTGTACGTGCGCGACCAGGAAGAAGCACTCGCGTTTTACGTCGGCAAGCTGGGCTTTGTGGTGCACACCGACGCCGGCAATGGCGATTACCGCTGGCTCACCGTGCAGCACCCGGACCAGCCCGGTTTCCAGCTGGGCCTGTTCCGGCCCGGTCCGCCGGTGCACGACGCCGCCACCGCACAGGCGCTCAACGCGCTGGTGGCCAAGGGCGCAATGCCGCCGCTGGTGCTGACCGTGAATGACTGCCAGGCGGTCTACAAACAGTGGTCAGCCGCGGGAGTGGAGTTCAACCAGGAACCGGTGGAGCGTTACGGCACGGTGGATGCAGGGTTCCGCGATCCGTCCGGCAACGGCTGGAAGCTGATCGAACGCGCCACCGCCGGCGCGTAATGCCTCAGTCGAGCAGAAAGCGCATCGCCCCGGTGCCCAGCGCCGGGTCGGTGCTGCCCGGCCGGCCATCTTCGATGCGCCCGGCCAGGCGCTGCATCACGCCGGGCTGCTGGATCTCCAGGTCGTACCAGCCTGCCGTGGGAGCGGCGTTCCAGCGGATCTCCATGGCCTGCCCCGCCGCCAGCTGCAGCTCACGTTCCGGCATGCGGCCCGCGTAGACGGCGGCGCGTACGCTGACGGCCTGCGCGGTGGCCGTGGTGTTGTGCAGCTGAAGCGTCAACTGCCCGCCCTCCCCNCGCAGTGACGCCTGCACCGGTGCAGCGGCGCTGGCAGCGCCACGGAACTGCCGGTGGAAGCCGTTCGGGCCCAGCAGCCACAGGTCGTAGCCTTCCCCTGCGTGTATCGGCCAGTGATCCTGCAGCGGCGCACTAGGCGCTGCTGTGTAGCGGCGCGGAATCGCCTCCAGCCGCAGCCGGTCGTAGACATGCAGTACCGCGGCGGCGCCTTCGCACCCCAGGGTCAGCTGCACCTTGGCGTTGCCTGCATCCAGCGCGATCTCCGCCTGCGGGCGGTACGGCAACGCGCGCGCCGGGCGCACACCCGGTTCCTGCCTTGCCGGTTCAAGGTCTGCCGGCAGCGCCGGCACCGTGCGCCCGGGCAGCGCCGCCGCCCGCGCGGCGATGGCTGCGGTCGCCGGCAGCGAAGCCACGAAGGGCCGCGCATCGGATGCGGTGAAATCGAAGGCACCGGTCAGGTCGCCGCACACCGCGCGGCGCCATGGCGACAGTTCGGGTGCAGCCACCCCGAAACGGCGCTCGATCAGGCGGATCACCGAGGTGTGGTCGTATACCTGCGAATCGACCCAGCCGCCGCGGCTCCACGGCGAAATCACGTACAGCGGCACGCGGGGGCCCAGCCCGTAGGGGCGGTCACGCAGGTCGAGCGGGTCGGCCTTTTCGTTGCCCGGCGACGGATGCAGGTGGTACTCGCCGTCGGTGGACACTGTGGAAGCCCCTGCCCAACCCCCCGTAGCGGTGGGATCACGCGACGGCGGTGCAGGCGGCGGCATGTGGTCGAAGAAGCCATCGTTCTCATCGAACATCAGCAGCAGCGCGGTGCGACTCCAGACGTCCGGGTCCGCCGTCAGCGCATCCAGCACGCGCGCGGTATAGGCCGCGCCCTGGGCAGGGCTGGACGGTCCGGGATGTTCGCTGCCGGCAGCATCGGCAATGATGAAACTCACCTGCGGCAGCTGCCCTTTGAGCACATCCTCGCGCAGCTGCGCCAAGCCACGGGTGCTGACCCCGCGCTCGCGCAGCGCCGGGTCATGCCCGGGCGCGCCGCGCCACGCCTGGCGGAACGGCTCGAAGCCGGCCAGCGGGTTGTCGGTGAAGTTGTCGGCCATGTCCTGGTATATCCGCCAGTCGATGCCCGACCGTTGCAGCCGCTCGACGTAGGTGGTCCAGGTGTAGGAATCGGGGTTGCCGCCCAGTTCCGGGAAGTTGTCGTGCGAGTTGGCCACGGCCGGCCCGCCGCCGCGTGCGTGCGGATCGTTGTGGCCGGTCCACAGNAACAGCCTGTTCGGATTGGTGCCGGCCTGCATCGCGCAGTGGTAGGCATCGCACACGGTGAAGGCCTCGGCCAGCGCGAACTGGAACGGCATGTCATCGCGGCGGTAGTAGCCCATCGCATGGTCCTGCTTGGCCGCCGGCCAATGCGCCATGCGCCCGTGGTCCCACGCACGCTGCGCATCGGGCCAGGTGTGCGGGGTGCCTTCCACGCGCATGTAGCCGAAGTGCGCCGCGGTATCCAGCGGGAACGGGGCGATGCCGTGGCTGCCGGCCGCGTTCGGCTGCAACCAGATGTTGCGGCGTGGCTGCCCGGCAGCCAGCGGGGCGGCCGGCACCACGAAGCGGTCGCCGAAGCCGCGCACGCCGGNCAGCGTGCCGAAGTAGTGGTCGAAGGAGCGGTTCTCCTGCATGAACACCACGATGTGCTGCACATCCTCGAGGCTGCGGCTGCGCGCATGCGGGGCGATCGCCGCCGCACGCGTGATGCTGGGCATCAGCGCGCCGATGCCGGCGGCCAGCCCGGCCTGCAGCAGCCGGCGCCGGCCGCTGTCAGGCAAGGACGGGCGCGCAGGGCTCACAGGTCGACCCGCACCGAGAATCCCACGGTGCGCGGCGCACCGATGAAGGCCGAATCGCTGCCGTCCACGCCGGCCAGGTAGCGGCGGTCGGTGAGGTTGCTGACCACCAGGTTGGCGCCCACGCCCTTCAGCTTCGGCGACAGGTTCTGCAGGTCGAAGCCGATGTTGGCGTTGAACACCGTGGCCGACGGCAGGCGGTTGTCGTTGGCTGCATCCAGGTAACGCTCACCGAGGTAACGCCCGGACAGGCCCACGTTCCAGCTGTCGCCCTGCCAGTCGGCCGAGACCACCAGCACGTGCTTGGGCTGGCCGATCACCTGTGCACCGTCGACGATGCCCAGTTCGGTGTCGCGCGCCACGTTGCCGCTGCCCAGGTATTTGGAACGGTTGTAGGTGTAGGCACCATTGATGCGCCAGCCGTTGTCCCAGCCATAGCCGAGCGCGGCTTCCAGGCCGGTGCTCTCCACGCCACCAAAGTTCTCGTAGACGCCATCGGTCTCGTCCAGGTAATCGATGCCGTCGGCCAGCCGCGCGGGCAGGTAGACGATGCGGTTGTCGAACTTGATGTTGTACAGGGTCAGCGAGCCGGTCAAGGGCCAACGGCTCACGCGCAGGCCGAGCTCGATGTTGTCGGCGGTCTCCGGCTCCACCCGCGAGAAGCGCTGCGCGTCGGTCTCGCCAAGCACGCCGGAGGGAATGGCGGCGAAGTTCTGCGAGAAGCCACCGAACAGTTCCAGCCCTTCCACCGGCAGGGTCCAGGTGCCGCCGGCGGAAACCAGCGGGTCGGACTTCGAATCCGAACGCACGTTCTCGGCGCTGCCGATCACGCGGTTGCGCTTCTGGTCGACGAAGAACTGCTTGACGCCCAAGCGTGCGCTGAACGGCCCGAAGCGCGCCACGTCCTCCACGTAGTACATCTGCTCATCAGTCTTGTAGCGGTCTTCGAACTGCACCCAGTACGGCTGGTGGTCGAAGCTGATGTCGGTGCCGACGTTGAGCAGGCGGTGCCAGTCGCGGCGCACGCTGCGATCAAACTGTTCCAGCCACACACCAGCGCGCACGGTGTTGTCGACCGTGCCCAGGGTCCGCTTCCATTCCACGTCGGCGGTGAAGCCGGCGCGGTCGTTGTCGTAGTGCGAATGGCGGTAGGACTGCACGCCCTGCACGCCCGGTGCGTAGCAGTTGGGGTCGTACTCGGCGCTGAAACCGGCGCGCGGTACGCAGCCGGCGCGCATCTGCGCGGCGCTGCCGTCGGGATTGACGAAGTAGAACTGGCCCAGCGCGCTGCCGCCGTACACGGTGCTGCCGCCGAGGTATTCCGATTCCGGCGCGCCCACGCCATCGTTGCGCGCCTGCACCAGGTAGGGCGGCAGCCAGTCGCCACGGCCTTCCATCCTGTGCGCGTAGCCGGTGAGCGAGAGCTTGAAGCCGTTGCCGCTGTCGAACGCGCCGCGCAGGTAGCCGAAAGTGTTCTCGCGCAGCGCGCGCGAGCCGGAACGGAAGTTCTGGTCCAGGTAGGGAATGCCGGTGAGCGTGCCGGTGAGCCCGTCGCGATCCGGGTTGGTCGCGAACGCTTCCGGGGTGACACTGGTGTATTCGGGCTCGTCGGCATCGTTGTAAGAGGCGTAACCGCTCAGCGTCCAACGGTCGAGCTCGGTGATGAACTTGGCGGCCAGGTGATCGTTGCTGACGTGGCCGCTGCCGTCGATCCAGTCATTGACGCGGGACGAGGAGGCGCTGACCCACGCGCGGGTGTTGCCACCGAGCACGCCGGTGTCATAACGAACGTAGTACTTGCGCGCGTCGTTGTCGCCGCCACCGGCGACCATGCGCAGGCGCGCGTCCTGCAGCGGGTCGCTGGTAAGGAAGTTCAGCGTGCCGCCGAGCGCTTCGTTTGAGCGCGAGGAGATGTCCGCCGTGCCCTGGCTGACTTCAATGGTCTCCAGGTCCAGGGTGTCGATGTAACGGTTGGCCAGCGAACCGCCGCCGTAGCCGGAGCCGCCGTTGGGCAGGCCATCGATGGTGGTGCCAATCTGCTGCGTGTCGCGGTTGGTCACGAAGCCGCGCATGCTGATCTGGGTACCCCAGACCGAGGAGCCGGTGGCGTCGGCTTCGCTCACCACCACGCCGGGCAGTTCATTGAGCGCGTTGTTGACACTGCCCAGGATCTGCTGGCGCTGCAGGGTTTCCTGGCTCACGGTGGTCTTGGCGAAGCTGGTGGCCTGCCCGATGACCTGTACCTGGTCCAGCGTGCGCGCGTCATCGGCGGGGGCCGGTTCGGCGGCGATGGCCTGTACGGAAGCAGAAAGCAACAGGGCGAGCAGCGAGACACGGGGATAACGGCCAGCAGTGGGCATCGGTCATGGGCGCGGCAGTGGGGTCGGCCGGCAGTATTGGCAGCTGGGGTTACGTGCCCATGACATGCGCGCGACGGGCGTTCCGTCACGCGCACGTGTCATTCCCTCAATGCGCGCCGTGCGTGGAGCGGTGGCGGAACCTGCGCGACATCCATTCGCCGAGGTCATCCATCACGGTGAATGCCGCCGGGATCACGATCAAGCTCAGCAGCGTGGAGGTGATCAGGCCGCCGATCACGGCAATCGCCATCGGTGCGCGGAAGCTGGAATCACCGGCGAAGCCCAGCGCGATCGGCATCATGCCGGCGCCCATCGCCAGGGTGGTCATGATGATCGGCTGCGCACGCTTGCGGCACGCATCGATGAGCGCGTCATGCTGGCTCATGCCCTGTTCGTCTTCGGCCATCACCGCGTAATCCACCAGCAGGATGGAGTTCTTGGTGGCGATACCGATCAACATCAGCAACCCGATCAGCGCCGGCAGCGAGAGCATGTTCTGGGTGATCAGCAGCGCACCGAACGCACCGCCGGCACACAGCGGCACCGCCGCCAGGATGGTCACCGGCATCAGCGCGTGGTTGAACAGCAGCAACAGCACCATGTAGATGCAGATCAGGCCGGCGGCCATGGCCAGCATGAAGCCGATGAACAGCTCCACGAACACTTCGGCATCGCCCGTGTTGAGGAAGGTCACGCCCGGCGGCAGCTGCTTGACGCTGGGCAAGGCCTGTACTTCGGTCATCACATCGCCCAGCGGGCGGCCGTTGAGTTCGGCGGTGAGGGTCACGTTGCGCTGGCGCTGGTAGCGCGAAATCTGCGACGGGCCACTGCCCTGGCGGATCTCGGCGACGGCGGCCAGCGGCACCGGGCCATCCCGACCGGGCACGCGCAATTGCCCGATCAGCGCCGGGTTGGTCAGCGTGGCTTCGGCGAAGCCGACCCGGATCGGCACCTGGCGGTCAGGCAGGTTGAGCTTGGCCAGGCGTTGCTCGTAGTCGCCGGCGGTGGCAATGCGCGCCGCTTCGGCGATGTCCTGCGTGGCCACGCCGAGGTCGGCCGCACGCGCCGCATTGGGCACGATCTGCAGCTCCGGGCGCAGCAGCGACGCGGTGGAGGTCACGCTGCCCAGGCCCTGGATACCGCGCAGGTCGCGTTCCAGGGCGGTGCTGGCGTCCTGCAGGCGCTGCGGGTCGTCACCGGACAACACCAGCTGCAGCAGGTTGCCCGGCTCGGAGCTGACATAGCTCACGCGAACGCCGGGCAGGTTGGCCAAGCGTGCGCGCGCGTCGCGTTCCAGCGCGCGCTGGTCGCGGTCGCGGTCATCGGCCACGCCCCAATCCAGGATCAGCGTGGCCTTGCGCGGTTCGCCCACGCCGGTGGCGCTGGGGTCACCCAGGTCGAGCACGGCGCCCACGGCGGTGTAGACCTGCTTCAGCTCGGGCATGTCCTTGAGCAGCGCACGCGCACGTTCGGCCACGGCCACGGTTTCCTGCAGGCGGGTGCCCGGTGGCAGCTCCAGATTGAGGTTGCTGCGGCCCAGGTCGGACTGCGGAATGAAGGTGGCCGGGATCAACGGGACCAGCGCCAGCGAGCCTACGAACATGGCGAACGCCAGCCACAGGGTCCAGCCGCGGTGGCGCAGTGCCTTGTCCACCCAGCCCAGGTACCAGCCCATCAATTTCGATTCGGGCTTCTCTTCGCCGTGCGGCTTGAGCAGGTAGGCGGCCATCATCGGGGTGAGCAGGCGCGCCACGAGCAGTGAGAACAGCACGGCGGTTGCGGCGGTCCAGCCGAATTCGCGGAAGAACTTGCCGGCGATGCCGGGCATGAATGCCACCGGCACGAATACGGCGGCCAGGGTCAGCGAGGTCGCGATCACCGCATTGCCGATTTCGCCGGCGGCTTCGCGCGCCGCTTCCAGCGGTGGCTTGCCCATGCGCAGGTGGCGCACGATGTTTTCGATTTCCACGATCGCGTCATCCACCAGGATGCCGACCACCACCGACAGCGCCAGCAGGGTGATGATGTTGAGCGTGAAGCCGAAGAAGTACATCACCGCGAAGGTGGGAATGATCGACAGCGGCAGCGCCAGCGCCGACACCCACGTAGCGCGCCAGTCGCGCAGGAACAGCCACACCACCAGCAGCGCCAGCAGCGCGCCCTCCCACAGCATGGTCATCGACGAATCGTAGGAGCGGTGGGTTTCGTCGATGGCGGTGGTGACCAGGCGGAAGTCGATGCCCGGGTGCTCGGCCTTTATCTTGTCCAGCGCGTCATGCACGCCGGCTTCCACCTTCACTTCGCTGGACCCGCGGGTGCGCGACATCGAGAACGCCACGACCTTCTCGCCGTCCAGCAACGCCGCTTCCGTGGGGTCGGCCGCAGCGTCGGTCACCGTGGCCAGGGTGGACAG
>Ga0055531_10003174_pt1 | contig 10573 bp, 8 predicted proteins | sample AraplaCvi_mCL_r2_FD_55008 | JGI IMG/M metagenome (GOLD analysis project Ga0055531, IMG submission 55008) | Arabidopsis root microbial communities from North Carolina, USA - plate scrape MF_Cvi_mCL_r2 | ecosystem: Host-associated > Plants > Roots > Endosphere | place: USA: North Carolina...
TGGTATCTGTCATGACAAAGGCTGGAGAGATGCCATGAACCTGCAGATACGCGATCCACGCGCTCGTGCACTCGCCGAGCGGCTCGCCAAGAAACGCAAGGTCAGTATGACCGAAGCGGTGATCGAAGCTCTCGAAGCGCGGCTTTCAAAAGAGGAAGAGACGGAAGCGCCCCTTCAGGAGCGTGTGATGAAAATCGTTGATCGCCTTCACGCCATCAAGGGTGGAAAGGGACGGGACATGACCAAGGAGGAAATCGACGAAATGTGGGGCCATTAGTGTTCGTCGACACGTCCGTCATCGTCGCGATCTTTTCCAAGGAAGAGGATGCGGAACAGTGGATAAGCAGGATCGAAGCGGCAGAAAACCTCTGCACCAGCGCTTTGGTCGTGCTTGAGACCGCCATGAGGCTGTCGACGAAGCTCGATGAGGATCCCATTACCATTGAGCAAGGTCTATCCGCTTTCTTCAAAGAGGCGAAAATCAAGGTAATTCCCATCGATGAATCCGATGGCGAACTGGCGATCCGGGCTTTCCGCGATTACGGGAAGGGCAGGGGACACCCGGCACAGCTTAACCTGGCCGATTGTCTCTCCTATGCCTGCGCCAAAAACCGAGGCCTTTCGCTTCTCTACAAGGGCGACGATTTTGCAAGGACGGATATCGGCTGAAGCCCTGCGGATTTCGTCAAAATTCGCCTGCCTCACCCATGGCTTTTTTGTGGCAATGCCCTAATTGACGATTGTCAAAAAGCTGTCCGAGGTGATCGTTGTGATGTAAGACGGCAGCAGAGTGCCTATCGCCGCCGAAAGCCTGATGATGAACCCTTCGACTGTCGCGACAGCCTTTCTTTCACATAACGGCGAAATGGCCCGTCTTATTGGGGATTTCGATTGGGCAGGCACCTCGCTCGGCCCGATCGGCACCTGGCCGCAAAGCCTCAGGACGACGATTTCCCTCATCCTTCAGTCGCCGGTTCCGATCGTCACGCTGTGGAATGAAGATGGCGTGATGATCTACAACGACGCCTATTCCGATTTTGCCGGACGGCGTCATCCCGGCATCCTCGGCTCCAAGGTGCGCGAGGGCTGGCCTGAAGTCGCCGACTTCAACGACAACGTCATGAAGGTCTGTTTCGCCGGCGGCACGCTTGCCTATTCCGATCAGGAAATGGTCCTCGATCGCTCCGGTGTCCCTGCCTCGGCTTTCATGAATCTCTATTATTCCCCGGTCTATGACGAGATCGGCAAGCCTTTCGGCGTGGTGGCGATCGTCGTGGAGAACACGGCCAAGGTGCGTGCCGAGCGGCGGCTCCAGGGCGAGCGGGAGCGCCTGCGGCTGATGTTCGAGCAGGCGCCGGGCTTCATGGCCATGGTGACCGGACCGAACCATGTTTTCGAGATGGCCAACGGCGCCTATATGCGTCTCGTCGGCGGCCGCGACCTGCTCGGGCGACCCATTCGCGAAGCGCTGCCGGAGGTGATGGAACAGGGTTTTTCCGAGCTGCTCGACGAAGTCCGCAGAAGCGGCCGTCCGCATCTCGGCCAAGGGGTGAGCGTGGTGCTGGCGCGCCGGCCCGGCCTGCCGCCGGAAGAGCGTTTCGTCGATTTCGTCTACCAGCCGATCGTCGATGACGCCGGCGAGCCGACCGGCATCTTCATCCAGGGCAGCGACGTGACCGACCAGAAGAAGGCGGAGATCGCGCTGCTCAAGGAGACACGCCATCTCGAGGTGCTGAACCGGCTCGGCGCCGAGCTCTCAGCGGAGCTCGATCTCGAAACGGTCGTGCAGATGACGACCGACGCCGGTGTGGAGCTGACGGGAGCGCAGTTCGGAGCCTTCTTCTACAACGTCGTCAACGACCGCGGCGAGAGCTACATGCTCTATGCCCTGTCCGGCGTTCCTCGCTCGGCGTTCGAGCATTTTCCGATGCCGCGCAACACGGCGGTTTTTGCCCCGACCTTCGGCGGCGAGGGCGTCATCCGCTCCGACGATATCCTGAAGGACGAGCGCTATGGCCGGAATGATCCATATTTCGGCATGCCAAAGGGCCATCTGCCGGTGCGCAGCTATCTCACGGTTCCGGTGATTTCGCGCTCCGGCGAGGTGATCGGCGGCCTGTTCTTCGGCCATGCGGAGCCCGCTCAGTTCCGCGAGGAGCATGAGCGNCTGGTGGTGGGGGCNGCNGGACAGGTGGCGATCGCCATCGACAANGCGCGNCTCTTCCGTGTCGCGGAGCGGGACCTTGCGGAACGCCAGCGCGCCGAGGANGCGCTCCAGGCGCTGAATGCCGGTCTCGAACAGAGGATCGTGTCCGAAATCTCCGAGCGCCTGAAGGCGGAAGAGGCGCTGCGCCAGAGCCAGAAGATGGAAGCGCTCGGCCAGCTGACAGGCGGCGTCGCGCACGACTTCAACAACCTCCTGCAGGTGATATCCGGCAATCTCCAGCTTCTCGCCAAGGATGTCGCCAGCAATCAGCGCGCTGCCCGTCGGGTGGAGAATGCGCTTGCCGGCGTACAGCGCGGTTCCAAGCTGGCGAGCCAGCTTCTCGCCTTCGGCCGCCGACAGCCGCTGGAACCGAAGGTCGTCAATATCGGCCGATTCCTGACCGGCATGGAGGAGCTGCTGCGGCGCACGCTCGGGGAGGATATCGAGGTCGAGACGATCCGCTCCGGTGGCCTCTGGAACGTGCTGGTCGATCCGACGCAGATCGAGAACGCGCTGCTCAACCTAGCGATCAATGCCAGGGACGCAATGGAAGGCGGCGGCAAGCTGACGATCGAAGCCGGCAATGCCTTCCTGGACGACAATTACGTGCGCCAGCATACGGACGTGCCGGCCGGCCAATATGTGATGCTGGCGGTAACCGACACGGGCACCGGCATGAGCCCGGACGTCATGGAACAGGTGTTCGAACCGTTCTTCTCGACCAAGCCTGTCGGCAAGGGCACTGGCCTCGGCCTGTCGATGGTCTACGGTTTCGTCAAACAATCCGGCGGGCACGTCAAGATCTACAGCGAACTCGGCCAGGGCACGACCGTCAAGATCTATTTCCCGCGCGTCCAGCGCAGCGAGGATCTGGTGACCGATGCCGATTTCGGCCCCGTGACCGGCGGCACGGAAACCATTCTCGTGGCCGAAGACGACGAGCAGGTTCGCGCCACCGTCGTCGAGCTGCTCGGGGACCTGGGTTATGCCGTGCTGAAGGCGAAGGATGCCGCGGGCGCGCTGAGCGTCATCGAAAGTGGCGTGCCGGTCGATCTTCTCTTCACCGACGTGGTGATGCCCGGACCGCTGAAGAGCACCGAGCTTGCCCGCCATGCCCGCGAGCGGATGCCGGATGTCGCCGTGCTGTTCACCTCAGGCTACACGGAAAACTCGATCGTGCACGGCGGACGGCTCGATCCCGGTGTCGAGCTGCTGTCGAAACCCTATACCCGCGAAGCGCTGGCGCGAAAGATCCGCCACGTGCTGAACGGCCAGCAGCATCGCAACCGGGTAAGGGCGTCGCTTGCCGCCAAGCCACCCGTTCCGCCGATCGGTCAACGGCCGGTCATGCCGCGATATTCCGTGTTGCTGGTCGAGGACGATTTCCTGATCCGCATGAGCACGGCCGATCTCCTGACCGAGCTGGGGCACGAGGTTTCCGAGGCCGCGACGGCCGAGGAGGCGATCACGATGATCGAAGAGCGCGGCTTCGACGTTGTGGTAACCGATCTGGGTCTGCCGGGCCTTTCCGGCGGAGAATTCGCACAACGGGCGCGCGAGCTGTCACCCGATGTCGGGATCGTCTTCGCGACCGGCAATGATCGAATTCCCGACGAGGCGGCGATAGAGGGAGCGGTGCTTCTCAAAAAGCCCTATGGCAGCCGGGAAATTGCCATCGCCTTCGAGAAGATCACGGCACAGAAGGGCTAGTCAGAAAAAATTCGGAAGTCGACGGCCGAATAGCCCGCCGCCTCACCTCACCACCACTCGTAAAAATGCGATACCGGCCCGTGGCCGGTGCCGACGGTGAGGGTATCGGCGGCGGCGATGGCTCCCGCGAGATAGGTTTTTGCGGTCGCGACCGCCTGTGCTGCCGGCTCGCCCTTGGCGAGTTCGGCGGCGATCGCGCTCGACAGCGTGCAGCCGGTGCCGTGGGTGTTGCGGGTTGCGGTGCGCTTGCCCTCGAACCAGTGGATGCCGGTCGCATCCGCCAGCACGTCCGGGCTGTCCTCGCCTTCCAGATGGCCGCCCTTCACCAGCACGGCCTTGGGACCGATCTTGAGCAGCCGCCCGGCCTGATCCGCCATCTGTTCGCGGGTCACGGCAATCGTTTCTCCGAGAAGAGCGGCCGCTTCCGGCAGGTTGGGGGTGACGACGGCCGAAAGCGGCATCAGCCGGTAGGTGACGGCATCCACCGCATCGAGCGCGAGCAGGGGCGAGCCGCCCTTGGCGATCATCACCGGATCGAGAACGATCGGCACATTATCGCTATAGGGNCGCAGCACGTCTGCGACGATCTCGGCGATCTCGGCATTGGCGATCATGCCGATCTTCACGGCATCGACGCGCACGTCGAGAAAGATGGTGCGGATCTGGTTTGCGACGAAGGCTGCCGGCACCGCATGCACACCGCTGACCCCTTGGGTATTCTGGGCCGTCAGCGCGGTCAGCGCCGCCATGCCGTATGTGCCGCGCGCGGCGAATGTTTTCAGGTCCGCCTGAATGCCGGCGCCGCCCGACGGGTCCGATCCGGCGATCGACAGGACGTTCTTGATGGTCATGCACGAGCCCTTTCGATTTCTGCCGCAATCCCGCGGGCTGCCGCCTGCGGATCGGGCTGGCCGCAGATGGCGGATACGACCGCGATGCCCTTGGCGCCGGCGGCGAGCGCGAGGCCGGCGTGTTGCGCCTTGACGCCTCCGATCGCGACCGCCGGAACCGGCGCCATGGCGACGATGCGGGCAAGGCCTTCGAAGCCGATGGGCTGCTTGTGATCCGGCTTGGTGCCGGTCGCAAATACCGGGCCGATACCGACATAATCGACGACCGACGGGTCCACCCGCCGCGCCAGTTCCTCCGTCTCGACCGAGAGACCAAGGATCATGCCATGGCCGACGCGCTGCCGCGCGATCGCAGCGGCCGTGTCGCTCTGGCCGACATGCAGTCCTTCGGCGCCGATCGCGATGGCCGCCTCCACGTCGTCGTTGATGATGAGAGGCACGCCGGTGCCCGCCAGAACGGCTTTCAGCGCCCGGCCGGTTTCGATCATTCTTGCGGTATCCGCCTGCTTGTCGCGCAGTTGGACGATGGTTGCGCCGCCGGCCACTGCAAGCCTTGTCGTCTCGGCCATGCCGATCTCGCGGCAGAGATCCGGGTCGAGGACGAGATAGACGGAAAGGTCGAAGATCCTGGTCATGCCGCGACGATCCTCGCCTGTGCATCGAGCGACTCGCCGGTCAGGGCCGCGAGGCGATCAAGGAAAATCGGGGAGAAAAAGCCCGGGCCGGANGCCGTGAGAGCTGCTTCCTCGCCGGCGACGGCGAACATGGCGAGTGCGGCGACCGTCGCCTCGAACGGCTTGTCNGGGACGGTCGCGGCAAAGGCGCCGGTGAGGCAGGTGAGCGAGCAGCCGAGCGCNGTGACGCGCGGCATCAGGGCCGAGCCGCCGAGAACCCGGACCGAACGGCGGCCGTCGGTGACGAAATCCACCTCGCCGGTGACCGCGATCACGCAGGCATTCTGCCGCGCAAGCGCGATCGCCGAACCTTCCGCCGCCATGACGCTGTCGCCGCTGTCGACGCCGTGACCGCTCGAACGGCTGCCCGCCAGCGCGATGATTTCCGAGGCGTTGCCGCGAATGATCGTCGGCCTCAGCTCCATGAGTTCGCCGAGTGCGGCGCGGCGATAGGCGGTGGCGTAGTGGGCGACGGGATCGAGCACCCATGGCTTGCCGGTCTCGGAGGCGGCTTCGGCTGCCGCTTTCATGCCGGCCAGGAAATCGGGCGACAAAGTGCCGATATTGACAGTGAGAGCTGACGCAATGCGAGCGAATTCGCCGGCCTCCTCCTTCGTATGCACCATTGCGGGAGAGGCGCCGGCGGCGAGCATCACATTGGCCGCAATGTTCATCGCCACGAAATTGGTGATGTTCTGCACGAGCGGATTTTTGGCGCGCATCGCAGCCAGCAACTGGCCGGGGGTTTCTTCAAGGGGCGTCCCGAGGGGCGTCGTCGTCTGCATGTCTGCCTCTTTCGGCGGGGCAGGCGCGAGGCGCAATAACGAGCGCCCGGACGACTCCCTCCGCCAGCATGATCTGGTTCAGGTTCTAAGGGTGCTTCTCAGCCCGGCTTTGCCGGACGCCCCTGTCTCCATCATGGTTTACAGCAAAGATAATGCGCTTTGCCAGTGATTTTTTCCGATTGGGGCCTTGCAGCTCTAGTCGCTAGAGGTTGTAGAGAGGTGGCTCGATCCACCAGGAATGAGACGATGAACGCAACGACACAGGCACGATACAAGGTTGGCGGCATGGATTGCGCCAGCTGCGCGACGAAGATCGANACGGCNGTGCGCCGTATGCCGGGCGTCGAGGACGTGTCCGTTTCGGTCGCGGCCGGCACGATGACGGTGACGCATGACGGAACCGGCGATCTCGGCGCAGTCGAGAAACGGGTGACCGGGCTCGGATATACGCTGAGGGCACTGGGGCAGAAGGCTGGAGCGGACGCCAGGCGGAGCGGCGACCTTCCTTCGATCCCCCCCTTGGAGGGCGAAATCGGCAAGGCCCACGATCACGACCACCATCATGGACATGGCGGCGGCCACGACCACTCCCACCATGACGGCGCGCATCACCACGGCGGCCACGATTCGGCAAAGATCGAAGGTCTTCACGGTCACGATCATGGACCGATGGACGGGCCTTGGTGGAAATCGGCCAAGGGACGCCTGACCATCCTGGTCGGCGTTGCGTTGGCGGCCGCCTATGGGCTCGGTCACCTCCTTCCCGCCTATGACACCTACATCTTCACAGCCGCAATGCTGATCGGCCTCGTGCCGATCGCGCGTCGCGCCATCATGGCGGCACTGGCCGGCACGCCGTTTTCGATCGAGATGCTGATGACGATTGCAGCCGTCGGTGCGGTCGTCATCGACGCGTCCGAAGAAGCTGCCGCGGTCGTCTTCCTGTTTCTGATCGGGGAATTGCTGGAAGGGGTCGCGGCCGGCAAGGCGCGCCAGAGCATCCAGAGCCTGACGGCGCTGGTGCCGAAAAATGCGATTGTCGAAGAGAACGGCCAAACCCGCGAGGTTCCGGCAGAAAGCCTTGCCGTCGGTGCGATCATCCTGGTTCGTCCCGGCGACCGCATTTCGGCGGACGGCGTGATCGTCGCAGGGGAAAGCGCGGTCGACGAAGCACCGGTCACGGGCGAAAGCACGCCCGTGACCAAGAGCATGGGCGACACGGTATTCGCCGGCACGATCAACGGCGATGGTGCCCTGCGGGTTCGCGTCACGGCCGCCGCCGCGGACAATACCATCGCCCGCGTCGTGCGGCTCGTCGAGGAGGCACAGGAAAGCAAGGCCCCGACCGAACGCTTCATCGACCGTTTCTCCCGCTACTACACGCCGGGCGTCGTCGCCGTTGCGGCTCTGGTGGCGATCCTGCCGCCGCTTGTTGCCGGCGCGTCCTGGAACGAGTGGGTCTACAAGGGCCTGGCGATCCTCTTGATCGGCTGCCCCTGCGCGCTGGTCATCTCGACGCCGGCCGCAATTGCCGCATCGCTGTCGTCGGGCGCCCGCCGCGGCCTCTTGATGAAAGGCGGCGCGGTTTTGGAAACGCTCGGAAAAATCACCGCCGTCGCGCTCGACAAGACCGGCACGCTGACGGCCGGCAAACCGCAGGTGACCGATGTCATCGCCTTCGGCCGCAATGCGGAAGATGTGCTGCGCCTTTCCGCCGCGCTCGAAACCGGCTCCAGCCATCCGCTGGCTATTGCGATCCTCGCCAAGGCCGCCGATGACGAGGTCGAGATCCCCGCTGCAACGGATGCCAGGGCACTCGGCGGCAGGGGTGTCACGGCTATCGTCGAAAGCCAGGAGGTTTTCCTTGGCTCGCCCAAGGCTGCGGCCGAGCGGGTGTCGCTGCCGATGGCACATTCCCGGCGGATCACCGCGCTGAACGACGAGGGCAAGACCGTCTCGGTGCTGATCGTCGGCGGCGTTCTCGCCGGCGCCATCGCCATGCGCGACGAACCGCGCCCCGACGCCAGGGCAGGCCTCAAGGCGCTGACCGATGCCGGCATCAAGACCGTCATGCTGACCGGCGACAATGCCCGCACCGCCACCGCGATCGGCACGGATCTCGGCATCGAGGTGCGCGCCGAACTGATGCCGGAAGACAAGAGCCGCATCGTCGGCGAGCTGAAGCGCGAAGGCTTCGTGGTCGGGAAGGTCGGCGACGGCATCAACGACGCGCCGGCGTTGGCCGCCGCCGATGTCGGCATCGCGATCGGTGGTGGAACCGACGTGGCGCTGGAGACAGCCGACGCCGCAGCGCTGCATGGCCGGGTCGGCGACATCGCCGCGATGATCGAACTGTCGAAGCGGACGATGCGCAACATCTACCAGAACATTTCGATCGCGCTCGGCCTCAAGGCCGTCTTCCTGGTAACGACCATTGTCGGCGTCACAGGATTGTGGCCGGCAATCCTTGCGGATACCGGGGCAACGGTGCTGGTGACGATCAACGCGCTGCGGTTGTTGCGGGTGAGGGCGGATTGATGCGGTAGCTGCCAGCCTTATCCGCCTGCCGGCACCTTTACTCGTCTGGACGGGAGAGGTGCGGCAGACGGACGAGGTTTTCGCGCTGCTTCAAAATAGTTTTGTCAAAACCGCAAAGGCCTCATAGGGCTTGAGATCGACCGCCTCGCCGAGCGAATTCACCGGTTCATAATTGGAAATCAATCCTTCACCCGGTGTCCGCAATTCGCCCGGCAGCTCCGCCGTCACCGTCCGGGCCGTGAAATTCGCCACCACCACCAGCCGTTCCTTGTCGAGCGTTCGCGAATAGACGAACACGTCCGGATGGCTGTCGAGCCAGCTTTGATAGGTGCCATAGACGATCACTTCATGGGATTTCCGGAGCGCGATCAGCTTGCGGTAATGGTTCCAGATCGACTTTTCGTCGGTCATTTCCAATTCCGCATTGATCGTCGGATAATTGGGGTTCACCTCGATCCACGGCACGCCCGTTGAAAAGCCGCCGTAAGGCGCGGCGCTCCATTGCATCGGGGTGCGGGCATTGTCGCGACCGTTTTCGTTGGCGCCTTTTATGAATTCCTCGGGCGACAGGCCGGCCTCGATATGCAGCCGGTGCATGTTGAGCGTCTCGATGTCGCGATATTGCTCGATCGTCGTGAAGGGCACGTTGGTCATGCCGATCTCTTCGCCCTGGTAGATGAAGGGCGTTCCCTTCATCAGGTGCAGTACGGTCGCCAGCATCTTGGCCGATTCCACCGGATAGCCCGTCGCGTCGCCATATTTGGACACGGCGCGCGGCAGGTCGTGATTGCCCCAGAACAGCGAATTCCAGCCGTCGTCGGACAGCGCATATTGCCATTTGCCGAGCACGGATTTCATCTTCACAAGATCGAACGGTTTCGATCGCCACTTGCCGTAGACCTCGTCCCATTGCTGGGTGACGTGCTCGAACTGGAAGACCATCGAGAGCTCGTGGCGGTTGCGGCCGGAATAAAGAAGAGCGGAGCCGGGCGTCGCGCTCCAGGTCTCGCCGACGGTCATGATATCCCGGTTGCCGAACGTTTCGCGGTTCATCTCCTGCAGATAGTCGTGCAGATGCGGGCCGTCATGGATGATCTCCTGATCGACCTGCTTGCCGATATAATCGATGACATCCATGCGGAAGCCGGCGATGCCGCGCTCCAGCCACCAGTTCATCATCCTGTAGATCTCGGCGCGGACTTTCGGGTTTTCCCAGTTGAGATCCGGCTGTCGTCTCGAAAACAGGTGGAGATAATATTCGCCGCTTTCGGGATCGAGCGTCCAGGCCGGTCCGCCGAAGGAGGATTTGAGGCCGTTCGGCGGACCGCCGTCCGCGGCCGGTTTGCGCCAGATATAGAAGTCGCGGAACGGATTATCCGGCCCCTTGCGGCTGTCGAGGAACCACGGATGTTCGTCCGACGTGTGGTTGACAACGAGATCGAGCATGATGCCGATGCCCCGTTTGCCTGCCTCGGCCACCAGCTTGTCGAAATCGGCAAGCGTGCCGAATTCCGGCGCGATATCCTGGTAATCGGAAATGTCGTAACCGTTGTCGTCCATCGGCGACTTGTAGATCGGAGACAGCCAGATCACGTCGATGCCGAGCGACTTGAGGTAGTCGAGCTTGGAGGTGATGCCGGGAATATCGCCGATGCCGTCGCCGTTCAGGTCGCAGAAACTTCGCGGGTAGACTTGGTAGACGGTGGCGTCGTGCCACCATTTATGCTCCATCGGCAGTGTTGCCTGCTGCATCACGGCTGCAAGCTGATCCTGGAAGTCGTTCATCCGGCCCTCCTTGTATTGTCTGTC
>Ga0055531_10003216_pt1 | contig 10484 bp, 10 predicted proteins | sample AraplaCvi_mCL_r2_FD_55008 | JGI IMG/M metagenome (GOLD analysis project Ga0055531, IMG submission 55008) | Arabidopsis root microbial communities from North Carolina, USA - plate scrape MF_Cvi_mCL_r2 | ecosystem: Host-associated > Plants > Roots > Endosphere | place: USA: North Carolina...
ACCTGGAAGCGCTCGCCCATGTCGATGCTGTCGTACCAGCCCCAGGGGCGGTGCACCTTGCGGTGCAGGTTCTGCTCGTCGCGCTGGGCGGCGCTGAGCTGGTTGACGATCTTCTTGACGTCCTGGCTCCTGCTGCGGTCGGCGACCAGCACCGCATCCGGCGTCTCGACGACGACGATGTTCTCCAGCCCCACCGCCGACACCAGCCGGCTGGTGGCGTGGACCAGCGTGTTGCGGCTGTCCGCGATGATCGCGTCGCCGCGGCTGGCGTTGCCCGAGGCGTCCTTCTCGGCCACCTGCCAGACCGCCTCCCAGGCGCCCAGGTCGTTCCACCCGGCGTCCAGCGGGACCATGCGCAGCGCGATCGGGCTGCCGGGGCAGCGCTCCATGACGGCGTAGTCGATCGATTCCGACGGCACCGCCGCGAACGCATCCTTGGCCGGACGCACGAAGGCGCCGTCCACCGCCTTGCCGCCGAAGGCGGCGCGGGTGGCCTGCTCGATGTCGGGCCGGAACTGCTGCAGCGCCTTCAGCCAGACGCTGGCGCGCAGCACGAACATGCCGCTGTTCCAGTAGTAGCCGCCCTGGTCGAGGTATTTCCGGGCGGTCGCGGCGTCGGGCTTCTCGACGAAGGCCTCGACGCGCAGGCCGGTGCCTTCGGCGCCGGCGCGGATGTAGCCATAGCCGGTTTCCGGCCGGTCGGGCGTGATGCCCAGGATCACGATCGCGCCGCCCTGGGCCTGGCGCACCGCGTCCTGCAGCGCGGCGGTGAAGGCGGGACCGTCGACCACGGTCTGGTCCGCCGGCGTCACGACCAGCACCGGATCGGCGCCGGATTCGATCGCCTGCAGCGCCGCCAGCGTGATCGCCGGCGCGGTGTTGCGGCCGACCGGCTCGAGCACCACCGCGCTCGGGGCCAGTTGCTGCTCGCGCAGCTGGTCCAGGACCATGAAGCGGTGTTCCTCGTTGCCCACGACGATGGGCGGGTTCACCGCGATGTCCTCGGCGCCCAGCGCGGCCAGGCGCTCGGCGGCCTGCTGGAACAGGCTGGTGTTGCCGTTCAGGACGAGGAACTGCTTCGGATAGCCGGCGCGCGACAGCGGCCACAGCCGGGTGCCGCTGCCGCCCGCCATGATCACCGGCTGCGTGTCGATCTTGCTCAAGGTACTGCTCCCTCTGGGTCGTGGATCCCCGTTGGCGCGTGGCGGCCGGGGCGGTGGAATTGGAAAAGCGGGCCGGAAGTGTCGCAGAGCCGACGCTCAGCCTTCGAAGCCGTTCGGATTGGACGATTGCCAGCGCCAGCTGTCCTCGCACATGCGCTGCAGGTCGAAGCGGGCGGTCCAGCCCAGCTTCTCGCGGGCCAGCGCCGGATCGGCGTAGCAGGCGGCGACGTCGCCCGGGCGGCGGGCGACGATCTCGTAGGGGATCTCGCGGCCGCTGGCCTGGGCGAAGGCGTTCACCAGTTCCAGCACGCTGTAGCCGCGGCCGGTGCCCAGGTTGACCCAGATCGACTCCTTGCCGCGCAGCAGGAAGTTCAGCGCGGCGACATGGCCCTCGGCCAGGTCGACGACGTGGATGTAGTCGCGCACCCCGGTGCCGTCGGGGGTGTCGTAGTCGTTGCCGAAGACCGACAGCTTCGCGCGCCGGCCCACCGCCACCTGCGTGACGTAGGGCATCAGGTTGTTGGGGATGCCGCGCGGGTCCTCGCCGATGCGGCCGCTCTCATGCGCGCCCACCGGGTTGAAGTAGCGCAGGCAGGCGGTCTGCCAGTCCGGGTCGGCGGCGCCCAGGTCGCGCAGGATGCCTTCGCCGATCAGCTTGGTAGCGCCGTAGGGGTTGACCGCCATCAGCTCGGCGTCCTCGCGCAGCGGCAGCGACTTGGGCTGGCCGTACACGGTCGCGCTGGACGAGAACACGATCCGCTTGCAGCCGTGGCGGCGCATGGTCTCGCACACGGTCAGCAGGCCGTCGAGGTTGTTGCGGTAGTAGCTCAGCGGCTTGGCCGTCGATTCGCCGACCGCCTTGAACGCGGCGAAATGCACCACCGCGGCCGGCTTGTACTCGTTGAACACCGCGTCCAGCGCGGCGCCGTCGCAGACGTCGAGCTTCTCGAACAGCGGCGTCTGGCCGCTGAGCTCGGCCAGGCGCTCCAGCACCTTGGGCGAACTGTTGCTGAAGTTGTCCACCCCGACGACGCGGTAGCCGGCCGCCTGCAGCGCGAGCCAGGTGTGGGAGGCGATGTAGCCGGTCGCGCCGGTCAGGAGGATGGTGTCGTTGGCCATGGGGTCCGGGATCCAGGAGTCGGAAGAGGCGGCGGAAATCGGAAGCAGCGTCGCGGCCGGAGGGCTCAGCGCAGCATGCCCTGCACGTAGCAGCCGGCGGTGTACGCCGTGTTGGAGTAGATCACGTTGGAGGTCTCGCGATCCAGGTGGGTGTACTGGCAGCCCACCGTCACGTTGCGCAGGGCCTCCCAGGCCAGGCCCAGGCTGTATTGCGTCGAGTCGTCCTTGGCGCCGGCGCCGCGCAGCGCGATGTTCTGGTCGCGGCTCAGGCGCGTGACGCCCAGGCTGGCGGTGGCCATCAGCTTGCCGGTCAGGCGGTAGTTCAGCTGCGTCTGCAGCGCCGTCTGGACGCGGTTGAAGTCGGCCAGGCCGTTGTTGATGCCCAGGTAGTAGGTCTCGACGCCGGTGTCGCGCGAGACCTTGGTGTTCAGCGACCAGCGGCCGCCCGGCGCCCAGTTCCAGGTCAGCGCGCCCGTCACGCCGGTGAAGGACTGCGAGCTGCTGCGGCTCAGCCGCGCGTTCAGGCTGCTGGAGCCGGTGGCGCGCCATAACGCAGTCAGGTCGATGTCCTTGCGGCTCCAGCCGAAGTCGTTCACCGGCACGCGGCCCTTGGTGTAGCGGCCGGCGACGCCGAAGCGCCAGGCGCTGCTCGCGTTGTAGAGCAGGCCCAGCGACGAGGTGTTCTGGCGGTACTCCTGCGTGGCCCATTCGGGGAGCGAGTAGTCGCGCTCGCGGTGCTGGAAAGTGGCCTCGAGGCTGAACGGGGAGAGGTTGGGCAGGCCCAGCCGCACGCTGCCGCCCAGGCTCTTGTCGGTCTGCAGGTTGCGGTCGGTGGTCGGGGCGATGCTGCTGTTGGCGTTGAAGTCGGCCAGCGTGCGGGCGCTGGTGTAGTCCAGCGTGCCCGAGAGATTGCCCACCGTCTCCCAGTCCAGGCCGGCGTCCAGGTTGTAGCCGCGGTTGTCCAGCCGGCTGTTGTCCTGGTAGCGCGTGTCGTTGAAGCGGCCGTCGGCGTGCAGCCGCTGGCGGCCCAGCCGCGTGTCGACGCCNGCCAGCAGGCTCAGCGAGGTCAGCCGGTCGCTCATCGCGTCCGTGTTGGTGCGGTACACGTTGTTGGTGTAGTAGTGACCGAGCGAGGCCCCGAGGTACCAGGGGCTGCCCGCGTCGCTCTGGGCCCAGCAAGGCGTCGACGCCAGCAGCGCCAGCGGCAGCGACAGTCGGTGGAGGCGGTTCATGGGTGGGGATCTCCTGCGGGTGTCGTCGTGCGGGTCCGGTGCGGATCTCCATCAACCGGTCAAACNGGTCAAACAGGTCAATAGGCGTGGCGGTCGAACAGCATCAGCCGCACGGTGCGCACGATGATCTGCAGATCCAGGCCCAGCGACCAGTTGCGCAGGTACTCCAGATCGTATTCGACNCGCGCCTTCATCTTGTCGACGGTGTCGGTCTCGCCGCGCAGGCCGTTGACCTGCGCCCAGCCGGTGATGCCGGGCTTGACCTTGTGGCGGACCATGTAGGCCTTGATCAGCTGGCGGTATTCCTCGTTGTGCGCGACCGCGTGAGGACGCGGGCCGACGATGCTCATGCGGCCCTGCAGCACGTTGATGAACTGCGGCAGCTCGTCCAGCGAGGTCTTGCGGATGAAGGCCCCGAAGGGCGTGATGCGAGGGTCGCCCTTGGTCGCCTGCTTGACGACCGCGCCGTTGTCCATCGCGCGCATCGAACGGAACTTGTAGACCACGATCTCCTCGCCNTCCAGGCCGTTGCGGCGCTGCTTGAAGATGACCGGGCCGGGCGAGCTCAGCTTCACGCCGATGGCCAGGATCAGCAGGATCGGCGAGATCAGCACCAGGATCAGCGAGGCCAGGATGATGTCGCTGATGCGCTTGACCACCTCGTTCACGCCGGTGAACGGGGTCTCCAGGATGCCCACGACCGGCACGCCGTTCACGTCCTGCAGCCGGCCCTGGATGATGCTGATGCCGAAGACGTCCGGCACGAAGAACAGCGACGCCGTCGTGCCCTGCAGCTGCTCCAGCAGCTGCAGGATGCGCGGCTGCGAGCCCAGCGGCAGGGTGATGTAGACCTCGCGCACGCCCTGGGCGCGGACGTAGTCGCTGAGCTGGGGCANCGTGCCCAGCACGCGGCCGTTGCAGTCGGCGTGCAGCCGGTCGTCGGTGCGGTCGTCGAAGAAGCCCAGGCANTCGACGCCGCCCAGCTTGCCGAACTCCAGCGCCCGGGCCACCTTCGCGCCCAGCGGGCCGGCGCCCACGATCACCGCGGTGCGCTTGACCGAAGGCTGGCGCGAACGCCAGCGCAGCACGCGCCGGCCGATCTCGACCGCGGCGATCTGCGCCAGCGGCGTCAGCAGGGCCCACCACAGCAGCACCGGACGCTCGAAGTAATGGAAGCTGCTGGTCGCGTAGGCGAACATCCCCAGGATCAGCAGCAGCATCAGCCAGGAGCCGACGATGTCCGTCACGGCGCTGGCCGGATGGTCCGAGAAACGGTTCCGGCCCGGGAAGGTCAGCGCGAACACCAGCATGCACAGCGTGTAGGTGGAGCGCATGACCGGCTCACCGAACCACGCCAGCAGGACCAGGTAGATCAGGACGATCAGGGTCGGCTCCAGGAAGGCCGCGATGAACGACTGGACCGACTGCGGCGCGCTGTAGAACGTTCTTTTGTAATTCCGATCCTCAAACATTACCCAGTGGTCCTTCCCCGGCCAAGAGCCGGAAATTCTCGCTCAATTGATCCAACGGACTCGTAACCGGACCCCCTAGCTTGTCACCGGTTCCAGCGCGCGCGGACGGCCGCCGCGCCCTGCCTACAATCCGCCCCATGCTCCAAGAATGGTCCAAGCTCCTGGCCCCCGCGGCCCAGGATCGCATCACGCTGTTGCTCAACCATGTCATGTCCCGCGAGCCGGTGGCGTCCGCGCGCCTGGCCCCGCACACGGGCAAGACGCTGCGGGTGCGGCTGGCCGGCTGGCCGGCCCTGCTGCCGGCCGCGCCGGACCTGCGGCTGCGCATCACCCCGGCCGGTCTTCTGGAACGGCTGGCTGACGAGGATGGCCCTAGGCAAGAACCGGACCTGCTCATCGAACTGGACGCCTCCAATCCGGCCGCNGCGGCCTTCGCAGCTCTGTCGGGCGCNCGTCCGGACGTGCGGGTGCAGGGCGATGCGCAGCTCGCGGGCGACTTCAACTGGCTGATCGACCACGTGCGCTGGGACATCGAGGACGACNTGGCCGCCATCACCGGCCCGGCGGTGGCGCATCANCTGGGCCGCTTCGGCCGCGCGGCCGCCTCCGCCATGGCGGCGCTGGCCCGCCAGGCGGGCCGCTTCATGCCGGACGGCCAGGCGCGCCCATGAGCTCCCGCAAGCCGGTCCGGGCATGAGGTATCTGTCCCGCCTCCTGGTCATCGTCTGGACCCTGTACCGATTCGGGCTGGATGAACTGGCGCTGTCGACGCTCAAGCGGCGGCGTTTCCGCTTCCTGCGCCGGCTGATCTCGGTCGGCCGCGCCTGGGACCAGCCCCGCGGCGTGCGGCTGCGGCTGGCGCTGGAGCGGCTGGGGCCGATCTTCGTCAAGTTCGGCCAGTTGCTGTCGACGCGACGCGACCTGGTGCCGCCGGACATGATCGAGGAACTGGCCAAGCTGCAGGACAGCGTGCCGCCGTTCCCGGCCGAGCTCTCGCGCGCGCTGATCGAGCGCGCCTTCGGGCGCCGCATCGAGGACCTGTTCGGCACCTTCGACGCCGAGCCGGTGGCCAGCGCCTCGATCGCGCAGGTGCATTTCGCGACCCTCAAGGACGGGCGCGAGGTGGCCGTGAAAGTGCTGCGGCCGGGCATGCTCGACATCATCGAGGACGACCTGGCGCTGATGCGCACGCTGGCGGGCTGGGTGGAGCGCTTCTCCGCGGACGGCCGGCGGCTCAAGCCGCGTGAGGTCGTCGGCGAGTTCAACACCTACCTGCACGACGAGCTCGATCTGGTGCGCGAGGCCGCCAACGCCGCCCAGCTTCGCCGCAACATGCAGGACCTGCAGCTGGTGCTGGTGCCGGAGATGATCTGGGAGCTCTGCAAGAGCGAGGTCATCGTCATGGAGCGGATGCGCGGCGTGCCGATCTCGCAGCTCGAGCGTCTGCGCGAGGCGGGCGTGGACATCCCCAAGCTGGCCCGCGACGGCGTCACCATCTTCTTCACGCAGGTGTTCCGGGACGGCTTCTTCCACGCCGACATGCACCCCGGCAACATCCAGGTGAGCCTGGACCCGCACACTTTCGGGCGCTACGTGGCGCTGGACTTCGGGATCATCGGCACGCTCACCGAGGTCGACAAGGACTACCTGGCGCAGAACTTCATCGCCTTCTTCCGCCGCGACTACAAGCGCGTGGCCGAGCTGCACATCGAGTCGGGCTGGGTGCCGCCCGAGACGCGGGTCGATGAACTCGAAGGGGCGGTGCGCACGGTCTGCGAGCCGCATTTCGACAAGCCGCTCAAGGACATTTCGCTCGGCCAGGTGCTGATGCGGCTGTTTCAGATCTCGCGCAGATTTAACGTCGAGATTCAGCCTCAGCTTGTTTTGCTGCAAAAAACGCTGCTCAACATTGAAGGATTGGGCAGGCAACTCGACCCGGAACTGGACCTGTGGGCGACGGCCAAGCCCTTCCTGGAACGNTGGATGGACGAGCAGGTGGGCTGGCGCGCCTTCGTGCACCAGCTGAAGAAGGAGGCGCCGCGCTTCGCGCAGATGGTGCCGGAGTTCCCGCGCCTGATGCACGAGGTCCTGCGCCAGCGCGCCGAGGGCGGACATGCGGACCTCACCCGGCAGNTGCTGATCGAGCAGCGGCGCACCAACCACCTGCTCCAGGCCCTGCTGTGGGGCGTGGGCGGATTCATGGTCGCGCTGGTGGTGACGCAGATGGCGCTGCGCTGGTTCGACTGACCCGCCGTCACACTCTGCTGAAGCGGAACCGCCCCTGCCGGGGCGGTTCGTCCCTCAAGGCCGCGGCGGCCNGCGCTCAGGCCGGCATTCAGGTCGCGTAGTCCGCGAAACCGTGCTTCAGGCGCGAGCGCAGCAGCGTCCGGACGCGATTCACGCGCGACCGCACGGTGCCGATCGGAATGGCCTGGATCTCNGCGACGTCGCGGTAGGACTCTTCCTGCAGGCAGGCCAGGTCGAAGGTGCCGCGCAGGTCCGGCGACAGGCTGGACAGCGTCAGGTCGACGATCCCCGCCAACTGACGGTAGGCCACGCGCTGGCTCACGTCCATCGACGAATCGCGCGGCCGGTGGGCCGATTCGCCATCCATGGCGTCCATGAAGGCGGCAATGCACACGCGCTTCTGTTGGACATGATCCGGAGCGGGGGCGAGTTCAATCATGACGGAGGGGAATTGGGGAGCGGTGTCGCGCACCGCGGAAGCGGGCGGCGCCGCGAGGCGCCACCCGGGGAAGCGTCAACAGTTCAGGCAGGCAATCACATCATTCGGAGGAACGGATTGCCGAACATGCTGAACGGCATGGAACGCATGAAGTTGGCGGCACAGTTGCCGAGGAAGGCGCCAGCGAAGCTCGGCATCATTTGATTGAAGAAGCCGCCGCACATTGCGCCCATCGAAGACGCTTGATCAAGTCGGCCATGCAAATANGCGTTCTCGCNCTNGAGCTGGGTGTTTGCTGCCACGGGATGTTCCTTTCAATTTGTTGGGTTGACGTGTATTGAGGGGCGAGGGCGGTCAGGTCACAGACGGACCATGTTGGCAATTTCCGACTTGGCGTTGGCCTGGGAGACCTCGGCCTTCTGCTGGGTGGTGATGACTTGATTCATCAGCTGTTCACGCGTCGTGGCGTCGTTGGCCTGTTGGGCTTGCGTCGCCGCCGAATTGGTTGCCGCGTTCGACATCATCGAGAAGGGGTTCATGGCTGTTCCTTGTGAGGCGCGGGGATTCCGCTGAAACGATCAGTCGTCGCGCCCGCCCGCGGAGTTCTCGGGGCCGGGAGGACCCTCGGCGGCAAACCTTGACGTTCCGGAGATAATCCGCGCGCTTTTTTGTGCGCATATCCCTCGCGCCTTTGCACCCCGCACTCCCAAGGCCGCTGCCATGCTCCTGACCCTGGTCATCCTCTACCTGCTCGTCACCATCGCGATCGGCCTGTGGGCCGCCAAGCGCGTGAAGAACACGGCGGACTTCGCCATCGCCGGCCGGCATCTGCCGCTGGTGATGATCGTCACCACGACCTTCGCGACCTGGTTCGGGTCCGAGACAGTGCTGGGCATCCCGGCCAAGTTCGTCCAGACGGGACTGAACGGCGTGGTGGAGGACCCGTTCGGCGCCGGCTCCTGCCTGATCCTGGTGGGCCTGTTCTTCGCCGCCAAGCTCTACAAGATGACGCTGCTGACGATCAGCGACTACTACCGCGAGCGCTACGGCCGCGTCGTCGAGGTGGTGTGCAGCTTCATCATCATCCTGTCCTACCTCGGCTGGGTGGCGGCGCAGGTCACGGCGCTGGGTCTGGTGTTCAAGCTGCTGTCGGGCGGCGCGATCAGCATTCCGGTGGGCATGATGATCGGCACCGCGTCGATCCTGGCGTACACGCTGTTCGGCGGCATGTGGTCGGTGGCGGTCACCGACTTCATTCAGATGATCATCCTGGTGGTGGGGCTGTCGCTGATCGCCTGGTTCGCGGCCGACATGGCCGGCGGCGCCGGCAAGGTCATCGCGCTGGCCTCCAGCCAGGACATGTTCCGCTTCCTGCCCGAGCCCAAGTTCCACGACGTGGTCTTCTTCCTCGGCGCGGCTATCACGATGATGCTGGGCTCGATCCCGCAGCAGGACGTGTTCCAGCGCGTGATGTCGGCCAAGGACGTGAAGGCCGCCACCCGTGGTCCGGTCATCGGCGGCCTGTGCTACATCCTGTTCGCCTTCGTGCCGATGTTCATCGTCGTCAGCGCGCTGATCATCATGCCCACCGAGGCCAGACAACTGATCGCCGAGGACCCCCAGCAGGTGATCCCCACCCTGGTGATCGACAAGATGCCCTTCGTGATGCAGGTGGTCTTCTTCGGCGCGCTGCTGTCGGCGCTGAAGTCGACCGCCTCGGCCACGCTGCTGGCGCCGTCGGTGACCTTCGTCGAGAACATCTGGCGCCAGTTCTTCCCGCGCGTCTCCGACAAGCAGGAGCTGCGCACGATGCGCATCGCGGTGCTGCTGTTCTCGGTCTGCGTCTGCGGTTACGCGATCGCGCTGCAGGGCACCTCGATCTACGAGATGGTCTCCAGCGCCTACCAGGTCACCCTGGTCGGCGCCTTCGTGCCGCTCGTGTTCGGCCTGTACTGGAAGCGCGCCACCACGCAGGGCGCGATCTTCGCCATCGCGCTGGGCACGATCACCTGGATCCTGTTCCTGGCGACGCCCGCGGGCGAGCAGTTCCCCGCTCAGCTGGCCGGCCTGCTGGCCGGCATCGTGGGGATGCTGATCGGCTCGCTGGGGCCCCAGGCGATCCGCGACACACACGGCTCCCACCACCGGCTGGCCGGCGGCGCGGCGGCAGCGGGCCACTCTATATAATTTCGGGTTTTTGACCCGGTAGTCCCTCAAATGCCGATCTACGCCTATCGCTGCGGCGCCTGCGGCCACGCCAAAGACGTGCTGCAGAAGCTGTCCGACGCTCCGCTGACCGTCTGCCCCGCCTGCGGCGCGGAGAGTTTCTCGAAGCAGGTCACCGCCGCCGGTTTCCAGCTCAAGGGCTCGGGCTGGTACGTGACGGACTTCCGCGGCGGGTCGGGCGGCGCCAGCGCACCGGCGTCGCCGGCCGCCGCGCCGGCCGCGGGTGGCGAGGCCGCCCCGGCCTCCGGCGGGACCGCCGCCGCCTCGTCCGAGTCCTCCTCCGGCACGTCGGCCCCGTCGGGCACCGCCTGCGGCGGTTCCTGCGCCTGCCACTGACGCCGAGGCCGGACCCAGGCATGAGAAAGTACATCATCACCGGCCTGCTGGTCTGGCTCCCGCTCGCGATCACCGTCTGGGTCCTGCTGTGGATCCTCGGCATGATCGACGGCGTCTTCGTCTGGCTGCTGTCGGCGGTCGGCGCGGTGCTGCCGCTGTCGGCGCAGACCTCGCTCAAGCAGCTGCATGACATCCCCGGCCTGGGGGTGGTCGTCATGGTCGCGCTGCTGATGCTGACCGGCATGTTCGT
>Ga0055531_10003223_pt1 | contig 10465 bp, 11 predicted proteins | sample AraplaCvi_mCL_r2_FD_55008 | JGI IMG/M metagenome (GOLD analysis project Ga0055531, IMG submission 55008) | Arabidopsis root microbial communities from North Carolina, USA - plate scrape MF_Cvi_mCL_r2 | ecosystem: Host-associated > Plants > Roots > Endosphere | place: USA: North Carolina...
TCGAACTGTTCTTCGGCGGGCTGTCGTCGGCGGACGAACAGGCGGTGTTGAACGGTGAAAACCGGATTGCGGTCAAAGCGCGGAACGGCGCCTGGGAGGTGATCGGTTTTGCCGGTGCCGAGGAGGTCAGCCCGAATCGCTGGCGGCTGTCGAACCTGCTGCGCGGGCTGGCGGGGACCGAGGATGCCATGCGGTCGGGCACCGAGTCGAGCGCCGCCATCGTCGTGCTGGACGAGGCCGTGGTGCCGCTGGGGCTTTCGGCGGAGGAGCGTGGCCTTGCGATGAACTGGCTCGCGGAAAGCCTGGGGCAGGCCGGCGGACGATCCGGCCCGCGCGTATTTTCCGCAGGAATACGTGCCGAGACGCCGCTCTCGCCGGTGCATATCCGTGGCGAACGGCAGGCAGCCGGCAACATCCGGCTGANCTGGGTAAGGCGGGGCCGGATCGAGGCGGACAATTGGGACGGGACCGAGATTCCGCTGGACGAGCCGCAGGAGCGTTATCGGCTCGAGCTTCTCGACGGCGGTTCCGTCAGGCGCAGCGTCGAGGTGACCGAGCCGGCCTTCACCTACCCGGCGGCCGACGAGATCGCCGATTTCGGCGCGTCCCGGCCGAGCCTTTCGCTGCGGGTAAGGCAGCTGGGCCGGGCCGTCCCGCTCGGCATCCCGGCCGAGACGACCATTGAATTCTAAGTTGAAACAAGGAGACGAAGCATGGACGGCATGAAGATGTGGTATCAGTCGAAAACGGTCTGGGGCGGGTTGATTGCGGTCGGCGCCTCGCTTCTGCAGGTGACGGGGATCCAGCTCGGAGCGGATGTTCAGGCCGATCTCGCGGACCTCGCGGTAACGCTGGCCGGGGCCGCCGGCGGGCTTTTTGCGATCTATGGGCGTGTCGCGGCGCAGACCGGAATCAGGGGAAAATAGCCCCCTGAAGGAATGCGTTACGGACCATTCATTTGCCATTCAGCCGCCTTTGGCTACATAATCCATCACATGCTTTGGACTTGAATCCTGTTTGTCTTGTGAGTGGAAATTGTAACCATGGCGCGACTGCCAATCATCGCGATACTGACCGCCGGCCTTGCCGGTTTCGCCGGCTTTTTGCCGGCAAAGGTCAATGCGGTTGATTATATGGTCCTCGTGGCCGGCGATTGCGGGTCGGCGGCGTCCCGCGTGGTGCGGGAAACCGGCGGCCAGCTCCTTTCCGCTCAGCCTTCCTCCGATGGCCAGACCTGCGTTGTGACGGTGCTCGTCCAGGGGGATGGCAACCAGAGACCGCGCAAGGTGACCGTCAGGGTTCCGATGTAAAGCGGGTCCGGCGGTGATCGATCGCCGGTAATATCATTCGAGGGGCGGTGCATGCGCATTCTGGTGGTCGAAGACGACGTCAATCTCAACCGGCAGCTTTCGGATGCCCTGAAAGAGTCGGGTTATGTGGTCGACCAGGCGTTCGACGGCGAGGAAGGCCACTATCTCGGCGACACCGAACCTTATGACGCTGTCATCCTCGATATCGGCCTGCCGGTCATGGACGGCATCACCGTCGTCGAGAAATGGCGTGCCGGCGGCAAGGGCATGCCGGTGCTGATGCTGACCGCCCGCGACCGCTGGAGCGACAAGGTTGCGGGCATCGATGCCGGTGCCGACGACTATGTCGCAAAACCCTTCCATGTGGAGGAAGTGCTGGCCCGCGTGCGGGCGCTGATCCGCCGGGCGGCGGGGCATTCGTCCTCCGAAATCGTCTGCGGGCCCGTGCGGCTCGATACCAAGGCCTCCAAGGCGAGCGTCGAAGGCGTCGCCCTGAAGCTCACCTCGCACGAATTCAGGCTTCTGTCCTACCTGATGCATCACATGGGGCAGGTCGTTTCCCGCACCGAGCTTGTGGAGCATATGTATGATCAGGATTTCGACCGCGATTCCAATACGATCGAAGTTTTCGTGGGCCGGCTTCGCAAGAAGCTCGGAGTCGACCTCATCGAAACGGTCCGCGGCCTCGGATACAGGATGCAAGCGCCAAACGATGCGCGTTAAATTCCGGATGATCGGACCAAGATCGCTGACTGCCCGCGTGCTGCTTCTGGCCACGCTGTGGTCGGCGTTGGCCCTGGTGGTCATTTCGATCGTCATCTCGCAGCTCTACCGGCAGTCGGCCGAACGCGCCTTCACCGATCTCCTGCGCGCCCAGCTCTATAACGTCATCAACTCGATCACGATCGGCGACGACAACAAGCTCTCGGGCAGCCCTCAGCTCGGCGACCTGCGCTTCTCGCAGCCGGAAACCGGCTGGTACTGGATTATCGAGCCGCTCGGCACCTTCGCGGCGACGCCGCTTTCCTCCTCTTCGCTCGGCACTTCGAATATCAGCGTGCCGTCGATCCTGGCGGTGCCGTTCAACAATCGCTATGAGCGCTTCTATCCCGCGATCGATGCCTACAAGAACAATGTCCTGGTCGCCGAGACCGAGGTGGTGCTCGATGGCGAAGGCCGCGCCGCGCGCTTCCGCGTGTCGGGCAATCTCGCGGTCGTCGAGGAGGATATCCAGGCCTTTACCCGCAGTCTCTATATCGCGCTCGCCGTCTTCGGTTTCGGCAGCCTGGTCGTCAACGGCCTGGCGATCCTGTACGGCCTGCAGCCGCTCGATGGCGCCCGCGTTCGCTCGAAAGGGTGCGGCGCGGCGAGGCGGAGCGGCTGGAAGGCGAGTTTCCCCGCGAGATCATGCCGCTTGCCAGCGATATCAACGCGCTGATCGAAAGCAATCGCCGCATCGTCGAGCGNGCCCGCATGCAGGTCGGCAATCTCGCCCATTCGCTGAAGACGCCGATCGCGGTTCTGCTCAACGAATCGCGCGCCGTCGAAAAGGTGCAGTCGGACATGGTGCGGTCGCAGGCGGAGGGCATGCAGGCGCAGGTGCAGTCCTACCTGAACCGGGCGCGCATAGCCGCCCAGCGCGAATCCCTGCTTGCGCGGACCGAGCTGGAGCCGGTGCTGGAACGCCTGGTCAGGGTGATGCGGCGGCTCAATCCCGAAAAGGAATTCCATCTGTCGGTTTTCCCGCCCGGTGTGGCGCTCGCCATGGAACAGCAGGACGTCGAGGAAACGATCGGCAACCTGCTCGAAAACGCTGCGCGCTTCTGCGAGACCGGCGTTTGGATCACCGCGACCCCGACGTCCGGCCCCCAGTCCGGCGAAGGCGAACCCGCACGGCGCCACTGGATCGAGATTGCCGTCGAGGATGACGGCCCCGGCCTCGAGCCGGACCAGATCCGCGAGGCGATGAAACGCGGCAGGCGGCTGGACGAAAGCAAGCCGGGCGCCGGGCTCGGACTGTCCATCGTGCGCGAGATCACCGGCGAGTATCAGGGTTCGGTCGAACTGACGCGCGGGACGCGCGGTGGCTTGAGGGCACAGCTTCTGCTGCCGGGTGTTGCGAAGGAAACCGCCTGAACGGCAGGTTCAGCCATATCGCCGTCTAAAACTGTGGCTTATGGGCAACAGCGTTCCGTTCCCTGCCTTTGATTATGGACGGATTGATCGCCTGCTATATCTTTGTGTAAACGGACATTCATAGGATTGTTCGCTAATATTCGGGGGGCTGAAAGATTACCGGAATTGTGTGTTTTCCCAGCGACGCCATAATGATGCCATGCCGGGACGGGACCAGTCTCGGCAAGATTTCCGAAGCACGACCGGTTTCCGACACGATGCGACTATTGAGCCTCCGAAATGCCGTTTCATCGTTTGTGGTCGCCGGCCTGCTGGCCGGTTGCGGCACCACGTCGGGTGGGGAACCGGCGGCGGGCGCGGCCTGCTGACGCCGCGGCCTTCGCCATCGACGTCCTATATTTCCGCGCTACAGGGCGGCATTGTCGGCCGCACGGGCGCGGCGCTTTCGGCAAGCGATCGTTCCCGCGCGCTCGAGGCCGAATATCGTGCCCTGGAAGGGGCGGCCGGCGGCGAGGCCATCACCTGGAAGGGCGATGATGCGAACGGTCAGGTTGTCGCCAACGCTCCCTATCAGGTCGGCACCCAGAATTGCCGCCAGTACCGCCATACGGTGACGATGAATGGCCGCGACATGACGGCACGGGGCGCCGCCTGCCGCAATTCGAACGGCACCTGGACGCCGCTCACCTGATTCCCGTCTGATTTTCCTCTGCGGCTGTTTGACATGGGTCATGGCCGCCGGATCGGATTGGCCCCATATGCAGGTTGAACTTGCGGCCAAACGCCTCAAATTCACGTCAACGCCGGCTGCGCTGTTGGAAAGCGCGGGCCGTTGCAGTAATGGGCCACTATGGTTTTATGGATCATCCTCGCAGCTCTGACGGCGGCCGTTGCGGCAATCCTCATCCTGCCTTTTGCCCGAGCCACCAAAGCAGCGTCGGCTGACCGGGCCGGAGAGGTCGCCGTTTATCGCGACCAGCTGGCCGAACTGGACCGCGACCGGGCCCAGGGCCTGATCAATGCGGAGGAGGCCGAATACGCCCGCGCCGAAATCGGCCGCCGGCTGCTCGCCGCCGCCGGCGCTGGGGAGGCCGGGGAGATCGCGGCCCCGAAGACGCGAAAACACGGTCTCGCCACTGCCGCGGTCACCCTTATGCCGCCCGTCGTCGGGCTCTGTCTTTACCTGGCGCTCGGCAATCCCGGGCTGCCGGACCAGCCGCTGGAAGCGCGGCTTGCCAATCCCGGCAACAATGTCGCGTTGCTGGTCGCCAAGGCAGAGCGGCATCTGGCCGAAAACCCCAATGATGGCGCCGGCTGGGATCTGCTCGCGCCGATCTATTTCCGCTCCATGCGGCTCGGTGATGCGGAACTCGCCTATCGCAATGCCATCCGTATCCTCGGCCCCAATCCCGTCAGGCTCGCGGGACTTGGCGAAACGCTGGTCGCTTCGAACGACGGGATCGTCACCGAGGATGCGCGTGCCGCATTCGAACAGGCGATGAAGCTCGATCCGGACAACCCGCGCTCGCGTTTCTATGTCGGCCTCGGCTTCGAACAGGCCGGCCGGGCGGCGGAGGCGAGGGCGCAGTTCGAAACGATCGCCAAGGCCTCGCCCCCGGACGCGCCGTGGATGCAGCTCGTCAACCAGCATATCGCCAGGAATGGTGGTACCGTCGTTTCCGGTAAGGGCACGGCGCAGGCGCTCGGCAATCCGAGCCAGGCGGACATGGCGGCGGCCGAAAACATGTCGCAGGGCGACCGGCAGGCGATGGTCCGCGGCATGGTCGACAGCCTTGCGGAGCGGCTGAAGCAGGATCCCAACAATCTCGAAGGCTGGGTAAGGCTGGTGCGCTCCTATGCCGTGCTCGGCGATAAACCCAAGGCAGAAGAGGCGCTGAAGAGCGGCCTCAAGCAGTTCCCCTCATCCGGCGAGCTTGTGGCGCTCGCCAACGAGATGGGGCTTGCCGTCGAAGGAGTGGCGCAATGACCCGCAAACAGAAGCGGCTGGCGGTGATCGCGGGCGGCATGAGCTTCATCCTCGTCGCGGTGCTGCTCGTCATGTTCGCCTTCAGCCAGTCGGTCGCCTATTTCTTCATGCCGGCCGACCTCGCCAAGGCCGACATCAAGCCCGGCACCCGCATCAGGCTCGGCGGACTGGTGGCCGAGGGCTCGGTGAAACGCGGCCAGGGCTCGACCGTGAGCTTTACGGTGACGGACGGAACCGGCAATGTGCCAGTGACCTATACGGGCATCCTGCCGGACCTGTTTCGCGAGGGGCAGGGTGTCGTGACGGAGGGCGCTTTCGACGCCGCATCGCACGGGTTCGTGGCCGACAGCGTGCTCGCCAAGCATGACGAGAACTATATGCCCAAGGAAGTCGCCGACCGGCTGAAGAAGGAAGGCGTCTGGGAAGACGGCAAGGGCAGCAAGGGCCAGGCGAACCAGGGCCAGNCGAACCAGGGGCAGAACACCGGAGCCAAGGGGACGGCAACCAGATGATCATCGAGATCGGCCACTATGCGCTCGTTCTGGCGCTNGCAACCGCGCTGATCCTGTCGGTCCTGCCGGTNATCGGNGCANGGCGCGGCGATGCGGCGATGATGGCGCTGGCGCCCACCGGCTCGCTGGTGCTGTTTGCGCTCGTNACNCTTTCTTTCGGAGCGCTGACCTGGGCCTATGTGGTCTCGGATTTTTCGGTTGCGAACGTCTGGGAAAANTCCCACTCGCTGATGCCGCTGATCTACAAATATTCCGGCGTCTGGGGCAATCACGAGGGCTCGATGCTGCTCTGGCTGCTGATCCTNGTCTTNTTCAGCGCNCTCGTCGCCGTCTTCGGCGGGAACCTGCCGGATACGCTGCGGGCCAATGTTCTCGCTGTTCAGGCCTGGATCTCGACCGCCTTCCTTTTGTTCATCCTCTTGACCTCCAATCCGTTCCTGCGCCTCGATCCGGCGCCGGCCGAGGGGCAGGACCTCAACCCGGTTCTGCAGGATTTCGGCCTCGCGGTGCATCCGCCGCTTCTCTATCTCGGTTATGTCGGCTTCTCCGTCTGCTTCTCGTTTGCCGTCGCCGCATTGATCGAAGGCCGCATCGATGCCGCCTGGGCCCGCTGGGTGCGGCCCTGGACGCTTGCCGCCTGGACGTTTCTCACCGCCGGCATCGCCATGGGATCCTACTGGGCCTATTACGAGCTCGGCTGGGGCGGCTGGTGGTTCTGGGATCCGGTCGAAAACGCCTCCTTCATGCCCTGGCTCGCCGGCACGGCGCTCCTGCATTCGGCGCTCGTCATGGAAAAGCGCGAGGCCCTGAAGATCTGGACCGTGCTTCTGGCGATCATGACCTTCTCGTTGTCGCTGCTCGGCACCTTCCTGGTGCGCTCTGGCGTGCTGACCTCGGTGCATTCGTTTGCGACCGATCCGACCCGCGGCATCTTCATCCTGTGCATTCTCGCCATCTTCATCGGCGGCGCCTTCGTGCTGTTTGCCTGGCGGGCGCCGATGCTCAAGGCCGGCGGCATTTTTGCGCCGATCTCGCGCGAAGGCGCGCTGGTGCTCAACAACCTGATCCTGACGGTGGCGACCGCCACCGTGCTGACCGGCACGCTCTATCCGCTGATCCTCGAAACGCTGACCGGCGAAAAGATCTCGGTCGGCGCGCCGTTCTTCAACATGACCTTCGGCCTGCTGATGCTGCCGCTTCTGGTCGCCGTTCCGTTCGGGCCGGTTCTGGCCTGGAAGCGCGGCGATCTTTTAGGCGCCCTGCAGCGGCTCTGGGTGTTCGCCGGGCTTTCGATGTTTGCGGGCCTGGCCTTCTTCTACATCCAGAACGGTGGGCCTGTACTGGCGATCTTCGGCCTGGCGCTCGGCTTCTGGGGCATGATCGGCGCGCTTGCCGACCTCTGGTATCGCGGCAATTTCGCCAAGGTCGGGTTCTCCGTCGGCGTCAAGCGGCTCATCGGCCTGCCGCGTTCGGTATTCGGCACGGCGATCGCCCATTTCGGCCTCGGCGTCACGGTGCTCGGGATCTTTGCGGCGACGACCTTCGGCACCGAGACGGTGGTCGAAATGAAGCAGGGCGCTTCCGTCGATGTCGGCGGTTATTCGCTGACCTATGACGGGCTGCGCGATGCGGTCGGGCCGAACTATACCGAGAGCCGCGGGCATTTCGCCGTCAGCCGCGGCGGCGTTGAGGTCGCCGACGTCTGGTCGTCGAAACGGCTCTATACGGCGCGGCGGATGCCGACGACCGAGGCCGGCATCCTCACCTTCGGCCTCAGCCAGCTCTACGTGTCGCTCGGCGATGCGATGGAAGGCGGCGGCATGGTCGTGCGCATCTGGTGGAAGCCGTTCATCCTCTGCATCTGGGGCGGCGCGCTGGTGATGATGGCGGGCGGGTTCGTCTCGCTGTCGGACCGGCGGCTCAGGGTGGGCGCGCCGAGCCGCAAGGCGANGCCGGTCAAGGCAAGACTGGAGGCGGCGGAGTGATGGCGAACTCGTGCACGTTCCGGATCGTTCTTGCAATGATCCTGGCGCTCCTCGCCCCCCTCCCGGCCTTCGCCGTCAACCCCGACGAGGTCCTCTCCAACCCCGTCCTCGAACAGCGCGCCCGCAATCTTTCGGCGCAGCTGCGCTGCATGGTGTGCCAGAACCAGTCGATCGACGATTCCAATGCGGAGCTTGCCCGCGACCTGCGCGTGCTGGTGCGCGAGCGGTTGACGAACGGCGATACGGACGATCAGGTGGTCGACTATGTCGTGTCCCGCTACGGGGAGTTCGTGCTTCTGAAACCGCGCCTCAGCGCCAAGACGGTGATCCTCTGGGCGACGCCGGTCCTGCTGTTGCTGGTCGGTGCGATTGCCATCCTGGTCTTCGTCCGCACCCGTCCAAGCCAACGCGCGGTTGCGGCGCTGACGGCCGAGGAGCAGGCTCGGATCGAGGAACTTCTGAAAAAATAGCGGTCTGAAACCCGCACGGGCGAACATTACCAATATTTCATTCGGCCGCCACCTGCAGTTAACCTCAGAGCGCCTATATCTCTCGTCATCCACCGCTTGGCTGGCCTCCAGCCAATATGACTGAAGAGAAGAAGGTAGCTTAAAACATGCGCAATATTGGACGTCCCTCACTGAAGACCGTCTTGAAGGCCACCACGGTTGCTGGTCTCGCCGCGGTCATGCTCTCGAGCGGCATCCCGGCTCACATCACGCAGTCTTTTGCTGCTCCGGTCAGCGTCACCGCTCCGCAGGCCCCGAGCTTTGCCGATGTCGTTTCCGCCGTTTCTCCCGCCGTCGTTTCCGTCCGCGTCCAGTCGGACGCGCAGCCCGTTTCCGATGACAGCGGCAATAATTTCTCCTTCAATTTCGGCGGCCGTGGCTTCGACCAGCTTCCCGATGATCACCCGCTGAAGCGGTTCTTCCGCGAATTCGGCGGCCAGATGCCGGGCGGCCCCGGCGCTCAGGGCGACCGCAACCAGGACCGCGCCGACCGTAACGGCCCGCGCAACCGCGACAACGGCAACCGTCCGCACCGCCTGCGCCCGGCGGCACAGGGCTCCGGTTTCTTCATCTCCGAAGACGGTTATGTCGTCACCAACAACCACGTCGTTTCCGACGGTTCGGCCTACACGGTCGTTTTGAATGACGGCACGGAACTCGAAGCCAAGCTGGTCGGCAAGGACAGCCGCACCGACCTCGCGGTGCTCAAGGTCGACGCCACCAGCCGCAAGTTCACCTATGTCAATTTCGCCGACGACTCCAAGGTGCGCGTCGGCGACTGGGTGGTCGCCGTCGGCAACCCGTTCGGCCTCGGCGGCACAGTCACCGCAGGCATCGTGTCGGCCCGCGGCCGCGACATCGGCTCCGGCCCCTATGACGACTACATCCAGGTGGATGCGGCCGTAAACCGCGGCAATTCCGGCGGCCCGACCTTCAACCTCTCGGGTGAAGTGGTCGGCATCAACACCGCGATCTTCTCGCCGTCGGGCGGCAATGTCGGCATCGCCTTCGCGATCCCGTCTTCCACCGCCAAGGACGTCGTCGCCAACCTGATGAAGGACGGCAAGGTCGATCGCGGCTGGCTCGGCGTGCAGATCCAGCCGGTCACCCAGGATATCGCCGACTCGCTTGGCCTGAAGGAAGCGTCCGGCGCTCTCGTCGTCGCTCCGCAGGAAGGCTCGCCCGGCCAGAAGGCCGGCATCAAGGAAGGCGACGTGATCACCGCCGTCAACGGCCAGCCGATCAAGGATGCCCGTGATCTTGCCAAGCGCGTCGCCGCCTTCGGCCCGAACACCAAGGTCGAGGTCGACCTGTGGCGCGACGGCAAGGCGCAGAAGATCCCGGTTACGCTCGGCAATCTCCAGAGCGACGAAGCCGCGGCGGCCACGCCGAAGCAGCCCGACGCTCCGGCGCCCTCCAGTGATAAGGCGCTTGCCAGCCTCGGTATCACCGTCGCTCCGGCCGAAGATGGTTCCGGCCTCTCCGTCACCGACGTCGATCCGGACTCGGAAGCTGCTGCCCGCGGNCTGAAGACCGGTGAAAAGATCGTCTCGGTCAACAACCGCAAGGTTACCAGCGCCGCCGATGTCGGCAAGGTTCTCGAACAGGCCCGCAAGGACGGCCGCACCCGTGCGCTGTTCCAGGTAGCCGGCGAAAACAATACCAGCCGCTTCGTCGCCCTGCCGATCAACGAAGGCTGATTTCTAGAAACTAGGTCGCAAGATCAGGGGCGCCGCCGGCAACGGTCGGCGCCCCTTTTCTTTCCATGGAGCAAGTTGATGGAGACTGATGCCCTATATTCTGCCGGTACCGCAGATTCCCATGGTGCAAAGAGGGGCGCGGACGCTATTGTCCCGCACATGAAGATTCTGGTGATCGAAGACGACCTGGAGGCCGCGGCCTACATGACCAAGGCCTTCCGTGAGGCGGGCATCGTGGTCGACCATGCAAGCGACGGCGAGAGCGGCCTGTTCATGGGGACCGAGAACTCCTACGACGTGATGGTCATCGACCGCATGCTGCCGCG
>Ga0055531_10003242_pt1 | contig 10441 bp, 8 predicted proteins | sample AraplaCvi_mCL_r2_FD_55008 | JGI IMG/M metagenome (GOLD analysis project Ga0055531, IMG submission 55008) | Arabidopsis root microbial communities from North Carolina, USA - plate scrape MF_Cvi_mCL_r2 | ecosystem: Host-associated > Plants > Roots > Endosphere | place: USA: North Carolina...
TGATCGGGCGGGACGGCTTCGCGCTGGCCTCGGCCTGGGAGGACGCGCCGGCGATGTTCTTCGCCCACGACTGGCGCGGCCGGCCGCTGACCGGGACGCAGTCGACGCGGGTGCAGCTGCTGCATGCGGACGGCGCGCTGCACCTGCGCTTCAGCAGTCGCTACAACGCGCTCAGCACCTTCGATCGCGAGCTGTCCTCGACGGAGATCTGGCCCCTGTGGCAGCGCGACGTGGTGGAGGTCTTCCTGCAGGCGCCGCAGGACGCCGGGTCGGACCGCTACCGCGAGGTGGAGGTGTCACCCAACGGCTTGGTGATGGACCTGGAGGTGCGCGGCGCCGGGCGCCGGCGCCTCGTCGGCGAGAGCCGGGCGCGCACGGCGGTCGATACGGTCCATCGCCTGTGGACGGCGGAACTGGTGGTGCCGATGCCGCGCGGTCCGCAGCCGCTCGACGGGTGGCGCATCAACCTGTTCCGCATCGAGGGGAACAAGGAGACGCGGCAGTTCAGCGCGTGGAATCCGACGGGCAGCGAAAAGCCCAACTTCCACGTGCCGGCGGCGTTTGGACAGCTGCGGCTCGAGGCATAGCGGGACGGCACCCCCGGCTCAGCGGGGGGCGGCCTCAGGGCGCGGGGTCCCCGCCCGCCAGGCCGTCGCAGCTGGTTTCCTGGATCCCGCAGAGGCGGTCGACCCAGGCCCGGAAGCGGCCCGGCGGCAAGCCGGCGCGCGCCGCGGCGTCGATCTTCAGCGAGCTTCGATCCTTGGCGGCGAAGCGTTGGTCCGCGAACTCCACCTGGGCCCACTTGCCATTGCAGTCGGCGAGTCGTCCGGCCTCGATGACGACGTCGTTGTCGAAGGTCTCGTTGTCGCCGATGCGCAGGACGACGGGCGCCTTCGGGCTCGGCCGCGCGCGGCCGACGTCGGCCTGTGACTTCACGGTCAGCTTGCTGCCGCTGACCCAGCCTTCGCCCGAGAACATCGGACGCGCGGGGCGGTCGGTCAAGGCCTCGTTGTCGCGGGCGTTGCGGATCAGGAACCAGCCGTTGCGCGCGCCGACGACGTCGACCTCGACCCGCACGCCGTAGTTCATCGAGGGTTCGACAAAGGTGGGCGGCAGCTTGCCGAGGACCTTGGCGGTGGCATTCGGCGCGCTGCGGACGTTGAGTCCGGCGGGATCGGTCTCGGCAACGAAGGCGCCGAAGCTGCAGGTGCTGGCAGGCGGCTCGGCGGTCGTCGTCGCGGGCAGGGCTGGGTCGCCCGTGCCCGCGCAGCTCGCCAGCGTGGCGAAGCCGGCGGTCGCGAGCAGCAGCGCGGCGTTGCGCAGGCGGTGATCAGTAGCCATCGACGAGGACATAGTGGAACGACGACATCTGGCCCATCGACGCCAGGAAGCGCGGATAGACATCGTTGGGAATGGTCTGGCAGCCGGCGGACCAGGTGTTGCCCGACGCCTGCGTGCCGCCGCGGTGGATGTACATCGTCGTGCCGACGGTGGTCGGATCGATGCGGCTGGGGTCGAGGGCGTTGAAGCGCCCGTCGCCATCGGTGTCGCGCTCGGCGGTCTGCGTGCGCGTGGCCTGGAAGGCGCGGGCTTTCAGATGGCCCTTCGGCTTCTCGCCGAAGAAGTAGGTGCCAGCGCGCAACCGGCCGACTTCCTTGATGCCGTCGCCGTTCATGTCGAAGCCTTCGGCGTGTTTGTAGATCACGTCGTTGTATCGCGCGTCCACACGGCCGGTGCCCTTGGGCGCGGCGCGTTGCGAGTACTGGGCGCCGGGTTCCGTGCAGGCGGGGAAGACCCGCGCGGTGCGCAGGCCGTCGCCGCCATTGAGCACGACGATGTGGTCGTCGTAGACGCCGCGGCCGCGGTTGGCGAGGGTGGAGGTCTCGCGACGCAGGCCGAGAAGGATCATGCGTCCCTGCTTCAGCGCGTTGATCGCGCCCGGGGTGCCGCGTTGCAGGACGATGCCCGCGCAGTAGGCATAAGTCTGTCGGGTGGTGAGCAGGGGGAGTTGGGGGACGTAGGGGGCGCGCAGGCGGTCGCTCTCCCAGTCAGCCAGCAACGCGCTGCCGGGGGACGAGCCACCGAGGGCGGCCTTGGCCTGCCAGTTGAGCTGCGAGGCGGCCAGGCGGGCGCCGGTGGCGCGCTGCACCGGAGAGAGCGAGACGGTATCGGCACGCCATCGGCTGAGCGCTTCGTCGGGGGCGGCCGCGGCGCGCTCGGCGAATGCGCGCGCGACGGATTCGATGTCCGGATCGAAGGGATTGAGGCTCGTGGTCATGGATTTCCCGTTGGCTCGCGGAGACGGTATGGGCGAAGAAGTCATTCTGGGCATGAGAGCCCGTGGCGGAATGGCCGAAGGTCATCTGGCGCGGGAAAACCGGCGGCAAGGGCCGCCGCCCGGCCCGGCAGCCAGCGTGTGGCTCGCTGCAGCGGCCCTCGCAGGCGTCGACTCAAGCGCCCGCCGCCACCTTCTTGCCGGGCTCCCCCGCCTTCTTCATCGGCACCGGATCGGGCAGCTCCTTGGCCTGCAGCATGCGGGCCTGGACGACGAGCTGGTTGTGCGCGTCCAGGAAGGCGGCGGCGATGACCTTGCCCTCGTTGCTGTTGGCCCAGCCCGCGCCGGCCGCCCCGCCGAGCTTGCCCAGCACCAGGCCGCCCATGCCCAGGTCGGTGACGCGGACCGAGCCGGTCGCGGCCGCGACCTGCTCGGTGGTCTCGTTGTCGGTGAGCAGCAGCGCCACCTGCGCCTCCTTGAGCTTGATGTGCTCGGCCGCGCCGACGAACTTGTTGAGCACCGGGATCATCCCGAGGATGCCGCCCACCTGCCGGCCCGCATCCTGCTCGCTGAAGGTGAGGCTGGGGATCAGCGTGTACTGCGCCTCGTAGCCCTTGCCCTTGTGGACCGTGCTGCCCTGCTGGCGCAGGATGCCGCTGTCCTTGAGCTCCTGCTCCCGGATCGTGGCCTTCAGCCCGGAGTTGCGGTCGACGACGCGGAAGCAGCCGCTCTGCTGCGCCAGCAGCCGCACCAGCGGCAGCGGCGAATTCGGCAGCCCGTTGGGCGCGCTGATGGTGTAGCCGTTGGGGTTCTCCATCAGCGACAGCGTCGCCACCGGCGCTTCGCACTTCATCAGTTCGCGGTTGGCCTTGTTCGCGCCCGCCGGACCGGCCGAGCCGGTGATCTCCGAGCTGCCGTCCCCCAGCGTCGCGCCCTGCTTGCCGCAGGCGGCGAGCAGGGCCAGCGCCACGCCGGCGGCGACAAGGCCGCCCACCCGGGGCAGGGAAGGGCCGAAGGAAACGAGGGAGCGCGCGATTGCCATGCCGATCTCCTGAATGCAAGGGCTGCGATTGCCAGAAACGGGCGGGACCATAGCGCACTTGATGGGGGATGCGGCCCCCACCGATGGGTGGTCGCGTCGCTGAATGTCGTGTCCTGACGGCGTCTTTACGGCTGGTTACCGCGCCGCGGCGAGAATCCGCCCCTTCGGTCCGAGCGACCGCCCAAGAACCCGACCATGAACGACAAGTCCCCGAGCCGCGCCATCGCGTGGCTGGTGTGCGCCCTGGTGGCCGCGTCGCTGTACGGCAACTACTACGTCTACGACTCGATCGGCCCCGTCGCCGACGCGCTGCAAAGCCAGCGCGGCTTCAGCGACCAGCAGATCGGCCTGCTCAACGCGATCTACAGCCTCCCCAACGTCGTGCTGATCCTCGTCGGCGGTGTGCTGGTGGACCGCTTCGGCGCCGCGCGCATGACGCTGTGGACCGCCGCCGTCTGCCTGCTCGGCGCGCTGCTCACCGCGCTGAGCCCCGGCTTCGCCGGCATGGCCGCCGGCCGGCTGCTGTTCGGCATCGGCGCCGAGACCTTCGGCATCGCCACGCTGGCGGCGCTCGCGCAGTACTTCGTCGGTGGCAAGGTGGCGTTCTCGATGGGACTGGCCCTGTCCATCGGCCGGCTCGGCTCCTTCTCGTCCGACATGTCGCCGACCTGGTTCCCCCACGCCTACGCCCAGGGCTGGCAGCCGCCGCTGCTGATCGCGGCGGCGATGGCGGCCGCCTCCTTCGGCGGCGCGCTGCTGTACTGGTGGCTCGACCGACGCGTCGCCGCCGCCGACAAGGGCGCCGCGCAGCAGCAGGCCCACCCCTTCGCCTGGCGCGACCTGCTGCACTTCGGCAAGGCCTACTGGTTCCTGCTCGCGCTGTGCGTGCTCTGGTACTCGGTGATCCTGGCCTTCCGCAGCACCTTCGCGATCAAGTACTTCCAGCATGCGCATGGCCTGGATCTCGCGGCCGCCGGCGCGATGAACAGCTACGTCTTCCTCGCCGCCGTCTTCGCGACGCCGGCCTTCGGCTGGCTGTGCGACCGGGTCGGCCGCTACGCGCCCTTCCTGGCCTTCGGCGCGGTGCTGCTGCCGGTCGCGATGGCGCTGATGGCGCTGACCACGACCAGCCTGTGGGTCTCGACCGCGCTGATCGGCGTCAGCTTCTTGCTGGTGCTGGCGGTGATGTGGCCGCTGGCGAGCCGGTTGGTGTCGCCGTCGCGTTTCGGCACGGCGATCGGGTTGATGTGGGTGGCGCAGAACGCCGGCATCGCCGGGGCCAACCTGGTGGCCGGCTGGCTCAACGACCGCGCCGGCGCCAGCGCGCAGAATCCCGCGGGTTATGAATCGATGATGCTGTTCTTCGGCCTGGCCAGCGTCGGCGGCGCGGTCTTCGCGCTGGTCCTGTGGCTCACCGCGGGCCGTCGCTCGCAGGAGCAGGTGGCGACGGCCGGTTGAGCCGGCGCTGATCAGGGTTCGAGCACGTACAGCGACGCCATCGTCGCCAGTTGCTCCGGCGTCATCGCCGCGTAATGCGGCTGCAGCGGCAGCGACTTCGCGAGCTGGCGCGTCGGCTCGTGGACCATGTGTTCCTCGAGCGTGACCCGATAGCCCGCCTCGGCGAAGAGCGCCGGGTACTCGTGGTAGCGCAGGCGGTTCTCGCCTTCGCGCGTCAGGCGGTTGACCCACGCATGCTTGCGCTCGGGCCACGTGAGGAAGTTGATCTTGGTGATCGACTTGTCCGAGTGCTCCAGATGGTCGGAGTGGTCCACCAGGTGCACCATCCGGCCGCGGGCCGAGAGCTTGGGCCGCAGCGCCTTGAAGAGCTGGACCAGGTCGCCCGGCGGGATGTGCTCGAGCACCGTGCGCGAGGTCACGAGGTCGATCGAGCCGTCGGCGAGCTCGTTCACGTCGAACGGGGCGAGGTAGGTCAGCGGCAGGTCGGCGCGCGTCCGGATCGTGCGCAGCCGCGCCTCGTCGGGACAGGCCTGGCGCAGGAACGCCAGCGTCGCGGCGAAGCTGACCTCGTCCAGATGGACGTTGAGGTCGGACATGTAGACGCGCTGGGCGCCCTGCAGGCATTGCAGGACGGGGATGGTGGGGAACCAGCCGGTGCCGATCTCCAGCACGGTGGCGCCTTCGATCGCGCCGCCGGAACGCTCCAGGCCCCGACGCATCTGCGTCCAGGCCTCGATGGTGCTGCGCAGGTTGTCCTCGTCGGGCTGGTAGCCGAACAGCTGGCGCTTCGCGCGTCGAAGGCCCTGCCCGAACGGCAATCGCGCTAGGACCGCTTGCCGACCTACCTTGAATCGCCAGTCCATCTGCTGCCCCTGTGCCGGTTGCGCCGGTTGCGCCGATGGAGGCGGATTCTGGCCTGTCCGCCTGCGCGACTGACGGGGAGAGACCCCAGGGCCGGGTGGGCCTCAGTCGCCCCCGTCCCGCGTGCCGTCCCTCGCTCCGAACCGCCGCGCCGCCGCCGCCAGGTGCGAGCGCACCACCAGCACATGCCCCGGCAGGATCAGCGCGAGGTAACACCGTCCGAGCCGGTTGTGGCAGTGCACGACCGTGGTGACGACGGCCTCCCGGCGCGTCGATCCGTCGACTTGGCGGATCAGGATCGACAGCTTGAAGTCCAGGTGCCGGTCCTGCTCGCCGAAGATCGCCTCCCGAGGCGAGGCCTCGAGCACCCGGAAGATGTCGACATGGGCGACGCCGATCTCGTCGAGGTGCCGGCGCATCGCCGCCGAGGTCTTCAGTCCGAAGGGCCGGACCGCGGCGTCGCGGATCGCCAGCAGCGCGCGGAACCAGGACGGTGGGTCGGCCAGCGCCGCGCGGGCGAGCGCCATCGCGTCGTCGGGCGCGTCCTCCGACAGCGTGATGGCGAAGGCGTCGGCCAGGTTCGCGTCGCCATAGGTCGGCGCGAGCCGGCTGTCGAGCGGTGGGAGCACGCGGCGGACGGGGGAGGACATCCGCCGCATTCCATCACGACTTCACATCGCGACTTCAGCGATCACGATTTCGTGATCTTCACGTAGCGCAGATTCCAGCCCGGCGCATTGGCCTTCACCGCGATCTGCTGCTGCCCGGCGGGCAAGGTCACGCGGTGCGAGACCGTCGTCCAGTTCTGCCAGCCGCCGGTCGAGGGCACGCCCACCGCGCCGTACACCGGCGCGCCGCCCGCCATCTCCAGCTGCAGACTGCCACCGCCGTTCAGGCTGGCGACGCGGTACTCGACGGTGTAGGTGCCGCCCTGCGGCAGGTTGAGGTTCCACACCGCCCAGTCGCCGGCTTCGATCCAGCCCAGGTTCTGGCCGCCCTCGCTCGAGGCCTCCAGCTGCATGCCCGACTGCAGCGCGAAGTCCGAGGCCTGCAGCGTCGTCGTGAAGGCCGGCGTGCCGCCGTCCTTGCGGTAGACGCGCACGTAGTCGACGTACATCCGCGCGGGCAGCCGGCTCTCGTCGATGTTCCATTGCGGCCAGTTGCCGCCGACCGCCAGGTTCAGCAGCAGGAAGAAGTCGCGATGGAATTCCTCGGTGCTGTTGACGCTGTTGGTGATGTCGACGACGTGGTACTCGCGCCCATCGACGAACCAGCGGATGAAGCGCTCGTCCCACTCCACCGCGTACACGTGATAGTCCGCGACGTTGGTGGCGGTGTGCCCGCCGTAGGACGCATGGCCGCCGTCGGGCCCCTGCCAGTGGATGGTGCCGTGGATGTCCGGATCGGCGTTGACGTGTTCCATGATGTCGATCTCGCCGGAGGCCGGCCAGCCCACCGAGGTGATGTTGCTGCCCAGCATCCAGAAGGCCGGCCACATGCCCGAGCTCGACGGCGCCTTGATGCGCGCCTCGACGCGCCCGTACTTGAAGCTGGCCAGGCCCTGCGTCGTCATGCGCGCGGAGGTGTAGCGCATGCCGCCGAAGTCCTCGCGCCGGGCGGTGATGACGAGCTGGCCGTTCTCGACGCTCGCGTTCTCGCGGCGGTAGTACTGGAGCTCGTTGTTGCCCCAGCCGCCCGAGCCGGTGCCGGTCTCGAAGCGCCAGTGGGGGCCGATGCCGTTCGTGAACTCGTCCTGCCAGACGAGTTGCCAGTTCTGGGCCTGCGCCGCCAGGCCCGTCAAGGCAAGCGCGGCCGCGGCCAGCGATCGAATCCAGCGTGTCATTGGGATCTCCTCGGAACCAGTGGAGGAGACGCGCGCGAGGTCACGGCGTCTCCGGATCCCGGTCCGGCGGACCGGGCGTCGACGCCCGAATGCAGCGGTAAGCCTGAAGGGCCGCTGGCGCGCGATGGCGCGCCGCGGCCTCTGGGTCCCAACTATCTGAAAGCGCTTTCAGAATGTCTCGCGGGAAAACCCGCAGGCGCAGCGCGCGTTGGTGACAAGCGGTTGCCGCGGCGACGCGCGCGCGGCCTGGACGATCAGCGCCGGACCTTGCCGTCCTCGGTCAGGATGGTCATGTCTACGTAGCGCGAGCCGGCGTGGCGCTGGCTGGAGAAGTTGATGTAGAAGCCGCCCAGGTTGAGCTCGTTCTGGGCTTCCAGGCCGCTGATGACGCTGTCGGGCGTCGGGTTGTTACCGGCGCGNCGACAGCGCCTTCCACCATGGTCTTGGCGGCGATGAAGCCTTCCATGCCGGTGTAGCCCAGTTCCTTGTTGGCGGCCTTGCAGCGCTGGATGTATTCGCCGGCCACCGGCGTGAGGCCGGAGAACGGGAAGGGCACGACCTGCGACACCACCACCCCGCGCGCGTCCTTGCCCAGCTCGGCCGCCAGCGCCTGCGCGCCGACGAAGGAGAGGTTGTAGAAGTTGCCCAGGAAACCGGCTTTGCGCGAGGCGCGGATGAAGGCGGCGCAGGACTTGTAGGCGGCAATCTGGACCACGCACTCCGGCTGGCCGGCCATGATCGAGCCCAGCGCGCCGCTGACGTCCACCGAGTTGCGTTCCACCGTGCCCTGCGACACCGGCGCCAGGTTGTGCTGCTTGAGCGCCGCCGTGACGCCGGCCAGGCCCGACTGGCCGTAGCTGTCGTTCTGCAGGAACACCGCGACGCGCTTGATGCCCACCGCCATCAGCTGCTTGACGATCTCGGCCGCCTCGTCGTTGTAGGACGCACGGATGTGGAAGAGGTGACGGTTGAAGGGCGTGCGCAGCGCCTCGGCGCCGGTGAAGGGCGCCACCAGCGGCACCTTGGCGGCCGTCAGCAGCGGCACCGCGGCCAGCGTGGTGGGCGTGCCGACGTAGCCGAACAGCGCCGTGACGCCGTCCTCGATCAGACGCCGGGTGTTGGCCGCGCAGCGCTCGGGCTCGTAGCCGTCGTCCAGGCTGCGCAACTCGATGCGCCGGCCGTTCACCCCGCCCCGCTGGTTGACCTGGTCGAACACCAGCATCGCGCCTTCCTTGAACTGCTCGCCCAGTTCGCGGGCCGGGCCGCTGAAGGGCGCCGACTGGCCCAGCAGGATGCGGGTGCTGTCAGCGAAGGCCGGCAGGCTGCCGGCGCCTGCGAGCGCGGCGAAGTTCTGGAGCAGGTGACGGCGGTTCATGGGCGTGGCACTTCCTGGCACTTCTGAAAAGGGCAGGATCTTCCGTGATGCCGCCGACAGAAGATGTGCGTACTTGTCACAACTCCGGATTTTCCAGATTGACCGTGGACAAATTCACGACGGTTTCAATCCGCGGCGGGTTCCGCGGGCGACACCGGCCGCACCAGGCCCCCGGCGAGCAAGGCCTCGACCTGCGCCGGCGGGACCGGCTTGCAGAAGCCGAAGCCCTGCATCAGGTCGCAGCCCATGGCGATCAGCGCCGCCTCGTCGGCGTCGAGCTCGACCCCTTCCGCGACCACCGACATGCGCATCGCATGGGCCACCCGCACCATCGACTCCACCAGCATGCGCGAGTCGTCGTTGGCCGCCAGCCCGTGCACGAAAAGCCGGTCGATCTTGATCTTGCGGCAGCGCAGCCGGCGCAGGTAGGCCAGCGAGCTGTAGCCGGTGCCGAAGTCGTCGATCGCCAGGCCGTAGCCCAGTCCCTGCAGGGTGAAGACGAAGGAATCGGGCTTGTCGATGTCCTCGAAGCTCAGGCTCTCGGTGAGCTCGAACTCCACCTCGCCCGGGCCGAGCTGCAGCGCCTTGAGCTGCTGCAGGAAGCGCTCGCGGTGCTGCGGCTTGCGGCACTGCTCCCAGGACAGGTTGATGGCCACCGGCGGGCAGCCCAGGCCCTTGGCCTTCCAGCCGTCGAGGTCGCGGCGCAGCTGGCCGAGCATCGCCAGGCCCAGCTCCACGATCAGGCCGGAGGATTCCGCCACCGGGATGAAGTCCGCCGGCGAGACCCAGCCGCGCTCCGGATGGCGCCAGCGCGCCAGCGCCTCGAAGCCGCGGATGCGGCGCGTGGCGTCGTACTGCGGCTGGTAGGCGAGCTGGAACTCGCCCTGCATCAGGCCCTCGCGCAGGTCGTTCTCGAGCGCGAGGCGCGACTGCAGTGCCTCGCCCAGCTGCGGCGTGAACAGCTGGAAGGTGTCCTTGCCCATCTGCTTGGCCTGGCGCATCGCCGCGTCGGCGCAGCGCATCGCATCGCTGGCGTCGTCGGCCTGGTCGGGCAGCAGCACGGCGCCGGTGCTGGCATGCAGGTGCAGCCAGTGGCCGTCGAAGAACAGCGGCTGGGCCAGGCCCGCCTGCAGGCGCTGCGCATAGGCCTGCAGCGCGGCCGCGTCGGGCCGCGGGGAGAGCAGCACCGCGAATTCGTCGGCCGACAACCGCGCGGCCGCGTCGCCGGGCCGGCAGAGCTGGCGCAGGCGCTGGCCGGTCGCCTGCAGCGCCGCGTCGCCGGCGGCGTGGCCGAACTGGTCGTTGATCTGGGTGAAGTTGTCCAGGTCCAGCAGCAGCAGCGCCGCGCCGCCGTCCTGGCGCAGCGCCTTTTCCAGCAGCCGGCGCAGGTGCTCGCGGTTGGGCAGGTCGGTGAGCGCGTCGAAGCGGGCGAGGTAGCGGGTGCGGCGCTCCGCCTCCTGCATCTGCGCGCGCAGCCGCTTGGACAGCAGCCAGGCCAGGCCGGCGGTCGCCGCCAGCGTGCCCAGCGTCGCGCCGATGAACTGCGCCAGGTCCCACCACATCGGCAGCCGGCTGGCCTCGACGGAC
>Ga0055531_10003262_pt1 | contig 10413 bp, 9 predicted proteins | sample AraplaCvi_mCL_r2_FD_55008 | JGI IMG/M metagenome (GOLD analysis project Ga0055531, IMG submission 55008) | Arabidopsis root microbial communities from North Carolina, USA - plate scrape MF_Cvi_mCL_r2 | ecosystem: Host-associated > Plants > Roots > Endosphere | place: USA: North Carolina...
GATCTCGATCGCCGCTGCGACCACCCAGACCACAGGCCCCCAGGAGACGAGCAACCAGAGGCCGAGCGCCGCAACGGGATAGACCACGGCGAGCGCCGTCGCAGCCGCGCGCCACTCCGGCGACAACAGATCGAAGCGCCCGGCGCCACCATGGGAAAAGCCAATCAGCATGGCCCAGTAGTTAAGTGCGAACCAGATGCACGAGGCAGAGACCAGACGCAGGAAGATACCGAAGAGGATCTCGGTCAGCGATGGTTTCAGCACATGGGCAGAATCATGAAGCATGGCCGGCAAGATAGGGCGGGTCTTCCTCATCCGCCAGCGGGATCGCAGTTTCCCCTCCCCTGCTGCTATCTTTTTGAAGAGAAGAAATGCCGCAGTTCGTTCGCCCGCGCGCGGTTCCCAATTGCCGCCGCCCCATGATAAAGCGCTTGGCTAACGATGATTTTGACCGGAAAGGCGTGGGCGCGATGAACGACAGGACAAATCTTGTGGACAGGATCACCGGCCACCGCCGCATGCGCCGCAACCGCAAGGCCGACTGGACGCGGCGACTGGTGCAGGAAAACCGCCTGACCGTCGACGATCTGATCTGGCCGATCTTCATCGTGCCGGGCAGCAACATCGTCCAGCCGATCGAGGCGATGCCCGGCGTCAACCGCATGAGCATCGACAAGGCGGTGGAAGCGGTCAAGGAAGCGGCCGATCTCGGCATTCCGGCGATTGCGACCTTCCCGAACATCGACATGGGGCTGCGCGACGAGACCGGCTCCAACAGCCTTGCCGCCGACAACCTGATCAATCAGGCGACGCGGGCCTTCAAGAAAGCGGTGCCCGAGATCGGCATCATCACCGACGTCGCTCTCGATCCCTTCACCAGCCACGGCCATGACGGCATCCTTCGCGATGGCGAGATCGTCAACGACGAAACCGTCGAGATGATCGCAAGGGCTGCGGTCGCCCAGGCGGATGCCGGCTCCGACATCATCGCCCCCTCCGACATGATGGATGGCCGCATCGGCGCGATCCGCCAGGCGCTCGATGCCGCCGGGCACCAGAATGTCGGCATCATGTCCTATGCGACAAAGTTCGCGTCCGGGTTCTACGGCCCCTATCGCGAGGCGATCGGCACCGGCGGCCTTTTGAAGGGCGACAAGAAGACCTATTACATCGACCCGGCCAACGGCACCGAAGCGATCCGCGATGCTGCCCTCGACGTCGAGGAAGGCGCCGACATGCTGATGGTGAAACCGGGCCTGCCCTATCTCGACATCTGCTGGCGCATGAAGGAGGCCTTCGGCCTGCCCGTCTTTGCCTACCAAGTCTCCGGCGAATACTCGCAGGTCAAAGCCGCCGCCGCCAACGGCTGGATCGACGGCGAGAAGGTGATGCTGGAAACGCTGCTCGCCTTCAAGCGCGCCGGCTGCGACGGCATCCTCAGCTATTTCGCCGTCGAGGTGGCTCGTATCCTTGCCAAGGGCCGTTAAGCGCGAGCTTCTGTTGCAGCAAATCAATCTTCTACAGCGACCTTTGCGCGTCTGATAAGACGCGCGGCGCTGTGGTGAGCCTCCAATCCTTGTTTTGCAGGCATCACCATCCCATATCCTGCATGCAACCAAGCGAGGCTTAGACGGATGACCATGCACAACGAAGACCTGAGGCTGCCGAGCAATGACTGGCGCGCCTATCAGGGCGTGCTGTCGCGACGCATCTTTGCCTTCCTGCTCGACTACGCCATCATCGCGCTTCTGTGGATCCCGGCGGCGGTCGTCGTCTTCTTCCTGGGCATCCTGACGCTCGGCCTCGGCTTTATGCTTTACCCGGCGCTCTTTGCGATCGTCGCCATGCTCTATTTCGGCCTCACGGTCGGCGGCCGCGACAGGCCTCCCCCGGCATGCGCATGATGGGGCTGGCAATTGCCCGCACAGACGGGCGCCCGATGGACTTCCTGACCGCCATCGTCCACCTCGTCATCTTCTGGATCGCCAACGCTCTGCTGACGCCGCTGATCCTGCTGATCGGCCTCTTTACCGACCGCAGCCGCCTGCTGCACGACCTCCTGATTGGCACCGTCACGGTCCGCCGTGACATGTACTGACCGGAACGCGGCCCATTGTCGGCAACGCTAAAATAACTGGACGGCGGAGGCGGAAGCTGCAAACGAGTGAGTTGACGTTTTCCATTCTTCCGCCATGCTATTGTCATGAACAACCGCGCGCAGAGTGACCTCCGCACTCGATGAACACACAGACCACACCGTCTCCGCAATTCTACCTGACTGCGCCGGCAGCCTGCCCTTATCTGCCGAACGAGATGGAGCGAAAAGTCTTCACCCACATGGTGGGCGAACGTGCGCCGGAACTCAACGATCTCCTGACCCAGGGCGGCTTCCGCCGGTCGCAGAACATCGCCTACCGCCCAGCCTGCGAGACCTGTCGCGCCTGCATTTCGGTGCGCATTCTTGCCAACGAGTTCAAGCCCACGCGCTCCATGCGCCGGGTGCTTGCCACCAATCAGGATGTGATCTCGGCNGAGTATCCGGCTGAGCCTTCCAGCGAACAGTACAATCTCTTCCGCCGCTATCTCGACCGCCGGCATCAGAAGGGCGGCATGTCGGACATGTCGGTGCTCGACTACGCAATGATGGTCGAAGATACGCACGTGCACACGAAGATCATCGAGTACCGCCTGCGGGTCGAAGGCGACGGCATCAGCGAGAAGGCACGCGGGCCACTCATCGCAGCAGCGCTGACCGATCGCATGGGCGACGGTCTTTCGATGGTCTACTCCTACTTCGACCCGGCGCGAGAGGACCGCTCGCTCGGCACTTTCATGATTCTCGACCACATTCGTCGCGCCCGCGAGCGCGGCCTGCCCCACGTCTATCTTGGCTATTGGGTCAAGGGATCGCGGAAGATGGGGTATAAAACAAAATTTTTGCCGCAAGAACACCTTATGGCCCGTGGCTGGGAACGCTATGAAGGCGGAGACGCCACCTTGGAAGCCGCTCCTACGAAAACGGGTTAGACATTGAGTTCATCTTCTGATGCCGCGATGCACCGGCGCGGCCTTGCCATCACCGGCCTCGGTGGCCTTGCCCTTTCCTTCGATATCCCGCTCATCCGTTCCGCCGGTGGCGACGTCTGGTCGCTGCTCGCGGTGCGCAGCCTGTCGACGTTCGTNATCGCGCTCGGCGCNTGGTTCGTGATCAACCGCGTGTTCGGCCGGAAGATTTCACTGTTGCCGGGCAAGACCGGGCTCGTCGTCGGCCTGTTCTACGGCGTCAATTCCTGCACGTTCCTGCTCGCGGTCTTCAACACATCGACGGCGAATGTGGTCTTCATCCTCGCCTTCACCTCGATGTTTGCCGCCATTCTTTCCTGGATCTTCCTGAAGGAACGACCATCGAACGCCACGCTCGTGACGATGTTGATCATGGTGTTCGGCGTCGGATTGATCGTTCAGGACGGGTTGGAAAGCGGCCACCTCTTCGGCGATGCGATGGCAGCATCCTCCGCCTTCCTGCTTGCCAGCGCGATCACGATCAGCCGCGCGAGCAAGCGCGACATGGCACTGGTGCCGCTGGTCACGGCGATCTTCCCGGCAGCGGTCGCTCTGTTGATGCTGTCCCCTTCGGGATTCACGATTGCGGAACCCGGCTATATCTTCTTCAACGGTCTGGTGATGATCCCGCTCGCCTTTTTCTGCCTGGCGACGGGACCGCGTTACCTCTCGGCGCCGGAAGTGGGCATGTTCTACCTGCTGGAAACGATCCTGGCGCCGATCTGGGTCTGGCTGGTCTTTGCCGAAACCCCGACAACGCAGACCTTGATGGGTGGCGCGATCCTGATCTTCGCGCTCATCGGCCATTCGCTCTGGCAGATGCGCAGCAGAGCGCTGAGGTCCGCGGTGGCCTGCGCCGAGTAGCGCTATCGATCAATTTTCACGGCGAGGACCGGTCGGCCGGGGGCGGCGCGACTTCTGTTCGGTTTCGCTGCGGCGGTCGCGAATCGGCGTCCGCTCGGGTACAGGCTCCGGCGCGCCGGAGGCCAGCCGGGTTTCCGGCATCTGCACACGCATCGCCCAAAGCTCGCGGTTGGTGTTGATCCAGGTGGCCGCCTCACTCAAAGGCGCCGGATTTCCGCTTAGGGATTCTCCTTCGCGGCGCCGCAGGCGCGTGATGAGGCCCGCTGCCTCGAGGAGTGCTATGTGCTTCTCCAATTCTTCGCCTCGCACCGCAACGGCCGAGGCGATATCGGCGACACGCGCCTCACCGGCAAAGAGGATCTCGAAGATCCGCCGGCGTACCGGGCTGGCGAGCGCCAGGAGAATTTCGTCGAGGGCATTGGCGTTCGGCATCGTATCCATCCTGTTGGATGGGCAGTCATCCACGATACGCCGGCACATACAAGCGCCGCTTTTCGCTCAAGTTCGACTGTATTTCCAATACCTTAATGCGTGAATTCAATGCCCCGGATTGGGACACCAGCCATGCGGCTCATCGGCCGCACGGCTGGTATTTTATGGTCAGCCGCTGAACTTTCCGCTGCGCGGGAAGCCCTTCGGAACGACGCGACCGGCCGAGGCGCGATCGGCCTGCCATTCGATCAGTTCATCCTTCGTCTTGGTAAAGACGCGGCCAGCGCTGTCTTCCCAGATGAGCCCTTCTGCGATCGTGAAGCAGCGAATATCGGAGATGCCGCCATCCTTGTAACGCTGCAGCCGGACGCCCTTGCCGCGCGCCATCTCGGGGATCTGGACGAGCGGGAAGACGAGCATCTTGCGGTTCTCGCCAACGACGGCAACGTGATCACCCTTGACCGGCACGACCAGCTTGGTTTCGTCCGGCATCGAGACGTTCATCACCTGCTTGCCCTTGCGGGTATTGGCAACGATATCGCTTTCCGTCACGACGAAACCGTTGCCGGCAGCCGACGAGACGATGAGCTTGCGCGCCGGATCGTGGACGAAGGCGGTCAGGACGTCCTGGTCGTTCTCCATGTCGACGATGATGCGCAGCGGCTCGCCATGGCCGCGACCGCCAGGCAGCTTGTCGCCGCCGAGCGTGTAGACCTTTCCACCGGTCGTGAAGACCAGGATCTTGTCGGTCGTCTGCGCCGGGAACGCCACCTTGAGCGCGTCGCCCTCCTTGAACTGGAGCGACGACGTGTCGGAGATGTGGCCCTTCAGTGCCCGGATCCAGCCCTTTTCCGAGATGACGACGGTGATCGGTTCCTTCTCGATCATCGCCTGCTGGATCGCCTCCACGTCAGCCTCCGGTGCATCCGCGAAGGTGCTGCGGCGCTTGCCGATTTCGGTTGCCTTGGCAAACTTCTTTTTGACCTCGCCGATCTCCCAGGCGACGGTCTGCCACTGCTTCTCTTCCGACGCGAGCAGCGCTTCGATCTCGGCCTTCTCCTTCGACAGGGCGTCGAATTCGGTGCGGATCTCGAACTCTTCGAGCCGGCGCAAGGAGCGCAGGCGCATGTTGAGGATCGACTCGGCCTGCAGATCAGTGAGCGAGAACCGCTCCATCATGACCGGCTTCGGCTCGTCTTCTTCGCGGATGATGCGAATGACTTCGTCGATGTTCAGATAGGCGACGAGATAGCCGGCGAGTATCTCGAGCCGGCGATCGATCGCCGCCAGGCGATGGCGGGACCGGCGCTGCAACACCTCGCGGCGATGCGCCAGCCATTCCGAGAGCACCTCGTTGAGCGCCATGACCCGCGGTACGCGCCCCATGGACAGCACGTTCATGTTCAGCGAGATGCGGCTCTCAAGCTCGGTCAGCTTGAACAGCGACTCCATCAGGATGCCGGCATCGACCGAGCGGCTTTTCGGCACGAGAACGATGCGAACGTCTTCCGCGGATTCGTCGCGAATGTCTTCGAGCAGCGGCAGCTTGCGCGCAACCAGAAGCTCGGCAATCTTTTCGATCAGGCGCGACTTCTGAACCTGATAGGGAATCTCGGTGACGACGATCTGNTAACCGCCNCGGCCGAGATCCTCCTGGGCCCAGCGGGCGCGGACACGAAAACCGCCACGGCCGGTGCGGTAGGATTCGGCCATGCTTTCGCGGCTTTCGACGATCACCCCACCGGTCGGAAAGTCTGGCCCCTCGATGCCGCCCTTCTGCGGATTGGCCGGATCGTAAAGCAGATCTTCGACGGTCGCTTGCGGATGGCGGATGAGGTGCAGCGCCGCGTCGCACAGTTCATGCGCGTTGTGCGGCGGGATCGAGGTCGCCATGCCGACCGCGATGCCGGTTGCGCCGTTTGCGAGCAGGTTCGGGAAGGCCCCAGGGAGCACGGTCGGCTCCTGGTCTTCCTCGTTGTAGGTGGGGCGGAAATCCACCGCGTCCTGGTCGATCCCGTCGAGAAGGAGCGAACAGACGTCCGTCATCTTCGCTTCGGTGTATCGCATCGCCGCGGCNTTATCGCCATCGATGTTGCCGAAGTTGCCCTGGCCGTCGACGAGCGGGTAGCGGATTGCAAATTCCTGNGACAGGCGCACNAGCGCGTCNTAGATCGAGGCNTCGCCGTGCGGGTGGAACTTACCCATGACGTCGCCGACGATGCGGGCGCATTTCTTGAACGACGAGTTGGGTCTGAGGCCCATTTCGCTCATCGCATGCACGATACGGCGATGCACGGGCTTCAACCCGTCGCGGACGTCCGGAAGCGCGCGGTGCATGATGGTCGACAAGGCATAGGCAAGATAACGCTCTTCCAGCGCCGCCTTGAGGTCAACCGGCTGAATATTGTCGTCCCCGCCTGACGGGGGATTAAGGCTTTGTCCCATGGGACCTTGCTAGCGCAACAAACCCGGAACAGCAAGGTTTTCAGGGGATGCGATTGTGGAGAACCCCTTACCCGCCAACAGTTGGCGCGTGAAGCGATCCGCTTGCTCCGGCGCAATGTTCGTGTAACGGTCGGACGGCTATGCGTCGGAGGCGAGCGCTTGGTAACATCCCGGAAAGCATGCCCGACCAGGAACATGTGCGGTTTGGCCAAGCGAATATAATTTCGCCCTGTTTCGTAATAGCTTCGGCTGTAGTTGATTTGGACGATTTGTGAGGGGGATTGCAAGACACGAACTGGCCGCCGAAAACTTCCGGATGTTGCCGTTCGCTCCCAGTTGACGCCCTCTGCGGAGACAAACCAGATTAGCCACGCCTCATCTTCGAAACAGTTACACAATCAAAGATTTTACGAAGGAACTCGACAATGATGCACACGCGCAAGATCCGCCTGATGATGGCGAGCGCCGCGCTCCTCACGCTTACCAGCCCGGCCTTCGCACTCGACGGCGCGGACCTGATGAAGAAGCTCGACGCGGCAACGAACGCGAACGGCACCTCCATCACCTATGACAAGGCCGAAGTGGACGGCGACAAGGTGACGGTGACCGGCGTGCAGCTGAAGGTCGCCAGCCAGCCGGGCGAACCGACGAGCCTGAAGATCGGTGATCTGACCTTCGAAGGTGTCGAGGAAACCGAAGGTGGCGGCTACTACGCCGAAACCGTGTCGTTCCCTGACGTCAATGTCAGCCAGGACGAGGGAAGCATTTCGGTCAAGGACATCCTGCTTTCCGGCCTGACGATCCCCGCCAATGCCAACGGTGGAACGATCAACGACATTCTTCTCTACGAAAGCGCCAGCACCGGCCCGATCGCTCTCAACGCCAAGGGCAAGGAAGTCTTCTCGCTCGAAAGCACCGAAGCGAACCTGGCACGCCAGGAAAATGACGCCGGCTTCGACTTCGACGCGACCGCCTCGGGCATCAAGGCCGACCTGTCGACCGTCGAGGACGCCAAGACCAAGGAGGCGATCGAAAAGCTCGGCCTCACCACGATCGACGGCGCCTTGACGATGAAAGGCAGCTGGGAGGTCGAAAGCGGCAATGTCGCACTCGAAGAATATGCCCTCGACTTCAAGAACGTCGGCCGGCTGAACTTTGCCCTGGACATTTCCGGCTACACGCTTGCCTTCGTGAAATCCATGCAGGAAGCGATGAAGGCCGCCGAGGCCAATCCGAACAAGGAAGAGGCGAACCAAGCCATGGGCCTTGCCATGATGGGCCTGATGCAGCAGCTGACCTTCAACAGCGCCGAAGTCCGCTTCGACGATGCCTCGATCACCAAGAAGGCGCTGGACTATGCCGGTTCGCAGCAGGGCGTTTCGGGTGAGCAGATGGCTCAGTCGCTGAAGGGCCTGGTGCCGATCATGATGGCGCAGCTCAATGTGCCAGAACTGCAGAACCAGGTGTCGGCCGCCGTCAACGCCTATCTCGATGGACCGAAGAGCCTGACGATCAGCGCGGCACCGGAAAAGCCGGTTCCGTTCCCGATGATCATGGGCGCTGCCATGGGCGCACCGAACACCATTCCGTCGGTGCTCGGCGTCAAGGTGACCGCGAACGACTGATCGCTCCGCTTGCTCCGCCCGGAGCAACCGACCTTACCACGAGCTTTGCGCGCCCACCGGGCGCGCAAACTTTAGCGGCTCAGCCTNCCTGATTTGCCGTAGCCCACAGGACCTCTGGTCCAGCTTCATTCAGCAGATCTGTATTTTGCACCCGCCGGCCCTCCACAGGACAAGGGCTGTTTCTACTTGCGGCCATGCNAACGGTCGGCACCGTACGTCTTGAAGGCGCGCGCTTCGGTTGCAGTGGCCGTTACTCTCTCCGAACGTCGTTCATGGCGCCAAGAAAATTTCACCGCCGGGCGATAGCGTTTTTCATCAAAATCGTGCATGCCACACTCAGGCGGCCGAGAATTCGACGTTCCGTGAACTTGAGAGCATTTCAGCCTCGACGAGGAATTCTCGGACTCTGTGTAAGAAATACAAATATACGCCTGAATATCATCTTCATATTACGGCAGATCGGACGTAAATGCTCGCCTGGCTCCAGCAATCTGTAAATTTCAGGGAAGAATTGCTGGAGGGGAAATTCGCCCCCGTCCGTGCCGATTACTATTCGGGTCCGCCAGGTAAGCCGCTACGGCTCCTGCTTCAGGCGCGGACGGATTTCCTGTCGATCTGGCGCGCCAGCGACTATACCGAAAACGTCTCGCAGACCCGGATCCTCGGCCGGCAGATCATCGTCGTCAACTCGCCCGATCTGATCCGACANGTGGTCGTCAAGCGACACGAGAACTTCGAGCGCAAGAGCCCGCAGATGCGCCGGGCGCTCGAGTTTCTGCTCGGCGACGGGTTGTTCATCTCGGATGGAGACACCTGGAAGCAACGCCGGCCGCTGGTGGCCGACATCGTCCACGCCAAGAGAGTGCCGTCCTTCGGTCCTGTCATGGAGAAGACAACCAGCGAACTGGTCGAGCGCTGGAACCAGATGCCCGACGGTGCCGAGGTCAACGCCCTGCACGAAATGGCGGGCCTGACCGCCGAGATCATCGCACGCAGCGTCTTCGGCAACCAACTCGGAGACGACAGTGCGGCTGCCGTGACCGAGGGCTTCACCAGCTACCAGTCGCTGGTCGATTCCATCAACATCGGCTATTTCCTCGGCTTCGACGACGGCTTGCCCGTCCTGCGCACACCGAGCCTGCGCCGCTCGGTCAAGCGCATCCATGGGACCATCGACAAGGTGGTGGAGGATCACCTTGCCGGCCGCGGCGACCACAATTCGATGGTCGAACTGCTCATCCGGCGGCAGCAGCGAAATCCGGAGCTGAAGCTCGACCTCGTCGCCTTGCGCAACGAAGCCGCGACCATCTTCATGGCCGGTCACGAGACGACGGCAGCCACACTTACCTGGACCTGGTATCTGCTTTCGAAAGCAGGCTGGATCGAGAAGGCCGTGCACGACGAGATCGCCAGGGTCTGCGGCGACCGGACGCCGACGATCGACGACGTGCCGCGGCTCGAATGGTGCCGGGCCGTCATTGAAGAAACGCTTCGCCTTTACCCGCCGGTTCCGATCCTGGCGCGACAGACGCGCGAGGCGGACATGATCGGCGACGTTGCCGCCGAGCCGGGCTCGCTCGTCCTGATCGTGCCATGGCTCTTGCACCGCACGGAAAGTCTGTTCGAAGACCCACACCACTTCCATCCGGAGCGGTTCACCGAAGGCCGTCGCCCGACGCCCTACAGCTTCATTCCCTTCGCCAGCGGCCCCCGCGTCTGCCCGGGCCTGCATTTCGGCCTGACGGAAGCGATCCTCTGCCTGGCGATCATCGCTCAGCGCTACCGGGTTCGCCTGCGCGAACGCCACGCGGTCGAGCCGATCTGCCGGCTGACCCTCAGACCGAAGGGCGGGCTTCCGGTCACTTTACACAGGCGAGAAGGCACGTCGCATGGCGCCGGATAATCCTGGCGTCAGGGGACCGATTGCCAAGCGCAAGGCCTGGACTTTCGCTGAGGAGCAACCGCCGCGTCTTGGGGACGCATT
>Ga0055531_10003289_pt1 | contig 10355 bp, 8 predicted proteins | sample AraplaCvi_mCL_r2_FD_55008 | JGI IMG/M metagenome (GOLD analysis project Ga0055531, IMG submission 55008) | Arabidopsis root microbial communities from North Carolina, USA - plate scrape MF_Cvi_mCL_r2 | ecosystem: Host-associated > Plants > Roots > Endosphere | place: USA: North Carolina...
ATCGTGCCGCCCAAGCGCCATATCCTCAAGGAAGTGTCGCTCAGCTTCTTCCCGGGCGCCAAGATCGGCGTGCTGGGCACCAACGGCTCCGGCAAGTCCACGCTGCTCAAGATCATGGCCGGGCTGGACAAGGAAATCGAAGGCGAAGCCACCCCCATGCCGGGCCTGAACATCGGCTACCTGCCGCAGGAGCCCAAGCTGGATCCCGAGCACACCGTGCGTGAAAGCGTGGAAGCCGGCATGGGCGAGGTGTTTGCCGCCAAGGCCCAGCTGGAAGCCGTGTACACGGCCTACGGCGAGCCTGACGCCGACTTCGACGCCCTGGCCGCCGAGCAGGCTCGCCTGGAAGCCATCATCGCCACCGCCGGCACCGATTCCGAGCACCAGCTTGAAATCGCCGCCGACGCGCTGCGCCTGCCGCCCTGGGACGCCAAGATCGGCGTGCTGTCGGGCGGTGAAAAACGCCGTGTGGCCCTGTGCAGCCTGCTGCTGTCCAAGCCCGACATGCTGCTGCTCGACGAACCGACCAACCACCTGGACGCAGAATCGGTGGACTGGCTGGAGCAGTTCCTGCAGCGCTTTTCGGGCACCGTGGTGGCCATCACCCACGACCGCTACTTCCTCGATAACGCCGCCGAGTGGATTCTGGAACTGGACCGCGGCCACGGCATCCCCTGGAAGGGCAACTACAGCAGCTGGCTGGACCAGAAGGGCGAGCGCCTGGCGCAGGAGCAAAAGGGCGAGGAAGCCCGCGCCAAGGCCCTGAAGAAGGAGCTCGAATGGTCGCGCCAGAACCCCAAGGCGCGCCAGGCCAAGAGCAAGTCACGCCTGGCCCGTTTCGAGGAACTCTCCGACTACGAATACCAGCAGCGCAACGAAACCCAGGAAATCTTCATCCCCGTGGCCGAGCGCCTGGGCAATGAGGTCATTGAATTCAAGAATGTCAGCAAATCCTTCGGTGATCGCCTGCTGATCGACAACCTGAGCTTCCAGATTCCGGCCGGCGCGATTGTCGGCATCATCGGCCCCAACGGCGCGGGTAAATCCACGCTGTTCAAGCTGATCACCGGCAAGGAGCAGCCCGACAGCGGCGAGGTCAGCCTCGGCAAGACCGTGCGCATGGCGGTTGTCGACCAGCACCGCGACGACCTGGCCAACGACAAGACCGTCTGGGAAGACATCTCCGGCGGCCTGGACATGCTGACCGTCGGCAAGTTCACCATGCCCAGCCGCGCCTATGCCGGCCGTTTCAACTTCAACGGCGCCGACCAGCAAAAGCGCGTCGGCATGCTGTCCGGCGGCGAGCGCGGGCGCTTGCATCTGGCCAAGACCCTGATCGCGGGCGGCAATGTGTTGCTGCTGGACGAACCCTCGAACGACCTGGACGTGGAAACCCTGCGCGCGCTTGAAGACGCGTTGCTCGAATTCGCCGGCTCGGTGCTGGTGATCAGCCATGACCGCTGGTTCCTGGACCGTATCGCGACCCACATCCTGGCCGCCGAAGGCGACAGCCAGTGGACCTTCTTCAACGGCAACTACCAGGAATACGAAGCCGACAAGAAGAAGCGCCTGGGTGAAGAGGGTGCCAAGCCCAAGCGCGTGCGGTTCAAAGCCTTGCACTAAGTTTTTGCGGTTCCTTCATCGGAGCCCGGTAGTCCGCTCCTTCCCCCTCTGGGGGAAGGCTGGGATGGGGGCCGGTGGCGCATGATATTGCGCGGTGCCTGGTGGAAGGCCGCTAGCCCTCGCCCCGCCCTCTCCCAGAGGGCGAGGGGGCAAAACCAGAAAGCCGCATCAAATTCCTGCGGAGATAGCAATGACCGACGAAGAAGTCCTGACCAAAACCCGTGCATGGCTCGAGAAAGCCGTGATCGGGCTCAACCTGTGCCCGTTTGCCAAGGCGGTTTACGTCAAGAACCAGGTGCGTCTGGTCATCAGCCATGCGCGGCATGCGGATGACTTGCTGGAAGAACTGGACCGCGAGCTGGACTTGCTGGCCGCCACGCCGGCGGAAGAAGTCGATACCACTTTGCTGATCCATCCCACACTGTTCGACGATTTCCTGGACTTCAATGACTTCCTGGAAATCGCTGAAGGCGCGGTGGACGAGCATGGCCTGGAGGGCGTGATCCAGCTGGCCAGCTTTCACCCGCGCTTCCAGTTTGAGGGCACAGAGCCCGACGACATCAGTAATTACACCAACCGCGCGCCNTTNGCCATGCTGCATTTGCTGCGCGAAGAGAGCGTGGAGCGTGCGGTGGAGGCGTTCCCCGAGGCCGAGGCCATCTTCGAGCAGAACATCGCAACACTCGAAAAGCTGGGCCACACGGGCTGGAAGGCGCTGGGCCTGTAGCCTGGCGCGGCAACAGCTGCGGCAACCTGCTACTTGGGCAGATACTGCTTAAGCACCGCCTGCAGCTGCGCGAAATTGAAGGGTTTGGTCACATAGGCGCTGGCGCCCAGGCGCAAGGCTTCTTCGAGCCGTTCCGATTCCGCGCTGGCCGACAGGAACACCAGGGGCACGTGTTTGAGCGCCGGCTCCGCCTGTAGCGCGGCCAGTACTTCGATGCCACTCATCTGGGGCATCATCACATCACAAAAAATCAGGTCCGGCCGCTGTTCCCTGGCCAGTTGCAGGCCCGTGCCGCCGTCCGCCGCCGCAAAGCCTTCATGGCCCTCCAGCCGGACGAAGCGCAGCAGGTTGTCCCGTATGTGGGACTCATCTTCAATCACCAGAATGCGCGCCATGGTTTTTTCGCATCAAAGGCCCCTGCTGTCGTTGTTGGAGGGGCGAAATTCCCTGACTGCCAGGCCGCGGACAATGCCTTTGCCGCCGCGCTGGATTGCCGCCAATCTTAGAACTTTTTACTCCCTCGAGGGAGGCGGTTTCCCTCGGACCGTGAAAAGGTTCCTGTCGACGTTGTTTCCCGGATTCACGCCGGTGCGCAGGCGCCTGCTGCCGGCTTCGATGCCTTAAATCGTGACGGTAAAGCGCGTGCCCTGGCCCACCACGCTCGCGACGTCGATGCGGCCGCCGTGCAGGTCGACAGAGTTTTTGACGATGGCCAGGCCCAGGCCTGTGCCGTGGATCTGGCCGACATTGCTGGCGCGGTGAAACCATTCGAACAGGTGGGGGAGCTCCTCGGCCGGAATGCCTATGCCCTGGTCGGCCACCTCGAAAGCCACCCGCCCCTCCGGGGAAGAGACGCGAAACAGCACCTTCCCGCCCTGCGGCGAATATTTGATGGCGTTGGACAGCAGGTTGCCGAAAATATGGCGCAGCAGCTTTTCATCAAAAAGCCCGACCGACGGCTCGGCCTCGAACTCCAATGCGAGTTCGCAGCCCGCTTCCGGGTGCTGGGTGCGGGCGTCCTCAAGCAGGTTCTGGCAAAGCACCCGAAGGTCGACCTCCGCCGGCCGGAACTCCAGCATCTGCGCCTCCACCTTGCCCAGCAGCAGCACGCGGTCGAGCATCTGGGTCATGCGCTGCACGCCGGTTTCTATGGTGTCTATGACCTCGGCTTTTTCGGGCCCGGGCATGCGGTCTCCGTAGTGTTTGAGCAGCTCGGCCGACGACAGGATGAAGGCCAGCGGCGTGCGGAATTCGTGCGAAGCCACCGAGATGAAGCGCGACTTCATATTGTTGAGCTCGGTCTGCCGCTGCAGGGTCTGGCGCTGCGTGAGTTCGGCCTGCAGGCGGGCCGTGGCGTCCACCACGAAGATCAACGTCGCTTCTCGCTTGCCCCATTCGATCTGCACGGCGGAGAGCTCCAGCGAACGTGTATCGCCCGATTGCGTGATCACGCGAAAGCTGTACATCGAGTCCACCTCGTCGCCGCGAAGGCGGCGTTCATGGCGCTCGCGCATCACGGGCAGGTCGTCGGGGTGGACGGTCGCCGTGTAGTGCTGGGACAGCAGGTAGTCACGCGGGTGGCCGACGATGCGCTCCAGGCTGGGATTGACGAAGACCATGCGGCCGTCCTGCACCACGACCACGCCGACACCGACGTTCTCAATCACCGTGCGGTAGCGCTCTTCCGATTTGCGCAGCTCGTCCAGCGCCTGGTAGCGCTCGATGGCGCTGCTGACGTGGTTGGCGACAAACGACAGGATTCCGGCATCCGAGTCGGTGTAGGCCACGCCCGGTTCATAGCCCTGCACCGCCAGCACGCCGCCTATGGCGCCGCGTATGTGCATGGGCACGCCCAGCCAGGAACTGAAGGTCATGTCGCCGCTGCCTTCCGTCACCTGCCCGCCGGCTTCCAGCAGCTTGAGCCGCGCGGCGTCGATGATCTGCGGCCGGCCGGTGCTGAGCACGAACTCGGTCAGCCCGCGCCGGTAGGGCACATTGCTGCGCTGCAGCGTGTCGCCGTCGCGTTCGTCCACGTAATAGGGGAAGTCCTTGCGCTGCTTTTGTGCGTCGTAAAGGCACACATAGCAGTTCTTGGCGTACAGCAGCTCGCCCAACAGGCCGTGCACCGACTGCAGGAAATCGTAGAAGGAGAGGTCGGCCGCCGCCCGTTCGGCGATGCGGTAAAACACCCGCTGCAGGGTTTCGGCCTTTTTCTGTTCGCGCGCTTCGGCCTGCAGCTCGCGGGTGCGCTGCTCCAGCCACAAGGTGGCCGAGGTTTCCTGCTTCTGCTTTTCGAGCTGCAGGTTCCGGTAGTCGGCCTGCAGCGCCTGGTATTGCTGTTGCAGCTGCTGGAGCTGGAGTTGCAGGTCGGCGTCAGACGGCATGGCGCGGCTTTCGTGCTCGGGTGAAATGATGGCCGCCGCAATGGCTGTGCCCGAGTTTGATTATGCGGCCATGGGCCGGCTGACGCGCTCTTGGAAACTTGCGGTTTTCCCTTGGTGCCGGACGTGCTTCCTGGCGTTCAGGGGGTGTTCAACCCATCCACCGTCTGGAACATGGCCTCGCGCGCCTGCGCCACGATCTGCGTGCGCCATTCATCGGAATCGACGTAAAAGGCGTTCATCATCTGGCGTTTGATCGCCGCGTGAATCTCGGGCGGCGTTTCGGGGTGTTTGTGCAGCCAGTGGTCGGCGCGAAGGGCGGCGATGATGTCGAGAATCGGCAATGTGCCGTATTCCATGGCCATGCCGGTGTATTCGGCCTGCGGGCATTCGTCATACACCGCGCTCCACATCAGGCCCGTCAGGTGCGCTGAAGTGGAAGATCCGTCATAAATCGAGGTCACCGGCGTCGCGCCGCCGCCGTCCCACCAGGCGCGCGCGCGGGCCAGGGCGTTGTCGTCGTCATCGCAGGCAAAAATGCGTTCACCCACACCGCTGGGCCCCAGGCCGGTGTGCAGGTCCATCCAGGCGATGCGGCGGGCCCGCCGTCCGAAGGTGCGCAGCACCTCGCGCAGGGTCCGGTTGCTCCAGGTCGGTTCGGTTCCGCCGAAGAACATGCCGTCGGCGTATTCATGCTGCCCCTGCGAAACGGCCGCCTGGTAGCGCGTCACGCCGTGGGTGTCGATGTAGGCGGCGATGGCGGCGTGGTTCTCATCGGTGGGCGGCCATTGTGCCGGCAGCAGCAGGTCGTGGACTTCACGATAAGCCTCATTCACCGGCAGGGGCTTGGCGAAGTCATGGAAATTGCGGTTCAGGTCCACGTTTTCCTGCGTGGTGCGCCGCGCATGCGAAAAACCATGGGGATTGAGCGCGTGGATATAGAGCACCGCCACGCCGCCGGTTTGGGCCTTGGCGCGCCACTCGGCATCGCGCGCGGCATGCACCTGCACACCCGATCCGCAGTAACCTTCCACACCGTGGCAGGCGCTGCTGACCACGAAGAGCCGCTCGGCATCCGGCGAGCCGTCCAGGGCTACGTCCATGGCGAGCGTCTCGCCGTCACGGCCCCTGAGCGGGTGTTCATAGGAACGAAGCGCCATGCCGGCGGCGCCGGCCGTCTCCAGGAATTTGGCGCGCGCAGCCGCATAGCTGGCTGAAAAAGCCGCGTTGATATTCATGTTGTTGTTCGCGTGGTCAGGATTCAGGCCTTGGCGGGCGAGCCCAGCCAGCGCGTGGCCAGCTGTACCCAGTAAGTGCCGCCCAGGGGGATCAGGTCATCGTTGAAGTCGTAGCTGGGGTTGTGCAGCGTGCAGGGCCCCTCGCCATGGCCCATGTCGCGGTGCGCGCCGTCGCCGTTGGAAATAAAGCAGTAGGCGCCGGGCTTGGCCTGCAGCATGTAGGCGAAGTCCTCCGCGCCCATGGTGGGCTCCTGCGCCAGCACCCTGTCCGCGCCCACGATGTCTTTCATCACCTGCCGCGCGAACTCGGCTTCGGCGGCGCTGTTGACGGTGGGCGGGTAGTTGCGTATGAACTCGAATTCGCAGCGCGCCTCGAAAGCGGCGCAGGTGTGCTCGGCCACTTCCTTCATGCGTTTTTCAATCAGGTCCAGCACTTCGATGCTGAAGGTGCGCACCGTGCCCTGCAACTCGCAGGAGTCGGGCACCACATTGGTGGCTTCGCCGGCGTGGATCATGGTCACCGAGATGACACCCGCGTCCACGGGTTTTTTGTTGCGGCTGATGATGTTCTGGAAGGCCTGCACCATCTGGCAGGCCACCGGCACCGGGTCTATGCCGTTGTGCGGCATCGCCGCGTGGCTGCCCTTGCCGCGTATCGTGATCTTGAATTCATTGCTCGAGGCCATCACAGGCCCCGCGCTCACGGCGAAGTTGCCCACCGGCGCGCCGGGCCAGTTGTGCATGCCGAAGACCGCCTCCATGGGGAACTTCTCGAACAGGCCGTCCTTGATCATCTCGCGCGCACCGCCGCCGCCTTCCTCGGCCGGCTGGAAGATCAGGTAGACCGTGCCGTCGAAGTCGCGGTTCTGCGAGAAGTGGCGCGCCGCGGCCAGCAGCATGGCGGTATGGCCGTCGTGGCCGCAGGCGTGCATCTTGCCCGGCTGCGTGCTGGCATGGGCGAAGGTGTTGAACTCCTGCATGGGCAGGGCGTCCATGTCCGCGCGCAGGCCCACGGCGCGGCCGCAGGCGCCGCCGTCGCGCCCGTGCACGATGCCCACCACGCCGGTGGTGCCCATGCCGCGATGAATCGGGATGCCCCAGGATTCGAGTTTTTTCGCGACCACGTCGGCGGTGCGTACTTCCTGGAAGCAGAGTTCAGGGTGTGCGTGGATGTCGCGGCGCACGGCCACGATGTCGGCTGCGCCAGCCAGGATGGAGTCAATGATTTTCACGGCGTTCTCCGTTAAAGATTCATGTTAACCAAGCTAGCCCCGGTTTGCAGGCGCCGCTTGGCCTTCAAATTCCCAAATATTCACAATCCCGGAAGCAGCCTCTTAGATCCGGCCTTCTTCAACCGCATGGCAGGCTACGCGAACGCCCTGCAACTGCAGGAACTCCGGCCGCTCGGTCCGGCAGCGTTCGTTGGCATGCGGGCAGCGCGGGTGGAAGGTGCAGCCGCTCGGCGGATTCAGCGGGTTGGGCACTTCGCCCGAGACCGGCGTGCGGGCCCGGCCGGTGTCGTGCATCTTCGGGATGGCATCCAGCAGCATGCGCGTGTAGGGGTGGCGCGGCCTGTCGAACAGGCTGTGCTTGTCGGCCAGCTCCACCAGGCGGCCCAGGTACATCACGCCGACCTGGTCGCTGACATGGCGCACCACCGCGAGGTTGTGCGAGATGAAGAGGTAGGTCAGGCCCCGCGTGCGTTGCAGGTCCTTCATGATGTTGAGCACCTGTGCCTGCACACTCACGTCGAGCGCCGAGGTGGGTTCGTCGCAGACCAGGAATTCGGGCTCGGTGGCCAGGGCGCGCGCGATGGAGATGCGCTGGCGCTGCCCGCCCGAGAACTGGTGCGGGTACTTGCTCATGTCCAGCGGCGACAGGCCCACCGACTTGAGCAGCTCGCCGACGCGTTCCTTGAGCGCGGCGCCGCCTTCCAGGATGCCGTGTTCGCGCAGCGGTTCAGCGATGATCTCTTCAATCGTCCAGCGCGGATTCAGGCTGGCATAGGGATCCTGGAAGATCATCTGGATGCGGCTGCGCAGCTGCCGGCCGGCCGGCGTCTTGAACACCGCATGGGCGTCCTGGCCGTCGAAATTCAGGCCGCCGCGCGTGGGTTCATAAAGGCCCACCAGCAGCCGCGCCACGGTGCTCTTGCCGCAGCCAGATTCTCCCACCAGCGCCAGCGTCCTGCCTTTTTCGATCTCGAAGCTCACGCCGTCGACGGCTTTCAGCAGTAGCCGGGGCTTGCGTTCGAGCACGCGGTTGAGCCAGGGCGGCGAGACATCAAATGTTTTTGCAAGGTCATGCGCCTGGACCAACGGCGACTTTGTGCTCGTCACGCTTTGCGCTTCCTCTGCCTTCAAAACTCCGCTCATGCCGCCACCTTTGCATGCGCGTCATGCAGCCAGCAGGCCGCGCGCGTGGCGCCGGCCTCCATCAGGTCCGGCCTCTCCTGGCGGCAGCGGTCAAAGGCCTTGGGGCAGCGCGGGTTGAAGGCGCAGCCTTGCGGGATGGCGTTCAGGCGCGGCATGGCGCCGTCGATCTGGTAGAGGCGCTCGCGCTCGGCCGTGATGTCGGGAATCGCGGCCATCAAGCCCGCGGTATAGGGGTGCGAAGGGTGGTTGATCACCTGGTGCACCGGGCCGATCTCGGCGACGCGGCCTGCGTACATCACGGCCACGCGATCGCAGGTCTCGGCGATCACACCCATGTCGTGGGTGATCAGCATGACGGCGGCACCGCGCTGCTTGCAGATGTTCTTGAGCAGGGTGATGATCTGCGCCTGGATGGACACGTCCAGCGCGGTCGTCGGCTCGTCGGCCACGATCAGCTTGGGCTCGGCCGCCAGTGCCAGGGCGATCACCACGCGCTGGCGCATGCCGCCCGAGAACTGGTGCGGGTAGTGGTCTATGCGCTGCGCGGCGGCCGGTATGCCGGTGTCGTTGAGCAGCTCGATGGCGCGTGTGCGGGCTTCCTGCGCTGTCACGGGCAGGTGGGCCTGGATGGTTTCCACCAGCTGCCGGCCTATGGTGTAGAGCGGGTTCAGCGAGGTCAGCGGGTCCTGGAAGATCGCGCCTATCTTGCGACCACGGATATGGCGCATGCGCTCATGGGGCAGGTTGTCGATGCGCTCGCCTTCGAGCAGCACCTGCCCGCCGGCCACACGCCCAGGCGGCTCCAGCAGGCCGATGATGGCGGCGCCCATCAGCGACTTGCCCGCGCCTGATTCGCCCACCACGCCGAGAATTTCGCCGGGCGCGATGTCAAACGAGATGTCGTCCAGCGCGCGCAGCGTGCCGCGCCGGCCGGGGAACTCGACCACAAGGTTCTTGATTTGCAGAAGACTCATGTTTGTCCGGCTACCTCAGGCGAGGGTTCAGGGCATCGCGCAGCCAGTCGCCCAGCAGGTTCACGCTCAGNGCGATCAGCACCAGCATCAGGCCCGGGAACACGGTGATCCACCATTCACCCGAGAACAGATAATCGTTGCCCACACGGATCAGCGTGCCCAGAGAAGGCGAAGTCGGCGGCGCGCCCACGCCCAGGAAGGACAAAGTAGCTTCGGTGATGATGGCGGTCGCCACTTGAATGGTGGCCAGCACCAGCACCGGCCCCATCACATTGGGCAGCACATGGCGGCGCATGATGCGCAGCGGCGCCACGCCGGTGACGCGGGCAGCCTGCACATATTCCTTGCCGCGCTCCACCATGGTGGAGCCTCGCACCGTGCGCGCATACTGCACCCAGCCCGATTGCCCCATGGAAATCGACAAAATCAGCACGCCCATGGCCAGCAGCTGGCTGGCATTGGGAAACACCGCGCGGCCCACGCCCGCGATCAGCAGCGCGACCAGGATGGGCGGGAAGGAAGACATCACATCACATACCCGCATCAGGGCCGAGTCGATCCAGCCGCCCTTGAAGCCTGCGAGCAGACCCAGGGAAACACCCGCGAACATGGACAGCAGAACTGAGGCAAAACCCACGACCAGCGAAATGCGCGCACCATACATCAGCGCCGACAGGATGTCGCGCCCCTGGTCGTCCGTGCCCAGCNGGTATTTGGCGCTGCCCTGCGCATACCAGGCCGGCGGCAGCCGCGCATCGCTGAGTTCCAGCGTGCTCAGGTTGAACGGGTCATGCGGCGCCACCCAGCCGGCAAACACCGAACAGAAAATGCAGACCAGCGCGATGGCAGCCGCCACCATCGCCACCGGNGAAGTGCGAAAGCTATGGCCTACGTCACTGTCCAGCCAACGCGCAAGGTTTTTTTTCATTGAGAAGGGTGCTGCAGTCCGTGTATCAAGGGGCGAGCAAAGCGAGACCTGTGCCAGCAACAGCGTGGAACCGGCTTTGCCGGGCCACAGGTGTTGTCCCCCTGGGGGG
>Ga0055531_10003303_pt1 | contig 10334 bp, 10 predicted proteins | sample AraplaCvi_mCL_r2_FD_55008 | JGI IMG/M metagenome (GOLD analysis project Ga0055531, IMG submission 55008) | Arabidopsis root microbial communities from North Carolina, USA - plate scrape MF_Cvi_mCL_r2 | ecosystem: Host-associated > Plants > Roots > Endosphere | place: USA: North Carolina...
GCAAGGATCGGCGGCGCGATCCGCCATCCGAACGTGGCGGCAACCGAGACGCTCCTGCGGCTTGCCGACGGCCGCCCGGCTCTGGTGCTCGAATGGATCGAGCGCAGCCTTGCCGACCTTGTCCTCGAGGCTCCGCTTTCGGTCGGCGATATCACACAAATCATCGCCGCCATCTTGAGGGGGCTCGATGCTATCCATACGGCCGGCTACGTCCATGGGGATCTGTCGCTCTCCAATCTCCGTTATCGGGACGACAATCTCTCACAACTGAAGATCGGCGATTTCGGCATCGCGCTCGAAACGGGGGGGCGTCATCGGGATCTCGACATCGCCTTTGCCGGCCGGCCGCATTTCGCGCCCCCGGAACAATTGGCGGGAGAGGCGCTCGACGGGCGTTCGGATCTCCATGCCGCCGGCCTCATCCTGTCGGTGCTCCTTGATCATTGCCCCGTCGATCATCGTGAGAAAACCGGCGCGATCATCGAGCGCCTGCGCCGGTTCGCTGCCGAACTTTCGCGTCCTGAACCGCAGGAGCGGCCGGAAAACGCGAAAGCCGCCCTGCATCTGCTGGGCGGCCTTGACCGGGAAGTCCCGCGCTAGGGGTCAGTTGCTGCCGGGCAGCGGTGCGGCGGCCGTCGGCGCACTCTTCTGATAGATCGTGAAGAGCTTGGCGAAGTCCACGAGACCCGAATTGGTGGCATAGAGAATGTCGCCGTCCGCCATCTTGAACCGCTGCATCAGCGACAGGTTGGCGACGTCCTTCATGTCCACGCGGTAGATCGCCGGCTTNGTCGTCATGACNACCGNGCCGGGGTTCTTGCCGGCGTTTGCCGCAGTGGCCTGGCTGTAGACCGGCTGNTTGCGNACAACATAGAAGTTGCTGGCGTCGGCCCGGTCATCGAGCAGTCCGCCCGCACGCGTGAATGCCTGCATGAGCGTGAGCTTGCCGGGCTCGAATTCGAACTCGCCGACGCTCTTGAACGCACCGAACGCGGTGAAGGACGGCGCATCCTTGCCGATATAGACCTGATCCTCGGGCAAGAGGTAGATGTTCTGGCGATCTTCGTTGAGAACCCGTTCGAGCGGCGCGCTGGCTCTCTGCTTGCCGCGAATGACGGTCACCGTCGCGGCGGTCGGCGCCGAGGAGGCGCCGCCTGCAAGCGCGATGGCGTCGAGGACGCGCTCCTTGCGCGCAGTGAGCGGGAAACGCCCGGCGGCGCGGACATCACCATTGACGGTGAAGCCGGTCGTCGGCTTGTCGACGACCGTGACGACCGCCTGCGGGTTGACCGCAGACCCCTTCAGGCCGGCTGCGATCCGCGCCTGCAGCGCCTCCGGCGAGGATTCCAGCACACGCTGTCTTCCGACAAAGGGCAAGGTCACGGTACCGGCGGAATCCACGGTGAAGCGCCCCAGATTCAGCGTCTTGCTCTGCGTCGAGGAGAACATGCCTTCCTCGCCGGTATCAAGGATGGTGACCTCGATGACATCGCCGCGACGCAGGCGGCTATCCGCAAATCCGGTGGAGCGCAGGACGCTGAGGCCTTGATCGGTCGCGGAATAGCCGAGCGGCGCAACGTTGAACGGTTCCATCGGCGCATTCGCCAGCCGCACGACGGGGATCTTCTGCCCGGTTTGGGGATCCGTCGCGTCATAGAACCTGCCAGCGGTCGGCCCGTCGGACGGTGCGGCACAGGCACTGAGAACCGCAACAAAGACGCAAGTGGCAAGCTTCCGCATCCCGTATCCTTTTGGAAAAGCCTCGTTTCCTTGACAAGTATCAAGTCGAAGCATCACGGCAATATGAACCGGGCACAAAAAAGCCATTATGACAGCCTGCAGGCGAGCACGTGTGGTTGATGTGCAACTCTACCCCCAATTGGCGGGCTGTCTAACAGCATGCGGGCCGGCATCTACCGCGAACAGGCTTTCAATTCGCGCACCTCGGGGTGAGGAACCCGGCGGCAGGTTGCATCCTGATTCGCTCCGATGCGCGTGCGCCTTCCTCTTTGCTCAGATGTCCTTTGAACGATCAATCCAAGCAACCTTGGCGAGCCTCGGCATTACTCCTCAGGCAGGAAGCGCAAGCCTGAAAAAAACCGATACGGCGGCCTATCTCCCCACTATCTTCATCCATTCCGATGAAAATCCAAATTCCAAGAGACGGATTTTCAAGCGCGGTGCGTTTAACGGACGTGGTAATCCGGTTTGGAAGACCGGTTCGGAAATTTTGGGTGTCTCGACAGGTTTGTCATGAATGTCTTCATTCTTCGATCGCATCGTGGGACGGTTGCTGCGTGCTGATCGACCCTAGAGTATCGGACCCATGATGGACGACCCAGATGCGGACCTGGTCGGCGGTATCGCGTCCGGTGACCCCGACGCGATGCGCAGGATCGTCATGGCCAAACTGCCGAGAATACTGCTGGTCGCAACCCGCATGCTGGGCGACAAGGGCGAGGCGGAAGATGTCGCCCAGGAAACCTTTCTGCGGATATGGAAACACGCGGGCAGCTGGCGGCAGGGAAGAGCGAAGTTTGACACCTGGGCGCATCGGGTGGCACTCAATCTGTGCTACGACCGGCTTCGTCGCCGAAGGGAAATTCTCGTCGCCGAAGCTCCCGAGATGGTTGACCAGGGCCCGCTGCCGGACGCCGGATTGCTCGACGACATGAGCGGGGAAAGAGTGCAGCGTGCATTGCAAAGCCTGGCGCCGCGTCAAAGAGAGGCGATCATCCTGGTTTATTACCAGGACATGTCCAATCGTGACGCGGCGGAAGTGATGCAGATCAAGGTCGATGCGCTCGAGAGCTTGCTGGCAAGAGGACGCCGCACGTTGCGCGCGATGCTGAACGGAGAAGAAACATGACCGAGAAAAAAGCAGCTCCGGTCGATCGGGAAACCTTTCGGGCTCTGGTCGATGCTTATGGATCGAGCCCCCATCGTTGGCCCGAGGCAATCAGAGATCCCGCCGTCTCCTTTATGGAAACCGAAGAAGGGCGGGCGCTGGCCGCAGATGCAGCACAGCTCGACGCAATTCTGTTCCGGCTGCAGCCGCCGGTGCCTCCAGCCGGACTGGCCGCCGGAATCCTGGCCGATGGCGAAACGTGGCGCACCAGAAGACAGAGATTCCGTCGCTGGGCGATCAGTGCCGGTTTGGTCGGGATCGGACTTGCCGGCGGCCTGACAGGCGCCGTTGCCGTGGCGGTCATCACGCCTCCCCCTGCCCTTTCCATCAACGGCACCATGACCGCATTCGGCGAATTGCAGTTCGATAGCGAGTTGACGCAGGAGACACCATGAGCGACATCAATTTCAGAAGGCTGGTGATTTCGCTGCTTGCGCTCAACACCTTTCTCATCTGCGCTCTTGCGGGCGCCGGGATCGTCTATCTGAGGACAGACCCGCCGGCCGCGGTTGCGCGAATGCCGCTGGCCGGCGAGCAGCTGTCCAAGGATGATCGGGACGCCTTTCAACGCACGATGAACGATGCGCGTCGCGCGGTACGCCAGAATTCGCTGGAAGCACGGCAGGCCCGCATCGAGGCTGCCGCCCTGATGGGCGAACCGGAACTCGACGCCAAGGCGCTTGCCAGCGCGCTGGACCGCGCGCGCCGGTCGGAACTCGCCGTGCGTGCCGCCACCGAAGACCGGGCCGTGGAATTCGCACAGGGACTGCCCCTCGACGCGCGGCGGCGGCTTGCGGAAGGGCTGCTGGCCCGCGAGGCTCCCCGCCCCGCCACGAAATGACCACATTTGGGAAGCGACGGATTTCTCTGCAGCCGCCGTTAAAGAGCCGATGACGAAACGGAGTTCGTATCGGTTATGGCCAATTCCAAAGAGATTGACGCTGCCCTGACGCTCTGGCGCTTTGGCCTCGGCGCGCGCGAAGGCGATCTGCAGGCGATCAAGGATGACCCTCGCGATCTTCTACGGCAGGAGGTGGTGGAATGCTACACGCCGACGCCCGTGGGAGCGGCACTGCGTTCCAGCGCCGACCTGCTCATGTCTCTGATCGAATACAACAAGGAAGTCCAGGCGGAACGGGACCGTCCTGCGCCTGCGCCGATGCCCGCCCCGCAGCCGGTCGCAACCGCAGTTGGCAATGCCCAAGATGCAAACCGCCCCGCCGGGGGCATGATGGATGCGGGAGCGACGGCGGCTCCGGCCCAACCGCAGCAACCCGACAAGAAGGCCGCCCCGGCCTCAAAACGCCCGTACCTTCCCCAGCAGATACTCATTGCCGAAGCCGACGCCCGATTCAACGGCACCATACATCAGCCATTGATCGGTTTCGGCGAACGGCTCGCGATGTTCTGGGCCAACCATTTCGCAATCGCCACCGGCAAGGGCGGCGACGTGCATATCATGGCGGGCGCCTTCGAGCGCGAAGCGATCCGTCCGCATGTCTTCGGCCGCTTCGAAGACATGCTGCTGGCGGTCGAGAGCCATCCGGCCATGCTGTATTTCCTCGACAACCATCAATCGATCGGGCCGAATTCCCAGGCCAACAAGAATGGAAAACGCGGACTCAACGAGAACCTCGCCCGCGAGATCATGGAACTGCACACGCTGGGGGTAGATGGCGGGTACGATCAGGCCGACGTGACGTCGCTTGCCCGTATCATCACCGGCTGGAGCGTCTATCGCGATGAAAAACGTCCCGGCCCGATGGGTAGTTTCGTCTTCAACGCCTATGCGCACGAACCGGGCGACCATTCGGTGATGGGAATGACCTATGCCGAGGACGGCGAGGAACAGGGGCGCTCGGTGCTGCGCGACCTCGCCCGCCATCCGGCGACCGCCAAACATATCGCCTTCAAGCTCGTCCGGCATTTCGTGGCCGATCAGCCGCCGGCCGGTATCGTCCGCAAAGTCGCCGCGGCCTACACGAAAACCCATGGCGACCTGTCCGCCGTCTACAAAGCCCTGATCGATAGCGAAGAAGCCTGGGCGCCCGAGTTGTCCAAGATGCGGCCTCCGCTCGACTACGTCGTGGCGCTGATCCGCGCGACAGGCCTCAGACCGAAGCCCGAGCAGATCATCTCCACCCTGAACGCGCTCGGTCAGCCGCTCTGGAACCCCTCGGGCCCGAACGGTTTCTCCGATGTCACGGATGGCTGGGCCTCGTCCGAAGGTCTCGCCACCCGGATCGACGCCGCCGCCGTCTTCGCCCACCAGGCTGGCGGGGCCACCGACCCACGGGAATTCGTCAGGGACCGCTTGGGTCCCCTTCTTTCTCCCGAAACGCTGCAGGCGGTGGCCCGGGCCGAAACCAAGGCGCAAGGCCTGTCGATCGCATTCCTTTCCCCCGAATTTCAGAGGCGTTGATCATGTTGTGCGAGCATCTTTCCCCGACCCGTCGTGCAGTCCTCGGCGCTTCCGGCGCACTTTTTGCCTGGGCCTTCATGCCCCGCTTCGCTCATGCCGCCGGCGGGCGAGACCCGCGTTTCGTGACGATCATCCTGCGCGGCGCACTCGACGGCCTGACGGCCGTCCCGCCGATCGGCGATCCGGACTACGAAGCGTTGAGACAGCAGAGCGCCATGCGGATCGAGGGAACCAATGCCGCACTGCCGCTCGACGGTTTCTTCGCGCTGCATCCCTCCATGCGCAATTTTCAACGTCTCTTTCGCGCCGGACAGGCGGCCGTCGTGCATGCCAGTGCGACCTCCTATCGGGAGCGGTCGCATTTCGATGGTCAGGACGTTCTGGAATCGGGATTTCCGGCGCCCGGTCACGTCGAGACCGGTTGGCTCAATAGATTGCTCGAAGGACTGCCGGCGGGTGAACGGGTCGCGCCGGGCCCGGCCGAGCGCGTGCGGGGACTGTCGGTCGGGAGCACGGCCGCACTGGTCATTCGCGGCAAGGCGCCGGTGCTCGGCTGGGCTCCTTCCATCCTGAAACCTGCGGATGGCGATCTCGCTCCCCGCCTTGCCGATCTCTACGGACAGAAGGACCCGGTTCTCGCGCGTCTTCTTCAAGAAGGGATCGACACCGGAAAGATCGCGTCCGGCATCGACATCAAGGCGCGCGGCGGTCCGGGAGATCCGAACGGCATGGAGCAGATGGCGAGGGGTGCTGCGCGGCTGATCGCGCATCCGGAAGGCCCCCGTGTCGCAGCCCTCGCATTCGAGGGATGGGATACCCACGCTCAGGAAACCGACCGTCTGGCAAAACTGCTGACCGGGCTCGACAACGCGCTCGCTGCATTCGAGCAGGAACTCGGCCCCGTCTGGAAGGATACCGCAATCCTCGTCGCAACGGAGTTCGGCCGTACCGCCCGCATCAATGGAACCGAAGGCACGGACCACGGCACGGGCACGACGGCTTTTCTCGCTGGCGGAGCGATCCGCGGAGGACGGGTCATCACCGACTGGCCCGGCTTGAAGGAAGCGCAATTGCACGACGCCCGCGACCTTGCGGCAACCACTGATCTCAGAGCGATCATCAAGGGTGTTGCGACCGACCTGCTCGGCGCGAACGCCGGCCATCTGCGCGATGTTGTTTTCCCCGGTTCGGAAAACGTACAGGCCGCAAAAGGCCTGATCGTCTGACCGCGTTGTGTTGAGGGCGGACCCGGTGTGTCGGGTTCCTGATCTCATCGATCCCCGACGTTTGGCAGGATTTTTCGCAAGGCAGGGAGTTCTTAAACGAAATAGTCTATTTATTTTATAGAAAATATCCCACCCTTCCGTGCATCGATATCCACATCCTGCAACGACAAGGGGAAGATCGACGATGACATTGGTAAAGACAGTGAGAGTGGCGCTGATAGGCCTGCTGGGCTTCGGCGCCATGGGTGGCGTGGCCGCGGCGCAGACGAACGCGCCTCTTCTTCCAAAAGTGCCGCCCGGAACGGTCCTGACGATCGGCGATCCGGTGACGCAGAAAGCGCTGGAAGTCTCCGGCCTGATCAAGGAACTGTCCTTCGAGGTCAAATGGGCGAACATCAGCGGTGGCCCTCAGACCTCGGAGGCATTCCGGGCCAAGGCGCTCGACGTCGGATCGGTAGCCGAGATCCCTTCGATCTTCGCCAACTGGAACAACCTGCCGGTCCGCAACATCGCCTATCGCGAACGCCGCGATCCGATCGCCAATCCCATTTATCGTTTCGGCGTGGCGCCGGGCGCCGGCGTCAAGACGCTGGCGGACTTCCGCGGCAAGCGGATCGCCTTCAGCCCCGGCCAGGCGCAGGGCGCGCTCGTCCTGCGGGCAATCCATGCTGCCGGTCTCAAGAAAAGCGACGTCACCCTGGTCGAACTGCCCAGCACCGGCGACGTCTATCCGAAGGCGCTGGCGAGCAGGCAGGTCGACATCGCCCCGCTCGGTGGCGTCTACATTCGGCGCTATATCACGCAATACGGCGCCGAGGGCGCCACGCTCCTGGAACACGGGCTGCGCGATGATCCCGCCCATCTTTATGCTCCGCAATGGGTGTTGGACGATCCCGCCAAAGCCGCCGCTCTCGCCGAATTTGTTGGCCTGTGGGCGCGCGCGACCGAATGGGTCAACAGGAACCCGGAGATCTGGATCAAGGAATATTATGTCGGACAGCAGGGCCTGAGCCGGGATGACGGCGAATATCTCGTCAAGCTNACCGGGGAACAGGTTGTGTCCGGCGATTGGAGCGAGGTGAAGAAGCGCCATCAGGCGACCATCAACCTGCTGGCGGAAGAGCTCGGCTACAAGCCCTTCGACGTGGAAAAGATCTTCGACAACCGGTTCGAAAAAGTCGCCTCCGCCGCTTTGGCGAAGAGCCAGTAACCCCAACGGCATCCAAGAGGAGATCTGAACATGGCAACCATTTGGGATGCGGTCGAGGTGAAAACACTCCGGCAATCCAGCCGCGAAACTATCCATACGGTTCCATCCGTGGCGAGGCCCGGCGTGTCCCGGCGTCGTCGAAGACTTGGGCCCGGACCGGCGATACCGTTCGGACTGCAGATCGGGCCGGCATTGCTTGTTCTGCTATGGGTGACCGGATCGGCACTCGGATGGATCGATCCCCGGATCCTGTCCGCGCCCTGGACGGTCGTCGAAGCCTTTGGAAGGCTCATCGAGCAGGGACGCCTGCAGGACAATTTCGTGACATCGGCGACGCGTGCCCTGCTCGGTCTTGGCATCGGATTGGTGATCGGCACGGTCCTTGCCGTCATCGCCGGCCTTTCCCGGATCGGCGAAGCGCTGATCGACGGCCCCGTGCAGATCAAGCGTGCGATCCCCACGCTTGCCCTGATCCCCCTGCTGATCCTGTGGTTCGGCATCGGCGAGGGCATGAAGGTCACGACATCGCGCTCGCCGTCATCATACCCATCTACATTCACACGCATAACGCCCTGCGCGGAATCGACAGCCGCTATGTGGAACTGGCCGAGACCTTGGGCATGAGCCAGAAGGATTTCATCCTCCAGGTCGTGCTGCCCGGCGCCTTGCCCGGATTTCTCCTGGGGCTGCGGTTTGCCGTCACCCTTTGCTGGGTTTCGCTTGTCGTGGTCGAGCAGATCAACGCCACCAGCGGGCTTGGCTACATGATCGACCTCGCCCGCAACTATGGACAAACCGATGTCATCCTCGTCGGCCTGGTCGTCTACGTACTGCTGGGTCTTGTCTCGGACGGTCTCGTCCGCCTGCTCGAACGGAGGGTCCTCTCATGGCGCCGCACGCTAGCCAACTGAAGTCTGCCACCAAAACCGTCCATGTCCGCAACCTCGTGCGCCGCTTCGCCGCCAAGACGATCCTGGACGGAGTGGATCTCGATATCGAGGAGGGTCAATTCGTGGCGCTGCTCGGCAGAAGCGGATCCGGCAAGAGCACCTTTCTCAAAGCCCTTGCCGGCCTCGACCACGACGTCGAGGGCACCGGCACGCTCGACACGCCCGAAAACCTCTCGGTGGTCTTTCAGGATGCCCGCCTCCTGCCCTGGCGTACCGTCATCCAGAACGTCACGCTCGGCCTGCCGGGTGCGGCCGGTCAGGAAGCGGGCAGAAAGGCATTGGCGGAGGTGGGGCTCGAAGGCCGCGAGGCAGCCTGGCCGAACCAGCTCTCCGGCGGCGAGCAGCAGCGGGTCGCCCTTGCGCGCTCGCTGGTCCGCCAGCCGTCCCTGCTTCTCGCCGACGAGCCGTTTGGAGCGCTCGACGCCCTCACGCGGCTGAAGATGCACGACCTACTGCGGGAATTGTGCGCGAGGCACCGCCCGGCGGTATTGCTCGTCACCCATGACGTCGATGAGGCCATTTCGCTTGCCGACCGGATCCTCGTCCTCGACGAGGGCCGCCTGATCGAGGACCTGCGGGTCGATCTGCCGGCGCCGCGCGACCATGGCGATCCGCGCTTTGCAAGCATCCGCACCCAGCTTTTGAGCCGACTGGGGGTCGAAACTCCCGGACGGCGTGCCGCCTGAAATCCGACGCACGAGATCCAAGCGACCAGGTGATCATGGCCGGGAAGGGTCTGCCCAACTTCAACACCTCAACCGAGGAATACGCCAATGACTAAACAGAAGAGACAGATACGGCTCGGAGCTTTCATCATGGCGACCGGCCACCACGTCGCCGCCTGGCGTCATCCTGACGCGCAGGCCGACGCGGGCCTGAACATCGACCACTATCGCGAACTCGCCCAGACGGCAGAGCGCGGCAAGTTCGATCTGGTGTTCGTAGCGGACAGCCCCGCAGGGTGGGAGCAGGCAAAGGACCCTGAAGCGCTTCGCCGTTCTTCCCAGGGTGCCCATTTCGAACCCGTGACCCTATGGGCCGCACTCTCGCAGACCACGAGCCATATAGGTTTCGTCGCCACCGCATCCACCACCTATGAGGACCCCTATCTTCTGGCCCGCAAATTCGCCTCGCTGGACTATATCTCCAAGGGACGGGCTGCCTGGAATGTGGTCACGACGGGCGCCGACGTTTCCAAGAACTTTTCCATCCCCGGTCATCCCGCCCATGCCGACCGCTATGCACGGGCTGAAGAATTCGTCGATCTGGTGAAAGGTTTGTGGGATAGCTACGAAGACGACGCCTTCATCCGCGACAAGGAAAACGGCATCTATCTCGATCCCGACAAGGTACATCTCGTGGATCACAAGGGGCAGTTCTTCTCCGTCACCGGTCCGCTCAATGTCGGCCGTCCCGTGCAGGGCTATCCGGTCATCGTGCAGGCCGGCGCGTCGGAACCCGGCCGCGAGCTTGCCGCGAGAACCGCAGAAATGATCTTCACCGCCAACCAGACACTCGATGACGCCCAGGAATTCTATTCGGACGTCAAGGGACGGCTCGCCCGTTATGGACGCAGTCAGGACGACCTTCTGATCAGTCCCGGCATATTCCCCGTTCT
>Ga0055531_10003319_pt1 | contig 10299 bp, 5 predicted proteins | sample AraplaCvi_mCL_r2_FD_55008 | JGI IMG/M metagenome (GOLD analysis project Ga0055531, IMG submission 55008) | Arabidopsis root microbial communities from North Carolina, USA - plate scrape MF_Cvi_mCL_r2 | ecosystem: Host-associated > Plants > Roots > Endosphere | place: USA: North Carolina...
TCGCGTGCCGACTGCTGGCTCAGGCTGGCCATGGCGCCTTGCTCGTCGACCATGTCCTTCTGCTTGATCGACAGCTGGATGTTGCGGGTCTTGCGATCCACATTCACGACGATGGCGGTGACTTCGTCGCCTTCCTTCAGCACGTTGCGGGCATCTTCGACGCGGTCGCGCGAGATTTCCGAAGCACGCAGGTAGCCGATGATGTCTTCGCCGAGGTCGATTTCAGCGCCGCGGGCGTCCACGGTCTTGACCTTGCCGGTCACGATCTGGCCCTTGTCGTTCACGGTGGTGAACGTGGTGAACGGGTCGCTGTCGAGTTGCTTGATGCCCAGCGAGATGCGCTCGCGGTCGACATCCACAGCCAGCACGATCGCTTCGACTTCCTGGCCCTTCTTGTAGTTGCGAACGGCGGTTTCGCCGGCTTCGTTCCACGAGAGGTCAGACAGGTGAACCAGGCCGTCGATGCCGGCAGCCAGACCCACGAACACGCCGAAGTCGGTGATCGACTTGATCGGGCCCTTGACGCGGTCGCCACGCTTCGTGTTTTGAGCGAACTCTTGCCACGGGTTGGCCTTGCACTGCTTCATGCCCAGGCTGATGCGGCGCTTGTCTTCGTCGATCTCCAGGACCATGACTTCGACTTCGTCGCCCAGCGAGACGATCTTGTTCGGAGCGATGTTCTTGTTGGTCCAGTCCATTTCCGAGACGTGCACCAGGCCTTCGATGCCGGGTTCGAGTTCGACGAACGCGCCGTAGTCGGCAATGTTCGTGACCTTGCCGAACAGGCGGGTCGATTGCGGGTAGCGGCGCGAAACGCCCATCCACGGGTCGTCACCCATTTGCTTCAGACCCAGCGAGACACGGTTCTTTTCGGTGTCGAACTTGAGGATCTTGGCGGTGATTTCCTGGCCGGCCTGAACGACTTCGCTCGGGTGGCGAACACGGCGCCATGCCATGTCGGTGATGTGCAGCAGGCCGTCGATGCCGCCGAGGTCCACGAACGCACCGTATTCGGTGATGTTCTTGACCACGCCGCGCACGACTGCGCCTTCCTTCAGCGTTTCCATCAGCTTGGCGCGTTCTTCGCCCATGCTGGCTTCGACCACGGCACGGCGCGACAGCACGACGTTGTTGCGCTTGCGGTCGAGCTTGATGACCTTGAATTCGAGGGTCTTGTTCTCGTACGGGGTCAGGTCCTTGATCGGACGCGTGTCGATCAGCGAGCCGGGCAGGAATGCGCGGATGCCGTTGACGAGCACGGTTAGGCCGCCCTTGACCTTGCCGCTGGTGGTACCGGTGACGAAGTCGCCCGATTCCAGGGCCTTCTCCAGGGCGAGCCACGAAGCCAGACGCTTGGCGGTATCGCGCGAGAGGATGGTGTCGCCGTAGCCGTTTTCAACGCTGCCGATGGCAACGGAAACGAAATCGCCGGCCTGGACTTCGAGTTCGCCCTTGTCGTTCTTGAACTCTTCGATTGGCACGTACGCTTCGGACTTCAGGCCGGCGTTGACCACGACGTGGTTGTGTTCGACACGCACGACTTCGGCCGTGATGACCTCGCCGGTGCGCATTTCGGAACGCTTCAGGGACTCTTCGAATAGGTCGGCAAAAGATTCAGACATTTATGGTTCCTTCCGTCAGGCAGGGTTGGCAGGCGCTCATGCGAAATTGCGTGCGGCTGCTGTGGGTCTGTAGACGGCGGTTGGTTGTGGGCATGAGCCCGGTTGGTTGAACAACCAGCAGGCCGGTGCGCTGTCGCGCGGAAGGAGCCTGCTGGAGCGGTAGGCGCCACCCGGAAAACCCGGTTGGCGCGAGCCTTTCAAGCGGACTTGAAGGGCTGCACTTCAACCGCTCAAGCGGGCTTGAACGGTTGAATTTCCTGCCACCAGTTCAACACCGTATCGATCGATTGTTCGATCGACAGCTGGGAGTTGTCGAGGTGGCGAGCGTCCTGCGCCGGCTTGAGGGGAGCGACGCTGCGGGAAGAGTCCCGGGCGTCACGTGCTTCCAAGTCGGAGCGAAGACTGTCGAGTGTAGTCGAAATACCCTTTGAAATCAACTGCTTATGGCGCCGTTCGGCACGCTGGGCAGCGCCGGCCGTAAGGAACACCTTGAGCGCTGCGTCGGGGAAGATCACCGTGCCCATGTCGCGTCCGTCGGCCACCAGCCCGGGCAGGCGGCGGAAGCGGTGCTGCAGGTCCTGCAGTGCCTCGCGCACGGCGGGCAACGCGGAGACACGCGAGGCGTCCATGCCGGCGGCTTCGGTGCGGATGTCGTCGCCCACGTCTTCCCCGGCCAGCAGCACCTTTCCTTCGGTGAACTGCAGGGGCAGCGCGGCGGCGAGGGTGGCAATTTGTGCCTCGTTCGCGGCAGTGGCCTCCAGGGCGGCGCGGCGCATGGCGAGGCCGGTCACGCGGTAGAGCGAGCCCGAATCGAGGTAGTGATAGCCCAGCAGGCGCGCCACTTCGGCCGCCAGCGTGCCCTTGCCGGAGGCGGTCGGGCCGTCGATGCAGATCACCGGCACCTCGGTGGCTTCGGCCACCGAGAACAGGGTCTCGAAGTAGTCGGGGAAGGTCTTGGCGACGCAGTGCGGATCGAGGATGCGCACTGGCACGCCGGCAGGGTTGAAGGCCGCCAGCGAGAAGCACATGGCCACGCGGTGATCGTCGTAGGTGCGGATGCTTGCGGGGAGCCAGCCGGACTGCGCCAGCGGGTGAACGCGGATGAAGTCGGGGCCCGCTTCGACGGCGGCGCCAAGCTTTTTCAGCTCGTTGGCCATGGCGTCGATGCGGTCGGTTTCCTTCACGCGCCAGCTCGCGATGTTGCGCAGCGTACTCGGGCCGTCGGCGTAGAGCGCCATCACGGCCAGCGTCATCGCGGCGTCGGGGATGTGGTTGGCGTCGAGGTCGATGGCCTTGAGCGGCCAGGCCCCGCGGCGTACTTCGAGCCAGTTCGGGCCGCTGTCGACCAGCGCACCCATCTGGCGGGCGGCGTCGATGAAGCGGATGTCGCCCTGTATCGAATCGGCGCCCACGCCCTCGATCCGGATGCCGTTCTTGCCCGATACGCCTGTTGCGATGGCGCCCAGTGCTATGAAATAGCTGGCGGAGGAGGCATCGGCCTCGACGTGGATGTCGCCCGGCGAGCTGTAGCTGCTGCCCGCGGGAATGGTGAAGCGCTCCCAGCCGTCGCGCCGCACGTGGATGCCGAAGCGCGCCAGCAGGTTCAGCGTGATCTCGATGTAGGGCTTGGAGATCAGCTCGCCGATCACCTCGATCACGATGTCGTTGGCCGCCGCCAGCGGCAGCGCCAGCAGCAGGGCCGTGAGGAACTGGCTCGATACGTCGCCGCGCACGCGAATCGGGGCATCGAGCGAGAGTTCGCCATGCGGCACCGGGTGGATGCGCAGCGGTGGATAGCCCGGATTGCCGAGGTAGTCGATGCGGCAGCCAAGCTGGGTCAGCGCATCGACGAGGTCGCCGATCGGGCGCTCGTGCATGCGCGGCACGCCGCTGAGCTCGAACTCGCCGCCCAGCAGCGCCAGCGCCGCGGTCAGCGGGCGCATCGCGGTGCCGGCATTGCCGAGGAACAGCGGCAGCAGCGTTTCGTTGGGCTTCGGCTGCCCGCCCAGGCCGGTGATGCGCAGCGTGCTGCCTGCAGGGTCGATGCCGCAGCCGAGCGCGCGCAGGGCGTCGAGCATCACGCGGGTGTCGTCGGAGTCCAGCAGGTCGTGGATCGTGGTGGTGCCGCTCGCGAGCGCGGCGAGCAGCAGCACGCGGTTGGAAATGCTCTTGGAGCCCGGCAGCCGGACCGTGCCGGCCGCGCCGGCGAGAGGCGGGAGATCGAGGAAGGCCGTCGAGAACATCTCAGTTGTCCTGCTGCTGCGATGAGGTGTCGGTGGCCGGCTTCCAGGCCGCGCGCGCCTTGCTGGCGGCGGCGATGGATTGCTCCAGGGCCTGCAGATCGCCTGCGGTCATCAGTGCTTCAAGATCTTCCAGGGCCTTGCGGAAGGCCTGCGACTGCTGCAGCACCTGTTCGCGGTTGGCCAGCAGCACATCGCGCCACATGACGGGGTCGCTGGCGGCAATGCGCGAGAAGTCGCGGAAGCCTGGACCCGCGAGGCTCAGGAAGCGGTCGCCCTGCGGCTGGCTGGCGATGGCATTGGTGTACGCGAAAGCCAGCAGGTGCGGCAGGTGGCTCACGGCGGCGAAGGCGGCGTCGTGCTCATCGTGCGTCATGGTGACGACGTGCGCGCCGATGCCGCTCCATGCCTGCGAGGCCCGCTGCACATTGGAGCGCAGCGTGGTCTTGACGGGCGTCAGAACGACCTGGCGGCCGGTGAAAAGCGAAGCCTCTGCATGCTCGATGCCCGAAAGCTCCTTGCCGGCAATCGGATGCGCCGGCACGAAGTTCGCGAACTGCTTTTGCAGGCCGTTGCGCGCGGCCTCGATCACGTCGCCCTTGGTCGAGCCCACGTCCATCACGAGCGTTTCGCTCGAAATGCCATGGCGGATCGCCTTGAACGTGGCTTCCGACGCCGCCACCGGCACCGCCAGCAGCACGATGTCGGCGCCCGATACCGCCAGCAGCGCCGAAGGCGCCACCACGTCGATCACGCCCAGCTGGCGCGCCCGCTCGGTGGTGGAGGGCGACTTGCTGTAGCCCACCACGCGTTTCACCAGCTTCGCGCGCTTGAGCGCGAGCGCAAACGAGCCGCCCATCAGGCCGCAGCCGATCAGTCCCAGTTGTTCGAACATGCTTCTGCTTGCCTGCCGCTCAGGCCTTGACGGGATAGGCGCCCAGCACCTTGTAGAAGGCGCAGAGTCCGCGCAGTTCGGCCAGCGCCGCGGCCACGTTGGGCTGCGAAGGGTGGCCGTCGAGGTCGATGTAGAAGTAGTACTCCCACTGGCCGGTGCGCGCCGGACGCGACTCGAAACGCGTCATCGACACGTTGTTGGCCTTCAGCGGCACCAGCAGGTCGTGCACCGCGCCGGGCCGATTGGGCACCGAGACGATCAGGCTCGTGCAGTCACGGCCCGAGGCCGGCGGCATGGCCAGCGTCTGTGGCAGGCAGATCACCGAGAAGCGGGTGCGGTTGTACGAGTCGTCCTGGATGGCATGCGCCACGATGTGCAGGCCGAAGCGAGTGGCGGCGCGTTCGCCGGCCAGCGCGGCCCATGCCGGGTTGGTGGCCGCGAGTCGGGCACCTTCGGCGTTGCTCGACACGGCGCGCCGCTCGGCGTTGGGCAGGTGCTTGGACAGCCAGGTCTGGCATTGCGCGAGCGCCTGTGGATGGGCCAGCACGGCTTCGATGCCCTCGAGCGAATTGCTGCTGCGCAGCAGGTGGTGGCGCACCAGCAGGCTGACTTCACCGACGACGTGGGTGGGCGAATGCAGGAACAGGTCGAGCGAGCGCGTGACCACGCCTTCGGTCGAGTTCTCGACGCCGACGACGCCGTACTGGGCGCTGCCCGCGGCGGTGGCGTGGAACACTTCGTCGAAGCTGGCGCAGTAAATCAGGTCGGCGGCGCCGCCAAAGTACTCGATGGCCGCCTGCTCGCAGAAAGTGCCTTCGGGGCCGAGCACGGCCACGCGTTGCGGCGATTCGAGCGCCAGGCAGGCCGACATGATCTCGCGCCAGATGGCCGCCACATGGAGATCCTTGAGCGGACCGCCATTGCTCTTCTTCATCTTCTCGATGACCTGCGCCACGCGGTCGGGGCGGAAGAACGGCGTGCCCTCGCGCTTCTTGACCTCGCCGACCAGTTCGGCAACGTGGGCCCGTTCGTTGAGCAGGCTCAGCAGCTGCTGGTCGAGCGAGTCGATCTGCACGCGCAGATCGGCCAGGCTTTCTGATTTATCGGAAGGAGAGGAGGGCGTTGTGGGTGTGGAGGCGGTCATCGTGCGAGCAGCTAGGGCATGCGCCTAGGCATGCGATCGCTCGAATTCTCGCATGTAGCTCACAAGTTCCTGTACGCCTGCCAGCGGCATGGCGTTGTAGATGCTTGCGCGCATGCCGCCCACAGACTTGTGGCCCTTGAGCTGCAGCAGCCCGGCCTCGCGCGCGCCGGCCAGGAAAGCTTCGTTGCGGCTTTCGTCCGCCAGGAAAAACGGCACGTTCATGCGCGAGCGGCAGCCGGGATCGATGCGGTTGGCATAGAAGTCGGAGCCGTCGATGAAGCCGTACAGCAGCTTCGCCTTGGCGATGTTGCGCTGCTCCATGGCGGCGATGCCGGTTTGCGTGCCTTCGGTCTGTTGCAGCAGCCACTGGAACGTGAGCCCCGCCATGTAGATGCCCCAGGTCGGCGGGGTGTTGTACATGGAGTGGTTGTCGGCCACGGTCTTGTAGTTGAACGCGCTCGGGCAGATCTCGAGCGCGTGGCCCAGCAGATCGTCGCGTACGACCACGATCGTCAGGCCGGCGGGGCCGAGATTCTTTTGTGCGCCGCCGAAGGCAAGGCCCACGCGGCTCCAATCGACGCTGCGCGAAGCAACGTGCGAGGAAAAATCGATGACCAGCGGGGCATTGCTGCCGAGCGCGGCCAGGTCGGGCAGTTGCTGGAATTCGATGCCGTTGATGGTCTCGTTGGAGCACACGTGCACGTACGAGGCATCCTTGGAGAGTTGCCAGGTCGACGGATCGGGCAGCTTCGTATGCTGGTCCTCGGCATTGCTCGCGGCCACGCGCGCCGTGCAATAGCGCTGCGCTTCCTTGTGCGACTTGATGCTCCAGCTGCCGGTGAGGACGAAATCGGCGGTTTTGCCGCGCGACAGGTTCATCGGCACGATGGCGTTTTCGCCAAGGCCGCCACCCTGCATGAACAGGATGTGGAAATTCGAGGGCACGGCCAGCAGCGTGCGGAAGTCGGCTTCGGCTTGCGTGCAGATGGCGCCGAATTCCTTGCCGCGATGGCTCATTTCCATCACGCTCATGCCACTGCCCTGCCAATCGAGCATTTCGGCAGCGGCGCGTTGCAGCACCGCCTCCGGCATGGCAGCCGGACCGGCCGAGAAGTTGTAGGGGCGCTTGCCGGCCGGCGTCTGCTGCTGGGTCACGTTGCTTTTACTTCTTGGCTGGAGCCTTGGCAGGTGCCTTGGCGGGAGCGGAACCTTGGGCGGCACCGTCGGTCGGCGCGCCGAGTGCCTTGGCGACTGCGGTGTCGAGTGCGCGCATCTTGGGTTCGACCGAGGCGCGCGTGTCGGACACGAGCTTTTCCGTCAGTGCGGTCTGCATCTTCGGGTTCAGGTCCTGGTACTTCTTGCTCAGGGGCGAATTGATCCAGGCCAGCAGCTGCTTGAGTTCGTCTTCGTTGAAGTTCTGCTCCAGCAGCGGGGTGAGGGCACCTGGGGCCAGTTGAATGGCCTTGTCGCGAACGATCGGATAGGTCTCGTCGAAGTACTTCTTCAGTTCGGCGTCGGCAGCCTTGGCGGCGGCTTCGCGCTTGGCTTCAGGCACCTGCGTCTGGAGGTACTGCGAACCCGCCTGTGCGATCGGAGCGCTCGATTGCTCGACCAGGCCGCGTGCCAGCGATTCGATGCCGGGGCGCTGGATGTCGATGAACTGCTTGATGAGCGCGGCCTTGTCCTGGGCCATGGCGGCCATCGAACTGCCAGCCAGGGCGACCGTCAGAAGCGCGAGTTTGATTTTTTTCACTGAGGATTCTCCGTTGAAGATGAGGAAGTATCGTCCGCGTCAGGCTCGGTTTCGCCGTTCGCGTCGTTTTCGACGATACGTTGTAGTCCGCTGAGTTTGGCGCCTTCGTCGAGCCCGATCAGCGTAACGCCTTGCGTTGCGCGACCAAGTTCACGAATTTCGGCAACCCGGGTGCGCACCAGCACGCCCTTGTCGGTGATGAGCATGATCTCATCATCCGCATGCACCAGAGTGGCGGCAACGACCTTGCCGTTGCGCTCACTCTGTTGAATCGCGATCATGCCTTTGGTTCCCCGGCCGTGGCGGGTGTATTCGGTAATGCTTGTCCGCTTTCCGTAACCATTTTCCGTGGCGGTGAGCACGCTTTGCTGCTCGTCCTCGGCCACCAGCATGGCGATCACGCCCTGGCCCGGCTCCAGTGACATGCCGCGCACGCCGCGGGCGTTGCGGCCCAGCGGCCGGACGTCTTCCTCGTCGAAGCGCACGGCTTTTCCGTTGTCGCTGAAGAGCATCACGTCGTGCTTGCCGTCGGTGAGTGCGGCGCCGATCAGGTAGTCGCCTTCATCGAGGTTCACGGCAATGATGCCGCCCTTGCGCGGGTTGTTGAACTCGTCGAGTGCCGTCTTCTTGACTGTGCCCATCGAGGTCGCCATGAATACGTACTGGTCGGCCGGGAAGTTGCGCTTATCGCCGGTCAGGGCGAGGGCGACGTTGATCTTCTCGCCTTCCTGCAGCGGGAACATGTTGACGATGGGGCGTCCGCGCGAGCCGCGCGAACCCGCCGGCACTTCCCACACCTTGAGCCAATACAGCCGGCCGCGGTTCGAGAAGCACAGGATGTAGTCGTGCGTGTTGGCGATGAAAAGCTGGTCGATCCAGTCGTCTTCCTTCGTGGCCGTCGCCTGCTTGCCGCGGCCGCCGCGTTTTTGTGCGCGGTACTCGCCCAGCGGCTGGCTCTTGATGTAGCCGCTGTGCGAGAGCGTGACGACCATGTCGGTCGGCGTGATCAGGTCTTCGGTCGAGAGGTCGTAGGCGCTGTGCTCCACCAGGCTGCGGCGCGCGCCGATCTTCGACTGGCCGAACTCCTGCTTGATGGTGCCGAGTTCTTCGCCAATGATGGTCGAGACGCGTTCGGGCTTGGCGAGGATGTCGAGCAGGTCGTCGATCTCGGCCATCACGTCCTTGTATTCGGCGACGATCTTGTCCTGCTCGAGGCCGGTCAGGCGCTGCAGGCGCATCTGCAGGATTTCCTGGGCTTGCGTTTCCGACAGGCGGTAGAGGCCGTCGCCGCCCATGCCGAACTCGCGCTCGAGGCCTTCGGGGCGGTAGTCGTCCGCGTTGATCACGCCGCCGTCGGCGCGCGTGCGCGTGAGCATTTCGCGCACCAGCTTGCTGTCCCAGCTGCGGGTCATCAGCTCGGCCTTGGCAACGGGTGGCGTGGGCGATTCGCGGATGATGCGGATGAATTCGTCGATGTTGGCGAGTGCCACCGCCAGGCCTTCGAGCACGTGGCCGCGTTCGCGGGCCTTGCGCAGCGTGAAGACGGTGCGGCGCGTGACCACTTCGCGGCGGTGCTGCAGGAAGACCTGGATCAGGTCCTTCAGGTTGCACAGCTTGGGCTGGCCGTCGACCAGCGCCACCATGTTGATGCCGAAGGTGTCCTGCAGCTGCGTCTGCTTGTAGAGGTTGTTGAGCACCACCTCGGGCACTTCGCCGCGCTTGAGCTCGATCACCAGGCGCATGCCCGACTTGTCGGATTCGTCCTGGATGTGGCTGATGCCTTCGATCTTCTTCTCGTGCACCAGTTCGGCCATGCGTTCCTGCAGCGTCTTCTTGTTGACCTGGTAGGGGAGTTCGTCGACGATGATCGCCTGGCGCTGGCCGCGGTCGATGTCCTCGAAGTGGCACTTGGCGCGCATCACGACCTTGCCGCGGCCGGTGCGGTAGCCGTCCTTCACGCCGTTGATGCCGTAGATGATGCCGGCGGTGGGGAAGTCGGGCGCCGGCACGATTTCCATCAGCTCGTCGATGCTGGCTTCGGGGTTGCGCAGCAGGTGCAGGCAGGCGTCGACAACCTCATTCAGGTTGTGCGGCGGAATATTGGTAGCCATACCGACCGCAATACCGCCGGAGCCATTGACCAGCAAATTCGGCAACTGGCTGGGCAGTACTTTCGGTTCTTTTTCCGAACCGTCGTAATTGTCCTGAAAGTCGACAGTTTCCTTATCGATATCGGCCAGCATTTCGTGCGCAATTTTGGCCAGCCGGATTTCCGTATACCGCATTGCGGCCGCGTTGTCTCCATCGACCGACCCGAAGTTGCCCTGGCCGTCGACCAGCATGTGGCGCATCGAGAAGTCCTGGGCCAGTCGCACGATGGTGTCGTAGACCGACTGGTCGCCGTGCGGGTGATATTTACCGATCACGTCGCCGACGATACGGGCCGACTTCTTGTACGGCCGGTTCCAATCGTTGTTGAGCTCATGCATCGCGTAGAGCACGCGGCGGTGCACGGGCTTGAGGCCATCGCGGGCGTCGGGGAGTGCTCGGCCCACGATCACGCTCATGGCGTAATCGAGATAGCTGCTGCGCATTTCCTCTTCGAGACTGATGGGCAGGGTTTCTTTTGCGAAGGAGGTCATGAG
>Ga0055531_10003349_pt1 | contig 10244 bp, 8 predicted proteins | sample AraplaCvi_mCL_r2_FD_55008 | JGI IMG/M metagenome (GOLD analysis project Ga0055531, IMG submission 55008) | Arabidopsis root microbial communities from North Carolina, USA - plate scrape MF_Cvi_mCL_r2 | ecosystem: Host-associated > Plants > Roots > Endosphere | place: USA: North Carolina...
GCGCAGTCATCCGGCCCTTCGAAGAAAACGGCCTCCTCATCCTGCCTGTAGAGCTGCTGATGATGCGGGGTGCGCGGGGCGCACATGGCGGTGCCGATCGCGGGGATCTCCGTCGAGCGCGTGGTATGAAGGTCGGCGTTTGCGCCGTTCAGCAGCACCAGGGCGATTTTCGCCCCGGTAATCGCCCGGGTGTAATCGGTGCCTTCAAGGTGATCGGAGCGAACAAACGGGTGGAGCAGCCGATATTCCGGCGCTCGTTGCCATCGGGCTCCGTGGATCGCGAGCGGCACGCCCTTTTCGATCAGCCGCGCCATGAAGGCGCCGCGCCCCGGCATCCAGGTGCCGACGAAAACGACGTCGGACGACCAGCGGCTTTTCTCCTCCTGCGTCAGCGACGGAGGGCGATGCATGATTTCGTCCGCGCATTGCCAGATCGTGTCGATCCGCCTCGCGCCTCTGCTGACCATCATCGCTTCGATGCCGTCGCGGCACGCCTATGGCCAGATCATAGTGCGGCAGGGCGCGGCGAAGGATATTCCAGCGGAGGCGTTCCGGGGACGGGTCCACAAACGGATTGTCCGCATTGTAGTTGACGATCACCGGCGCCGCCTTGCGGATCGCCTTCAGGGCGGCTGGCCCGANNACGTCGCCGCAATCGACCAGCGCAAAATCGAAGTGCCGTTCCCCGATCCGCCGGCCGAGCTCCTTTGCCACGAGATGGTCGATGCCGGGGCCGCCGGCGCGGTTCAGCCACAGCGCCCAATGGGGAGGGAGGCACGCATAGGGCGACAGATGCAGGACATCGGTGCCGACACGCCCGAAGGCCGCCGCGCGCTGCAGGCTGGTTCCCGAATCTGCACCGATATAGAGGAGCCTCATCGCAGCTTCACGCCCCTCGTCAGCCAGAATATCGGCACGTAGAGCAGCACCGTTTGCGGCAGCGCCCGGACGAGATTGCCGGCCTGGACCGCGACCGATTCGTCCATCAGACCGTTCATGAAGAAGCGGGTGATTGAGATGCAGGCCAGGGCCGAAAGCAGCACCCGCCCTCCCCGCATCCGGGTCAGGAGCGCATCGCCGACGATGAAACTGGCAAAGGCGAACATCGCAAAGACGGCGACGTAGAATGCGCCGAAAACGACGAAGCCGTCCGCGATCGAGGAGCCGGTGCGATAACTTCCCAGCTCATCCCCGGTGACGAGGAAATTGTAATAATCGCCCGACGAGAAGGCGTTGTTCGACTTGTCGAGTTCCGGCGCGACGACGTTCAGAACCGGTGCAGGAAGCAGCAGCAACAGCTGGTTGAGGGCGTTTTCGCGCGCCAGACCCTCCCCGGTCGGCGACAGCGAAAGCCCGAGGGCGATGTTGTGGTCGATATATTTGGTGGCGACGAAGCGCGCCAGAAGCGGGTTGTCGACATAAATCTCGTTATAGCTTCCCTCGGCCAGGATCCGGTCAATCTCTCGCCTGGACCTCAGCGCTTCGCCGTCGAAATAAGCGCGCATGGTCGAGAGGACGAGGTCTTGCGACGAGATGTCGGAGCGCTCGTCGCGGGCAATCACCATGGCGGTCGCGAGATCCGAGAGGATGCCCGCCGGGATGGGGCTGAAGAGGACGGCGACCGACATCCAGATCACACGCCGCCTCGTCAGGACGAAACGTCCGATCGCAACCGCGATCACAAGGCAGATCAGCACCGCCAGGATGTTGACCGCAAAGGCGCCCCGGCTGTTGCGCGCCAGCGCGATATAAAGCGTCAGGGTGCAATAGGCAGCCAGCGCCAGCCAATTGACCCGACGCCTGAAGTCCGGCGGATCGATGAGCCAGGCGGCAACAGGAATGAGGAAGGGCGCGACGGAGAATTGCGACAGGCCGGCGAGCAGCTTGAAGGCAATGTCGCCGAAATTGTCCTGTCCCCAGCGGTCGGCATTCGTGTACCAGGACGCAAACGAGCCCAGCAACCCCATCCACCATAATTGCCGGTTTGTCGGAGAGCGATAGACGCCGAGCGGCGCAAATATCCTTCGGCTGATCGTGAGGGCGATCGTCCGCATCACCCTCGACCGTGTGTAGAACCAGTGCAGCGCCACCGCCCATAACTGCAGCAGGGCGAGCACAGAAAAGGTCGCGACCGGCGCTTCGAGGTTGAAGGTGACCGGTTTCCACGCCAGAGCCTGAACGACAAGGGCGGCCAGGGTCGAATGGATCTGGAAGCCGAGCACCACCACCGTCGAGATCGGATAGCGCTCGATCCGTCTTGGCCTGGTGCAGTAGGCGACCACGCAAGCGCCTGCCAGTCCGGCTGACACGGCGCAGAACACGTTGGTTATGTCCGGCGATATCCCCACCTGAACTATCGCGCCGAGCAATACCGCCGCCACCAGACCCCAGCGCGCCCTGGCGACGTAACGGGAGTTGCCGCTGCGTTGCCGCAGTACGGAACGTGTGCCGACCGCATTGTCGCCCGCCAGACCTCCGCTCCCCATCATGGCCGATCCTCCATGAGATCGGCCGGCCGCCGGGCGAGGTTTGGAATGCGATACAGGAGCATGGTTCGCACGTGAGCAGGCAAAGCCCGATAAATCACCCAGGCCGCCACAAAAGAGCCGGTGACGGCCGGAATGGATGACCAGCCGCTCGATTGAGGCCAGACGGCCGTGGCGAACAATCCGGCGATGATCGAAATGCAGCCGCAAACGGATGCGGCGAAGGCCCGGATCGGCAGTTTCCGCCGCGGCGTCAGGAGTATAACGCAGGCAGCCGCGGTATAGATCACGAAGCCTGCAATCTCGGCCGCCAGCAACGAGAAACCGGCTCCCGCCAGCCCCCATGAAGGTAATGTCAGATAACAACCGACTGCCGTGAGCGCAGGGACACGCCGTTCGCGACAATCGGCGGCAGCAGGACATTGTTGCCGCGGACGATCGAAGCAACCGGCTGGGCAAGACCATAAACGATAATGCAGGCGCAGAGCGAACTGAACAGGATGGGATCGAGGTGGAAGCTGCCGCGCGTCCACCACAGGAAAAAGCCGGGCGCCGCCCATTGGAGCAGGATGCAGCCGGGTCCGACAACGGCCAATACGAAGAGCCAGCTGAGGGTGACAGTGGCCTCCGCAGCCTCCCGTTTGCCTTCCCTCAAATAGCGCAGAAGCTCCGGCTCGATCGGGCCGGCCAATGCGTTGATGCCTTGCATGGCGATATTCGACAGCGTCCGGGTTGCCGTGAACGCGCCGAGAAGGCCAATACTCGCGATCGGCGCGATCAGCAGCCGGATGCCCTGCTGGCTTGCGACGGCGATCAGTTCGCGGAGCGATACGAGCAGGCTGCTAGTGAGATTGGAACGGCTTCTGCGCAGGTTCGGCATGGCGAAGCCGATCTTCTCGCGCCGCCAGAGACGAAAACAATCGAGATGCACGCCGATATTGATGACGACATTGGCGACCGACGAAGCGATGACGGCGTCGAGGACATTGCCGCCGGAGACGACAGCCATCAGGGCCGCAAGGTTCACGCCGGCCAGCAGCGCAAACCGCCACCACGCCATTCTCGCGTAATAGCCGAAGGGGATGAGTGCGCGACCGAGGATGCCGCCTATCGAGCCGGTAAGAAGCCAGGCAAGCGCGTAAACGATCATCGCGCTCGTGAGTTCGCCGATCAGTTCGGCGGAGACGAAACCGCCGAACAGCGCGTCGGCCCATCCGAAGGTCGCGACGGCCGTCCAGAAGCAGAGCAATGACGTTGCGAGGAAAATGGCGGCAGGCACGGAGGAGAAGAAGTCGAGCCTGACGGCCTCCCGGGTGCCGAGGCGCTGGAACTCGTAACCGAGATAGGTCTGATGGCCGAGGTCGAAGGCGATGGACAGGGAATAGAGCGCCTGCAGCAGCACCCAGAGCCCGAACTGCTGCGCCGACCAACTGCCCAGCATGATCGGCACGCTGATCGTCTGGACCAGGATATTGCAGCCAAGCAACGCCCCGTTGGCGATCGAACCTGAGATAAGCCGTACTGACACACTCATCGAAAACGCGACCTACGGCTACACGGTTGACCTTTTCAATATTTTCCGCGCGACGATGCGGACGTCCGTCGCACGGTCGCGAAGCATGTTTTCCAGAAAGTCCACGAAGCCCAGCGGCGCTGTTTCCTGGCTCGGATGCATGAATGACGAGGCGAAGGCGGGCTGCCTGCCGGGAAACCGGATCGCCTTTGGCCAGAACAGCGGGGTGACGGGATGAAGATAGGAATGGCCGGGCGTCCATCCGAGCCATTTCAGCCGAAACCACTTTTGCGCATTCACCTGATGCGCATGTCCCCAGCTGGTGATCTTCTCCCACATCTCGGCATCGCTCAAAACGTATCCGTAGTGGTAGCAGGGTTCGTCGACGAGGATGGTCGGCGCGGCGGTGGTCCTGCGCGCCGTCTCGAAGCGGACGCCGCTTGCGCAGCGGATCGCAAAACCCGCATTGACATCGCGGATCGAGCCCCGGCCATTGGTCAGGACCAGCTCGGGCGTCTTCCAGAAATTATGCCATGGCGTCAGAATGCGATCATGGCCGCGGTCGAGCGCCATGAATTCGAGCAGCCTTTCCCAGGAAAGGTCGGAATAGAATTCGTCGGCGTCCTGGATGACCAGCCAGTCGAAACCTTCGCCGACGGCCCGGTCGAGGCAGTCGTTGCGGGTATCCTCCTCCGTCTCGAAGTCGCTGGAAATCACCTCGATCTCGCAGTTCACCCCTTTCAGGCGGGCGGCGGCGATCGCCTCCTCCACCTTTTCCCGGGTGGTCGGGTTCTTCCTCGATGCACGAGAGCCCGGCGCATAAGCCCAGGGACGCTCGGGGCGGACGATAAAAACCTTGTCGACGAAACGGCCGCAGTTCTCGACAACGTGCGGCAGAAAGCGATCGACGTTGTAGGCGAGGATGTGGCCGGCGATCCTCATGGCCCACCGCCGTCGATCAGCTGCCGGATGGCGATGATGGCCGGCCGTTTCGACAGGCTCTGGACCAGAGCCATCCGGGCATGCGGCAGCAATTCGTCCCGCTCGGACCTTGCGCGGAGAATGCAGGCCGCAAGGCTTTCCGGGTCGTTGGGCGGCGTCAGGTAGACGGCCTCCTCGACAAATTGCGCCAGTTCGGTGCCTTCGTCGGCGGTGACCAGGACGGGTTTTCCGGAGGCCAGCATGCCGCCGAGCTTGGAGGGAAGCGCCAGGTCGGCGGTGCTCCTGTCCTGCGGCAGGACATGCAGATCGGGCATGTTGAGGAGAGCGTTCAGCCGCGCATAGGGCTGGAAGGGAAGGAAACGGACATTGGCAAGATGGCCGTAACGAGCCTCGAGCTCCGGTTTCTGCGGCCCGTCCCCGGCGACCACGAAATGGATATGCCGCTCGTCCTCGAGACGTTCGGCCGCGTCGAGAAGAACGTTCAGGCCCTGTTTGGCGCCGATACTGCCCGAATAAAGGACGACGAAATCCTCGGGCCGGAAGCCGAGTTCCGCCCGATAGGGACTGATATCCTCCATCGGATGGAATTGCCCGAGATCCACCCAGTTGCGGACCACGGACACTTTTGCGTCCGGCACGCCTTTCAGGACGAGGCCTTCGGCCATGCGGTTGGAAATGGTGATCAGCCGGTCGAACCTGCCGAGCACGCCGCGCTCGAAAACATGGCCGAGCGCCTTCAGCCAGGGCCTGGAGTTCAGATGCCCGACGGCGAATGCGGCATCGACTTCCATGTCATGGACATGCAGCACGGTGCGCGCGCCGATCAACCTCGCGGCAAGCTGGGCCACGGGGGCCGCAAACAGCGTCGGCTCGACGCAGAAGACCGTTGCCGGACGGCGACGCAGGATCTGCCAGAAGACGACCGGTGCCGAGGTGAGCGCAAAGGACAGCGGCGCCAGCAGACGCCAGATGCCCCGCATCTTCCGCCGCAGCATCAGCGGTGCCCGCAGCACCGTGATGCGCCCTTCGGCTGTTGCGGAAAAACCATTCCTGTATCCGGGCTGGACCGCCCAGCCGGGATAATGCGGCGGCGTCGTCACCACCGTGACGTCCATGCCCTCGGCGGCCAGGTATTCGGCGATCTCGCCGGTATATTTGCCCACGCCGGCGGTTTCCGGCGCGTAGTTCATCGCATAGACGACCACGCTCTTGCGTGGCGATGTGGCAGCTGCCGTGGCCAGCCCCGGTGCGGCGTCGAACGTTTGTTCGCATTCGTCGCTGAGGGGCTGGGCGGCGGCTGTCATCAGGCAGCATCTCCGCGTTTGCGTTCGAGATACTCGCCCTTGAGGAAGGCCCGGTAGGCATCGGTTATGCCCTCTTCCAGCCCGATCCGCGGCGACCAGCCGAGCGCCCTGAGCTTGTCGGCACTCATCAGCTTGCGCGGCGTGCCGTCGGGCTTTGTCAGGTCATGGGCGATATTTCCCTGGAAGCCGACGACCTTGGAGACCAGCTGGGCGAGCTCCAGGATGGTCACGTCCTCGCCGGATCCGACATTGACATGGGTTTCGGCCGAATAGGTCTTCATCAGGTGGACGCAGGCATCGGCGCAATCGTCGACATGCAGGAATTCGCGGCGCGGCGTGCCCGTGCCCCACACCGTGATGTCCGCGAGGTGCCCGGTTTTCGCCTCATGCGCCTTGCGGATCAGCGCCGGCATGACATGGCTGGACTTCAGGTCGAAATTGTCGCCGGGGCCATAGAGATTGGTCGGCATGGCCGAGATGAAGTCATGGCCGTGCTGCTTGCGATAGGCCTGGCAGAGCTTGATGCCGGCGATCTTGGCGATCGCATACCATTCGTTGGTCGATTCCAGCGGGCCGGTCAGAAGCGATTCCTCGACGATCGGCTGGTCGGCGAATTTCGGATAGATGCAGGAGGAGCCGAGGAACATCAGCTTCTCGACGCCGACCCTGTGGGCGGCCTCGATGATATTCGCCTCGAGGATGAGGTTGTCGTAGAGGAAATCGGCCGGATAGGTGTCGTTGGCGAGGATGCCGCCGACCTTGGCGGCCGCCAGGAACACGGCATCCGGGCGGTTCTTCTCCATCCAGGCCTCGACGTCAACCTGACGCGTCAGATCGCGTCGCCGCGCGTCGCCGTCAGGATCTCGCAACCTTCCGAGGCCAGACGGCGGACGATCGCCGAGCCGACCATGCCGCGATGCCCCGCGACATAGACCTTCTTTCCCGCAAGGCTGTAGATCGTCTCAGGCATGGGAGAGCCCCTTGTTGCCGCCCGAGGTCGGAACATTGCGCGCCATGACCTTNAGGTCTTCCCGGACCATTTCGGCGACGAGCTGATCGAGATTGGTCTCGTGCTTCCAGCCGAGCTTCCGGTGCGCCTTGGTGGGGTCGCCGATCAGAAGNTCGACTTCCGTCGGGCGGAAATAGCGCGGATCGATCGCCACGACACATTCGCCGGATGTCGTGTCGTAGCCCTTNTCGTCGACGCCCTCGCCGCGCCATTCGATCGGCATGCCGACCTTGGCGAAGGCTTTTTCGACNAAGGAGCGTACCGTATGGGTCTCGCCGGTTGCGAGCACATAGTCGTCCGGCTGGTCCTGCTGGGTCATCAGCCACATGCCGCGCACATATTCGCGGGCATGGCCCCAGTCGCGCTTGGCATCGAGATTGCCGAGGAAGAGGCGNTCCTGCAGGCCGAGATGGATGGCGGCGGCGGCGCGGGTGATCTTGCGGGTGACGAAGGTCTCGCCGCGGATCGGGCTTTCGTGGTTGAACAGGATGCCGTTCGAGGCATGCAGGCCATAGGCCTCGCGATAGTTCACGACGATCCAGTAGGCATAGAGCTTGGCAGCGGCATAGGGCGAGCGCGGGTAGAAGGGGGTCGTCTCGCTCTGGGGAACTTCCTGCACCTTGCCGTAAAGCTCGGAAGTGGAAGCCTGGTAGAAACGGGTCTTCTTGGAAAGGCCGAGCAGNCGGATCGCTTCGAGCAGCCGCAGCGTGCCGGTGCCGTCGGCATTGGCGGTATATTCGGGCGTCTCGAACGAGACCTGCACGTGGCTCTGGGCCGCCAGATTGTAGATCTCGTCCGGCTGGGTTTCCTGCACCACACGGATGAGATTGGTGGAATCCGTCATGTCGCCGAAATGCAGCATGAAGCGCGGNTCCTCGACATGCGGATCTTCGTAGAGGTGCTCGATGCGGTTGGTGTTGAACGAGGAGGAGCGCCGTTTGATACCGTGGACCGTATAGCCCTTCGCCAGCAGCAGTTCAGCAAGNTACGCGCCGTCCTGGCCCGTCACCCCGGTGATCAATGCTACCTTGCCGTTGCTCTTCACATTTCCAGTCATGATATCCCCCTAACGGAACCCGTCAGTCTTTAAGTGAAACGTGCGCNTCAAAGCGCGCAATGTGCCAGTCGCGAGTGCTGGGAACACCGTTGTGATGCCCCCCGGAATGCGGCGAATCCGAGACATACAGTGATTCGTACCATTCGGGGCTTATGCCAAACATTGCAGCCAAGCGCTTCAGAAAAGATCATCGGCAGTCGTCGGGGTCCTTCCTTCTCGTTTCCGTTCTGGTTGGGATGGAGTGCCGGCCCTACGCGGGCTTTGACCCGGCNTCGATAGAACCGGNGCCGGATCAGGACGTGTCTTNGTGGTAATANCGCGCATAGCGGGATGCGTAATAATCCGGTGATCCATATCCCTCGTACAGTTTCATCCTGCTGCCATCGACCTTGTTGAGCATCACGCCGAGGCANCGGCCGGCGATCTGCGGTTCGGCATTCAAGGTGTCCCTGACCGCCTTTCGGGATGTCCCGCCCCATTCGACGACCATGACGAAGCCGTCGACGCGTGACGCGACCGCCCTCGCATCGACGACGGGACCGAGCGGCGGCAGGTCGAGAACGATATAGTCGAACTCGGCGCCAAGCTGTGCCAGCAGCCTCGCCATCGCCGCCGACGCCAGAAGTTCGGACGAATGCGGCATCCGCCGCGTCACCACGGCCGGCAGAAATTGCAGGCCGGTATCGGGATCCGCCAACATCACGGAAGCCGGCACCCGGCCCTCCAGCAGGACTTCGAGCAGTCCCTCTTCCGCATGCGAACCGAGCGCCCGTGTCGCGCCCGGATTGCGCAGGTCCGCATCGATCAGCAGGACCCTTGCGCTTCTGGCGAGCGCCTGGGCGAAATTCATGGCGATCGTCGATTTCCCCTCGCCGGGCAGGACAGAGACGATGCCGACGACCTTGCAAGGTTTGTCGATATGGACATCCGCGGCGATCCGTGCGCTGCGCAGGGTTTCGGCGAAGGCGGAGGACGGATGCTCGGTTGCAAAACCGGACATTTCAGTTTTCCGCCAGACCTCCCCTCTTGCCGGCCCGGCGGGCGGCCTCCTGCCCGGCGGCAGCTCCACCAGCGGTACGGAACCGAGATATTCGAGGCCCAGAACATCCCTCACCTGTTCGCCGGTACGGAAGAACCGGTCCCGGAATTCTCGAAAAGCCCCGGCCACGCCGCCGGCGGCGCAACCCAGCGCGAGGCAGATCGCCAGCACCAGCGACAGCCGCGGCTCGCTCGCACCCGCCGGCGGCACGGCACGGGATATGACGCGTGCTTCGGTGACGGGGAAGGACTGCTGCTGCACGGCCTCCTGATAACGCTGCAGGAAGGTCTGGTAGAGGTTGCGGTAGGTTTCGGCGGCACGTTCGAGTTCCCGCAACTGCACCTGCGTTTCGCCCGCGGCGACGCTGACATCGGTAGCATTGCGGACCCCTTGGGTAATCTGGCGCTCGCGGGATCGCGCGACTTCGAGTTCGCTTTGATAGCTCCGGGCGATCCGCCTCAGTTCGTCGAACATCAGCCGGTTATATTCCGTCATTTCCTGACGCAGGCGGACGGCCTGGACATGGTCCTGCCCCAGCCGCCTGGAGATCTCGGCCTCCCGCNTCGACGATTCCAGATATTTTTCGCGCAGCGAGCCGATCACGGAACTCTCCAGCGCATCGGTCACGACCGCATCCGTCTCGCCGCTCGCTATGATCGCCTCGATGCGGTCGGAGCGGGCCCGGGCTCTGGCGGTGTCGGCTCGTGCCACGATCAGTGCGCTGTTCAGTTCGACAAGCTGCTGGTCGGAGACGAGCTTGTCATTGGCGGTGACGAGGCCGTTGGCGGCGCGAAACCGCTGGACCGCCAGATCCGATTCCAGCGAGCGCTGCCGCAATTCCTCGATGCGCCGCTGCAGCCAGTCGCCGGCCCGCCGCGTGGCATCGTATTTGGC
>Ga0055531_10003358_pt1 | contig 10232 bp, 6 predicted proteins | sample AraplaCvi_mCL_r2_FD_55008 | JGI IMG/M metagenome (GOLD analysis project Ga0055531, IMG submission 55008) | Arabidopsis root microbial communities from North Carolina, USA - plate scrape MF_Cvi_mCL_r2 | ecosystem: Host-associated > Plants > Roots > Endosphere | place: USA: North Carolina...
CGGCCAGCGTGATGACCTCGGCGCCGAGCTTGAGCTCGATCCTGCCGTCTTTGTCTGTCAGGGTGTCGAAGCCTTCGCCGGCGGTGATGCGGTAGGTGTCGGAGCCTGCACCGCCGATCAGGGTGTCGTCGCCTTTACCGCCGTCCAGAGTGTCGTCGCCTGCGTTGCCTTCAAGGTAGTCGTTGCCGGCTTTGCCGTTCAGGGTGTCAATGCCACCGCCGCCATAAAGATGGTCCGCTTCGGAGCCTCCGTTGATGAGGTTGTCGCTCTTGCTCCCGAAGATGACGTATTCATTCGCGTCCGATGCGGTGCTGGGGTTGATGCGTGTGTGATTGACCTGCAGCAGGTTGTTGCCGGGCAAATCAATGTACCGCGTATTCGTGTTTCCAGTGAGCAAACCTTCCACAGCCAGGTAACCATCAGGGTTCGCGGTGGAATTACGGGTGTTGGCACTGATCAGTGCCTGCAGCATGGACGCGCGGTCATCCATCCACTGATCGGTGAACGTTTCGGGCGCTTTACCCAGGCTGCGCAAGGACAGGTCTTGCAACCAATCGGTGTAGCTTGCACCCCAGGTACCGCCTTGCCATAAGCCATCCAGCGCGGCCTTTCCGGCCTCTCCCGCTCCACTCATGACAAAAGGGCTGAGGGTCTGAAGAGCCACGACATCTTCAAAGCCGACCCGTGCCTTGGCCTGATAGGCCAGATTGGCATTGACCAGTTGAATGCTGGTTTTTCCACGCAGTGATTGGTAGATGTCAGAGCTGACGATATTGTTTAAGGCCATGTGGAAGGTGGCGCGGCCCGTGTTCCCATTCTTGTCCTCAACTTCAAACCAGGTGTTGCCGTCCAGGCTGGGTTTCAGCTCAGGGATGCCGATGCCCAGCTGGGCTGCCAGCGCTGTGAGCAGCTCCTCTAGCGCATCTCCTTCCGCGTGCCCCTGGCTGAATGTGCTGGTTTCAGCCGGGGCATTCGTTGCGGCAATGATCAGCGATAGTCCCTTATCCAGTGTGAAAGTGTTGTCCAGCTGGGCGAAGGCGTTTTGCACCGACAGCGAGTCAACCATCAGTACCAGGCTGTGCGTGTCGCCAAAATCGTTCTGGCTGAAGTTGTCCGTCAGTAGCTTGATGTCCAGGTACAGACGGGACTGAGTAGTGGCATTCCAGATCACATTGCCGCGCAGAAGCGGTTGATTTTCAATGGCCACCTTGATTGGCGTGCCGTAGTGAAGCTGGGAGTTGGACACGGCGGATGGATAGGTCGCGCCGTAAACATCAAACATATTGGGCAGGCCGGGCCCCGACGCTGAAGCCCGAAAATCACGCAGCAGGTCCAAGCCTAACTCGCTCAGCCCAGTACGATACGGAAGGGTGTTCGCGGAGGCCAGCACCACGGCCATCTGGTAGTCCATGGTGGCCGCCTCAATCCGGTCAAGGGCCACGTCAAGTGGGCCGGCGCCGCCTGCGTTCTGGATGCCGCTCACCCGCTCCTGTTCGCGCATTACTTTGTCGACCCGCTGTAAAGCCTCCAGGATGGGAAGCGCAGCATCTCCATACTGAACGATGAGGGCCTGCGCCTGGCTGTAGTCCGTTGCGGCGGGCGGCCGTGTTCCATCCATACGGGAGCGGATACTCACGTAGATGTCGTTGAGCTGTGGATTCCCCAGATTTACGAAAGCAGAGCCACTTCGGTACTGGACGAAGGCGTCGATGACATCTTGCAGGGTGTGCCCGGCGCTGACTTGCCCCACGCCGGCGCCATTAAAGGTATAGGTTTCCCTGATCAAAGGCGCGCCGAAGGATGTGGTCTCGTCCTGGTGCAACAGATTAAAAGCCGTAGCCAGATGGCCGCCCAGGCTGTAGCCAGTGATGGTGATTGACACACCCGGATCGAGCTTGCCGCCTTCTTTCAGGTTGGCGTACCAAGCCTCCATGTCTGCGATCTGCCCGAAGGCCCAGCCTTTCTCTTTGAGCTCCAATGCATTGGTGGCCTGGTTATCTCTGACAGCATCGTCTATGAACTCCGTGGAGCGAAAGCTCATGACGAGTTCGCCCTCTTTGATGCCCCGGGACTCATCGCTTCGCAATGCGCGGAACAAGGTTCCCGAAAAACCTGTCGAGGTATTGCTCTTGTGCTCGACTATCGTCCAGTCTTTGCTGAATTCGTCGGCTTGGATGGCGGTGAATTTGCTGGATCGATTGTTGCCGTTCTTCAAATAATCCAGAGGAATACTTGGGTATGAGGCTGTTGCGCCGGGAGGCTCATTTCCCGTGAAGGATATGGGATTGAATTCAAACAGCGCCTCTGCCGNCATTTGAAGATTGGCATATTTCAGATAGGTCGCGATATCAACTGTCATTTAGAGCCCCTCTTGATGGGTTTCAAAACTTGATCCACAAAAAGGCGGGGGCTGTAACTGCCATAGCCGGTTTTCATATTGCAACCAGTCGCAAACAGCCAGGGCGTTCGCTGCCCAGCTTCACTGCCTTGGCCAGGCTCGATGGCGTAGCGCACAAACTCTCCCAGAACTTCTTGAGTTTTCAGATCGATAACTTTGACTGTGCTCCCAGCAATCCAGTATTTGCGGTCACTTGGCACAACGAGGTCGTCATAGGTGACTCCGTAGCGTGGAGGCGGGTCTTTTGCCTCCTCTTGCTTTACTCGCATATCTGCCGCAAGCGTATAGCGATATCTCTTGTTGTCTTTGGGGTCAAGAGCATCCACATACAGATAGCCGGGCCGATCAGACGTCGAAAAATCTTGCACAAGCGATCTACCGTTTCCCTGCCCAGGTTCGCGCTCGTAGAGAAGAAAAGACCGTATGTAACCGTCGCCAGAAAATTCATGCGCGACAGCGGCGCCTGCCATCATTGGGTCGGACTGGTTCACGTCATACTGCCTCACCTTCAATAGCAGCACGCCGTCCACACCCTCCACCGTCGTATAGATCCTCTCCCCCGCCGTCTTACACCGCTCCTCAAACATCGCCCGCGCCGTCGCAAGCTTGCCGCGATACTCAATCGCTCGATACATCTCAGGCGCGATGGGTGCAATGAATAGCCCAAAAACTATTGCCGCATAGGCGAACTTGCGCGTCCAGGTCTTACCGACCCAAAGCGCAAAACAAACTCCAGCCAAAGCAAGCAACAAATACAAGTTGCCTACCGCAGCAAACAAGACATCAAAGCCGGTCGCCTTTAACATTCTTTATCCGATCAGTTGTACAGAGCGGTGCTCAATGGCATCACAACCCACAAAACAAACGCAGCTGCAACAGCTTGTTAACGCAATTCATTGCGGACCCTTGCGAGGTGCGCCGTAGGTGCTCGCGGCCATGGCGCACCACTGTGCCTTCTGTTCGCTCCACTTTCCAGACGCGCAAAATTCAGCGGCTTTTGTCATCACGTTGAGCAAAGGCGCAGTGCTGATGATCACAAATAGAAAGAACTTGGTCAGCAGGCGCATGGACCGGTCGGGTATCAGATTGCCGGTTTTTTCGACGGCCCATGCGCACGCGGCGATCCATGCCGCTATCGCGATGAAAAGAGAAACACCCTTCATCGATCGCTTTGGTTTTGAAGGAGATCAAGCATGTCTTCGCATGCCGTCACCTGTTGATTCAACATAAACCTCACCTCACCTCTCCTTTTCTTCTTTTCTTTTTTCTATTTCTTGGTCGCTGGACTGTAAAGAGATGTGGAGAAAGGCGCCAATAGTGTTTGAGCATTCAAAAATACGCATCTCTCATAGAGAGAATGGACACAAACACCAGAACGCCACAAGGACGAACACAGACCCAGACACGCACGCGCCTGCCCACGCAGCGGGCGCGCGCGGAGAAGAACTAAAAAGAGGAGTTCGGAGTCACCGTTGATGCCCCGCCGGAAACCAGACAAGAAGACAGGCTGCAAACTCAGCGCCGTGGCCTTCAGCGCTGACCCGAGTCAGCGTTCTGTGCCAACGACAACCGGGCAAGCAAAGCCGCGCAGGCTGCACGTCCGGCTGCTGGTTAAAACGGAGTCAGGATTGCGGCAACAAAACCGCCGAGAGCGGCGCACGCCCGCGTCTCACTCTTCCAGCAGGCGCACCTTCACGCTCTTGCCTTTGACCCGGCCGGTGGAGAGCTTATGCAGCGCCTGGGCCGCGATGCGCCTGTCCACCGCAACATAGGTGGAGAATTCATTGACGTTGATCTTGCCGACCTGCTCGCGCGTGAAGCCGGCCTCGCCGGTCAGCGCACCCAGCACGTCGCCGGCGCGGATTTTTTCCTTGCGGCCGCCGACGATCTGCAGGGTCGCCATGGGCGGCTGTAGCGGCTCCTGGCTGGCGGGTGTGAGTTCAGACAGTTTGTGCCAGTCGGACTCGGCCTTTTGCAGCTGCTCTATCTTGCCGACCGAGCCCATCTCGTCCATGGCGGCCAGGCTGATGGCCCAGCCCTCTTCATCGGCGCGGCCGGTGCGGCCTATGCGGTGGATGTGCACTTCAGGGTCGGGCGTGACGTCGACGTTGATGACCATCTCAAGTTGCGAGATGTCCAGGCCGCGCGCGGCGACGTCGGTCGCCACCAGCACCGAGCAGCTGCGGTTGGCGAACTGCACCAGCACCTGGTCGCGCTCACGCTGTTCCAGCTCGCCGTACAGCGCCAGCGCGCTGAAGCCCTGGGCCTGCAGCACGGCCACCAGATCGCGGCACTGAACCTTGGTGTTGCAAAAGGCCAGCGTGCTGGCCGGGCGGTAGTGGTTGAGCACCAGCGACACGGCATGAAGGCGTTCGCTGTCTTTGACTTCGTACCAGCGCTGGCGGATTTTGCTTTTTTCGTGCTGGGCCTGCACCGTGATGGTTTGCGGCGCCTTCATGAACTGCTGGCTCAGCTTGGCGATGCCTTCGGGGTAGGTGGCCGAGAACAGCAAGGTTTGCCGCTCCTGTGGGCACTGCTTGGCCACGGTGGCGATGTCGTCAAAAAACCCCATNTCCAGCATGCGNTCGGCTTCGTCNAGCACCAGCGTGTTGAGCGCTTCCAGGCTCAGGTTGCCGCGCTCCAGGTGGTCCATGATGCGGCCGGGCGTGCCGACCACGATGTGGGCGCCATGCTCCAGGCTGGCGGTCTGCCCACGCAGGGCCACGCCACCGCAGAGCGTGACGACCTTGATGTTCTCTTCGGCGCGTGCCAGGCGCCGGATTTCAGTCGTGACCTGGTCGGCCAGCTCGCGTGTAGGGCACAGCACCATGGCCTGCACCGCGAAGCGCCGAGGGTTGAGGTTGGCCAGCAAGGGGATCGCAAAGGCCGCGGTCTTGCCGCTGCCGGTCTTGGCCTGGGCGATCAGGTCTTTGCCGAGCAGCGCCGGCGGCAGGCTGGCGGCCTGGACGGGCGTCATGCTGAGGTAGCCCAGCAGTTGCAGGTTGGCCAGCATGGCCGGGCTCAGCGACAGGCTGCTGAAATCAGTGCTTGCCGCGCCGGATGCGGGCGTCTTGGGAGAGGTACTCATGCACCGATTATCGGCGCCTGGGTATCCAAGCCCCGACGGCCCGCCCCTCACAGCGCAGGAAAACCATTCAAAGCGGCCTGGGTACTCCCCAAAATGAATTGAGTTCATGTATCATACAATAAAACAAGGTATCATTTGTCGATACAACAAACCTTACTTGTGTTCACCTGTTTTGTGAGACAAGCTGGGCCTAACCTACTGGAGCATTGGAATGGGAATCGCACTAACGGGTCCGCGCCGCTTGATGGCCGCCGCTGTGGCCGTGACGCTGTCGGGTGTTGCGCCGGCCGCCGACTTACGCATAGGCTTCAAGTCCGAAGTGACTTCCGCCGATCCCCATGTCCTGGGCGCGGCGAACCGCAGTGTCTGGGTGAACGTCTACGACTCGCTGATCGGCCAGGATGAGAAGCTGCATGCCGTTCCGCTGCTGGCCTTGTCGTGGAAGGCGATAGACGACAAGCAATGGGAATTCAAGCTGCGCCCGGGCGTCAAGTTCCATAACGGCGAGCCCCTGACGGCCAACGACGTGAAGTTCTCGCTGGACCGGGCCAGGGCCCTGGCCGGGCCCCGGACGTTCAAGACCTATCTCAGAACGGTCGACAGCGTCCGGGCACAGGATCCGCTGACGGTCATCATCAAGACGAAGGAATCCGCGCCGACGCTGCCTGAAAACGTGGGCCTGGTGGCCATCATTCCCAAAGGAAGCGGCGCGGAGATCAAGGAGGAGGAGTTCGAGAGCGGCAAGGCGGCGGTGGGCACCGGGCCTTTCAAGTACGCGGGGCTCATACCAGGCCAGCAGGTCACCATGACACGCAATGATGCCTACTGGGGCGCCAAGCCCGCTTGGTCAAAAGTGACCTACCAGTTCATCCCGAAGGAGCCGGCAAGGGCCGCCGCGATGCTGGGCGGCAGTGTGGATGTCATTGACGGGGCCGCGGGCGGCCTGAGCGAGACCCTGAAGAGGAGCGAGAAGGTGACCGTGGTGTCCACGGCGTCCTATATGTTCAACCACCTGCACATGGACCAGTTCCGCCCGGTCTCCCCCTATGTCACCGGCAACGATGGAAAGCCGCTGGCCAAAAACCCCTTCCAGGACAAAAGGGTGCGCCAGGCGATCACGACAGCCATCAACAGGGAGGCCATCAACAAGTTCGTCATGAAAGGCGATGCAGAACCTGCAACGCAGATCGTTCCAGCCGGGTTCTTCGGCTACGAGCCTGCGCTGAAGCTTCAAGCCGCGGACACGACGCGCGCCAGGGCCCTGCTGGCCGAGGCGGGCTATCCCTCCGGGTTCAAGGTGGTCCTGCATTGCACCAACGACCGCTACCTGAACGACGCGCGGGTCTGCGAGGCGATCGCCCAGATGCTGACCCAGGTCGGCATCAAGACAGACGCCAGGACACTTCCCTACGCCAATTTCGTGACCCGCGCGACAAGCGGCGGCGCGGGGGGCATGCCCGAGTTCAGCCTGGCCATGTTTGGTGTCGGCGCGGTTCTCGGTGATTCGCTGGAGCCTTACACCGCTTCGATTTCCACCTTTGACAAGGCCCTGGGAACCGGAGCCAACAACTACGGCCGCTACAGCAACAAGGAATTTGACGCGGTAATCCAGTCCGCCTCCAGGACGCTGAACGAGAAGGAACGCGAAGAGCTGCAGCGAAAAGCCGCAAGGCTGGCCGCCGAGGACGTTGCCGTCATACCGGTGCACAACGCAAAGGCGGCATGGGGGTTGCGAAAGGGCCTCAGCATGGCCCCGCGCAGCGATGGGCTCACACTGGCGAGCAGCATCAAAGAAGCGGCTTCGAAGTAAGCGGATCAACGAACAGGGCGGTGGCAGCTGTCCACACGCGCCAAACCAGGGAAGTACATGAAAGACTCGACGTTCAGCAATCTCGCCATGGTGATTGAACGCAATGTGATGGTTACGATGAGGGACGGCATCAGGCTGGCCACCGACATCTACCGCCCGCGGGTGGAGCCGGGTGACGAGCAGCGCGCATTTCCGGTGATCATGGAGCGCACCCCCTATGGAAAGCACCTCGACAGCCGCACTGAACGCGAACCGGGAGGTACGGGCCCCATGTCACGGGAAGAGGTTGCGACCTACTTCGTGGCCCAGGGCTATATCGTGGTGTACCAGGACTGCCGCGGCAGGTACGGCTCCGAGGGAACGTTCACCAAATACCTCAGTGAGGCCAACGACGGGCATGACACCTGCAAATGGATAGTCCGGCAGCCCTGGTCCAACGGCAAGATAGCAACCAAAGGCCTTTCCTACGCGGCGCATACCCAGATGGCGCTGGCGTCCACCGGCGCTCCCGGCCTGGTGGCCATGTATGTCGACTCCGGCGGGTTTTCAAACGGCTACCAAAGCGGCATTCGCCAGGGCGGGGCGTATGAGCTGAAGCAGGCGGCCTGGGCCGTTCTCTTCGCGTCCAGCATCGCCCAGAGGTCGGGAAACACGGCCGTCGCGAGCACCTTGAAAAACATCGACGTCGACGACTGGTTCAGGAGAATGCCGTGGCGCCGCGGAAATTCGCCGCTTTCCGAAACCCCCGAGTATGAGGAGTTTCTCTTCGACCAATGGGAGCGGGGTTCCTTCGACGAGTACTGGAAGCAGCCCGGCATCTATGCGGAGGGTTTCTACCATCACCTGCAGGACGTGGCCTCGGTTCACATGTCCTCCTGGTACGACGTCTATACGCGCACCGCGGCCGAAAACTACATGAGCCTCAAAAAGCTGGGTGCTCCCGTGCAGCTGGTCTTTGGCCCGTGGGTGCACGGGAACCGCTGGCTGAGCCACTCGGGCGACGTGGATTTCGGCGAGCAATCCACCTTCGGCCCTCACCTGGCCGAGACCTTTCTCGAAGCCCGGTTGAAGTGGTTTGACCGATGGCTCAAAGACAGGCCGACCGCTGAAGACGACGCCCCGGTGAAGCTGTTTGTGATGGGCGGCGGCTCCGGCCGGAAGAATGGCGATGGCCGGCTTGACCATGGAGGCAACTGGCGGTCCGAGCGCGATTGGCCGATTCCGGACGCGCAGTTCAAGCCCTACCACCTGCACACCGACCGAAGGCTTTCACTCGCCATCCCGCAAGGCGATGGCGGCGTGCTGGAGTACCGCTTCGACCCCNAAANCCCCGTTCCCACCCTGGGNGGCGGCGTGGTGTCCCGCCCGCCCGGAATACTGGCCGGCGCCTTTGACCAGACGACCGACGAACGTTTTTTTGGTTGCGCGGAACCCTTCCATCCTTTGACGGATCGTGAGGACGTGCTGTCTTTTTCCACCGAACCGCTGCCGCAGGACATTGAAGTCACAGGGCCTGTGGTGGCGAATTTGTGGATATCGTCCGATTGCCCCGACACGGATTTCACCGTCAAGCTGGTCGATGTCTACCCAGCCAACGAGGACTATCCCAACGGTTTCGCGATGAACCTCACTGACGGCATCCTGCGGGTGAGGTACAGGGACTCATGGGAGAACCCGGAGCTGATGGTGCCCGGCACGGTCTATCCGATACGCATCGAGGCTTTTCCCACCAGCAATCTTTTCAAGGCCGGGCATCGCATACGCGTCGACATTTCGAGCAGCAACTTCCCGCACTTTGACGTCAACCCGAACACCGGCGATCCTGAAGCGCGGGCGACGACGAGCAGGACGGCGCTCAACAAGGTGTATATGAGCAGCCGGTACCCATCGCACGTGGTGCTCCCCGTGATCCCGAAACGCTCCCGGTAGAACGACGCCGCGCGGGCCCGGGGCCTGCGCCGCGGTCAGGCCGCGGATACGCCGGCGCGGTATCCGAGTTCCGCCGAAAGATCGTCGGCCGCCGCGCACAGCGGCTTGGCCAGCTTCTCCAGCCCCTTGGGTGTGATGCGGCTTGAAGGGATGGAGATCGCCATGGCGGCGATGACTTTTGAGGTGCCGTCGCGAACCGGCGCCGCGATGGAGAGGACCTCCGTCGCGATCTCACCCAGCGATGTCGCGTAACCCTGTTTGCGAATCTTGATCAGCTCTTCATTCCACTTGGAGCGCTGGACAATGGTGTTGGGCGTGAACTTCTGGAAGTCCTGGGCAAAGAATTCGTTCAGGAACTCCGTGGAAGCGTAGGCCAGCAGAACCTTTCCCGATGCGCCGCCGTGAAGAGGCCTTCTCATGCCGACAGACCCATGGATGCGCACATCATGGGTGGAGTCCCACCGCGCGACGGAAACCGACTCAAAGCCGTCGCGCACGCGAATCTGCACGATCTCGTTGAACTGGCTCGCTAACTGCTGAAGGTATTTGCTGGCCTGCCTGACCAGGCTGACCTGCTCATCGGCGGCCAGGCCCACGAGCAAGGCGTTGTAGCCCAGGTGGTAGGTGGCCGCATCACCTGAGCGCTGCACGAAACCGCGCCGCTCCAGCGTGCTGAGAAGGCGAAACGCCCTGGCTTTGGTGATCTCCGATCTTTTGGAAAGCTCGGTCACGCCCAAACCCGGGCTCTGGGCTACAAGCATCAACAGGCCGAGTGCTTCATCTACCGACGCGACGTTATAGTCCATGCCTTCTTTGGCGCCGATTTTCCTTCGGCGGGTATGTTTGGATTAGCGGAGCATTCTACCGTCCGGACTCAGTACGATGATGTCGACATACGAGGAGCCCGAGTGATTTTTCGGGGAAAAATTGACGGTGAATCCACCGAGATTCAGATCCCTCATTGACTCCAGGGCCCGCTTGATTTTTGCCGAAGACGGGTTCGGCCC
>Ga0055531_10003361_pt1 | contig 10227 bp, 6 predicted proteins | sample AraplaCvi_mCL_r2_FD_55008 | JGI IMG/M metagenome (GOLD analysis project Ga0055531, IMG submission 55008) | Arabidopsis root microbial communities from North Carolina, USA - plate scrape MF_Cvi_mCL_r2 | ecosystem: Host-associated > Plants > Roots > Endosphere | place: USA: North Carolina...
TCCGATCGGCGCGGGACAAGGGGCTCATAGGGCCATTTTACCCACCGGCTAGGCGAGGTGCCCGGACCATGTGTCGACAGGTCGATTTCGCCAGGCACCCGCAGAGGTGGGGGGGGGCCACGTAGGCCGCATCAGCTCAAACGTACTGCCCAATCGCTCCCGCACCTCGCAAGCTTGCGGCGCAATTTCATTGCGTCCTACGTGCTGCCAGCTTAGAAATCAGTTCTTTGGACGACCTCATCGAGCAAGCCACGCTCGTCTGCGACTAACTCAATCGAGTAGAAGGCCTTACCTGCCGCGGGGACGGCATAGTCAGATGCATACACAACCCGCCCGTTGGAAGTGCCCCGAGAGAGAGAGATCTTTAGGGCCGTTTCAACTTTGCTAGCAGCCGAATCTATCCGCTCGCCGAAACTGAGCCCCATTGGCAACTCTACCCCTGTGGCAACCTCCGATCGCTTAGCCGAGACTTTAGATAGCGCCCCATCAAAAAATACGTAACGGATCCCATTCCTGTCTTGTGCCGAACAATCAGATGTATCTAAAGGAGTCAGAGGACAGTCGGATGCCGCAAATGCATCCATGTCTCGCGGCACCCAACCTATTGGCCTAACGCCCAGCTCATGCGCAGTTGGAGCCCGAGGAGGCTGAGAGTGTTGGTCATCAGCGCTACAAGCTGAAGAAGTTAACAAGATGGCAAGCCACAAATAGATTGGCATTCGCATATCAGTGCTCCGGTAGGTAAGGTGCGGGATCTACCACAGTTCCGCCAGCCGCTCGCGGCGCGGGACTCCCTATCCTCATCTCATAATGTAGGTGAGGGTCTCCCAACCGCGGTGGGTTGCCCGTCTTACCGACAGTCCCAATGTCCTGCCCACCATTTACCAATACCCCCGGACTAACGAGAACTGATTTTAGATGGGAATACGCGGTATACGTGCCGTCACCATGGTCAATGACCACTTGATTTCCATACGTCGCACTTGGATTGGGCTGCACGTTTACAACTGCCCCGTCTTTATAAGCTACTACCCGCGTCCCAACTGGAGCTTCAATATCGATACCTGTGTGTGTCGAGACACCGGTCGCTGTCCTTCGGGGCGTACCGAATTCGCCCTTTCCTTCGCCCGGCTTGTCAGCTTTATTTAGCTCTGTATGCCCGGGCACGGGCGAGTGTCTTCCCTCGAATCGGGCGGCTGGTCGAGCGTCCACTGGGCCGATACTGCGGACGCTCGAAATACCTCCAACACCGGACAAGTTAGACGGGTGGTCTTCCAGGGATTCAAAGCGACGCCCGTCCGGATCTGTAAATCGGTATGGGTTATTAGCTGCGTACCAGAAGCGATTGAAATTGCCGCCGTTGTCGCCATCTGCCGTGACCGGGTCAACCGAAAGGAAGCGCCCAATCTGCGGGTCATAGTAGCGCTGCTGCATATATGTCAGCGCGGTCGCCGCGTCCATCACGTGACCAGTGTAGCCTGGCCCGTCAATCGTCGCGTTGATGACCTCGCCGTATGCCGTATACAGATTTCGCCTGGTAACCGCGGCCGCCGAGCTGCTTTCGGCCACCGGGCTCCCCAGCGCATCGGTGTGCTGATAGTCGACGGTCACCGTGCCGCTACCCCACGCCATGTGACGCGCAGCGACTAGCGTGTTGCCCAAATAGATGTACGCCGTGTTGCGGCTGTTGCGTGCTTCCGACGCGAATAGCACCTGCCCCGCCTGGCTGTACTGCCAGAACGTGTACTTTCCGTCGGCGTCCGTGGTCTGCACACGCCGACCCAATCCGTCATAGCGGTACGTCTGGACCCCAGTGACCTGGTTCAAGCGATTCGATGTGTCGAACACCAGCGCCTGCCCGTTCTTGCTTGTGATATTGCCCGAGGTGTCATACGCCAGTACCACCTGCGGAAGGCCGTTTGGATCGTTGATCTGGGCTAGGCGGTTGAGATTTCCGTAGCTGTAACGGAAATGGCGCGAGCCCTGATCGACACGGGTCAAGTTATCCAGCCCGTCGTAATAGAACGCCGCATTTCCCCACAGCCCAGGCGCGACCGCCGCAGTCAATCGGTCGTTCGTGTCGTAGCCCATGCCGCGCGTCGTCAGGCCCCCTTGCGCCTGGTCGGTGATATCAGTGACGTTCCCATTCGCGTCATAGTTGTAGCTGTCATCCAACACTACCGTCCCGCCAATCGCATCGCGGCTTCGCGCCGGGAGCCGGCGGGCGTTCTGCGTCATCGTGTGGACGATGCCATTGCCGTACGTGAACTGCTGGATCGCGCCGTTGGGGTAATAGCCGATGCCGGTCGCGTAGGAACCGACTTGCGTAGGCTGGCCGAGTGCGTTCGGCGCGTAGGCGACCGTCTGCAGATCCGGGTACGTCAGACTGGCCAGATGGCCGTTGGGGTTGTACGTATAGCCTGTCGTGAATAGTACGCTGGGGCTGTTCTGCTGTACCGACTCGGACACCAGAAGGCGGCGTTTGTTGTAACCGTACTGCGTCAGCACGGGGCCCACGCCCGGGTTGTTGGCCGATATCGTGGCAACCTGCCCGTCGGGCGTATAGGTGGTGACGATGTCCGCGGCGGCGCCTGGTGTCAGCACAGACAGAACCCGGCCGCGAGCGTCGTAGCTACGCGTCGTTTTCGCGCTGCCAGCAACGCTGGCGCGATCGCATGAGGCTGAGGTCAGACTGCTGCCCTGCACGCTCCAGGCCAGATTGCCGGCATTGTCGTAATCGACAATGGTCGCGCCGGATTCAGGCTCAACCGTCTTGCACAGACGCTCGTAGGCATCGTAAACGTAGCTGCGTGTCAGCGAGACACCGCTGATGCCACTGATCGTGATCGTGCGCGCGATCGATGTCGTAGCCAAGCCCAGATTATCCGTCGCCTTGGCCGTCAGCGTGTACGTGCCTGCGCCCAAGTTGTTCAGAGGCGCGCTGAAGGGTGATGTCGTATCGGTGGCGAACAACGCGCCATTGGAGAAGAACTCCACTTTCGCCACGCTGCCATCGGCATCGCTCGCACTTGCGGCGACCGTAAAGCTTGCTGGCGCCGTGGCTGTGGCGCCATCCGATGGCGAGGTCAAGGCGACTAGCGGGGCACCGTTTGCCACCACCGAAATGTTAACCGTTGCGGATGTCGTGACCGCGTTGAGGTTGTCGTAGGCCCTTGCGCTCAACGCGTAGTTGCCAACGCCCAGGCTCGAATAGGCAAAACTGTAGGGCGCCGCGTTGTCGGTGTTGATCAGGATACCGTTGGAGTAGAACTCAACCTTGCTGATGGCGCCGTCACTGTCGCCAGCACTTGCTGTCAGGGTGAAGCTGGCTGGGGCGATGCCGCTGGCACCGTTGCCGGGTGAGGTCAACGAGACGGTCGGCGGTGCATTGACTGAAACGGAGGCCGTACCGGAGTTGGTGGCGTAGTTGTAGTTGTCGTAGGCCTTGGCCGTGATCGAGTAGGTGCCCGAGCCGACGCCCGAGTAGCTATAGGTGTACGGCGCAACCGTATCGGTATTGATCAAGGCGCCATTCGAATAGAACTCGACCTTGCTGATCGAGCCGTCACTGTCGCTGGCATCCGCCGACACGGTGAACGTGGCCGGCGCCAGTCCCGAGGCTCCGTTCGCCGGAGACGTCAGGCTAACAGATGGTGCATTGTTGCTGACAACGCCGACTGCATTCGACGAGGCCGTGTATCCGTTATTGTCGTAAGCCCTCGCGGTCAGGGTGTAGCTTCCCGCACCCACTCCGCCGTAGCTGAAACTCCACGGAGCGCTGGTGTCGGTATTAATGAGTGAACCGTTGGCGAAGAACTCGACCTTGGTGATGGTGCCCGTGCTGTCGCTGACCGAGGCGCCCAGGTTGAATGTGGCAGGCGCCTGCGCCACGGTGCCGTTAGCCGGAGCGGTCAGCGAAATGCTGATCGGGTTGTTGACGAAGAGCGTGACCGGCTGGGAGGTCGACTCGCCTGCCCGATCCTGCACGATCGCCGTCAACGAGTAGGTCCCCGGCGCGATCCCAGACCAGGTATACGTCCATGGCGCACCGGTATCGGTGAACAGGAACTGGCCATTCGCCAGGAAGTAGACCACCCGGCCCGAACACAATGGTCCGGTGATCTGTGCGTTGATGGTGACGCTGCCCGGCGCCGTCAACGTCGTTCCGTTGCCGGGCGCTGTGATCGTGGCTTCCGCAATTTCCTCGCACGACGCGAACGCCGTTGACGGTGCGCCTGCGAGCAGCAGCAGACCCGCCAGAACGGCGCATGCCCGGTCGGCGCAGCGCTCATGGGGGAAGGCACGCTTGATCGTCGAAATCCTTTTCATGTTCAGCCCCCCGGCCCTGAACGAGTGGTCGACTTCGGCTTGCCGAATACGTCGCGAACGATGGTCGTACTGATCCCGCCGGGCGACGCGATGCTCACGGGCGAGTCCGTGCTCGGGGTATCGAACGCCTGGAAGCTCGTGGTGGTGGCGTAGTTGCGCGGATTGGTCACCCGAACCTGGAAGCCGGTCAGGTACGTGGTCGTCGTGGTCAACGGCGCCCCGAGTTCGGAGTCCTGCTTGACCTGATAGACCCGATCCAATGCGTCATAGGTCGTGCTAGTGCCGGTCAGTGCGTCGGCGATCGTCGTCAGGTTGTTGACGGGATAGCTGACGAATGTCTGGCGCCCGAGGCTGTCGTAGCGATTGACGACGAAACTGTCGGTGCCCGCGCTTGCCGTGTCGCGCGACCAGGTCAGCACCGGCCGCCAGAACGCATCGTAGTAGGTTGTCGTCACCCCGGTTCCGGTCTGGACGCTCATTCGCCAGTGACCCGCTGGCAGGCCGAACTCACTTGCCACGACTGGCACAAAACTGCGAGTAGTGGCATTCCACGCCGTGGTGTCGCCAGCGGGATAACTGACGCTGGACAGCCGTCCCATCGCGTCGTACGTGAAACTCTTGGTAGCCGCGGTTTCATCGGTGATCGATCTGACCCAGCCGATGTCATTGACATCGGCCGACTCGGTGGAGCCAGAGGGGGAATCGGGTGTGGCCGGGTACTGGATGAGCTGCGGGATCCCGCGCTTCCAGTTCGACAGCGTGGTCGTGTTGTCGTTGCCGTCCTTGACCGTCGCCACCGTGCCATCAGCGTAATAGGTCAATCGTTGAACGGGCTGCGGGTTACCGAAGGAGTAGGTGCTGAGCGGCAGCGCGGTAGTGGCGTCATACGTAGTCTGCGAAACCACCTTGCCGGTATCGGCATTCGTCACCGATGCGACCTGACCCAGGACCCACGCCGAAAGATTGTCGCTATACGCGGTCGCATCCGTGCGCGTGCACGGCGTGCACCCGAGGCTGCTGGACTTGGTCACAGACTTGGGACGTGCAAACGCGTCGAACCCGGATGCGCCAGCCGCCACGGTGCTGCTGAAGGTCGCTCCGTCCTGGTTGATCACACTGCTGCGCTGTGGCCTCAGGTATTCCGCCTTGAAGCCCACGCCACGCAGCTGCGGACTGGTTCCAATCGGAGTTGCGTACGATTGCCCGCCCTGCGCCCACTCGTAGGTCGTGGTCTCGACCTTACGGACGTCGGTCGGCCCGGTGCCGCGCTCCACAGTGAGCAGCTTGCCCTCGTTGTAACGATAGCTGTTGCCGAATCGATAACGGATCCACTGGCCTTCAGGCCCGGCGACGACGGTGACGTCCGAACCGGCGCACGCATCGGCAAGGCACAGCGGTTCGATGCAACTGCCGGAGGTGCAGATCGGCCCCGTGCCGGCAGCCCAGTAGATGTCCGAGTTGTAGGTGTAGTTCCACTCGGCCGTCGCAATCCCCGGGCCGCTGACGCGCTTGCGGGTCAAGCTGAGCGCGTCGAATTGCAATGGGTAGACAGCGACGTCATCGTTGTCGTCGTTGTACGGGGAGGTGTAGTTACCGCACACCTTCGGCACGTTGCTACGGCCGTGGCGTAACGGGTCGATGGCGAACTCGCCTACCGCGCCCGATGGATGCGTGATCGTGCCAACCGCGCCCAGTGAGGTCACATCGCCGGGCTCGCCGCAGGAGCGCACGGGCTCGCCCGGTGCCCCTTGAGCGTAACGAACGACGGCATTGGATAACCCTGCGAAATCGATCGTCCACCTGCCGTTGTCAGGCGACTCGGGCGTGGTTGGGAGGATGACGGTGGTCAGGGTGGCGGTGCTGGCCGTCGGAGTGCCATAAACATAGTTCCACGTCTGCACGCCGTTGCTGACGGCCGAAACGTAGCCGGCCGCGTTGTAGGCGACGGTGATGAATCGGCCATCGTTGGCATCGATGCGCGTCAGTCGCTTCGGCACACTCGGATCGAACGTGTAGGTGACCCAGTTGCCGAACCTGTCTTCCACCCGCGTTGCGAACAAGACCATCCGGTTGCGCGTGAGCGTGCTGTTTCCGCTGGCGCCCTTGAGGGGCGTTTCATAGAAGGTCGCGAGCCAGTCGAACCAGTACCTGGTTCCGTCGGCCGTCACGGCGAGGAATCCTTCGCCGCTTTGACCATTCTTGATACCCGATAGGCACGAGAACACGGTGAAGCCGCTCGTGGTCCAGTAGTACGGCCCACCCGTTGTCGGCTTCGGGGTGCTTGCGGCGACCTGCAGCATCTCGCCGCCGCCCGGCATGTTGGCGCTGATACCCTGCCAGTAGTCCTCAGGCTGATAGAGCTCGCCGTTCTGATTGATTGTTGGCGGGCGCCCCGCCCCCGAGCAGCGTGCGCCGCTCCAGCCTGTGCTTGCGTACACGCCGCTGATGTTGGGCAGGTCCATGTCCCAGTCGGCGAAGGGAAGGTCGACGGTGCTGGCTGCATTCCCTACCGTCTTGCCTTTCCGGCTGGAGGCGGAGTAAGTGCGCGTCAGCGCCACGGGGAGTTTGCTGTTGCCCCGAACCGAGACGTCGGTCGAAGAGAACGAGAGCGCTCCGCTCTGCAGATCGACGCTGTCGCCGAACAAATCCGGCCCTAGGGCGGTGATGTTCTCTTTCGACTGGATCAGCTTGTCGTACTCCTCCCAGGGTCGGTTCGAGTCCGACTGGGAAAATGCAGGCGTGCAGGCACCTGCCAGCAAAAGGCCGAACGCCCAGCGCATCAAGGTCATCACGTTGTCCCCTTCCCTTTCAGCCCGTTGCGAGCCGAAGTCCCTGGTCCCCTATCCACGCGTCCAACATGCGCGGCATCTGGCGCCCTTATACGTTCTATCGGGAGGGAGGTGTCAAGAGGAGAGCGACAAACGGCAAAGCACCGGAAGTAGCCCGGTATCCACGCCGCACTTCGCTCCCGGGCGATGACTGCTGTGGCCGCCACAACGGTTGTGGGTGCTTACGCTTCGCCCTGGGATTGGCCGCTTCCTTTGGGAGAGTGCTGGCATGGGCGGAATGAAGATTGTCTCGAACGGCAACGAGTCGTTTCCCACCGGATCATTGCGCTCTGATCGGTGACTTGATGCCCAACAACAGTTCTCGTCGACCGCACGATAGGGGGAGAATCAGCACGACCCGCCCTAGCGGTAGTAGCGGGTCGGACATCGACATAGTCCTCACTTTCTATTGGCAGGTGTGCCAGCCGCAACACTTCCTATTTCAGGCGTGCCTGCCGCCACCGTCCTTGCCCGCGATGGCACCAACGGAACCGCTCAACCCACGATTTCCGGCTCCCACACCATGTACACATCCGCCCGCGCGTAGTGCGAGCCGGGCCTCGGTGCGGGGTGATGGCGGAAGCCGACGCTTTCGTACAGCGCGAGTGCGGGGGCGAGCGTGCTGTTGGACTCCAGGAACAGTTCGCGGCCGCCGCGTGCGCGGAAGGCGTCCAGCAAACCCTGCATCAGCGCGCGGCCGACGCCTGCGCCGCGCGCTTCCGGCGCGACGGCCATCTTGGTGACTTCGTAGACGCCGTCGGATTCGTGCTTGAGCGCGACGGTGCCGACGACGCGCTCGTGTTCGTCGATGGCGAACAGCACGTGTCCGCCGGGCTGGAGGATGTGGGTTTCGGGATCGCCGAGGACTTCCCGATCGATCGGTTCGACGGTGAACCAGCGCTCCAGCCATTCGATGTTGAGGCGGGCGAAATCGCCGCGCCAGCGCGGGGCGTAGTCGACGATGCGGAAAGAGGCGGTGTTCATCGCGTCATCATAAGCGGCCACAAACACGTACGGCGGCCGAAGCCGCCGTACGTGCGTTTGCGATCCGCGATCGATGAATCAATCCTTGCCCTTGCCCTGTCCCTTCGGTTCGGCGTTGCCTTTGCCCTGGCCATGGTCCTTCGACGCTGCATTGCCCTTGCCTTGCGACGACTTGGCCGGCGCATGACCGTTGCCCTGCGCCTTCGAAGGCGCGGCGGCCTTGGCATTGCCATTCGAATGGCCGGGCGGGGTTCCCTTCGCCTGGCTTCCCGCGTTCTTCGACTTGGCCGATTCGCGCGGCCGCCCCGGATAATCGCGCGCCAGATCCGCGTCGATCGTGATGCTGCGGCCCCAGCGGTCGTAACTCGGGACGAAGCCTTTCTTCAGGCGATGGAACTCGGGCGAGCCGGGCTTGATGCCGAGGCTCTTCGCCACTTCGCCCCAACCCTGCGCGTGGTCGCGTTCCCACATGTCGGCGACGTAACGGCACGGGCGTCCCAGCGCGGATGCGATGGAGCATGCGAAGTACACGTCGCCCGGGGCCCAGCGACGTTCGCCGAGCAGTTCGTTCACCAAGTCGCGCGGCGCGCCGTAGTAGCGCACCATCTCGTCGACGAACGGATCGCGATAACGCGCGCCATAGCGGTTCATGTCGCCCAGCCACGTATCGACCCACGCGTCGCCCGTGCGCGGATTCCAGCCGAAGGTGTATTCCTGCGCCGAAGCCGTGCCCCAGCCCAGCGTCGCCGCGGCCGCGACCAGCACCGCGCCGATGCGCGCTCTCCAGGTCATCGCCATCGCCCAGCTCCTTTCGTCGTCGAAGGAATGCCAGCCGGGCATTCCGTTAGGGTCACCCGCCACGATCAATCGTCGTCGCGCCAGCGGCGCTTGCCGTGGTCGTCGTCATGGCGGTCGCGGCGATCATAACGGCGATCGTCCCAGCGGCGGTCCCGGCTGTAACGGGAGTCGTAATAGGTGCCGCCGTAATAGCCGCTGCGCGTGTAATAGCGGCGATCGTTGCGATGGTCGTAGCGCGAATCGTAGTAATGCGTCGTGCACTTGCCGTGCTTGTTGCAATTGCCGCGCGGCGCGTTGTTCCAGTAGCCGTAGGCGTTGCCGTACGGCGGGCCGGCGCGGTAGACGCGACGGTAGTAGGTCGGACGGCCGCGATAGTCGTTCACGACGACGAGGCGGTCGCGATAGTCACGGTCGTAGCGGTAGTACGGAGAACCCGCGTGGTAGACCACGTCGGCGATGTCGACGATCACGCGGGTCAGGTCGTCCGCACGCGCCGGGGCGGGCGCGGCCGCGGTGAACACACCCAGACCTGCTGCCAGCACCACGGGGGCGACCCATCGGGTCAGGACGGTGGACATGTATGCGCTCCTGGTTGCCCGCACCTTGCGAGCCCTGGGGCCAAGATGCGACTACCGCGGTGAACGCATTTTTAATCCGGACCGGCTCCGCCGGGGACGCTCAGCAGCCGTTGGGGAACGTGTTCAGCCTGCGCTGGCGGCGAGTTCGAGAATCGCCTCCGGCAGTTCGTGCGCGCTGGCGATGCGGCGCAGGCGCGGCGCGTCGTCGGCGACGTCGGCTTCGTTCTCGTGGCCCCATGTCGTGTGGTACGGCACGTGGATGCCCCACCCGCCCAGTTCCAGCACCGGCGCGATGTCCGATCGCAGCGAATTGCCGACCATCACGAAGCGCTCGGCCGGCAGCTGGAATTCCTCCAGCAGCCGCGCGTAGGTCTGCGTGTCCTTCTCGCTGACGATCTCGATGCGACGGAACAGGTCGGCGAAGCCGCACTGCTTCACCTTCGCTTCCTGGTGGAACAGATCGCCCTTGGTGATCAGCACGACCTCGAAATTCGCGGCGATCGCTTCCACCGCTTCGCGAATCCCCGGCAGCAGTTCGACCGGATGGCGAAGCAGCGACTTGCCCAGCTCGACGATGCGATGCACGTCGCGCGCTTCGATGCGCTGCGCGGTGATGTCCACCGCTGCTTCGATCATCGACAGCACCATGCCCTTCACGCCGTAGCCGAACAGCGCGATGTTGCGCTTCTCCACTTCGTACAGGCGCTCCT
>Ga0055531_10003385_pt1 | contig 10188 bp, 7 predicted proteins | sample AraplaCvi_mCL_r2_FD_55008 | JGI IMG/M metagenome (GOLD analysis project Ga0055531, IMG submission 55008) | Arabidopsis root microbial communities from North Carolina, USA - plate scrape MF_Cvi_mCL_r2 | ecosystem: Host-associated > Plants > Roots > Endosphere | place: USA: North Carolina...
GACGGCTACTGGATCAGCCTGCTCGGCAAGTTCTGCTGCTACGCGATGTGCGCGCTGGCGATGGACCTGATCTGGGGCTTCGCCGGCATCCTGTCGCTGGGACACGGCCTGTACTTCGCGCTGGGCGGTTATGCGATGGGCATGTACCTGATGCGTCAGATCGGCACCGAAGGCCAGTACCGCAGCGCGCTGCCCGACTTCATGGTCTTCCTCGACTGGAAGGAGCTGCCCTGGCACTGGGCGCTCAGCGACAGCTTCCTCGCGACGATGCTGCTGGTCCTGCTGGTGCCGGGCGGCATCGCCTTCGTCTTCGGCTTCTTCGCCTTCCGCTCGCGCATCAAGGGCGTGTACTTCTCGATCATCACGCAGGCGATGACCTACGCGGCGATGCTGCTCTTCTTCCGCAACGAGACCGGCTTCGGCGGCAACAACGGCTTCACCGACTTCAAGCGGCTGCTGGGCCTGTCCATCACGACGCCGGGCATGCGGATGACGCTGTTCGTGCTGAGCGCCGTCGCGCTGATCGGCTGCTACCTCGGCCTGCGCTGGCTGACACGTGCCAAGTTCGGCCGCGTGCTCAGCGCGGTGCGCGACGCCGAGTCGCGGCTGATGTTCTGCGGCTACTCGCCCCTGCCCTACAAGCTGGCCGCCTGGGTGCTGTCGGCGCTGATCTGCGGGTTGGCCGGCGCGCTGTACGTGCCGCAGGTCGGCATCATCAATCCCGGCGAGATGAGCGTCGCCAACTCGATCGAGATCGCCGTGTGGGCGGCGGTCGGCGGCCGCGGCACGCTCGCCGGCCCGATCGCCGGCGCCTTCGCGGTCAACGGCGCGAAGAGCTGGCTGACGCAGTTCGCGCCGGAGTACTGGCTCTACCTGCTGGGCGCGCTCTTCGTCGCGGTCACGCTCTTCATGCCCGATGGCATCGCCGGACTGCTCAAGCGCAAGTTCGGCGCGAAGTCCGCCCGCAAGACCGGGGAGGCCACGGCATGAGCCCCGACCTGCTCGAGCAAGGCGGCGAGCGCCTGCGCGCCGCCAGCGGCCCCGGCTACGGCCGCGTGGTGCGGCCCGGCGAACTGGACCTGGCGCATGGCCGCATCCTGTACCTGGAAGACGTGCACGTCAGCTTCGACGGCTTCCGCGCGATCAACGGCCTGTCGCTGGACATCGCACCCGGCGAGCTGCGCTGCATCATCGGCCCCAACGGCGCGGGCAAGACCACGATGATGGACATCATCACCGGCAAGACGCGGCCGGACCGCGGCACCGTCTTCTTCGGCGGCACCATCGACCTGCTGCGCCACAGCGAGGCCGAGATCGCGCAGTTGGGCATCGGTCGCAAGTTCCAGCGGCCGACGGTCTTCGAGGCGCTCAGCGTGTACGAGAACCTGGAGCTGGCGCTGCAGGGATCGCGGGCGCTGCGCGCCTCGCTGTGGGGCGTGCTCAGCGGCGCGCAGAAGGACCGGCTCGCCGAGGTGCTGACGCTGATCCGCCTGCAGGACCAGATGACGCGCGCCGCCGGGCTGCTGAGCCACGGCCAGAAGCAATGGCTGGAGATCGGCATGCTGCTGGTTCAGGACCCCAAGCTGCTGCTGCTGGACGAGCCGGTGGCCGGCATGACCGACCAGGAAACCGAGCGCACCGCCGAGCTGATCCTGACGCTGAAGGGACGGCACAGCCTCATCGTCGTGGAGCACGACATGGGCTTCGTCGACCGCATCGCGGAGAAGGTGACGGTGCTGGCGGAGGGCTCGGTGCTCGCCGAGGGCACGCTGGCGCAGGTGCAGGCGGATGAACGCGTGATCGAGGTGTACCTTGGACGTTGAGCTTCAGGACCGGACCGCGGCGGTGGCCGCCGGCGACGCGGCGCCCGCGCCGATGCTCGAGGCGCGAGGCCTCCACCAGTACTACGGCGGCTCGCACATCCTGCGCGATGTGTCGGTGAGCGCGACACCGGGACGCATCACGGTGCTGCTCGGCCGCAATGGCGTGGGCAAGACCAGCCTGCTCAAGAGCTTGATGGGCCTGGTGCCGATCCGTGCCGGCAGCGTGTCGCTGGCGGGCCGGGACATCTCGCACGCCACGCCCTACCAGCGCGCCCGCGCGGGCATCGGCTACGTGCCTCAGGGGCGGGAGATCTTCGCCCGGCTGACCGTCGAGGAGAACCTGCGCATGGGCCTGGCGAGCAAGCCCGGCGGCACGCCGGTGCCGGAACACCTGTACGCGCTGTTCCCGGTGCTCAAGCAGATGCTCAAGCGCCGCGGCGGCGACCTGTCGGGCGGTCAGCAGCAGCAGCTCGCGATCGCGCGGGCGCTGGCGGCGTCGCCGCGGCTGCTGATCCTGGACGAGCCCACCGAGGGCATCCAGCCGAGCATCATCAAGGACATCGGGCGGGTGATCCGGCGGCTGGCCGACGAAGGCCTGGACGGCCATCCGGTCGCGATCCTGCTGTGCGAGCAGTACTACGACTTCGCCGCCGAGCTGGCCGACGAGTTCCTGGTGCTGGAGCGCGGCAGCGTGATCGCGCGCGGGAGCAACGCGGACATGCAGACGCCGGGGATCCGGGGGCTGGTGGCGATCTGACGCTGGCCCGGTGGACGCGGGCCGCGTGGCGCGACGCTCAGTTGATCTGGGCGTCGAAGGTCAGCGTGAAGACGTCGGCGTACTTGCTGCCCGGGCGCCTGGCCATGTCGGCGACGCTCTGCTCTCCTGCTTCCACATGGATCTTCGACTTCGCGTTCACCGCGTACCCGAGAGCCGGCCTCAATGCCCGTGGCTGATCGGTGGTGATCTCCAACCGTGACACCGGCTGGCCGCTGTCGGTGACGATCCCCGGCATGCTCAGCGCCACCGAGTACGGCGCGCGGCTGCCCGCGCCATCGTCCAGCCGGCACCGCTGGCCGTCGGTGGAGGCGCAGCTCAGGCTGAGCTTCACCGGCGCGCTGAGGCTGATCACGAAGGGCAGGTCGCGGCTGAGCCGGGGCGGCGCCGCGCCGCCCGCCAGCCATTCCGTCCAGCCGCGCGGCGGTTCCAGCACGGCTCGTTTCGCGGCATCGGGCATGGTGAGCTGGAACTCATGCTCGACCGTCAGTTCGAACTCCAGTTCCACATAGACCCGTTCGATGATGGCTTGCGCCCCGAAGTCGAAGTGCCCGCCCCGGCCATTCACCAGGGTCAGCTTTCCCCGGTAGATGCCGTTGCGCATGCTCAGCGGACTGGGCGTGACAAGCGCGTAGCTCACCGAATGACGACCGCCCTCCAGCCAGAAGTCGCCGGATGGAATGGTCCGGGTGGGCTTCTTCACGCACGGCTGAGTGGCGGCCGCAGGAGGCGTCCACCACCTGAAGTAGTACTGGTTGGTGCTGTAGTAAGCCATGCCGGTCGTGATGCAGGGCCCCGCGCCGTTCACCCAGGAGCCGCCCGCCCAGAGGTTGTTGTGGTCATTGGGCGCGATGTTCCGGATGTTGTATCGCCCGGCGTACGACACGATCCGGAATTTGACCTCGGCGGTCTGGCCGGTCGTTTGATGCATCACCGGCACCGTGATGAAGTCGCTCGGGAAGCGGAGATGGACCGAATCAGCATCGGCCGCATTGGGCTGGAGCGGCCGGTAACTCACGTTGCCCAGCGGCAGGTTGATGCTGAAGTCGCCGGGCCCACATTCCGATGGAACGATCACGCAGAACCCGCTCTGGGGCGTCGTGTTGACGAAGGTCGACCGCGTCGGATCGAGGACCGAGGGCTTGAACTGGGCGGTGATCTTCACGTCCGCCGCGTGGGCGCACGGCAGGACCAGGAGCGCCAGGACGGCGGCGATGGCGGACAGGAATCTGTTCATGGTCGGTCAGTCGGTCTGTGCGTCGAAGGTCAGCGTGAAGACGTCGGCGTACTTGCTGCCGGGGTGCTTGATCATTTCGGCGACGCTCTGCTCCCCGGCCTCCACGTGGATCCTGGATTTGGCGTTAGCGGTGAATCCCTGGGCTGGGCTCAGGGACCGTATCTGGTCGGTGGTCATCTCCAGCCTCGACACGGGCTGCGCCGCGTCGGTGACGATCCCGGGAATGCTCAGCGCCACCGAATAGGGCACGCGACTGCCCTGTCCGTTGTCCAGTCGGCACCGGCGACCATCGGTCGACGCGCACCCCAGACTGACCGTCACCGGAGCGCTGAGGCTGAGGACGAAGCCCAGGTCACGCCCCAGCCTGGTCGGCGCCGCGGCGCCCGCCAGCCATTCGCCCCAACCCCGCGGTGGCTCCAGTACCGCCCGCCTGGCGGCGTCGGACATGTCGAGCTGGAAGTGATGGGCGACGGTCAGCTCGAACTCGAGCTCAATGCTGGAACGGGACGGGATCGCCTTGTCTCCGAAGTCGAAGTCGCCGTGCGGCGACACGCTGAAGACCTGGCTACCTCGATAGACACCGTTCTTCATCCCGAAGGGATTGGGCGTCACCAACTCATACGCGACGGAGTGGTTGGTGAGCCGGAAGCGCTCCCTCGTCGGGATGACCCGTGACGGCTTCTTGACGCAAGGCGTGGTGTGGGTGACAGGCGGCGTCCCCCACGCGAAGTGGTAGAAGTCCCAGCCGATCCCGCCGACGCCCGAGTAGGTGCACGGCGCCGCGGGATAGACCCACCGGACGCCGTCCTGCCAGAGGGCCGCATGGGCCCCATAGGCATCGCTGGCGCCGCTGGCCAGGCCATCGATCTGGTACATCGCGGAGAAGACGCTGACCCGGAACCGCACGATGGCCGGTTCTCCGGACACCGCATGCCGGACCGTCACGTCGACGAACTCGCTGGGGACACGGAAGTAGATGGACTCACGATTCGGCGCACCGGGCAGCAATTCGCCAAAGTGGACCGTTCCCAGCGGAAGGGCAATCGTGAATTTGCCGTTCGGACACTCCCCGGGATAGTTGACGCAGTAACCGGAGATCGGCGTCGTGTTGATGAACGCGGTCTTGCCGGGATTGAAGACGGAGGGCTTGAACTCCGCCGTGATGCGCACGTCCGCGGCAAGGGCCAAGCCACTCGCGACCAGCAGCCACGCGCATGTCGCCATTCGACCCGCGGCGCAGCGCGCGAGCGCGCGTTTCAACCGGCAGCGGAGGCACTCGCGGCTCATAGCGGGCTCCGGCCACGGAGCGCGGCGGCGCGCGTCGGCGCCTGCTCCTCGGAGGGAAGCTCCGCCTCGACCAGACACGAGACATCGCCCAGCAGCAGGACATCGCCCTCGCGCTGGGCGCGGTCGGGCGCCAGCTCCGCGAGGCATTCGCCCAGGTCGGCATGCTTGACGACGAGCTGCGGATTGCGCTCGCTCATCTCGAGCGCGAAGAGGCCGTCGGCCTCGGTCACCGCGTGGCCGGCATGGTTGGTGACACGCCCGCCACGGATCGGCTGCTGTTGATGGTCGACCAGGCGGCCGATGACCGTCACGGTCTTCAGCACCCGCACGGTCTGGTGGCCGACGCCGCCCTTGTTCAGGTGATACGGCAGCAGCGAGGGCTGCACGACCGCGGAGGGCGCCGCGACCGCGTCGAACTCCAGGTGCAGCTTGCCGGCCCGATAGGCCGTCACCGGGACGAAGTTCCGTCCGGCGTGGAGCTGCAGGCCGGCACCGTGCACGTCCTGTGCCCACAGGCTGGCTTCCGGCAGGTCGGTGTCGACGTCGATGATCATGCCGGCATCGGCCCAGGCGGCCTGCTGGTCGCCGGAGACCGCCACGCCGCCAGCGCCGATGGCCACCGCGCTGTTCAGGTTGGCGCCGCCGCTCCACGCTCCGTTCAAGGAGGAGCGCTGCGCGAAGAGGTCGCCCTCGACGAGCTCGTGACGCAACAGCGCCGTGCCGTTCAGGCCCAGGCCATGGCGGTCCATCGAGGCGGTGAGGCCGACCTGCCTCAGCGCGGGATGGTCCAGGCTCTGGCGGACGCCCAGGCTGGCATGGTGATCCCGTCCGCCCTGCGCATCGCTGCGGGTGCCGGCGCTCATGCTGTAGCTGCGCCGGCCATCGCCCAGGGCCATGGTCAAGGTGAGGTTCACGCCGCGGTCCCGCCGGCCGAGGCTGCCCAGCGGTCGATCGAAGGCCGAGAACCGGAGGTGGGCGTCCGAGCCGAACAGCTTGCGCTGGTGGGTCAGCCCCAGGTCGATGCCGGTGCCCCGCGTCCGGCCCTGGGTGTGTGTCAGGTAGCCGCTGAGCTGGGTGCGGGTCGACCACTGGTGGGACCAGGCGATCGAGCTGCTGGCCAGCCGCTCTCGCGAGTTCGCCGCGAGGAGACGGGACGACGCCTCTCGCGCCTCGTTGTGGCTGACGGCCAGGCTGCCGCCGCGGTACAGGAACATCGATTGAAGGTCGAAGCCGAAGCCGCGCTCGCTGGAGTGGAATCCACTGATGAACAGCTTGGCGGCGTCGGTGACCGACCAGTCCGCCGAGGCGCCCGCCGTCCGGCGATCGCCCGTCTGCTGGATCGACGCGCCCAGCACCAGTTGCGGATGCGCCAGGTAATTCACCGCCCCGCCGGCGGTCAGGTCGTCGGCGTCCCGGCCGGACCTGCCGAACACGGCGCGCTCCTGCCCGCCGAACAGCGCATAGCGCCAGCGTCGTCCCGTGTCGCCCCAGGTGGTCGGCTTGTAGATCAGCTCAGTGCGGGTCGAGGACAGCTGGCCGTCCTCGACCAGCCGCACTTCCACCTCGTAGACCCCGGCGGGCAGCGAGGTCGTGTTGATCGTCTGCAGGCCCGCCTCCACCGGCTGGGTGTAGAGCAGCAGCCCGTCGCGGAAGACTTCCACCACGCCCTGGCGGTTGGCGGTGACATGCAGCGGCGCCATGCTCGGCGAGGCCTGCGCGATCTCCAGCGCATCCGAAGTGCCGACCATCACGCCGGCGGTCGTGTCGGGGAAGGCGTCAGGCGCACGCGGCGCGCGCAGGCGACCCTGGTAGTCCGGGACGAAGAACCCGGCCCGGATGAAATGACCGTGCGTTTCCCGCTGCAGGTACAGCCGCGAGACGAGGTGGCGACGCTCGCCGTCCGCCAGGGCGCTCTGCGAGCCCAGCACGGTGCCGATGCCGGTCCATTGACCGATGCTGCCGATCGCATCGACGGTGTAGCGCGCCGCGAGGCTCTGGCGTTCGCCGCCGGCCACGTTCAACGCATTGCGCAGCAGCAGTCCACGACTGCCGCCGTCGGGCAGGCGGTGGTATCGATCGACCGTCCCGGCACGCTCGGCCTGGGCGGTCACGATCGACAAGGTGGAGGTCTGCAGGTTGTAGTGGAGCGCGACGACATCGCCGCAATCGCCGCCACAGGCGCCCAGCGCGCGCGGTTCCCGCAGGAACTGGAGCCATCGCGCCGCGTCCTGGGGGCTGTCGCCGGACTCCCGCATCCATTCGATCAACTGGACCCGTCCGGCCTCCGTCAGCACGCCCATGGCGTCCGACAGGAACTGGCCGTCGATTTCCACCCGCATCGCCAGCGGCACATCGAAGAAGTGGTCCTTGAAGTCGCTGGGCAGGCTCCTGCTCTGGGCGGTCAGCGGCAGCTCCTGGAAGTTCGGTGCCGCCGCCGGACCTTCCCCGGCCAGGGCCATGGACACCGCGAACGGCCAGATCAGTCTTTTGGATTGCTTCATGACAAGGCGGGGGAAAAAAGGGCGCCGGAGCGCCCTCGTGCCATCAGATGACGGAGTCGAACACCATGGCCACCTGGCCGGTGTAGATGCCCGGTGCGGGCGTAGCGGTGGTCGGGGTCAGGACCAGCGGGACGCGTTGGCCGGTGGCGGCGGGCGCCTTGGCCAGCACCTCGATCGACTGGCCCGCGCCGACGGCCAGCTTCTGACCGTTCACGGTCACGTCGAGCGCCACCTTGTTGGCGCCGGTGCCCGTCATCTCGGCCGTGTTCAGCAGGAAGGCCCGGATCGCGCCGATCGTGCTCTTCATCTCCAGCGAGCGGCTCATGGACTGCAGGCCGCCGTTGCTGTAGCCGAAGTTCTGGACTTCCGACGCGTTCCAGCCCGCGGACGGGGTGACGTAGAAGGCGGCGGTCGGGATCTCGGCGACGACCGAGATCGTCAGGTCCTTGGTTTCCGCCATCGCGGCGGTGGAAGCGGCGGCGAAAACGCCGGCGGCGATGGCGGTCTTGAGGAATCGAATGGACTTGAACATATTGAATTGGAAAGGATTGATATCGGTTGATTCAAATGACTACTTGATCGTGATCGCGCTCTGTTTGTTTCCCTCCACCAAGTTGAAAATGACGACGGGTCCGGCCTGTTTGTCGAACTCGATGTCGCCTCCGGGCCGGACATGCCGCACCATCGGCGCGGCGCATTCCTTTTGAGCGGCATCGCATTGCATCAATCCGTCCAGCACGATGGTGCTGTTGCCGAAATTGCGCACGGAAAATCGCTCAGAGGTCTGTTCGATGCGGGTATCGAAGCGGCTTTCACCTGGCCGCACGATCGTGATCGCGCCATATCCGGTCAGCACGCTGACACCGGCCCGCAAACCCTCCTGGTATTTCTGGCGCTCGCCCTCCTCCAGCGCGAACTCGTCGCCGGCATCGGGCAGCACCGGAATGAAGCGCACGCGGTAGTGACGCTCGACATCGCGTTCCCCTCGGAACAGCAGCCGTGTCGCCTGCACGCCGCCTGCGGGGACGATCAACCGCATCGGGCTGGCGATCAGCCCCACCCCCCCGCCGGCGCTGAGGCCCTGTGTATCGAGGGGCCGCTCTTCGGTTTCACCGGATTCGCCGTAAACGATCTCGCTGACGGAAACCTTGACGAATGCGGTCGAATCCCCGGTGTTTCGAATCTGCTTCAGTATCGTGCTGCGGTCCGACCCCAGATAGTCGAACATCGATCCGATATTGATCACCGGCGCCGCGGCGGCATGAATCGCGACGAATGCGCCAGCCATGGCGACGCATCTGAGAAAGCCTCGGAGAAAGGGCATGTGAAACTCCATACGGGGAATGCAGGGGCGCCACGCACGAACGCGGCATCTTGTTTTCTGCCAACGGGCGCATCAGTTCCGGTCACGCGAAATGCAGTTCCCGCCCGATGTCAGGGGAATATCGATTCGGTCAATTCGCGGCCCACCCGGCGCTCCCGCGCGGGGGTGGACGGCGATCAGGCGCCAGGGATTCGCGGAACCCCACAAGCGCGAAGCCGGCCCATCCCTCCCGGGATGGCCGGCTGTCGAAGGTCCAGGGCCCGCCTGGACGTTCCGGGGCGGTCGATGGACCGGCCCCGGGGGCGCGCGGCACGGCGCCGCGCGCTGACCGCCCGCGACGGGCGGCGCGCCGCTCAGTCCGCCTGGATCTTGGCCGAGCCGATCACCTTGCCCCAGCGCTGGAATTCGGCGTCGCTGTGCGCCTGCAACTGCTGCGGATTCATGTAGTCCGCCGTCGCGCCCAGCTCGGCGGCCTTCTTCTTGAACTCAGGCGTGGCCATGATCTTCTGGATCTCCGCAGTCAGCTTGTCGACGACCGCCTGCGGCGTCTTCGCCGGCGCGAACACGGCGAACCACGACCCGGCGTCCAGCTGAGGCAGCCCGGCCTGCGTGGCGGTCGGCACATCGGGCAGCGAGCTCAGGCGTTCCTTGCCGGTCACGGCCACCGCGCGCAGCTTGCCCGACGCGATGAAGGGCATGAACGGCGGCGGCGTGCCGAAGGTGAGGTCGACCTGGCCGCCCAGCAGGTCCTGCAGCGCCGGGCCGGTGCCCTTGTAGGGGACGTGGATCATCTGGATGCCGGCCTGCTGTTCCAGCATCACGCCGGTCACGTGCTGCAGCGACCCATTGCCCGAGGAGGCGAAGGACAGCTTGCCGGGGTTCTTCTTCGCGTGGGCGACCAGCTCGGCCACGGTCTTCACCGGCACGCCCTCGCGCACGACGATCAACTGCGGCGCGGTCAGCACGTTGGCCACGAGACGCAGGTCCTTCAGGTCCCAGGCGGCCTTCTGGATGTGCGGCGTGATCACGTGATAACCGGAGTACTGCATCAGGATCGTGTAGCCGTCCGGCTCCGCGCGCTTGGTCGCGACGGCCGCGAGCGCGCCGCTCGCACCTGAGCGGTTGTCGACGACCACCGTCTGGCCCAGCGCCTTGCCCAGCGGCTCGGCGAGCATGCGCGCGGCGATGTCCGTCGTGCCGCCCGGCGCGGCGCCGACCAGCATCGTGATCGGCTTGTTGGG
>Ga0055531_10003397_pt1 | contig 10172 bp, 8 predicted proteins | sample AraplaCvi_mCL_r2_FD_55008 | JGI IMG/M metagenome (GOLD analysis project Ga0055531, IMG submission 55008) | Arabidopsis root microbial communities from North Carolina, USA - plate scrape MF_Cvi_mCL_r2 | ecosystem: Host-associated > Plants > Roots > Endosphere | place: USA: North Carolina...
AGCCGGAAGTCTGCCGTGCGTTCTACAAGGAGGGCCCTGAGCGTGTGACCGGCGAGCTGGCTGCCTATCTGCGCCGTGCCCACTCAGCGGGCACGCTGAAGGTCCGCAACCCGCTTCAGGCAGCGGACCTGTTCCTGTCGATGTTCCTGGGCTCCGCGCACATCCGCGGGCTGCTGAAGCTCGAGATGCCGGACCCCCGGGAAAACAGGGCTCTTCTGCGCGAGTCCGTACGGGTCTTCATGGCGGCCTACGGCGCGTAGGTAGCCTCCACATGGCGACAGGAGGTCGCGGTGCGCGGAGGAAAGTCTGCTCTGGGTCGGTCGGGAGCAGCCATCACGCTGCTACTGCGCCAATGGATCGTTTCAGGCCAGATGCAGCTTCGAGGAGTGACTGCTCAAGACTGGGTGCTGTCGGTCGTGCAATCAAGATAAACGACCGCTGTTGTCAGGAGCTGCCCTTGAAGGTCCTAGTTCGCGGTGGTCCTCAATGCTGGCAGTCGGTCTATGCCGGCGAGTCGCCGTGCGCACAACGGCCGCCCCAGCCCGCAGGACCGGCAGGGCATCACCTCCATGCGCGCGTTGCTCCCAAAAATCGAACATTGTCGATAGTCAGCCACCAGGGCTTCGGGCTCGGTGACGCCTCGGAAGCGAAGCGACGATGGTCCGGTCAAGATTGGGAGCTCCCGATCGAGGCGCTATCCGTCAATGACAGCGTCACAGGAAACTGGTCGCCGTGCGTTCGCGCAACTGCATCTTAGCTCAGCTGCTGTCTCCACAATCGATCAGATGCCACCCGCGCGCGCTGAGCGCATCGCGGCTTTTGGTGTCGACAGCGTCGCTGCGAATCGCCAGACACAGGAGGTGCGACGGTCGTGTCATGGCGACGTAGTGCAGTCGAAGGCGCTCTTGCATCGCGGACCCTTCACTGTCATTTGCCTTGCGAGAGGACGGCCTCTTGCCGCAGAGCCAAGGCAAAAGAGTCTTGAGGTGATGAGCGCTTCTGTACGACTCCAGCACCAGCGTTGCCGTGTGCGTCTCCCCCTTCACCCGGTGGATGGAACTCAAATGGATGCGTACCTTTGGATCAGCGGCTGGATAATGAAAAACGGACGTGTTGGGTTTGGGTAGGGCGGCTCCTTCTTGGGCATGTGCGACCTCATGCCACCGCAGGAACTCCCTTGCGTCTGCGGGAGGCGGAAGCTTGCCGACTATGGACTGGCACAAGACGTTCATCACCGGAGCGACATGAATGCTCCATTCCTCCGCGGTCGGTGCGCAGCGGACCATGATGAGGCGATCAAGTAGATCGAGATACTGCGCGCGCTCCTCGGGGGGCAGAGACTCCAGAAGATGCCTGTGAGAGCCTTTGCGCACGCCGACCTCGAACGTTCCTCCGGCCAGCCGTGCGAAGTGCAGCACGGAGTCTCCCAGATTGAGGCTGACGGGGCTGGCGTTGCTGGACAGCGCGAGCGCCGCCCTGGCACGCGCGCAATACTGCGCGAGGTTCTTGGGTACGGCAAGTGGTGTTGCCACGACCGGGTCATAGTCAGGAGCGTAGTGGCCCATGAAGCGCGGCAGATGGTCATCCTTTTCAGATCGATGGACGCCTGCCACGGCGGTGAAGTGTCCCCGCGCAATCGCCTCTTCGGAAAAGACTGACATCAGGTATTGCGCGTAACGTGACAGCACTTGAAGTGCCGACGAATCGTCGAAGAGAAAGAGCGCATTCGCGCCGCTGGCGTGCACAACACGTGCCGTTGTCGGACCTTTGCCAATCAAGGGGCTCTGCCGAACGCCCAGCGGCGCTGCCACAGTCGCGATGCCCTGGCCGAAGCGAAAGCTGTTCGGCAAGTTGACGTTGACTGGTCCCGGGAAAGGGTCCGTCGTCGAGACGGATCCCCCTTTGTCGCGATAGATCGTTTGATTCTGATCGCCCAGGCGTTGACGTATGACCGGCCGAGTGCCCGCCATGAAGAGCCGATGCAGGAACGCTGATTGCTGCTCGCTGCTGTCCTGCACCTCATCGACAAAGAGTAATGGAAAACGCGCGCGGATGTCGCTCACGATGACGGGGTGCCTGTCGATCAGCTCCGTTGCCCACACGAACATCTCATCAAAGCAATAGTCGCCTGCCGCGGTTGAAGCCTTGATGACATCCCACATGGCGGTATGCGTGATCTTTCCTACCGGAAACTCGTCCATCGCCGCGCCTGTGAGATCGAGCCGCTCGTACTCAAGGCAGCCGGGCCCTTTGTGCTTGCGATCTTCAAGATAGGCACGCGTCTCGAAAGGAAGCCCTCGCCAACGACGCACGAGTGTGATTTCGTCATCGATGGTGCGAATGGGGTGCCCTTGCGATCGCAACCACGGCAGCGCAAGAAACTCGTTCACGAAGGAATGAATCGTGCCGATGAAGTGGGGATAGCGCAGGAGCGCGTGCCCTGCCGTGGTGAGGCTCAGTCGCTGACCGATCTCGTTGCGTGCAGCATTGGTGTGAGAGAGCACACAGATGCCTTGACTGCGGGAAGTCCATCCGTTGGCCAGGATGGCCAGCTTCGCCACCAGAAGCGTCGTCTTTCCGCTGCCGGGGCAAGCTTCGACATCGAGGGTGGAGAGTGCCTTGATCGCCTCTTGCCGCGGATCGTTGCCATCAGGTCCCGCGAAAGCGTCGCTTGGTAGTCCCATGACGTGGCAGGCCCAGCGGACATGCTCATCGGTGATGGGCGAAATCACGAAAGATGTAGCGTCACTCAACGGTGCCCTCGGGGGTCATGGGCGCTTCGTTGACCGGTGCGCCTGCGGTGCGTGCTGCCAAGGCTTCCGCTGTAGCAGGAGTTGCGGCAGCGGCCGTCGATACGGAGGCGCCCGTACCTGCGCCGCCTGCGACAGGCAATGGTTCTGTAACGTAGGCAATAGCATCTTTGATGTACTGCGGGAGTCTGGCTTGTAGGTCCGCCGCCGAGATGGATGCACCGCCTGTCAGCTCTCCTGTCAGGACCGCGGCTAGGTACTGAGCGACGGTGGGCTTCGAAATGCCGCCGGATACCGCCAAAGGCGCGTAGATGTGAGAGCAAAGCGCGGCCAAATCCGAATGAGCCGTCGTAAGCGCCTCATAGGCGGCGTCCGCATCCTTCTCCACGGCGGCTACGGTGGTCGTGCCTTGGCAGAGATTCTCGTCAGCATCAGCGAGGCAAATTGACAGATGCACCAATCGGGCGAGCCCGGCATACGCCAAGTCGTACTCAAGGGTCCAATGGTTTGAAGGAAACGTCTTGACGGACTGTTCGTTAGCCCTGGCTTCCATCTCGCTTCGCCTCGTGGCCAAGGCGGCCCCGGGGAAGTCGGCCATTGCTCGCCAGCGCCGCTTCTTCTTCTCAGGGTACGGCTCGCCGTCCTTGATCTTTCTCAGGATCAGGGGCGCACAGTCCGGCATGACGTCGAGATCGGTAACACAAGCCACCGGGACGTTTAGCAGGCCCTTGGCCGGGTCCTCACGAATGAAGATGCGCGCGTAGCGCCCGAGGCCGACTCCAGCAGCGTTGATGATCGACACCCCGTACTCTTCTAGATCGCGTCCGAGGATCTTCGCGATGGTCGGCAATAGGATGGCTTCGGCGTCGCCTTCGACGATAAGAACGCCACGCGCGAAGAAGAGGTTTGCTTTGGTGACATCGAGGAAGCGCTGCAGGAAGCCGTAATCTGTTTGCCGCAGCTTCGTGTGTTCTGAAGCGAACGGGAAGGCCTGCCCGCCTCGAACGAGGACGAGGTTCTTGAGCGGAATTTCGGAGGCGAGGTTTGGACTGTGGGTGGTGACGATGACCTGGATTTGCTGACCGTCAGTGCGTGTTTTCTTTACCTGCTCGTGCAAGAACCTCATCAGGCGCAGCTGGCGTTGTGGGTGCAGGTGCGCCTCAGGCTCCTCGATGATCAGCAGCGGAAATCCGTCTTCTTCATTGGCCATGAGCAGCAGCTCGCACGCCATGAAGAGAATGTTGTTGGACCCGAGGCCACGCGCGTGTTCATCGTCGGCCGCGGTTCCTCCTCCCAGATTCAATTCCAGTTTCTCAAGAAGCTGGCGGAGTCGTGTCGCGTCATCACGGTGGTTGCTCATGCGCATGCGTGCAGCCAGCGCATCCCCCTTGAAAGACAGGTGATAGAGATATTCGACGTTGAGCTTCGTGCGCGCCGCTTTCACCCCATGGGCGTTTTCGATCAGGTGGCTGGTGTAGTCCCCTAGCCCGAGGACGCTAAGAAGGCTCGTATCCGGGATGGTGGAACCATCGGGAACGAACTTGTCGCCATGATCGCGAATTTCTTTGGTGTGCTGAAGAATCTGAGAGAGGCGCGACCCACGGCCGGCAGACATGGCTTTCTCGGCGTCCCGCAACGGCCGCAGGTAAGTCGCCTGAAGAAGAAATCGCGCGGCCGCGTCCAGCAAAGGTCCATCCGCCTTATCGCCTGTGCGCCACTCGACAGGGAAAAAGCGCCGACTGCTATGTCCGCCGTCGGTGCGTTTGGCAACCCACGTGACGATGAGACGCGTGTCGATGGCGGGATCTGCACCGTAGGTAAGAAACTCCGCGAAGGACCTGCGGTCGCTCGCGACGAGGCCTCTAAATTCAATGCGGATAGCGATCTGCTCAACCCGGTCGCCCGTAGCCGGTTGATGGAAGTCAGCCGCGTCGATGCGCAGGGTTTCCTGGTCCCTGGTTCCAAGGACGATGCGCAGCGCATCCACGATGGCCGTCTTTCCGGCATCGTTCTCGCCGACCAGCGCCGTTAGCCCTGGATTTAGGACGAGAGAAAGAGCTTGGTCTCCGGTGCCAAAAGTGCGAAATCCTTCGATGCGTATCGCCGCTATATACATGAATTCCTTCGTAACAGCCGAGTCTAGAGCTGGCCGCTCTCAGCCGCAACGAAATTCCACGTAGATGCTGGCAGTTTTATCGCTACCGCTTGCACGCATGAGCGTTGTCGGCGGAGTCTCGGCCGGGAGCGCGTCCGCCCTCAGTGCGCGTGCGCGTAGCCTGGGCGGTTGCAGACGCTTTCTGGAAATGGCGCACCCGATCAGGTGTTACGGGTGTCTGCTCTGCGGCGCAGTCGAATCTAGCCGTGAGCGAGACCATGTCCCGGGCAAAGGTTGCTTGACGGCGATGGCGACGGCGGGTGTGCGCGTTATCGCGGCTGCGTGGGCGAGCTAGGCTTTGGTGTCGCGGAAAAGGGGACGGATCGCCTCGATCTTGTCAAACGTGTATAGCTGTTGTTCTGTTACGGCAGTGCCACCGAGGCTCCTGAAGTCCGTTTAAGACGCTTATCCGGATGTATTTCGAACGTCGCACCAGCGAGCGCAAGGGGAACGTAAGGAGCAGATTGGATCGCGGACCTTGAGCTGCTCCACGTTCACGCCGTAACGCGTTCATTTGCACCAGCTGCCACCGAAAATTCTCTCATGGCCTCTAGCGATGGCGAGGTCACACCATTGACGGGCGGGCAAAGATGAGAGAAATTCGAATGCGCAGATGCCCATCCAGAATTACCTCGATCTCAAGACCACCACGTTGCTCGACAAGTTCGGCAAGGGGGGCCATGTTCCGGGATCAGGAAGCGCAGCAGCCCTGATGGGCCTTCTGGGCGCAAAGCTCCTGCTTACGGTCGCAACGCTCACGCTGGGCAAGTCGAAGTATTCGGCACATCACGACAAGATGCGCCATGTCGTTGCGGACATCGAGACGCGCCTCTACCCTCGCCTGAAAGACCTCTTTGAAGAGGATGCAGAGGCTTTTGGCGAAGCAATCGCAGCAAGAAAGGGCAGGGACAAGGCCGTGGGCACCTCCAGCCATGCTGCATTGGAGGCGCAGGCGGTGGAGAGGATGAAACTTGCCACCGACATCCCGTTCCGCATTGCCGACGCCTGCTTGGATCTGACGAATCACGCAATCACGATCTTTGACTTTGGCTTTGGGGCCGCGCGAGGGGACTCAGGTGCAGGTCTAAGTTCCGCCTTCGCCGGCGCCAATTCAGCCGTCTTTGTCGTGAATTTGAATCTAAAGACCTTTCAGGGCTCCTACTGGGCTCGGCAACGGCGCTCGCGCTGCGACGCGCTTCGCGAACGGCTAAAGGCCGTTCATGCGGCCGCCGTCGAAAGGATCGGCGTCCTCCGACTGGACGACGTCAAGCACGCCAAATGGCAGGAGCCCAAGACCAACTTCCAGATCACACTGCGTGAATCGTATTCGGAGGACCAGATCCTCGAGGTCGTCCGCAAGTTGCAGAACATTCTGTGGCGCAATCGCTCAGGCCTCTGGGTGAAGGCTCCGCAGTCACCGATTGCGACGTTTGACCCAGAAGTGGCGCTGAGGTTTCTTGGTTATTCGCTCGAACCTGTGGAAACACTGGGCACGTTCGTTTCGCCTGCCGGGACCTTCGAGGTTGCCGGAGTGTTCGAAGCCAATATGGGCCGCGTCATATTGTCCCGGCAGTTCTCGCTTGACGAGCAGCTCTTCACGGCGGCGCACGAGTTGGGTCATGCGGTTCTCCATCCGCAGATGGACGGCGCTCATCGCGACCGGCCGAAGAAGGGTGTCGCTTCCTCCAAAGAACCGCAGGAATGGGAAGCCGACAAGTTCGCTACCTTCTTTCTCATGCCGCCGAACGTGACAAGGGAGCACTTTGAAGCAAGTTTTGGGGCATCACCTTTCGTGCTGAACGACGACACAGCGTTCAACATGGGGGGTCTCGCCCTCGACCTCGCCCGCGCCAGGTTCCCTACCTTGCGCGCCTTGTCGCGGCATCTTGCCGGCCTCGACCGCTTCGCGGGGCAACAGATCGTCCCGCTTGCGGAACAGTTCCGTGTTTCGACCGAAGCGCTTGCGATTCGCTTGGAAGAGCTCGAACTGCTTTCCTTGCGCTAGCGACCGCTCCATCGGAGCGGTTCTGTCGCCCCCAGGCTTTCGCTGACCAGCCCTGTACGTATGACAAAGGAAGTTGCGGAAGCGCTTCGGTGTAGGCGTGGAGCTTGCCCGATGAATTGTGCGTAAGCACCTGACGCGAGTGGCGCGAGGTGCACAAGGGGCTTTCACACCGCCTCGACCCATCGCCGTCGTTCGCGCTCTGCACCTCGGGTGCCTCAGTGACTGCATTGGAGCCAAGACTGTGAACTGGAGGTCCACGGACGACCGACCGCTCCCGCTGCGAAGCAGTCGTTCTCCATGGTCGCGAGGAGCGGCATCCAAAGGCCGCAATCGCCTCCATGCGAACGTCCGCCCCCCGGCCAAAAGCAGCCGACTTCCAATACCGGAAGCCTGAAAAGGTCGGAAGTCACGGGTATCCGGCTCCCGCCCCTTGAAGACGAATTTGCACCGTGCCTTCGCTCTCGAACGCCACCGGATGGAGATTCGCTATGCGCAGCCTGTACGTGCCGCGCTTCAGGTCGAGGTTCCCAAGAAAGAGTTCGTGGGGGATGCGGAAGCTTTGATGGCACATCGGCCTGAACACGTCGTGCCTGACCGTCTGTCCGTTCGATGCCTTGATCTCCAAATCGAGAGCAAGAGTCTGGCTGGGGGTCCTCCAGGCTTCCTGCGCTTCCCGGGAGTGCNNGCAGAAGTAAGAGAAATAGTATCGACGTGGCGTTGCCGGATCACTGCCTCTGGGGCCTGCAAACGCGAGTATCAAGGAATAGCGCTCATCCATCGGAGCTTTGATCTCCTGGTCGATGAGGATTCCTTCTTTGGCGAGGTCAACGTACGCATCGTTCAGGGCCTGGTTCGAAACGCACATGAACGAAAGCCACATCACGACCCCGAGGACGGGCTTGTGGCACAGTGACAGCGTTATCGCATTCATGACGCCTCCTCCTATGGTTTGAGGCGTTCCATGCTGCTGTGGCTCTTGCCCGCTGGCTCGATCTCACGTTGCGGGTAGCCGAAAGCGATACCGGGCGTCGCAGAAGTTGCCGCCCCGCGGGTCCGCGCCACAGGACGGCCGCTATTGGCCGAAGGCGGCGCCGCGTCCGGCCCCGCCCCGCCCTATCGCTTGTCCTCAATACGTCTTGTACGGCAGGAACTTCCCGGACAACACGACGTTCACCCGGTCGCCCTTGGGGTCCGGCTCGCGCGTGATGTCCATCGAGAAATCGATGGCGCTCATGATGCCGTCGCCGAACTCCTCGTGGATCAGCTCCTTGATCGTCGTGCCGTAGACGTTGACGATCTCGTACCAGCGGTAGATCAGCGGGTCGGTGGGCACGGCCGTGGGCAGCGAGCCCTTGTACGGCACCACCTTCAGCCACTTCGTTTCCTCTTCGCTCAGGCCGAAGATGCCGGCGACCGCGGCTGCCTGTTCGGCGTTGGCGGTCATCTGGCCCAGGCACAGCGCCGTCGTCCATTCCTTGGACTGGCCGACCTTCGTGGCGACTTCCTCCCAGGTGATGCCTTTCGACACCTTGGCGGCGATGATCTTCTCGGTGACGTCGTTGCGGTTCATGCTTGGTGCTCCTTCATTGCGATGCGGGGTTGGCGCGGGTGACCAGGAAATCGACGATGTGGTTGCGCAGCCCGTAGTAGCCGGGCAGGTGGTGCAGGCCCGCGCGCGTGCGGTCGCGCGGCAGCGGGTTGGCGACGGTCTCGGCGATGCCGCCCGGCACCCAGGCGCCGTCGCGGTCGCGGCCGTTGGACATCAGCAGGATGCGGTCGGCCAGCAGGATCGCCTCGTCGACGTCGTGCGTGATCATGAAGACGGTCTGCTGGGTACGGCGCACGATCGCCATCAGCTCGTCCTGGATCGTGCCGCGCGTCAGCGCGTCCAGCGCGCCGAAGGGCTCGTCCAGCAGCAGCATCTTCGGCTCGGTCGAGAAGGCCCGGGCAATGCCGACGCGCTGCTTCATCCCGCCCGAAAGCTCCGCGGGCTTGCGGTCGATCGCCGGCGTCAGGCCGACCATCTCGACGAACTTGCGCACTTGCATGTCGACCTGCGCGCGAGACCATTCGGGCCAGCGCGATTCCACGGCGAAGGCGATGTTCCGGCGCACCGACAGCCAGGGCATCAGCGCGTGGCCCTGGAACACCACGCCGCGGTCCAGCCCCGGGCCGGCGATCTCCCGCCCACCCATGAACACATGGCCCGCGCTCGCGCGGTCCAGCCCCGCCAGCACGTTGAGGATGGTCGTCTTGCCGCAGCCCGAGTGGCCGATGACGCAGACGAACTCGCCGCGGGCGATGCCGAAGTCCACGCCGGCAAACACCGGCTTGCCGGGCACGAAGCTGCGGCCCAGGCCCTGGACCTGCAGGAAGGCGGCGGCTGCGGGCTGCGTGTCGTGCGTCGCCGGCGCCGCCGCATCGCGCTGGGCCACGTCACTCCACATAGGTCACCAGCTTCTGCAGGCGCGCGAACACCAGGTCCAGCAGCATGCCCATCACGCCGATCACCAGGATCGCGAAGATCACGTTGGTGAGCGACAGGTTGTTCCACTCGTTCCACAGGAAGTAGCCGATGCCCGTGCCGCCCACGAGCATCTCCGCGGCCACGATCACCAGCCAGGCGATGCCCATGCTGATGCGCATCCCGGTCAGGATGGTGGGTGCCGCCGCCGGCAGCACGACGCGCAGCGCCTTGCGCAGCGGGCGCACCTCCAGCGTCGCCGCCACGGCCAGCCAGTCGCGCCGCACCGAGGCCACGCCGAAGGCCGTGTTGATCAGCATCGGCCACACCGAGCAGATGAAGATCACGAACACGCCGGAGACGGAGGAGTCCCTGATGGTGTAGAGCGCCAGCGGCATCCACGCCAGCGGCGAGATCGGCTTGAGCACCTGGATGAAGGGGTCGAGCGCGCGCTGCAGCAGCGGGCTCATGCCGATCACGAACCCGAGCGGCACCGCGACCAGGCACGCGAGCAGGAAGCCGAGGCCCACCCGCGCCAGCGACCAGGCGAGCTGGATGGCGATGCCCTTGTCGTTGGGCCCGTTGTCGTAGAAGGGATCGCGCAGCTGCTTGGCGATCGCGGCGCCCATCTGCGCGAGGGTCGGGAAGCCCGTCGACTTCTGCGCCCCCGGGTCCTTGCCCATCATCTTCTCGTACTCGATCTGCTCCGCGCTCAGGCCGGCACTGCGGGCGGCGGCCGGACCCGGCAGCGTGGCTACGTGCCAGATGCCGAGGAGCGCGGCCAGCAGCAGCAGCGAC
>Ga0055531_10003406_pt1 | contig 10156 bp, 9 predicted proteins | sample AraplaCvi_mCL_r2_FD_55008 | JGI IMG/M metagenome (GOLD analysis project Ga0055531, IMG submission 55008) | Arabidopsis root microbial communities from North Carolina, USA - plate scrape MF_Cvi_mCL_r2 | ecosystem: Host-associated > Plants > Roots > Endosphere | place: USA: North Carolina...
CATGTCGCGTTCTCCACCGGCGCCGCCGCGACCGCCGGCCCCTGGGGTGCCCGTCCGGGCATGCGCACGAACAGCAGCAGGATCAGCGCCGGCGCGCCGCACGCGATGGTCCAGAGGAAGAAATGCTCGTAGCCCATCGCGAGCTGGATGTCGCCGCTGATGGTCTTGGAGAAGATGAAGCCCAGCTGCATCACGCCCGAGCCCAGCGCGTAATGCGCGTCTGGTACTTGCCCGGCGCGACGGCCTGCATGATGAACAGGATCATCCCGACGAAGCCGAAGCCGTAGCCCAGCATCTCCACCGCGACGGCGAAGCCGACATGCCAGAGATCCGCCGGCATCGTGACGGCCAGGTAGTAGAAGGTCGCGTTGGGCACCGCCATCGCCACGATCAGGAAGGGCATCGCGCGGCGCAGACTCATCCAGCTGGTGAAGTAACCCCCGGCGATGCTGCCCAGCAGGAAGGCCGCCGTGCCCACCGTGCCGTAGATGCCGCCCACCTGCTCGGTGCTCAGTCCCAGGCCGCCCTTGCCGCGCGCCTCGATCAGGAACAGCGGCCCGATCGTCTGCACCTGCCCTTCGGCGAAGCGGAACATCACGATGAACAGGATCATCAGCCAGATGCCCGGCTTGCCGAGGAAGTCCGCGATGACCTCGCGCAGCGTGCGCCAGACGCCGGCCGCGGTGAGGTCGCCGTGATCGGTGTTGAGCGCGCCGGGCAGCGCGTACGCGTTGTAGCTGGCCAGCACGAACAGCAGCACCGACAGCAGCCCGAAGATCACCGACCACGCGTTCATGACGCCGATGCCACGCTCCAGGTGACCGGCCAGCACCAGCAGGCCGCCCAGCGTCAGGAACTTCGACGCGTTGAAGAACGCGCCCTGCCAGCCGGCGTAGGCCGCCTGCTGCTTGTCGTCGAGCGCCGCCATGTACAGGCCGTCGCAGGCGATGTCGTGCGTGGCCGACGCATAGGCGAGCAGGAACAGCACCGCGATGCTGGCCGCGAACCACATCGGCAGCTGCAGCGCCACCGCCATCAGCGCCAGGCCCGCCGCGCCGGTGAACTGCCCGGCGACGACGATCAGCTTCTTGCTGCGCGCCAGCTCCAGGAATGGGCTCCACAGCGGCTTGAACGCCCAGGCCAGACCCAGCAGGCCGGTCCAGCGCGCGATCTGGTCATTGGCCACGCCCATGTTCTTGAACATCAGGCCGGCGATCAGCATGACGACGAAAAACTGCATGCCCTGCACGAAGTACAGGCTGGAGACCCAGCGGATCGGCGATCGCGCGGGCGCGGCGGAAGTCTGCGGCTGGCTCATGTCGAGGCCCTCGGATCGATGCTCAGTTCAGCGTCACCGGCGACTGGCCGCCGGCCTCGCCGCGGCCTTGCAGCCACGCGCCCAGGGCGGCCAGCGCGCCGTCCGCGTAGCCCCAGCTGATCACCGTCGGTGCGTCGACGTCCAGCGCCTGGAACGGATTCCACAGCACCAGGTGCAGGTCCGGCGCCCACGCGCCAGCGTTGTCGCCATAGCGCGCGCGGTGCGTCGAGGCCACGATGCTGAAGCGGCCATCGCGCGGCACCGTCGCCCAGTCAAGGGCCGTGATGTCGGTGAGCGACACGAATTCCACGTCCGCATGGCCGTTGAAAAGCGCCCTCACCTGCCCGCCGGTCGGCCCGGCCTCGGAGACGCCGTCGGTGGGCACCTCGTCCTGCACGAACACGCGGATCGGCCGGTCGATCGCCGGCGGCGTGGCGCCGCGCAGCGCGCTCAGGCCCGCCGCCCAGGCCGCGCGCATCAGCGCGTCGTCGGCTTCGCGCCGCGCGCCCTGGTAGTCGTCGAAATGGATCGGGAAATCGCTCGCCAGCCGGTCCAGCCGCGCCTGCGCCTGCCGGCCGCGCTCGACGCTCAGTTCGCCGCGCGTGAGCGCGTCCTGCAGCGCATGGATGGCCTGCGCCTGCTCGTCCAGCGAGCCCTGCGCCAGGATCATGTCGGCGCCAGCGTTGATGGCCAGCACCGCCGCCTTCGCATAGCCGTAGCGCTCGGCGATGGCCTTCATCATCAGCGCGTCGGTGATGACCACGCCGTCGTAGCCGTACTCGCCGCGGAGGATGCCGCCGAGGATCGTCTTCGAAAGCGTCGCCGGATAGTGCGGATCGATCTTCGGATAGACGATGTGCGCCGTCATGATCGACGGGGCCGCGTCGCGCAGCGCCTTGAAGGGCTTGAGCTCGAGCGCGTCGAGCTCGGCGCGCGACTTGTCCACGGTCGGCAGGTCCAGGTGCGAGTCGACATGCGTGTCGCCGTGTCCCGGGAAGTGCTTGATGCAGCAGGCCACGCCCGCCGCCATCGAGCCCTTCATCCACGCGCCGGCCAGGCGCGTCACGAGTTCCGCCGTCTCGCCGAAGCTGCGCTCGGCGATGACCGGGTTGGCGGCGTTGTTGTTGATGTCGGTGACGGGCGCGAAGTTCCAGTTGATGCCGATGCCGCGCAGCCCGCGCGCCACCGCGGCGCCGACCTGTTCGGCCAGCCCCTCGTCGCCCGCCGCGCCCAGCGCCATCGCCGACGGCGGCTGCGGCAGGAAGGTGGCGCGCACGACGGAACCGCCCTCCTGGTCCAGGCCGATCAGCGCATCCGGGCCCATGGCCTCGCGCAGGTCGCGCGTCAGCTGGCGGACCTCGGCCTCGGTGCCCAGGTTCTTGCGGAACAGGCAGACCGCGCGGATCCGGTTGTCGCGCAGGAAGGCGGCGGTGGCCGCATCCAGGCGCTTGCCCTGGATGTCCACCATCACCAGCCGGCCCGGATGGAATGCTGTCTCGCTCATGTCGTTCTCTTGCTGCCGGAAATCAATGGGGAATCCATGCGGGCCCCTGGCGGGATGCCTGCGGGAATCAATGCGTCTTCGTGACCTTGGCCAGATGGCGCGGCTGGTCGGGGTTCAGGCCGCGCGCCTGCGCGAGTGCCTCCACCATCGGATAGAAGCTCTGCACCGCGGCGATCGGATCGAGGTCCTCATTGCCGGTGCAGCTCAGCGGCAGCTCGGCGCCCGGCGTGCCTTCCGGCGCCGCCAGCAGCACGCGCGCGCCGCGGCCGCGCATTTCCTCGGCCAGCGCGAGCAGCCCCGCCTGCGCCGGTCCGCGCGGCGCGAAGACCAGCAGCGGGTAGCCCTCGTCGACCAGCGCCATCGGGCCGTGCTTCACTTCCGCGCCGGAGAAGGCCTCCGCCTGGATGCCGCAGGTCTCCTTGAACTTGAGCGCGGCCTCGAGCGCGATCGGCAGCGAGGTGCCGCGGCCGATCACGAACAGCTTGTCCGCATCCTTCAGCGCATCGACGGCCACGTCCCAGCGCTGGCGCGCGGCCTGCTCCATGGCCTGCGGCAGCGCCTGCAGCGCGGCGGACAGGTCCTCGTCGCCCTGCCAGGCCGCGACGACGCGCGCGCCGGCGACCANNTGCGCGATGTAGCTCTTGGTCGCGGCCACGCTCTGCTCGACGCCGGCGTGCAGCGGGAAGACGTGCTCGGCGGCGGCGGCCAGCGGCGAGCCCTCGGCGTTGACGAAGGCGACCGTGCGCGCGCCGTTGGCGCGGAAGTACTGCGTCGGCGAGACCAGGTCCGGGCTCTGACCCGACTGCGAGAACGCCAGCGACAGCAGCCCCTTGCTCTCGATGCGGCTCTGGTAGAGCGTGATCAGCGACATCGGCAGCGAGGTCACCAGCCGGCCCAGGCGCGCCATGACCAGGTAGGCCAGGTAGTTGGACGCGTGGTCCGAGCTGCCGCGCGCGATCGTCAGCAGCGCGGCCGGCGGCTGCTCGCGCAGCGCGTCGCCCAGCGCCGCATAGGCGCCCTGATCGGCGGCCATCTGACGGGCCACCACCTGCGGCGCGCTCAGCGCCTCTTCCAGCATTCGCGAGGTCATATCGATTCCCCTTCCACGACCACGCGTTGCAACTGCAAGCCACGGTCCATCACCACGACATCCGCCCAGGCGCCCGGAGCCAGCCGGCCCCGGTCATCCAGACCCAAGTAATCGGCCGCATGCGTCGAGACGCGCCGCGACGCGTCCTCGAGCGGCAGGCCCAGCTTCAGCACCAGGTTGCGCAGCGCCTGGTCCATGGTCAGCGTCGATCCGGCCAGCGTGCCGTCGGGCAGGCGCACGCCGCCCAGGCACTTGGTGACGCGGTGCCGGCCGAGGCTGTATTCGCCATCGGGCATGCCGGCCGCGGCCGTCGAATCGGTGACGCAGAACAGCCGCGGGATGCTGCGCAGCGCGACGCGGATCGCGCCGGGGTGCACGTGCAGCAGGTCCGGGATGATCTCGGCGTACTGCGCATGCGCGAGCGCCGCGCCGACCATGCCCGGCTCGCGATGGTGCAGGCCCGTCATCGCGTTGAACAGGTGGGTGAAGCCGCCGGCGCCGCGGCCCAGCGCGGCCACGCCGTCTTCGTAGGTGCCCAGCGTGTGGCCGATCTGCACCTGGAAGCCGGCCTCGCGCAGCAACGGCACGAGGTCCAGGTTGCCAGGCAGCTCCGGCGCCAGCGTGATCAGGCGGATCGGCGCGATCGCGTGCAGCTCGCGGATCTCGCTGATCGACGCGGCCTTGGCGAAGTCCGGCTGCGCGCCGAGCTTGCCGGGATTGATGTAGGGACCTTCGAGGTGCACGCCCAGCACACGGGCGCCGCCGGCGGGCCGCTCGGCGCAGGCGGGCGCGAGCGCCCGCATCGCATGGCGGATCTCGTCCAGCGGCGCGGTCATCGTCGTCGCCAGCAGCGAGGTGGTGCCGTGCTTCGCATGCAGCGCCGCGAGCCGCGCGGCGGCCTCGCCGCCTTCCATCGTGTCGTGGCCGGCGCCGCCGTGGACGTGGGTGTCGATGAACCCGGGCAGCACCAGGGGCAGGTCTTGCGCGCCGTGGCGCGCCTCATGCTCGGGGACCGCGCTCCCGTCGATGCGGGTCACGCGTCCTTCTTGATGTTCCAGCACACCGCGGATGAAACCGCTGGGTGTCAGTATGAATCCGTCGATGTGCTGGGCCGTCATCCGTCTCGCCTCATCTCCGCGACGAAGTCGTAGTAATCGCTGCGGCAATAGGAATGGGTCAGCTCGACGGCTTGCCCCTGGTCCAGATAACCCACCCGCGTGATGAACAGCACCGCCTGGCCCACCGGAACTTCCAGCAGGCCGGCCAAGCGCGAATCCGCGTTGATGGCTCGAATGTGTTGCAGCGCGCGCACCGGCGCGCCGCCGTGCCGGGCCAGGTGCTCGTAGAGCGAGGACTCGACCTTCTGCGGCTCGGGCAGCACGGCCTCNGGCAGCACGGACAGCTCATAGGCCATGACCACGGCATCCGCCAGGCGCAGACGCTCCAGGCGCGCGACGCGCTGGCCCGTCGTCAGGCCCAGGGACAGCTGCTCGTCGGGCGCGGCCATGGCGAAGCCGCGGGTCAGCCAGCGGCTGCTAGGCTTGAAGCCGCGCTGGTGCAGTTCCTCGGAGAAGCTGGTCAGGCGCGAGAGCGGCTGCTCCAGCTTGGGCGCGATGTAGTTGCCGGAGCCGCGCTTGCGCACGATCAGGCCCTGCTCGACCAGGCGATCGATGGCCTTGCGCGCGGTGACGCGCGACAGGTCCAGGGATTCGGAGAGCACGCGTTCGGACGGGAGGGCCTCGTCGGCCTGGTACTGGCCTTCGCGGATCGCCTGCGCCAGCTTGTGGGCCAGCTGCATGTACAGCGGCGAGGCGGCGGCGGAGTCGGGCTTGAACTGGAAGGGCAGCTTGGTGCTCATCGGGCGTCTCTTCTTCTCAACGTGTTTCGGAGAGAGCGCCGCGGACCAGCCGCAGCGCGCCGTCGGCCGAGTCGCCCTGAGGCGACACGCAACGGGCCCGAATGTTGCCTGAGAAAAGCGCGGCGAGCCGCTGCGCCACACTGCCCGCCAGCGACAGCGGCAGCTGCTGCGAAGGGTCCAGCGCGAGCGCGAGCTGCTCCAGTTCCGCCACCGCCTGCGCGACCAGCGCGTGAGCGGCCGGGTCGGCGTCCGAGTGCTCGAACACCAGCGGCGCCAGCTGCGCGTAGGCATGCTGGCCGGCCTGGGCGACCCAGGCGTTGACGGCGTCGCGGTCCTGGTCGTGCGCGCAGCCGGCGGCAGCCCACACGGCGCGGGCCAGCGGGCCGGGTTCAGCGCGGCCGTCCATGGCCTTCTGCGCGATGCGCATCGCCTGGATTCCCAGCCAGGCGCCGCTGCCTTCGTCGCCGCCGATCCAGCCCCAGCCGCTGACGCAGACCAGCGAGCCGTCGGCGCGCAGCGCCTCGCCCACCGTGCCGGTNCCCGCCGCGATCACACCGCCGGGGCGGCCTGCGTGNGCGCCGATGACGGAGGTGGTGCCGTCGTTCACGAGTTCGATGTGGGCGTAGCCGGGCTGCTGCGCGACGAAGGCCTGCGCTTGCGCGGCGACGCCGGCGCCGGAGAGGCCGAGACCGATCGCGGTGTCGGCCAGCGGCAGCCGTTCGATGCCGGCCTTGGCGGCGGCTTCCTGGACCGCCATCTGGATGTGGCGCCAGGCCTGCGCGATGCCCTGCCCCAGCGCGGACGGGCCGGCCCACCCCTGGCCGAGCAGACGTCCGTGGACATCGCTGAGCCGGACCCGAGTGCCAGTGCCGCCGCCATCCACTCCCACCAGGAAGCGAACGGCCGCGAACTGCGGCTGCAAGGGCGCGGACCAGGCGTCCGCCAGGGAGTGGCTCGTCATGATTAATACCAGTTTAGTACCAAAAAACGCGAAGCGTCAATTGGTAGNGCACTGGACTTAACCCTGATGCACAAATCGCTCCGCTAGGGGCTTGCGGATGATAACCACCAACGTACCAGTGATGGCGCGCGAGTGAAATCGGAAGGGGCGCGCGTCCTGCGCGGTCCCTTCAGTCGAGCGACCACTCGAAGTCGACGCCCTGGCCCTTGAGCCAGTCGCGCGCGGTCGAGAAGTGCCCGCAGCCGATGAAGGGCGCCGGCCCGCGCGTGGCCGAGAGCGGCGACGGGTGATTCGCCTGCAGCACCAGGTGTCCATGGCCCGCCGCCTCGACGAGCGGCGCCTTCGCCTGCGCATGCGCCCCCCACAGCAGGAAGACCTTCGGCGCCGGGTCCTTCGCCGTCGCGGCGATGAGCGCGTCGGTCAGCGATTCCCAGCCCTTCTTCGCGTGCGAGCCGGCGGCGCCGTCCTCGACGGTCAGGCTGGTGTTGAGCATCAGCACGCCGCGCCTGGCCCACGCCGACAGGTGGCCAGAGATCGCCGGCTGCTGGCCCAGGTCGCGCAGCAGCTCCTTGAAGATGTTGCGCAGCGACGGCGGCAGCTTCTGCCCCGCCGGCACCGAGAACGCGAGTCCCTCGGCCTGCCCCGGCCCGTGGTACGGGTCCTGGCCGACGATGACGACCCGCACGCCCGCCAGCGGCGTCAAGCGCAGCGCGCGCAGCGGATCGGCGGGATAGATCGCCGCGCCTGTCGCCAGGCGCTCGCGCAGCAGCGCCTCGATGCGCTGGCCCTCGGCGCTGGCGCGCCAGGCGTCGACCAGCGGCTGCCAGCCGTCGCCCACCTGCCAGTCGATGGCGCTCAGCGTCGCCGGCATCAGCCGAACAGCGCCGCCAGCGCCGCGCCCGGATCGGGCGCGCGCATGAAGGCCTCGCCGACGAGGAAGGCGTTCACCTGCGCCTGGCGCATGCGTGCCACGTCGCCCGGGCCGAGGATGCCTGACTCGGTCACCAGCAGCCGATCCGCCGGCACCTGCTTCAGCAGGCCCAGCGTCGTGTCCAGCGTGACCTCGAAGGTCTTCAGGTTGCGGTTGTTGATGCCGACCATCGGCGTCTTCAGGCGCAGCGCGCGCTCGAGCTCGTGGCCGTCGTGCACTTCGACCAGCACGTCCAGGCCGAGCCCCAGCGCGCAGTCCTCGAGCTCGGCCATCTGGCCATCGTCCAGGCTGGCCGCGATCAGCAGGATGCAGTCGGCGCCCATCGCGCGCGCTTCGTAGACCTGGTACGGGTCGATCATGAAGTCCTTGCGCAACACCGGCAGCGCGCACGCGGCGCGCGCCTGCTTCAGATACTCGACCGAGCCCTGGAAGTGCGGCGTGTCGGTCAGCACGCTCAGGCAGGCCGCGCCGTGCTGCTCGTAGCTGCGGGCGATGTCGGCGGGNCGGAAGTCCTCGCGCAGCACGCCCTTGCTCGGGCTGGCCTTNTTCACTTCGGCGATGACGCCGCTGCGGCCCGCGGCGATCTTCGCGCGCAGCGCGTTCACGAAGCCGCGCGTGGGCTCGGCGCGCGACTCGGCCTCGGCGCGCAGCGCGGCCAGTGGCAGCTTGGCCTGCGCCGCGGCGATCTCCTCGCGCTTGACGGCGTTGATGCGATCCAGGATGTCAGACATGCGGTTCTCTCTCCGGTTCTCTCTCCGTTACCGGCCTCACGCGTGCGCGGCGGCCTGTTTCTGCGTCTCGGCGACGAACTGGTCGAGCTTGGCCCTCGCCGCGCCCGACTCGATCGCCACCCGCGCCCTGGCCACGCCGTCGGCGATGGACTCGACGACATTGGCCGCGTACAGCGTCGCGCCAGCGTTCAGCAGCACGATGTCGCGCGCCGCGCCCGGCTCGTTGCCGAGCACGCCCAGCAGGATCTGCCGGCTTTCCTCCGGACCGCCGACACGCAGGTTGCGGCTCGCCACCATCGGCATGCCGAAGTCCTCCGGGTGGATCTCGTATTCGCGGATCTCGCCGTGCTTGAGCTCGCCGACCATNGTCGCCGCGCCCAGCGAGATCTCGTCCATCCCGTCCTTGCCGTAGACCACGACCGCGTGCTCCGCGCCCAGGCGCTGCATCACGCGCACCTGGATGCCCACCAGGTCCGGATGGAACACGCCCATCAGGATGTTGGGCGCGCCGGCCGGGTTGGTCAGCGGACCCAGGATGTTGAAGATCGTGCGCACGCCCAGCTCCTTGCGCACGGGCGCGATGTTCTTCATCGCCGGATGGTGGTTGGGCGCGAACATGAAGCCGATGCCGGCCGCTTCGACGCAGCGCGCCACCGCCTGCGGCGGTAGCGACAGCGTCACGCCGAGCGCCTCCAGCACGTCCGCGCTGCCGGTCTTGGACGAGACGCTGCGGTTGCCGTGCTTGGCGACCTGCGCGCCCGCCGCCGCGGCGACGAACATCGAGCAGGTCGAGATGTTGAAGGTGTGCGCGCCATCGCCGCCAGTGCCCACGACATCGACCAGGTGCGGCCCCGGCGCGATCGGCACCTTGACGGAGAACTCGCGCATCACCTGCGCGGCGGCGGTGATCTCGCCGATGGTCTCCTTCTTCACGCGCAGACCGATCAGGATCGCCGCGGCGGTCACCGGCGAGATGTCACCGCTCATGATGCGGCGCATCAGCGCCAGCATCTCGTCGTGGAAGATCTCGCGGTGCTCGATGACCCGCGTCAGCGCTTCGTTGTCGGTGATGGGCATGGTGGCCTCCCGCTCAGGCGTTGAAGAAGCGGCGCACCGCCGCGATCGCGCGGTCGACGCCCGCGGCGTCGACATCCAGGTGTGTGACGAAGCGCAGCTTGTACAAGCCCGTCGCCAGCACGCCCTGCGCCTTCAGATGCGCGACCAGCGCCGCGGCGATGTCCTTGTCGACATCGCAGAACACGATGTTGGTCTGCGGCGCCTCGACCGTCAGGCCGGGCAGTCCGCGCAGGCCCTCGGCCAGGCGGCTGGCGAGCGCATGGTCCTCGGCCAGGCGCAGGACCTGGTGGTCGAGCGCGTGATGCGCCGCCGCCGCGAGCACGCCGGCCTGGCGCATGCCGCCGCCGAGCATCTTGCGCGAGCGGTGCGCGCGCTGGATCAGCTCGCGCGAGCCGCACAGCACCGAGCCCACCGGCGCGCCCAGGCCCTTGGAGAAGCAGACCGAGACGCTGTCGAAATGCGCGCAGATGCGCCGCGCCGCGGCATACGGATCGCCGCCCTCGGCGGCGGCCACGGCGACGGCCGCGTTGAACAGGCGCGCGCCGTCCAGGTGACGGGCCAGGCCGTGACGCCGCGCCAGCTCGGACGCGGCGGCCAGGTAGTCCATCGGCAGCACCTTGCCGCCGATCGTGTTCTCCAGCGCCAGCAGCCGGGTGCGCGCGAAGTGCGCGTCGTCGGGCTTGATG
>Ga0055531_10003417_pt1 | contig 10139 bp, 5 predicted proteins | sample AraplaCvi_mCL_r2_FD_55008 | JGI IMG/M metagenome (GOLD analysis project Ga0055531, IMG submission 55008) | Arabidopsis root microbial communities from North Carolina, USA - plate scrape MF_Cvi_mCL_r2 | ecosystem: Host-associated > Plants > Roots > Endosphere | place: USA: North Carolina...
TTTNTGGTAAGCAAGTTTATTACGAGGGGCCTCCTAGCTCTTACCGCAGCGGGCCTTGGGCAAACTCAAGCCCATGCAGGTGGTTTTTCGTGGGGCGAGGCCAATACAGACATTTTGTACGAGCGCGGTAACGCCGCTGTTCAGGCCGGCGTCATCTACGTGAACCCGCGTCGCCAATTCGACACCATCAATGGCGCAAGTTCTTCCGACGATCCGTTTTCGCAGGACTATGCGATTCCCAACGTTGCTGCGATGGGCCGTATCTCAGATGCGCTTGCGTGTGCATTCACGTATACCAAGCCTTACGGTGGCGATTCGGAATACGGTCCTCAAGCCAGGGCTGCCGATGCGGCCGCCGGCCTGCCAGCCAGCTCGAACTATTATTTTGGCAAGAAATTCCATGCCAACGAATATGGCGCCACTTGCGATGTCAGCTTCGAAATGGGCAAGGGGCGGTTGCACTTCCTCGGTGGCGGCTTCATGCAGGATTTCACCTATGAGGCAAAATCCTTTTACGGAACGCTGAGGCTTGATGACGATTCCGCCTTTGGCTATCGGTTTGGCATCGGTTACGACATTCCCGAATATGCGCTGCGGGCGCAGTTGATGTACCGGTCGGAGGTCGAGCATAAGGCTGACGGCGATTTTACGCCGGCTGCATTGGCCATTTTGCTCGGGACGGCGCCGGTAGCGGCCGATGGCCACGGGACCCTGCCGCAATCTTTGAAACTCAGCCTGCAGAGCGGCGTCGCTCCCGGGTGGCTGGTCTACGGCTCGGTCGAGTGGACGGATTGGAGCGTGCTTAAGACGCTCGACTATAATATCGCCGGCCTGCCGCCGCAGCAGGACATCTATAATTGGAAGGATGGCTGGACCATCGTTGGCGGTGTCGGCCATCAATTTACGGAAAAGGTGGCGGGCACCATCAATGTTCGCTGGGACAAGGGTGTCGGCAACGGCGCCGATATCATGACCGACACCTGGTCGGTCGGCGCCGGCGCTGCCATCGATTGCGGGCCGGGTCAGCTTCGTGTCGGCGGCGGCGTGAGCTATCTCACTTCGGGCAGCCAATCGACCGCGAAGGGTGCAAACTTCAATGCCACGGCCGATGGCGANTGGGCTTACGCACTGACCGCGAGCTATACCATCAAGTTCTAAAAAANCGAGACGAAGAGCGGCGCCGGTTGTGGATAGTTCGACTATCCTGACCGGCGCCGATTTCTTGTCGGCGGGGAGTTTCCTGAATCTTCGTCGGCNTCGANATCCNAATTTTGNCCATCGATCTTGTGACGATTTAGCAACACTTTTTCGAGACTATTGTCNNGTGCCTTGAGAGGGGCATTTCTGTCCACTTCCCGCCACAAACGGGGAGCAGCGATAGAGGCAGAGCAGGCGCGAAACGCGGGGGCGGGGCGCGTATTTTGGAGTATCATGGGCGGGTTTCATTTTGAAAAGCCGGGCTTTTTGCGCTCAGGCGGACGGATTCGGATACCGTCCTGTCCTGCCGCAATCGTCGCGGTTACGGGTCCAAGTCTTGCCGAAAACGGCAGCTACAGTTTCGATCGTCTCTCGGGAGGAGCAGGCACGGGATATCCCCGGACGAACCATTTTCGGGCAGCGAGCCATGCTCGGGCTGCGGCGGTAAACCGCGCGCGGAGTGAAAGAAACTGAACCATGCCGAAGTCTGACATCGGATCCATGAGAGTATTGCTTCTTGGAGTGTCGCTCGCCTCGATTTTGGCGGGATCGGCAGCGGCCTTCGACATCAAATCCGGCGTGACGAAAGAGTCAGGCCCCTTCGATCTCTTCAAGTTCGGCTTCAAGGCCTATAAGAACGGGCAGAAGGAAGACGCGGTCGAAGCCTATCGTTATGCCGCTGAAAAGGGCCATACCGGCTCGCGCTGGGCGCTCGCCAATATGTATGCCTATGGCGACGGCGTCGCCAAGGATGATTTCGAGGCCTTCAAGATCTATAACGAGATCGCCGCGCAGGGTGTCGAGCCCGGTTCGGAAGATACCGGCTTCTTCGTCAACGCACTTCTGTCGCTCGCCAACTATTATCGCCGCGGCATTCCCGGCAGCCCGGTCAAGCCCGATCTGTCGCAGGCCCGCCAGCTCTATTTCCAGGCGGCATCCACATTCGGCGTGGCGGAAGCGCAGTTTCAGCTTGCCCGGATGATTCTCGCAGGCGAGGGCGGTACCGCCAATATCCAGCAGGCGAAGAAATGGCTGAACCAGGCCCGCAAGAGCGGCCATGCGGGCGCCATGTCGGTTTTCGGCAATGTCCTGTTCCAGGAAGGCCAGACGGTGCGGGGGCTCGCCTTCATGACGGCGGCGCTCGACAAGTGTGCCGCCAAGGAATGCATCTGGATGCAGCAATTGCAGGAACAGGCGTTTTCCGTCGTCGGCGAGGAGGATCGCCGCGGCGCGGTGGCCCTGTCGCAGGAATTCGCCCGAGGCGTGGAATAACCGACGCCTCGGGCTTGAACGCCGTCAGCCCCTTGCGGACGATCAGCCGAAATCGAAGATGCCGATGACCGGCACGTGGTCGGAAGGCTTTTCCCAGGCCCGAACGTGTTTCTCGATCGCCGTGGACTTCAGCCTGTCGGCGGCTTCCGCCGACAGCAGAAGGTGGTCGATGCGGATGCCGTTGTTCTTCTGCCAGGCGCCGGCCTGGTAATCCCAGAAGGAATAGAGTTTGGTCGCGTCGGTCGTGGCGCGCACCGCATCGACGAGACCGAGATTTTCGAGCCTGCGGAAGGCGGCGCGCGTCTGCGGCAGGAAGAGCGCGTCCGTCGCCCAGACGGCCGGATCGAAGCAGTCATGCGGCTCGGGAATGACGTTGTAGTCGCCCGCAAGGATAAGCGGTTCTTCAAGCAGAAGGCAGTTTTGCGCGTGCTGGCGCAGCCGCTCCATCCAGGCCAGCTTGTAGGGATATTTGACCGGGTCGTCCGCCGGGTTGCCGTTCGGCAGATAGATGGAGGCAACGCGAATCGCGCCGCCCGGAACGGAAAAGACGCCTTCGATGTAGCGGGACTGCTCGTCCATCTGTCCGTCCGGCCCTTCGCCCCCCGGCAGGCCGCGCATCACTTCGTCCGGCTTGCTCTTCGACAGCAATGCGACGCCGTTGAAACCTTTCTGGCCGTGGGTTTCGACGTGATAACCGAGCGCCTCGATCTCCAGCCGCGGAAAAGTCTCGTCGACGGACTTGATTTCCTGAAGGCAGACGATGTCCGGGGAAGAGTCGGTCAGCCATTGGCGCAGGTTGTCTATCCGCGCCTTGACGCCGTTGATGTTCCAGGTGGCGATCTTCATCGGCCATTGCCTCCCACTGTTCGCTTCCTCTTTTAGCGAAAGAGGAAGCGTTGGGAAGGGCGAAGTGCGTCGGGGAAGATGTTATCAGATCGAGAAGCTGGTGCCGCAGCCNCAGCTNGCNACNGCGTTCGGATTCTTGATCTGGAAGGACTGGCCGAGCAGGTTGTCGACGAAGTCGATCTCCGAACCCGCCATATAGACGAGCGAGAGGCTGTCGATCAGCACCTTTGCATCGCCATTGGCGATCACCACATCGTCGTCCTCAGGCGCTTCGGCGAGATCGAACTTGTAGGAAAAGCCGGAACAGCCGCCGCCTTCGACCGAAACACGAAGCGCCTGCTTGCCGGCTTCGTTGCCGACGATTTCGGCGATGCGCTTGGCCGCCGCATTCGAAAGAGTTACATTTGTTTCCATATTATCCGCCTCCTGCCGGGTTCAAGGCCCGGAGAGATTCCTGTCACCGGCATTGCGCACAGCTTTACTATAGGTATGAAGACGTGAAGGGCACGTCAATGGGCGGCAGGTTGGGGATGAACAAACGGGTGACGGCATGACGATCGATACCAGGGCGCTGGGTTTCGGCAGTGGCGAGCGGGCGGTCTATGCCGCCAATCCCTGGGCATCGCGAGGTCGGCTGTTTCCCGAGGATAGCAGCCTGACGCGCTCCGAGTTCCAGCGCGACCGCGACCGCATCGTCCACACGACCGCATTCCGGCGGCTGAAGCACAAGACGCAGGTATTCATCAGCCCCGACGGCGACCATTACCGCACCCGGCTCACCCACACGGTCGAGGTGGCGCAGATCGCCCGAGCTCTCGCACGCGCCCTGAAACTCGACGAGGATCTCGCCGAGGGCGTGGCGCTGGTCCATGATTTCGGCCACACGCCGTTCGGCCATACCGGCGAGGACGCGCTGGACGAGATGCTGAAGCCCTATGGCGGTTTCGACCACAACGCCCAGTCGCTGCGCATCGTCACCAAGCTTGAGCGCCGTTATGCAGATTTCGACGGGCTCAATCTGACCTGGGAAAGCCTGGAAGGCCTCGTCAAGCACAACGGTCCGCTGCTGACCGAGACCGGCGAGGGGACGCGGGGCCCGGTGCCGCAGCCGATCCGCGACTATTGCGAACTGCATGACCTGGAACTCGCGAGCTTCGCCAGCCTCGAGGCGCAGGTGGCGGCGATCGCCGACGACATCGCCTACAACACCCATGACATCGACGACGGCTTGCGCTCCGGCCTGCTGACCTTCGAGATGCTGGACGACGTCCCGTTCCTCGCCAAACTGATGGCGGAGGTGAGGGCGCGTTATCCGCATCTCGAACCAAGCCGGTTCGCCCATGAGATCATGCGCCGGCAGATCACGCATATGGTCGAGGACGTCATCGACGTCGCGCAGCACAATCTGAGCAAGGTGGAGCCGCAGAGCGCGGCAGACGTCCGTGCTGCGGGCCACGTGATCGCCACTTTCTCGCAGGAAATGGCCGAGACGGACCGCTGCATCAAGAAGCTGCTGTTCTCGCGTATCTACCGGCATCCGGACATCATGCGCATCCGCGCCGGCGCCTCCCGGATCGTCTCCGATCTCTTCAACGCCTATATGAACGATCCGTCGCTGATGCGCAGCCACTATTGGGTCAACCACATCTCCGGTCTCGGCGAGACCGCAAGGGCGCGCCATGTCGGCGATTATCTTGCCGGGATGACCGATACGTTCGCGATCAAGGCGCATGGCGAGCTGTTTGACCAGACTCCGGATTTGCGCTAGGCACCGCCACCAATGACACTGGCCAGCAAGGGTCCTCGGGCATGCCTCGGGGATGATTGAACATGAATCTCTTCGCCGACTTCGAAACTAGAATTAAGAACGCTTTGGAAACTCTTGATATCATCAAGGAAAAGCGAAGCGAGCTTGATTTCGGCCGTATCGCAGTCGAGCCGCCGCGCGACCAGAGCCACGGCGATGTGGCGACCAATGCCGCCATGGTGCTGGCAAAGCCGCTCGGCACCAATCCGCGGGCGCTTGCCGATATCATCGCCGAAGCGCTGCGTTCGGATGCCGATGTCAGCGAAGTTTCCGTGGCCGGCCCCGGTTTCATCAATATCCGGCTCGGCGCCGGTTACTGGCAGCGCGTGCTCGGTTCCATGATCGCCGAAGGCACCGACTACGGCCGCTCGACGGTCGGCGCCGACAGGAAGGCGAATGTCGAATACGTCTCGGCCAACCCGACCGGCCCGATGCATGTCGGCCATTGCCGCGGCGCGGTCGTCGGTGATGCGCTGGCGAACCTGATGGCGTTTGCCGGCTACGATGTGACTAAGGAATATTACATCAACGACGCCGGCAGCCAGATCGACGTTCTCGCCCGCTCGGTCTTCCTGCGTTACCGCGAGGCATTGGGCGAGACGATCGGCGAGATTCCCTCCGGTCTCTACCCGGGCGACTACCTCGTGCCGGTTGGGCAGGCGCTTGCGGAAGAATACGGTCCGCGCCTGCACAACATGCCGGAAGAGAGCTGGCTGCCGATCGTCAAGGACAAGGCGATCGACGCGATGATGGCGCTCATCCGCGACGACCTCGATGCGCTCAACGTCCATCACGACGTTTTCTATTCGGAGCGGACACTGCATGCCAATGGCGCGCAGCGCATCCGCCAGGCGATCAATGACCTCACCTTCAAGGGGCATGTCTACAAGGGCACGCTGCCGCCGCCGAAGGGNCAGTTGCCGGAAGACTGGGAGGACCGCGAGCAGACGCTGTTCCGTTCGACGGAAGTGGGCGACGACATGGACCGGCCNCTGATCAAGTCGGACGGCAGCTATACTTACTTCGCCGCCGACGTTGCCTATTTCAAGGACAAGTTCGACCGCGGTTACGACGAGATGATCTATGTCCTCGGCGCCGACCATGGCGGCTACGTCAAGCGCCTGGAAGCTGTGGCGCGTGCCGTTTCCGGCGGCAAGGCCAAGCTCACCGTGCTCCTCTGCCAGCTCGTCAAGCTGTACCGCAACGGCGAGCCGGTGAAGATGTCGAAGCGTTCCGGCAACTTCGTGACGCTCCGTGACGTGGTCGACGAGGTCGGCCGCGACGCGGTGCGCTTCATGATGCTTTATCGCAAGAGCTCGGAGCCGCTCGATTTCGATTTCGCCAAGGTGACCGAGCAGTCGAAGGACAATCCGGTCTTCTACGTCCAGTATGCGCATGCACGCTGCTCGTCGGTNTTCCGGCAGGCCAAGGAAGCCTTCCCGGATCTGGACATTGATTCGCTCGACCTCAAGGGCTCAAGCGGCCTGATCAACGATCCGAACGAGATGCAGCTCGTTGCGAANCTTGCGGAATATCCCCGGATTATCGAGGCTGCAGCCCAGGCGCAGGAGCCGCATCGGCTTGCTTTTTACCTCTATGATCTGGCAAGTTTCTTCCATGCGCACTGGAATAAAGGTAAGGAACAACCGGAATTACGTTTTGTTAATGATAAAAACCGAGAATTGAGCATTGCCAGACTTGGGCTGGTGCATGCTGTCGCCTCTGTTTTGAAGTCAGGACTTGCAATCACAGGCACTGCGGCACCGGAAGAAATGCGGTAGATATCGCCACCATTTCCCCACATTGCACTGGCATATGCGTTGTAATGTAGGTGAGTGGACGAGGTAATGGCCGATAACAACCTTGCGCGTAGCCGGAATGATTTGCCGGACTTCTTTGCCGATGATGACCCGCTGGCAGAACTCGCCCGCATCGTAGGCTACGACGATCTTCCCGTCGCTGCCAAGCCCGGATCATCTTCCGCCGATAATTCTTTTACGCGGCGGGAGCCGGCGTTCAATCTTGAGGACGAACTTCTTCAGGAGTTCGAGCGTTATGACGCGCCGCGCCTCGACCCCATTCACGATATCGCTCTTGACGACGGTCCGCAGCACTTCGCCGAGCCCGCGCCGGATGTCGTGGTCGCCGCGCCGCCGGTAGAGCCGGAGGAACTGGAATTCGTTCCGGCTGAACCGGCTGCCAGCGAGCCTCGGCAGGCCTTCTCGGCCGACGGCGAAATCCGCGATCGCGACGACCTTCAGTTCGGCGACGAGGAGCCGCCGCTGGCGGCGGATGCCGTCTATGAACACGCCGCTGCGGAACCGGTATTCGAGCCGGCTCCCGAAGCCGCGCATGTAGAGCCTGTTTTCGATCTGCCCGATTTTGCGGCTGCTGGCGCGATGTCGCCGGCCGCGACGGTCGAAGAGCCGGCAGAGGAATTCGATCTCGCGGCCGAGCTGGAAAATTCGATCGGGGCTGAGCCCGTTGCCGAGAGCCAGCCCGAAGTGATGGTCGAGCCCGAGGTCGCGTTCGAGCCGGTGACGCGGATCGAGCCCGAGGTGAAATTCGAACCGCAGGCTGCGGTCGAGACGGAGCCGGCGTTCGAACCTGAAGCGGTGTTCGAACCTGAAGCGGCATTTGAGCCTGAAGCGGGATACGAACCCGAAACCGGGTTTGAGCCGGAGGTTAAGGCCGAGAGAGGCAAGGGGGCCTACGTCCCCGGCTTCCGCATGCCGCTCACCAATTTCAGCGTGGCTCGAGATGTGGCTGCGGCTTCCGCGCCGGCGCCTGTCTCGGCGCCGCAGGTTGCCCCGTCTGCGCCGGTCGAGCATGCCGTCGAGCGACCGGTTCCGGACAACGTTCCGAGCCTCCAGCCGATGCCGGCACCCGTTGCCGAGCTGCAGGTTTCCTCAAAGTCTCCGGAAGTTCAGGCTCCAGAGCCGCAACGGAATGCGCCGGTCGCTGCGATACCGGTGGCAGAGCCTGTCGCATCGACCGCTCAGAATGCCGCTGCGCCACAAAAGGACCGGTTCTCCGCGCTGGATGAGCTGATCTACGACGTCCAGCGTTATTCGCTGCCGACATCGGCTGCGCAGCCGTTTGCGGCCCCGGTTGCGAAAGCGGCCGAACCTGCCGTAAAGCCCGCCGCCGCACCTGTCGCTCCCGCTGCCGCGGTTGTTGCGAGCCAGCCGGTTTCGGCGCCTTCGGTTGCCGAAGCGCGATCCCTGGACGAGAAGGATCCTTTCTCGGACGAGGAGTTCGAGTTGGCGCTCGACGGCCTCGAACTCGACCTTGCCGACATCGTCGTTGAAGAGGCGCAGAAACATCCGGTTGAGGCTAGGCCGCCGGTGGTCGCCGCTGTGAAGGCCGAACCTGCGCCTGCCGTCGCCCCGGCGATGGCGCAGCCGGCGCGTGTCGCACCCGTCACCGCTGCACCCGTCGCCGCTGCGGCAGCGCCGGTCGCGGAGACGCAGGTTGCAGAAGAGCCCGAATCGGTCGGCGACCTGCCGTTCGATCCGGCCCAGATTGCCGATTCGGAAGACCAGGTGGAGGCGATCGCCGAACTCGACGTGCCGTCGCTGCCGGCCGAAGAGCCGGAGCAGCCGCCGGCATATCGTCCCGATTACGAACTCGACATCGATGCGGAGCTTGCGACGTTGCTGGCGACGCCGAACAAACCGGCCCCGGCACAGGTCCGCAAGCCGGAGATCGATATCGCACCGAGGGGCCAGCAGGCTGCTCCCGACGCTGCCCGCTCGCCGAACTATACCGATCTCGACGATTTCGAGCGTGCGCTGGAAGAGGACTTCCGCCGCAGCCTGACGGCGCCGCTGCCGGCGGCCGAGCATGAGGAACTGCATTATTCCGACACCGACTATGTCGCGACGGTCGAGAACGCCCGCCGTTCCGTCCGCAGCTGGGCCGTGCCGCTGGTCGTTGCCGGCGTGGTGATCTTTGGTGGTGTCGGCGCCTATGCGGTCTTTGGCAGCCGTGTCGCCAGCGTCGTTTCGGGCGGTGAACCGGTCATCATTGCCGCCGATAACGAGCCGATCAAGATTGCTCCCGAGAATCCGGGCGGAAAGACGGTGCCGAACCAGGACAAGGCGGTCTACGATCGCGTTGCCGGTGTCTCGCCGAAGGATCCGAAGCAGCGCACCCTGATCTCCTCGAACGAGGAGCCGGTCGATGTGGTGCAGAAGACGCTGATGCCCGACACGTTGCCGCTTGAAGGTGAGAACGATATCGACCCGACCGACGTCGGCGAGACGCAGGATCCGCGCCTTCTGCCTCAGGACCGCACTGCAGCCAACAACGGTTCCGCGGAGCAGCCTGTGACGGTCATGCCGCGCAAGGTCAAGACGATGATCGTTCGCCCGGACGGCAAGCTGGTCGAGCAGGAGATCGCGGCCCCGGCGCTCGCGGCACCTGAAACGGCCAAGCTGCCAGCCGCCGGCGCAAAGCCGGTCGAGACGGCAGCTGCCTTCCCTGAAAAGCTTCCGGCTTCCAACCCGGTCCGCACGCAACCCGTGCCGGCGACGTCGAATGCCGGTTCCGCCGGTGTGCTTCCGGTGTCGGCGCCCGCCAATCCGGCCGCGCCGGGCGAACACGTCAACGTGGTGCGGGCAAACTCGGTCACGCCGGCCGTCGCGGCCGCTCCCGCCCAGTCGTCCCCGGCTTCCGCTGCGACGGCCGTACAGGCGCCTGCGCCGGTCGCTCCGGTTCAGGCCTCCGCGCCTGCCGCCAAGGCTCCGGTTCCGATCGCACGTCCGGCTGAGCAGCCGGTCAACGTGGTCGCTGCCGTCACCGATCAGGGCAATGTGCGCGCTCCCGGCCAGCCAACGGCCGCGGCTCCAGCATCCGCGCCAAACCAGGTCGCTTCGCTGGGCTCCGGTGACTACGTCATCCAGATCGCCTCGCTGCCGTCCCAGGCGGAAGCCCAGAAATCCTACCAGAGCCTGTCGGCCAAGTTCGGCAGCGTCATCGGCGGCCGCGGTGTCGATATCAAGGCGGCCGAGCT
>Ga0055531_10003419_pt1 | contig 10135 bp, 6 predicted proteins | sample AraplaCvi_mCL_r2_FD_55008 | JGI IMG/M metagenome (GOLD analysis project Ga0055531, IMG submission 55008) | Arabidopsis root microbial communities from North Carolina, USA - plate scrape MF_Cvi_mCL_r2 | ecosystem: Host-associated > Plants > Roots > Endosphere | place: USA: North Carolina...
CGGATGACGAGGTCGGCAATGCTTTCCGCCTTGTCGAGATAGGCCGTTTCGCCGGTCGCCTCGAAGGCGGCCATCAGCGCTTCGGTCAGGTGCATGTTGGAGTTCTGGCCGCGATAGCTGCCGCCATCGATCGGCGACCAGTCGCGATTGAATTCTTCCGCGATCGCGCCGTGGCGCGGTTCCCAGAATCGGGTTTCGAGAATTNCGCCGATATCGGCCAGCATCTTGTCGGCGAGCGGGTGGCCGGCGACCTTTGCCGAAGACGCGGCGAGCAGCACGAAGGCGTGGCCATAACCCTGCTTGTTGGAATCGACCGCGCCTTCGTCGTTGACCTGCCAGAAATAGCCGCCATATTCGGTATCGCGATGGCGTTCCCAGAGCGTGCGCATGCCGTGGTCGATGATGTCGCCCGATCCCGGCCGGCCGAGCAGGTAGCCGATCGAGAAGCAATGCACCATGCGCGCCGAGGCGTGGATGCCGCGGGTCGGATTGGCGCCGCCAAGGGCCGAGCCCTGGTCGTCGAGATCGAAGAAACCGCCCTTGGGGTTGATGGCCCGGTACTGAAAGAAATCAAAGAGCCCGTCCGCCTGATCGAGGAGCCAGCGACGATGATAGGGAAGGCTCGCCCAGTTGGTTTCTTTCTGACGGGTGTCGCTCATGAAAACCTCGGAATCGGAGTTGGGCGGATGTCGCTCAAGAACGCCTATAGCGCCCCGCAGGTTGCCTGTCATCGCCCTTGTCGGATCGATTATTCCGGGCATGCCGACACGAAGCGTTTGAATCGTTATATATTGACATAAAGATATCTTTATGCGGTTATTGAGCGAAATCGGAACGATGAAGGGATGTGCCATGTTCGACGAACTCTTTGGCCCCGAGGCTGCGGCGCGTGATGGCGCCGAGATATTGGCGGCGCTCAAGGCGGCTGCGCGCGAGCGTATCCTGGTCATCGACGGGGCCATGGGTACGGAAATCCAGGGGCTCGGTTTCGACGAGGGACATTTCCGCGGCGAGCGGTTTGCGGGCTGTGCCTGCCATCAGCAGGGCAATAACGATCTGCTGATTCTGTCGCAGCCGCAGGCGGTCGAGGACATCCATTACCGTTACGCGAAGGCCGGCGCCGACATCATCGAGACCAATACGTTCTCGTCGACCCGTATCGCCCAGGCCGACTACCAGATGGAGAATGCCGTCTACGACCTGAACCGCGACGGCGCCCGGCTGGCGCGGCGCGCGGTGCTGAGGGCTCAGAAGGAGGATGGCCGCCGCCGGTTCGTGGCCGGCGCCATTGGCCCGACCAACCGCACCGCCTCCATCTCGCCCGATGTCAACAATCCCGGTTACCGAGCGGTGACATTCGACGACCTGCGCATCGCCTACGGCGAACAGCTCGACGGCCTGATCGACGGCGGCGCCGACATCATCCTGATCGAGACGATCTTCGATACGCTGAATGCCAAGGCGGCGATCTTCGCCTGTGCCGAGCGCTTCGAGGCGAAGGGCATCCGCCTGCCGGTGATGATTTCCGGTACGATCACCGACCTTTCCGGCCGCACCCTGTCCGGCCAGACGCCGTCGGCCTTCTGGTCCTCGGTCCGTCATGCCAAGCCGTTTACGGTCGGCCTCAACTGCGCGCTCGGCGCCGATGCGATGCGGCCGCACCTGCAGGAGCTTTCGGGCGTCGCCGATACGTTCATCTCCGCCTATCCGAATGCCGGCCTGCCGAATTCCTTCGGCGGTTATGACGAATCGCCGGACGACATGGCCCGCCAGATCCGCGGTTTCGCCGAGGAAGGGCTGGTCAACGTGGTCGGCGGCTGCTGCGGATCGACGCCGGACCATATCCGCGCGATTGCCGAGGCGGTCGCGCCGTTCAAGCCGCGCGAAGTGCCGGAGCACCGGCCGTTCATGTCGCTTTCGGGCCTCGAACCTTTCGAGTTCACCAAGGACGTGCCGTTCGTCAATGTCGGCGAACGCACCAACGTCACCGGCTCGGCGAAATTCCGCAAGCTGATCACCGCGGGTGACTTTACCGCCGCGCTGGCGATTGCCCGCGACCAGGTGGAAAACGGCGCTTCCGTCATCGATATCAACATGGACGAAGGCCTGATCGACTCGCAGCGGGCGATGGTCGAGTTCGTCAACCTGATCGCCGCCGAGCCGGATATCGCCCGGGTGCCGATCATGCTCGACTCGTCGAAGTTCGAGATCATGGAAGCCGGCCTGAAATGCGTCCAGGGCAAGGCGGTCGTCAACTCGATCTCGATGAAGGAGGGCGAGGAGAAATTCATCGCCCAGGCCAAGCTCTTGCGGAAATACGGAGCTGCCGTCGTGGTCATGGCCTTCGACGAACAAGGCCAGGCCGATACCTACGAGCGCAAGGTGGCCATCTGCGAACGCGCCTACAAGCTTTTGACCGAAGAAGCGGATTTCCCGCCGGAAGACATCATCTTCGACCCGAACATCTTTGCGGTGGCGACGGGTATCGAGGAGCATAACAGCTACGGTCTCGCCTTCATCCAGGCGACCAGGACGATCCGCGAGCGCATGCCGCTCGTGCATGTCTCGGGCGGCGTTTCGAACCTGTCCTTCTCGTTCCGCGGCAACGAGCCGGTGCGCGAGGCGATGCATGCGGTGTTCCTCTATCATGCCATCCAGGCAGGCATGGACATGGGCATCGTCAATGCCGGGCAGCTCGCCATCTACGAGAACATCGATCCGGAACTGCGCGAGGCCTGCGAAGACGTCGTGCTCAATCGCCGCGACGACGCGACCGAGCGTATGCTCGAAATCGCCGAACGCTATCGCGGCGCCGGATCGAAGGAAGCCAAGGAAAAGGATCTCGCCTGGCGCGAATGGCCGGTGGAGAAGCGGCTTTCGCACGCGCTCGTCAATGGCATTACCGAGTTCATCGAGGCGGACACTGAAGAGGCGCGCCAGAATGCCGAAAGGCCCCTGCATGTGATCGAAGGCCCGCTGATGGCCGGCATGAACGTGGTCGGTGACCTGTTCGGCTCCGGAAAGATGTTCCTGCCGCAGGTGGTGAAATCCGCCCGCGTGATGAAACAGGCCGTGGCCGTGCTGCTTCCCTACATGGAGGAAGAAAAGCGCTTGAATGGCGGCGACGAGAAGAAGTCGGCCGGCAAGGTGCTGATGGCGACCGTCAAGGGCGATGTGCACGATATCGGCAAGAACATCGTCGGCGTCGTGCTCGCCTGCAACAATTACGAGATCATCGATCTCGGGGTGATGGTGCCCTCGACCAAGATCCTCGAAACGGCGATTGCGGAAAAGGTCGATATCATCGGGCTTTCCGGCCTGATCACCCCGTCGCTCGACGAGATGGTGCATGTGGCGTCGGAAATGGAGCGGCAGGGTTTCGACATTCCGCTTCTGATCGGCGGCGCGACGACCAGCCGTGTTCATACCGCCGTGAAGATCCATCCGCGCTACGATCGCGGTCAGGCGATCTACGTGACCGACGCCAGCCGTGCCGTCGGTATCGTCTCCTCGCTTCTCTCCGAAGAGGCGAAGCCGAGCTATATCAGCACGGTGCAGGCCGAATATGCCAAGGTGGCTGCCGCGCATGCCCGTTCGGAAGCGGAAAAGACGCGCCTGCCGATCGCCCGTGCCCGCGACAATGCCGAGAAGGTCGACTGGTCGTCCTACCGGCCGACCAAGCCGCAGTTCACCGGCACCAAAGTGTTCGAGACCTACGATCTGGCGGAATTGGCGAAATATATCGACTGGACGCCGTTCTTCCAGACCTGGGAACTGAAGGGCCGTTTCCCGGCGATCCTCGAAGACGAAAAGCAGGGCGAGGCGGCGCGCCAGCTCTATGCCGATGCGCAGGCGATGCTCGACAAGATCATCGCGGAAAAATGGTTCCGGCCGCGGGCGGTGATCGGCTTCTGGCCGGCCAATGCCGTCGGCGACGATATCCGCGTCTATACGGATGAAACCCGCGCCGAAGAACTGGCGACCTTCTTCACGCTGCGTCAGCAGCTTTCGAAGCGGGACGGCCGGCCGAACGTGGCGCTGTCGGATTTCGTCGCACCGGTTGCGACCGGCCTCGAGGATTATGTCGGCGGCTTCGTCGTCACGGCAGGCATCGAGGAAGTGGCGATTGCCGAACGGTTCGAGCGGGCCAACGACGACTATTCGTCGATCCTCGTCAAGGCGCTGGCCGACCGTTTTGCCGAAGCCTTCGCCGAATGCATGCACGAGCGGGTCCGCAAGGAGTTCTGGGGTTATGCGCCCGACGAGAATTTCTCTTCCGAGGAACTGATCACCGAAGCCTATGGCGGCATCCGGCCGGCGCCCGGTTATCCGGCACAGCCGGACCATACGGAAAAGGCGACGCTGTTCCGGCTGCTCGACGCGGAAGAGGCGACGGGCGTGGTTCTGACGGAAAGCTACGCGATGTGGCCCGGCTCCTCTGTCTCGGGCCTCTATATCGGCAATCCGGCCTCCTATTACTTCGGCGTGGCCAAGGTCGAACGCGACCAGGTCGAGGATTATGCCAAGCGCAAGGGCATGTCGGTCGAGGAGGTCGAGCGCTGGCTCGGTCCGGTCCTCAACTACGTTCCGTCGTCCGGCCAGGATGCGGTGGACGACGCGGCATAAACCGGGCACGACCGACTGCGACAATCAAAAAGGGGCGCCAAGTGCGCCCCTTTTTGCCGAGCCACGGATGATGGTGCGGCATGTCCTGCTTGCGGGCGGATCAGTCCTTGACGATCAGGAAATCGTGGGCGTTGAAGCGCAGGGTCAAGGTCTCGCCCGGCTGCGGCAGGACGGCGTCCGGCGAGTTGAACATGTCGAAGGAAATCTGGTTGCCGCCGACATCGAGCTTGGTGCGGATGACCGATCCCAGAAAATGTGACGAGATCACCTGGCCGGTCAGCGAGGTATCGCCCTTGGCGCTTTCGGACAGCGAGCCGGCCTCCGGGCGAAGGGCGATGGACAGCTTGTCGCCGCCTTTCAGCGCGCCGATCGATTCCCTCAGCCGGATCGTGTTCTCGCCCACCTGGACGGTGTTGGCGGCGGGATCGATCACCGTCGCCTCGATGATGTTGAGCGTGCCGACGAAGGAGGCGACGAAACGGGTGGTCGGGCGGTTGTAGATTTCCGACGGCGTGCCGATCTGGTCGGCGCGCCCGGCATTCATGACGACGATCCGGTCCGAGATCGACAGCGCTTCTTCCTGGTCATGGGTGACGAAAACGGTGGTGATGCCGAGCTGGCGCTGGATCTGGCGGATTTCCTCGCGCAGCGAAACGCGGATTTTTGCGTCGAGCGCCGACAGCGGCTCGTCGAGCAGCAGGACCTGCGGTTTCGGGGCGAGCGCGCGGGCGAGTGCGACGCGCTGCTGCTGGCCGCCGGACATCTGGTAGGGATAGCGGTCGGCCAGGTGGTCGAGGCCGATCAGCTTGAGCATTTCCTTGACGCGCGTCTCGATCTCATCCTTGGACTTGCCGGCCACCTTCAAGCCGAAGGCGACGTTGTCGAAGACGTTCATGTTCGGAAACAGCGCATAGGCCTGGAAGACCATGCCGATATTGCGCTGGTTGGTCTTCAGCGTGTTCTGGTTCCGGCCGTTGATCGAGATGGCGCCGTCGCTCGGGCTTTCGAAGCCGGCGATCATGCGCAGGACGGTCGTCTTGCCGCAGCCGGACGGCCCGAGAAAGGAGACGAATTCGCCCTTCTCGATGGACATGTTGAAGTCCTTGACCACCTGGGTGGCGCCGAAGCTCTTCTTGATACTTTCGAGAACGAGAAACGACATCAAAATTCCTTACGGCCGGGACGGCGTCAATTTGCTGAAGCGGGAAACGAGCTGGATCAGCCCCATCGAGAGCCAGGTGATCGCAAAGGCGATGACGGCGAGCGCCGAAGGCTCGTAAGCCTTGTTGGCGCCGACCAGCTGGAGATAGGGGCCGAAGGCCGGACGGTTGAGAAGGGCCGCCATGGTGAATTCGCCCATGACGATCGCAAGCGTAATGAAGGCGCCCGAGAGCACGCCGGACATGACGTTCGGGAAAATGCAGCGGAACATGATCGTCGGCCATTTGGCGCCGAGGATTTCCGCGGCCTCGGTCAGCGTCCTGACATCAATGGTCCGCATCGCCGTGTCGACCGAACGGTACATGTAGGGAAGCGCCAGCGTCACGTATGAGAAGGTCAGCAGGATGTTGGTGCCCTGCGTCGAGCCGGTGAACGGGATCCAGGACGAGGAATTGTAGAGACGCAGGTAGCCGAACACGATGACGATCGCCGGGATGACGAGCGGCAGTAGCGTGATGAACTCGACGACCGGCCGCATCTGCGGCAGCCGCAGCCGCACCCAATAGGCCGTCGGCACGATGAGCAGCATGCCGACGACGATCGTCACCAGCGCCATCAGCATGGAGAAGCCGAAGGTGGCCCGGAACTGGTCGTCGGTGAAGACCGACTGGTAGGCGTCGAAGGAATAGACGCCGCGCCGCATGCGCAGCGAGAATTCGAATGTGCCGATCAGCGGCACGAAGAAATAAATCGCGCCGATGGCGATCGCAAGCCAGGCGAGGATCTTGGACGCCTTCATTTCTGCCACCGTTCGGCGCGGGTGCGCAGCCAGATGTAGAGGACGTTGGAAATGCCGGTGATGACGATCATGCCGAGAGCAAGCGCATAACCGAGGTTCGGATTGTGCAGCACGTCGCCGCGGATCTGGGCGTAGAGCAGGATCGGCACGATGTTGAGCGAGGCGCCGGTCAGTGCAAAGGCGGTGGCGATCGCNCCGAAGGCGTTGGCGAACAGGAGAAGCGTCGCGCCCATCAGGCTCGGCCACAGGATCGGCAGCACCACCATACGCCAATATTGCCAGCTGGACGCGCCGAGGATCTCGGCTGCCTCGCGCCATTCCTTTTTCAATCCGTCAAGNGCCGGGGTGAGGATCAGCACCATCAGCGGGATCTGGAAGAACATGTAGGTGATGGTCAGGCCGAAGAACGAGAGAAGGTTGAAGCCGGTCGAGTAGAGATTGAAGCCGAACCAGTCGCGCATGAAGACCGTGACGAGGCCGGTCCGGCCGAGCGTGGCGAGGAAGGCGAAGGCGAGCGGCACGCCGGCGAAATTCGAGGCAACGCCNGAAAACGTCAGCAGGCTNGAGCGGATCCAGGACGGCACGCCGCCGAGCACGACGGCCCAGGCGAGGAAGAAGCCGATCAATCCGCCACCGAGCGCCGATGCCACCGAGACGCGGATACTGATCCAGTAGGCGCCGAGGATGGAAGGCGAAAAGAGATCGACAATATTCTGAAACGTGAATTCGCCGGCCGGATTAAAGAAGGCGCCGACGATCAGGTAGAGCGTCGGAATAATCAGGAAGGCGAGCGCAAATACCATGAACGGCACGATGCCGAGCCAGTCTATGACTGTCCGGCGATCGACGAATGACGTGGAAGCGGTGGTCATGAACGGTGGCCATCCAGGGAAAACGGGAAAACTCCCGCGCCGGGCGGCGCGGGAGGTCGGTCTTGTTCGGGTTACTTTGCGACGTTGGCGCCGACGACGCTATCCCATTTCTTGGTGATCGTTTCCTTGGCGGCGGCCTGCTGTTCGAGCGTCGGGAATACGGCCTTCTCATAGGCTGCTGCCGGGGGCAGGGCGTCGAGCAGGTTCTTCGGGATCTTGTTGTTCTTGGCAAGATCGTTGAAGCGGATCGGGTGGCAATATCCCTTCAGCCAGCCGAGCTGACCTTCGTCGGAATAGAGGTATTCCATCCACAGTTTCGCAGCGTTCGGATGCGGCGCAAAGGCGGAGATCGCCTGGACGTAGACGCCGGCAACGACGCCCGATGCCGGAACCACGACCTCGAAGGGCGGGTTGCCCTTCAGGCTTTCGCCCCAGGAGAGCGCGTTATAGTCCCATGCGACGATGATCGGCGTGGTGCCCTGCGCGAACGGTGCGGCCTTGCCGGTGACCGGGACGAAATTGCCCTTCTTGTTGAGTTCGGCGAAGAACTTCAGGCCTTCGTCGCCGGCCTTGGCGGAGTCGCCCTTGGCGCCGGAGAGGCCGGCGGCATAAACGCCCTGAACGGCCTGGTTGGCGCTGCGCGGATCGCCGGCAAGCGCGACGGCATTGGCGTAGTCGGACTTCAGGAGATCGGACCAGTCCTTCGGAGAGGTCTTGACGAGGTCCTTGTTCACCAGGAAGGCGAGAACGCCGTAATAGTCGCCGTACCAGAAGCCGTCAGCATCCTTGGCGTCGGCCGGGATCGAATCCCAGGTGGAGACCTTGTAGGGCTGGATCAGGCCTTCGGCCTTGGCGCTCGGGCCGAAGGAGAGGCCCACGTCGATGACGTCGGGAGCCTGCGGGCCCTTGTTGCCCTTGTTGGCCTTGATGGCTTCGATTTCGTCGCCCGAACCGGCATCCGGGTTGAGTTCGTTGACTTCGAGACCGTACTTCGCCTTGAAGCCGGCGATGACGTCGCCATAACCGCACCAGCTATGGGGCAGGGCGATCGTGGTCAGCGTGCCTTCCTTCTTGGCGGCTGCGATCAGCTCGGCGCTCGGCTCGGCGGCGGCGATGGCGGTGGAGGCGATGACGAGGGCGGTCGTCAGGGAAAGAAGACGTTGGGTCTTGTTGAGCACGGTATCCTCCTTGAGGGTTCAGGTCGTGTGGTCCGGATCGTTTCGGCGCGACTCGTAGAGCCAGTTTATGTATCGTATATGACAGGCCGGAGGATGAGCATTCGCTCATGAAACTCCCGGATTACCGGCATATTTCGGGTCCCCGACGGTCAGTCGGGACGGCTCTGGCGGCCCGGCCGGCGGAACAGCATCGTCCGCTCGAAAAGACCTTCCAGAGAGTTCATGCGTTCGCGGGTTTCCTCCCAGGTCGCGCTCTGCACCGCCTCGATCAGCGCCTCGACGACGAACAGGGTGATGACGGAGCTGTCCCAGGCCGACGGCGCCTCGATCCGCACCTTGAATATATGCTGCGCGTACTTGGCGACAGGCGAAGCCCAGACATCGGTCAGCAAGACGATCACCACGCCGTTCGCCCGCGCGGCTTCCGCCAGCGTCGCCATCTCCTGCTCGTAGCGGCGGATATCGAAGATCACCAGGACGTCGCCGGCACTCATGTTCAACACGTGCTGGGGCCAGGAACTGGAATTGGTGGAGATCAGCGTCGTCTTCGGACGGATGACCTGCATGTGGGTGAAAAAATACTCGGCCAGCGCCCCGGTAATGCGGCCGCCGACGAAGTAGATGCCGCGGTTGCGATCACGCAGAAGTGTGGCCGCACCCTCGAAAGTGGTGGTGTCGAGATCCGAAAGCGTATCGCGCAGATTGGCGGTGATGGCGTCGGCGAAGCGATTGAGGATATGGGTGCCCGGCGCATTGGAAGCCCAGCGGTCGTGCTTGGCGATCGGGTTGGAGATCGTCGCCTCGAGCTCCTGGTGGAGATGCGACTGGAATTCCGGATAACCGCGATAGCCGAGCTTCTGCACCATTCGCGCGACCGTCGGCGTCGAAACGCCGGCGTTCTCCGCGATCACAGTGATGCTGCCGAGCCCCGACACCGGATAATTCTCCAATAGGCTGTCGGCCAACTGTTTTTCCGCGCGCGTCAGGCTGTCGTAACGAACACGAATGACATCTGATACGGTGCGCGCAGTTGCTGGCACGAAAGCTGTTCCCTCCGGTCTTCGCCGGTTTATGACACGAGTTAAAAGTACTTTTGTGACAGGTGTCAATGGAGCGGGTGAAGAGAAAATTTCAGAATCACGTTGACGGCGGCNGGAAAGTGAAGAATTCTCTTCTTAATCCAATTTAAACGATTTTTTCCGGAACGCGTTCATGCTGGTGCAGTCGGAATTCTTTACGGAGGCGGATGGCGAGCCCGTTGCCGTGGACAATGCCGACGCTCGCGGAGAGGTGCTTCTCGTCTGCGAACATGCGTCGCTGCGCCTGCCGGAACGTTATGGCGATCTTGGGCTTTCCAAGGATGCGCTCGCCTCGCATATCGCCTGGGATCCGGGGGCGCTTGCAGTCTCCCGGCTATTGTCGAAGAGCCTTGACGCGACGCTGATCCACCAGCGGTTTTCGCGCCTCATCTACGACTGCAACCGACCGCCGGAATCGCC
>Ga0055531_10003421_pt1 | contig 10129 bp, 9 predicted proteins | sample AraplaCvi_mCL_r2_FD_55008 | JGI IMG/M metagenome (GOLD analysis project Ga0055531, IMG submission 55008) | Arabidopsis root microbial communities from North Carolina, USA - plate scrape MF_Cvi_mCL_r2 | ecosystem: Host-associated > Plants > Roots > Endosphere | place: USA: North Carolina...
AAGCCGGTCGTCGCCCAGAAGGTGAGAAGCCCGAGTGCCGTGATCACCGGCGGCAAGGTGAAGGGCGCAACGCCGAGAAGCTGAAAAATGTTCGCCCAGGGCGCGATGCGCCGCCACAAAAACCAGGCGAGCGGCAGGGCGATCAGCAGGGCCAGCAAGGCCGAGGAGGCGGCAAGCGTCAGCGAGGCGATCAGCGCATTGCGCCATTCGGCATTGGTGAAAATCTGGCCGTACCAGGAGAGCGAGAAACCCTGCGGCGGGAAGGCGAGCGTCTGGCGCGCATTGATCGAGACGCCGGCGACGACGATCAGCGGCAAAGCCAGGAACAGGCCGACGACGACGAAGAACAGGCGACGGAGTGCGGTCATTTTGCCTGCCTCTGCTGTCCGGCATAAAGCGCCAGGCCCACCAGCGCCAGCGACACGAGAACAAGGAAAACAGCCATGGCGGCTGCGAACGGCATGTTCGACTGGTAGATCGCCTGGTCGGTGATCAGCACCGAGAGTGTCCAGTGCTGCGGCCTGCCGAGAAGCTGCGGCAGCAGGTAGGAACCGAGCGCGAAGATGAACACCATGATCAGCGTCGCCAGGATGGTGTTGCGCAGGGCCGGCACGACGACGGTGAAGAAGGCCTTGACCGGCGAAGCGCCGAGCGTGCGCGCCGCTTCCGTCAGCGTCGGGTCGAGGCGCACCAGCGCCGGATAGAGGACGAGCACCGTGTAGGGGAAGGCCTGGTAGGTCATGGCGGTCATGACCGCGCCGAAACTCGGGGTCAGCGCCTGGGCTTGTGCCATCAGCCCCAGCCAGACGAACAGGTTGGTGATGCCGGCGGTGCGGGAAAACAGCGTCGACCAGGCAAAGCCGATCATCACTTCCGACAGCGACAGGATGGAGAGCAACGCCACCAGCCAGACGATCTGGATCTTTCGCGCCGAGCGGGAGAGCAGGTAGGTGAAGGGAATGCCGATCACCACGCAGGCGACGGCGACCGCGACGGCGAGGAACAGCGAGAAGCCCAGAACCTTGCCGAAGAACAGGCTGAGGAAACGGGCGTAATTGTCGAATACGAAGGCGGGCGTATAAAAGCCGCCCTGCTGCCGCTGGAAGAAGGATACGGCGATCATGGTGGCGAAGGGCACCACGAAGAACACGGTCAGCATGCCCGCGGGGAAGAAAAGCGGACCGTAATGGGCAAGACGCTGCGGCGGTTCGCGTCTCATCTCGCGAGCACCACGCTGGTGGCCGGATCGAGCCGGATACCGACACTCTGGCCGACCGAGACATCCGGCCGGTTGCGCGGCGAGCAAACTGCGATCACCTGAGTGCCGCCCGCCTCCACGAAGGTTTCAATGGCGCCGCCCAGATCGCGGACGAAGGTGACGGTGCCGGAAATCGCGCCATGGCCGGGGGCGGTCAGCTGCACATCTTCCGGCCGCACCGACAGCGTGCCTTTTGCCGCGCCCGTAGGGAGCGCGATGCCCTCGACCACTTCGCCGAGCACGCTGGCGCGGCCGGCGCCGTCGGGCACGACCGGCAGGAGGTTGGTCTGGCCGATGAAATCGGCGACGAAACTGTCGGCCGGGCGGCGGTAGATATCGACCGGCGGGGCCGCTTGGCGGATCTCGCCGCCGTTCATGACGACGACCGTATCGGCCATGGTCATCGCCTCCCGCTGATCATGGGTGACGACGATGGTGGTGATGCCGAGCCGCTGCTGCAGTTGCCGCAATTCCACCTGCATTGCTTCGCGCAGTTTCGCGTCGAGCGCCGAGAGCGGCTCGTCGAGCAGGAAAAGCTTTGGCGAGATCGCAAGCGCGCGGGCGATCGCCACGCGCTGCCGCTGGCCGCCGGAGAGTTTTGCCACCGAGCGGTCGGCAAAGCCCGGCAGATGGATCATCGCCAGCAGTTCGTCGATACGCTTCTTCTGCACGTCCTTCGCGACACCGCGGATCCGCAGCGAATAGGCGATGTTCTCGCCGACCGTCAGATGCGGGAAAAGCGCCAGCGACTGGAAGACCATGCCAAGGTCGCGCTTGTGGGTCGGCACCTTGGTGATATCGGCGCCGGCGAGCTCGATCGAACCGCCGGTCGGCAGGTCGAGGCCGGCAATCATCCGCATCAGCGTGGTCTTGCCGCAGCCGGAGGGCCCGAGCAGGCAGACGAACGTGCCGTCGGGCACCGACAGGCTCACGTCGTTGACGGCGGTGAAGGTGCCGAACTGCTTCGTCACGTGGCTGAGGTTCAATCCGGACATTCGGTCTCCACGCTTCTTGGCGGGGCTAGTGCCCCTCATCCGGCTGCCGCCACCTTCTCCCCGCTCGCGGGGAGAAGGAATATGCCGCACCGTCTTGGTTATCGCAAACTTGGCGTTGGGCACGTCCCCTCTCCCCGCGAGCGGGGAGAGGGTTAGGGGCGGCCTTTGAACGCCAATCTATGATCAACCCGCGATCATCTCCGTCCACTTCTGGTTCAGGAAGTCAGACTTGGTCTGGTAGAGATCGTAGCGGGGGATGATCGGATCGATGTCCGAGGAGACCGAAGCGAATTCTTCCGCCGTGAGGTCGAGCAGGTCACGCTTGACGGTCGGCGAGGTGCCGACCTTGCGCGACAGGGTCGCCTGGATCGCCGGCTGGCACATGTAGTTGATGAAGGTATGCGCTTCCTCTGTCTTCTTCGAAGCGCGCGACAGCGCCCAGCAGCCACTATCCTGGATGCCGCCTTCTTTCGGGAAGGTCGAGCGCACCGGGCTGCCCTGCGAGGCGGCAAGGCCGGTGACGTCGTGGTAATACTGGCCCATCGGGATTTCACCCGACTTCAGCGCCTGTTCGAACTGGGCCTCGTCACGATACCAAAGACGGACGTTCGGCTTCACTTCCGAGAGCTTTTCGAGCGCCTTGACGATGCCTTCCTCGGTGTCGAGCGCCTTGGTGCCGCCCATAAAGGTCTTGGCGGTCACTTCCAGCAGGAAGGAGTTGGAAACGAGCGCGAGCAGGCCGAGCTTGTCGGCATTCGCCTTGTCCCACAGGGCGGCCCAGGAGGTCGGGGCTTCCTTGTAGACCTGCGTATTGGTCACCAGCGTGATGTACCAGGAGACGGCGCCGATGCCGGCGACCTTGCCGTCTGGATACTTGTTGACGAAACGCTCGATGAGGTTCTTCGAGTTCGGAATCTTGCCGAGATCGAGCGGCGCCCAGAGGTTGGTCGACTGGCCCTTCAGCATCGCGACCTGCGACATCATCGAGATGTCGGCTGGGGCGGCACCTGCCTTGGCGGCCTGTTCGAGCTGCACCAGCCAGGCTTCGCCGGTCGGCTCGGCCACGGATTCGATGGCGATGCCGGTCGCCTTGGTGAAGTCCGGGAAGATGTTCTTGTCGAACGAATCCTTGAAGAAGCCGCCATAGACGCCGACCTTGAGCGACTTGTCCTGGGCGCGCAGCACCGAGGGCATGGCCAGCATGGAAGCGCCTGCCAGGCCGGCACCGAGCACGCTCCGCCGGCCGAGTTTGGCGTTCAGAATGTCACGCATGATTTTCTCCTTTGTTTTTTAGGCCTACCGGTGCTTCGCCGGCTGGCGCGTTCCCTTGTTGTCTGCAGTTTATGTCAGTCGCGGCCCTTCACGGAAGGGCTGAAGACCATCAGGCTCAAAATTTCGAACAATATCTGGGCGCCCGCATGGGCGGTGTTATTGGTCGCGTCATATTGCGGCGCGACCTCGACCACGTCGCCGCCAACGATGTTGATGCCCTTGAGGCCGCGGATCAGTTCGAGCACTTCGCGGGTAGTGAGACCGCCGATCTCCGGCGTGCCGGTACCGGGTGCAAAACTCGGATCGAGGCTGTCGATGTCGAAGGAGACATAGGTCGGGCCATCGCCGACGATCTTCTTCGCCTTCTCGATGATAGCCGGAATACCCATGCCGGTCACTTCCTCCGCGTGGATGACGGTCATGCCGGATTCGTAGGAGAACTCCCAGAGATATTCGGCCGCGCCACGGATGCCGATCTGGATCGTCCGGGTCGGGTCGAGCACACCGTCCAGCACCGCGTTGCGGAACGGCCCGCCATGGTGGAACTTGGTCTCGTCGAAAAAGCCGCTCGTGTCGCAATGGGCGTCGATATGGATCATGCCCACCGGCCGCTTCTTGCCGACCGCCTTCAGGATCGGATGGGTGATCGAGTGGTCGCCGCCGACCGACAGCGGCAGCACGCCTGCATCGACGATCTGGCCCACGCGCTTTTCGATGTCGTCATGGCTCATTTCCAGCCGGTAGCGGCTGCGGAAGGCCACGTCGCCGATATCGGCTACCCGCAGTTCATGGGTTGGCGCGCATTCCATCACATGGTTATAGGGGCCGACGCGCTCAATGGCGCGCAATGCCCGCGGCCCGAAGCGCGAGCCCGGCCGGTTGGTAACGCCGAGATCCATCGGCATGCCGATCATCGCCACTTGCAGGTCGCCGAAATCCGGGTTTTCCGCGGGGAGCGGCCTGTAGGGCGCATCAAGGAGCGTCGGAATTCCGGCGTAGGGTGCAACGCGGGTGCCGGATTTGTCGAAGATCTTCTCGCCGACCTTTTTGAATTTCGGATCGAAGATCTCGCCGCCGGGGCTGTCGAGATATTTTGCGCGCAGTTCGCCGAGCTTCTTCGCGTCGAATGTCATGATCGCCTCACCTGTCTGCAGAACTGCTTGCGTGCAGCCTAATTTTTGTTCCGCCGGGCTTCCCGCCCTTGTTTTCATCATTATCCGTCAGGTGCGGGTGGAAAAGCAATTGAGATTGTTCTAGCTGTCGTTGTGAGAAAAATTCACACTTAAGATCAATCCAACGATTGATCTGGGGATCAAGATGAGCAACCGCCTGCCACCCCTCAACCCGTTGCGCGCCTTCGAGGCGACGGCCCGTCGTGGCTCGGTTTCGGCTGCGGCACGCGAGCTCAATGTCACCCACGGCGCGGTCAGCCACCAGATCAAGGCGCTCGAGGGGTCGCTGAAGGTCTCCCTGTTCGAGCGGGGTGCCAAACGACTGAAGCTCACCTCGGAGGGAGCGCTCCTCCTGCCCGCAGTCAGCCAGGCCTTCGGCGAGATTGCCGCCGCGACCGCGCAGATGAAACGCCCGGCGACATCCGGCGAGCTGTCGATCACCTGCGTGCCGGCGCTTCTCTCCTTTTGGATCGTGCCGCGCCTCAATTCCTTCACCGAGCAGTTTCCGGGCGTGCGGCTGAAGCTTTCCGCTTCCAACGATCCCGCCGTGCTGCATTCCTCGGATGTCGATGTCGCCGTCCTTTATGGCGACGGCAACTGGCCGGATGCCTGGACGCGGCTCTGGAGCAACCTGCAGCTTTTCCCCGTCGCCAGCCCCACTCTGCTCAACAGCCGGCCGCTGCGCTCAGTGCGTGATCTGGAAGATCATATCCTACTGCATGGCGATGCGGACGGGCGGGAATGGAACACCTGGCTTTCCGCAGCGGACGCCGTCGACCTGCCGCGCCGGCAGCAATATTTCATGGGCGACGCCCGGTTTTCGACAGAGGCGGCGCTGCACGGGCAGGGGATAGCGCTCGGCGACACGATCACAGCCAGCAAATTGATCGCGCGCGGTGAACTGGTCGTACCGTTCGACCTCAGCGTACCGGCCAATGACGCCTTTTACGTCGCCTGCCGTGCGGCCATGCGTTCGGCGCCGATCGTGCGGGTGTTCATCGACTGGCTGTTTGCCTCCCTGGAGGCCGATCAGCTGGCCGAACCGCATACTTCCGCCCGCACCCTGTTGCGCAGCCGCCGCGCCTGATATTTGTCGTCGCATCCATTATGCCGGCGACACGAGAACCATGGTTTACCTCGCCGGAGAACCCGGTTAAGCGGTTCTAAAACTTGCCGCTGTTGCTCATCTATTGATTTTCACAGAGTGTCCGATGCTTCGCCGTTTCTTCGCCTATTATCGTCCCTATCGCGGCTTGTTCATCCTCGATTTCGGCTGCGCGATTGTTTCCGGCGTGCTCGAACTCGGCTTTCCGATGGCGGTGAAGCTGTTCGTCGACCGACTGCTGCTCAGCCAGGAATGGCTGCTGATCCTGCTCGCCTCGGCAGCACTTCTGGTCATCTATGCGATCAATACCGGCCTGATGGCGATCGTCACCTATTGGGGCCACATGCTCGGCATCAATATCGAGACGGATATGCGCCGCGCCGCCTTCAATCACCTGCAGAAACTTTCGTTCAGCTATTTCGACAACCAGAAGACCGGTCATATCGTCGGACGGCTCACCAAGGACCTGGAAGAGATCGGCGAAGTCGCCCATCACGGGCCGGAAGACCTGTTCATCGCCATCATGACTTTCATCGGCGCGCTTGCCCTGATGTTCTCGGTCAACTGGCAGCTGGCGCTGATCACCGCCGTCGTCGTTCCGCTGACGGCCTGGGTCACCAGCCATTTCGGCGGCCGCATGACCCATAATTTCCGTCGGCTGTTCCAGCGCGTGGGGGATTTCAACGCCCGTATCGAGGAGAATGTCGGCGGCATCCGCGTCGTGCAGGCCTTCGCCAACGAAAGCCACGAACGCAAGCTTTTCGAACAGGACAACCAGAACTACCGGCGCGTCAAGCTCGAGGCCTACAAGCTGATGGCGGCGAGCAGTTCGCTCAGCTACATGAGCATGCGGCTGACCCAGATGGTGGTGATGATCGCCGGCGCCTATTTCGTGCTTTCGGGCGACCTGACCGCCGGCGGGTTCATCGGCTTCCTGCTTCTGGTCGGCGTGTTCTTCCGCCCCGTGGAGAAGATCAACTCGGTGATCGAGACCTATCCGAAGGGCATTGCCGGTTTCCGCCGCTTCACCGAACTGATCGATACAGAACCGGATATCGCCGATGCGCCTGACGCGGTCGACGTCGATCACCTCAAGGGCGAGATCGCCTATGAGAACGTCTCCTTCGGTTACAGCCCGGACAAGCCCGTGCTCCAAAACGTCAACCTCTCGATCCGTGCCGGCGAGACGATCGCTTTCGTCGGCCCCTCGGGTGCCGGCAAGACGACGATCTGCTCGCTCCTGCCGCGGTTCTACGAGATCGGTGGCGGGAACATCACGATCGACGGCATCGACATTCGCAGGATGACCAAGGTATCGCTGCGCCAGCAGATCGGCATCGTCCAGCAGGACGTCTTCCTGTTCGGCGGCACGATCCGCGAAAACATCGCCTACGGTCGCCTCGGCGCGAGCGAAGCCGATATTCTCGAGGCGGCACGCCGTGCCCGGCTGGAGGAAATGCTCGCCGGCCTGCCGGAAGGTCTCGATACGGTGATCGGCGAGCGCGGCGTCAAGCTGTCGGGTGGCCAGAAGCAGCGCGTCGCGATCGCCCGCATGTTCCTGAAGAACCCGCCGATCCTGATCCTGGACGAGGCGACCTCGGCGCTCGATACGGAGACGGAGCGCGCCATCCAGCGCTCGCTCGCCGAACTCTCGCAGGGCCGCACCACCCTGATCATCGCGCACCGCCTCGCCACCATAAAGGGCGCCGATCGCATCGTCGTCATCGACGGCCACGGCATCCTCGAACAGGGCACGCACCAGGACCTGATCGCCAGGCGCGGCGCCTATACCCGACTGCACGCGGCGCAGGTGGGGATGATGTGATAATCTCTGCCGACTGATTCACGGCCGCCGGACCGCATGGAAACTTCGCTTTATCTNCCCNTCAAAACCTTNCTNGAAAGCTTCGGATACGAGGTGAAGGGGGAGGTCGGCGGTTGCGATCTGGTGGGGCTGAGCGAAGCGGATCCGCCGGTCGTCGTCATCTGCGAACTCAAGCTGACCTTTAATCTCGAACTGATCCTGCAGGCGGTCGACAGGGCAGGGGTTTCGGACGAGGTCTGGATCGCCGCCCGGGTTTCGGCAAGGGGGAGAGGGCGCGAGGCGGACAGGCGATATCGCGATCTCTGCCGCCGCCTCGGGATCGGCATGCTTGGCGTTTCGGATCAGGGCGAGGTGAGCGTTCTGGTCAGTTCCGTCTCGCCGATGCCCCGCACCAATCCGAAACGGCGGACCCGGCTTGTCAAGGAACATCGCAAGCGGCGCGGCGATCCGGCCGTCGGCGGCAGCACCAAGATCCCCGTCATGACCGCCTACCGGCAGCAGGCGCTCGCCTGCGCTTCGGCGCTTGCGGGCGGGCCGCTTCGTCCGCGCGATCTGAAAGAGGCGGCAGCCACCGCGGGCGCGATATTGCGGGCAAACTATTACGGCTGGTTCGAGCGTATCGACAAGGGTGTCTATGGGCTGACCGATATCGGACGGCAAGCACTGCAGCGTTGGCCGCAGGCAGCGCCGGACGAGACCGTGCCAGCTCGGCCGGTTGATCCGGGCGAATAATCGAACCCGATGGGCAAAGTAGCCCCAGGTGATTTTTCAATGAAAAAGCCGCCTGCACGAAAAGGCAGGCGGCTTTTTGTCTCTATCTCGAGCGCAGGGCTTACGGCTGCGTGCCGGTGCCGCCGGTTGCGCCGCCAGCCGGCGGAGCTGCCGGGGTGGCGTTGTTGGCCGGCGGTGCTGCCGGGGTCATCGGAGCCGGAGACGACTTCGAATTGTCNGTTACCGGCGGATTGGTCGAAGACGTGGTCTGCGGGTCGGTCGAGGAACCGCCCATCTGCGACCATACGAATGCGCCGACCAGAATGACGGCGATCACGGCTACCCACGGCACCCACGAAGAGCTGCTACTGCTGCGGACTTCCGTTGCCCGGAGGTCCGGATCACGGGTCTCGAACTTTCTGTCATTGGGATCAAAAGTCATGATTGCTTCCTCCTTCTGCAGGCGGACAATGCCTCGATGCGCGTTTGGTTCCCGATTTCGTGAACGGCGGAGCCGATCTGTGCCGAATTAACGCGCAAATCTTTTGGCGCCCGCGACGCAGGCAACCACCGCAAGCGTCGCTGCGAACATGCCGAGGCTGACCTTTTCTCCCAGGAGTACGGCGGCCAGCGTGAGGCTGAAAAAGGGTTGGAGAAGCTGCAACTGGCCCACCCCGGCAATGCCGCCGAGCGCCAGCCCGCGATACCAGAAGACGAAGCCGATCAGCATGCTGAACAGCGAGACATAGGCGAGGCCGAACCAGGACGTGCTGCCGAGATCAGGAAGCAAGGCCGGACGGACGGCGATCGACAGGGAGAGCATGACGGGCAGGGAGAGCACCAGCGCCCAGGAGATGACCTGCCAGCCGCCAAGCCTGCGCGACAGGCGCGCCCCTTCGGCATAGCCGAGCCCGCAGGCGACGATCGCCCCCAGCATCAGCAGATCGCCGACCGAGGAAGCGGCCTCTTCCTGAAACAGCGCGAAGCCGGCAACGATCGCACTGCCGACGCAGGAGAAGAACCAGAAGACGGGTCGCGGGCGCTCTCCGCCCCGGATTACTCCAAAGATCGCCGTCGCAAGCGGCAGGAGGCCGACAAATACGACCGAGTGCGCAGAAGTGATGTGCTTCAGCGCAAGGGCCGTCAGCAGCGGAAAGCCGATGACGACGCCGAGCGAGACGACCGCAAGCGGCAGAAGGTCGGACCGGGCTGGACGCTTTTCACGAAACGCCAGCAGCAGGCAAAGCGCCAACAGGCCGGCGATCGTGGCGCGTGCCACGGTCAGGAACAACGGATCGAAATCCGCGACGGCAATGCGGGTGGCGGGAAGCGATCCGCTGAAGATCAAAATGCCAACGAAACCGTTGATCCAGCCGCTTGCCGTATTGTTCATCGAAAACCTCCTGCATGTCCGGGCATTCCCCTTGGACGATGGTCCGCGCGCATTGCTTGGGAATTTTTCTCCTATCGGCCGAAAGCCATGGCGGCGCCAGAGACAATGGAATACAATTTCGAGAAACTGTTATGGTCCAAGGAACGGTACGGTGGATGCAAAAGCGGATCAGAAGGGCGGCGGCCAGCGCATCGGGATGGTCATGGCCGAGATTCGCAGCCGCATCGCGGGGCGCGGGCTGGTGCCCGGCGCCCGGCTGCCTTCGGTACGAGCCTTNGCCAAGGCGATGCATGTNTCGGCTTCGACGGTGGTGGAGGCCTATGAGCGGCTGGCGGCCGAAGGGTTGATCCGCTCGCGGCCAGGGTCCGGTTTCTACGTGTCGAGCCCGCTGGCGCCGC